>Ga0316622_100002401_pt1 | contig 12936 bp, 24 predicted proteins | sample OWC_Aug_OW2_C1_D_FD_207646 | JGI IMG/M metagenome (GOLD analysis project Ga0316622, IMG submission 207646) | Wetland soil microbial communities from Old Woman Creek delta, Ohio, United States - OWC_Aug_OW2_C1_D5_C | ecosystem: Environmental > Terrestrial > Soil > Wetlands | place: USA: Ohio... | reverse complement strand
ACTGGAACCCTGTGCTCGCTACTTTCGACCCCCCCACCCGGCCGGCGGAATCACGGGCGCGATCGGCGACCACTCGGCACCGAGCAGCAGATCGCGCTTCTTGCTGTTGCACGATCGGCAGGCCGGCACGATGTTCGCGATCCGATCCGTCCCGCCCCGCGACCGCGGCACGACGTGGTCCCGCGTCAGCCGGCCGCCGCGGCGCCCGCAGTAGGCGCACCGGAAGTCGAACTCCTCCAGCAGCGCGCGCCACTCCTCCACCGTGTGTGATCCCTCGACCTCGCGCTTTCGCGCGCGGCGCCCTGCGTCAGCCGGCGCGCAGCCCATTCGCGTCGATCCAGCGCTGCGCGCCGTCGAGGTCGAACGGATCCTCGGGCTCCGCCGGCGGCAGCGTGATGAACGCCGGCGTGGCGTCGCCCACCCAGCCGCCGATCACGTTGTAGGCGAAGTGATCCTCGGCGAGCTCCTCGGCCTCGTCCGCACCCGAGATCCCGAACGTATCCGGATCTTCGAGGTACTCCCGCGCGATGACCTCGATCACCTTGGCGCGGTCGTACACCACGAACGTAGAGGTGAAGCGGTCGCACACGCCGACGATCGCCTCGTCGAACTCCGGCGGCTCCATGAGGAGGAGCTCTAGATCGCCGTCCTCGGCGATCTGCTGGATCCACTCGCGCTTCGTCACGGCTTCTTCTCCACCTTGTCGAGGTCGAGCACTGGGTAGCGCTTGGCGTCGGCGAGCATCATCTCTAGGCAGGTGATGATCTCGGCGCGCGAGTCGCCCATCGGCGTGATCGCGTTCTCCGTCCAGAGCCGCGCGCCGGCGACCGGCACGTCCATGTAGACTTCGCGGATCGCGAAGACCGCCTCGTCGCTTTCAATGCGCTTGGTGATTTGATAGTGCCAAGTCATCTCAGCCCCGCAGCTTCAGCTCTTCGCGGCTCATCAAGCGCACGAGCTTGTCGCGCCGGCGCTTGCAGCAGGGGATGCAGCAGGGGATGTAGGTCTGCTCGACGCGCGAGAACACGAAGACGACGTGACTCGCGCCGTACTCCGCGGCCGGCCGATCGCAGAAGGAGCACCGCGGCGTCACCGCGCGCCTCGCTTCTTCTTCTGCGCCGCCGGCGGATCCGGGCGCGTGCGTTGGTGGCAGTGCGGACAGGTGCCGTGACGCTTGAGGCGCAGCAGCTCCTCCTGGGCGCGCGCCAACCGCCCCTTCAGCTCGCGCACCTCACGCTTGAGATCCGCGATCTCGTCGCCCTGCAGCAGGATCCGCGTCCGTAACGCCGTCACCTGCGGCTCGTAGCTTCCGCCGGCCCGCAGCTCGTCGATTGCATCCATCACGTTGACTCCTGCGCGCTCACTGCACGACGCCGTTGATGGTGTTGGGGCTCGTGACGTTGCCGCGCCCCTGTTGCTCGACGTAGAAGACGTTGCGCCCCGAAGGAGTGGTGATGACGTTGTCGGTAATGACGTTCATCCCGCCGCGGATGTAGAACACAGAGTTCCCTGAGTCGGAGACGCCCATGTCGGTGACGGTGTCGATGGTGTTGTTCCGCACCACGGTCGCCGGGTCCACCGTGGTCATGTCGCCGCAACCCCACTTGAACGTGTAACCGCCGCGATAGATGGTGTTGTTCTCGATCACGACGTTCTTCGGGCTCTCGATCACGATGGTGTAACCGTCTCCCCCCTTGAGGGTGCAGCCTGAGATGCGGGAGTCGCACCCACCGTGATAATCGGGCGACAAGGTGCGGAACGCCTCGGGACTCGTGAGGTCGACGTTGTACCAGTCGGACGCCTCGAAGGTGCAACCGGTGAAGTTGATGCGCTCCCATCCGTGGTAGTAGGTCGTGCCGCCGGTCTGGGTGTCGCAGTACGCCTCGAAATCCATGCGCGGGCAGCCTTGACGTACGCCGTTGTGGACGCCGAAGTGGCAGCCGTCGAAGGTGATGTCCTCGACGTGGGCGCCGCCGGGATCGGTCGAGTTCTCCGTGACGCGCACGTTGTCGTAGTTCCCCAGCGTGCACTCTATGTCGCAACCCTTGAAGGTCACGTCGCGCACGGAGTTCGCGTAGTTGCCGAGGAGGATGGTGTTCGAGTCGCCGCCCGAGCCGCCGCCGCCGCGGAGGCGTGCGTTGACGAACTGGGTATAGTGGGCACCCGGCTTGTTGCGGACCGATGCGCTCTGGTCGCCGAGCTTGAGCGCCGCCCAACGTTGATTGCTGCCGAAGGTGATGCGGCCGTTGAGGTACGTGGCATCCTTGCCGGCGCCGACGAGGTAGAGACCATCGGGCGGATCGAGACTGGTCGCGCGGAAGGTGCCGGCGGGAAGCCGGAGCGGAACGCGGGCAGCCACGGCATCACGCATGGCGCGGTTGAGCAGCGACGAGCAGTCCGTGATCCCGTCAGTGGGCGGTGAATAGCTGGCGAAGAGTATCTCGCGACGTTTCGTGCGTAGCATCTCGCCGAGATAGTCCTGAGTGGCCCATCTCGGAATACTGAGGAAGGCGGCGGCGGTCACGGCGTTCTGCAGGAATCTGCGGCGGTTCACTGGCGGCGACCTTCTTCCATTTCTCTCATGCGCGCGCGCCCCTCGGCCTTGATCTGACAGACGCGCGATTCCGACACTCCTAGTCTGCGACCGATCTCGGTAAGTGGTTCGCCGAAGGCGAAGCAGACGAGCGCCTCGCGCTCGCGCGCCGGCAGGCGCCGTAACGCTGCCCAGGTGTCGATCATGCACGGCGGATCCTCACGGCCGATCGACTCCTGCAGCGCGTCGCCGGCGCCATCGGTGTCGATGCACGATCGCAGGAGGTCGAGAGAGATCGGCGTCTCCGGCGTGAGGCCCGGATTCCGGCGGTTGAAGTGGAACCACTGGCGGATCGCGTCCTGCATGGCGCCGCGGACGCGGACGTAGGCGAAGGCCCAGAAGTGATCGTCGCAGCGATCCGGCCCCCCGCCGCGCTCGTCGTCGAAGCGCTCCGCGCAGCCGGCGAGCGCTTCGAGGCCGGCGCTCACGAGATCCTCGTAGCCGAACGCGGGATCCGGCGCGAAGTGGAAGCGCCGAGCCAGAGCGCGCACGCGCGGGATGTGGTCACGGACTAGCCTTTCCGCTTCGCGGTGCATCCGCTCACCTGGTGCCGGCACACGAGACACGTGTACGTGTTGTGGCCGTAGTCGTAGTGGAACGCGGACGCGCCGCAGCGGCAGCGCAGATAGGCGAACGGCTTCTTAGCTTGCACTTGGTCGGTCCCCTTTGCGGCGGCGGACTTGATCGGCGACCCTCTTGCGGCCGCGGTTCATGGTGCGACAGAGGATCCGCAGATTCTCAGGTCGGTTGTCGGAGTGATCGCCGTTGACGTGATCCACGTCCAGCGTGCCGGCGTGCACGCGGTGCGGCTCGTGGCGGAGATCCGGCGCGCCCGGACACCACCATCCGTACTCGGAGACGTGCCGGCGCACGAGCTCGTCGCGGATCCGGCGGTAGCGTTGATCGTAGGGCCGGCTCTTACGAACGCGCGCCGGCGCCGGCGGCCGCGGCGGCCGAGGCGGACAGGTGCAGACACGGCGGCGGCAGCGCCGGCACACCGGCCGCGGAGAGAACGGCATTTCGGGATCCCCTACTTGACGTAGCGGATGCGCGGCGTCTTGGCGATCCGATCCTCGGACTCTTTGGTGAACTCGCGCCACGCGTCGGAGTCAGGCTTCGCGGAGTCGAGCGAGACCGTACTCTCCTCGAAGAGGCGCTCAATCACCTCGGTGAGGTAGTCGAAGAAGACGCGATCGTCGGAGAGCTCCCACGATTCGAGGCGCTTGTTCTCGTTGAGGTTCATCGAGGTGCGAAGCACGACGTGCCAGTCGGCGTTACCGAGGAGCACGAACTTCGCGTGGTTCTTGGTAACGCGGATGCAGTCGTCGCCGAAGCGGGCGCGCAGCGCCGCGCAGTAGCCCGGTTGGCGCGAGGGAAAGCTCGAATCGACCAGCCAGCGAACGCCGAGCACGCGGCCGTCGTGGCAGAGGCGGAGCGCATACTCGATATCGGTGCCGGCGGCCGTCCACGTCGAGATCACGAGGTGCGCCGGCCCGATCGTGCCGAGCACGTACTCGATCAGATCGATGAGGCTATATTGACCTCTTGCGAGTCCATAGATCTCGAAGCCGTGCTCCAGCGGACCGACGGCCTCGGCGACGTTGGCGGCGTACTCGACGCGGCGCACGTCGCGCGTGACCATGGCGCGCGTGATCGCTTTCTCGACGGCCTCGACGCGGGCGCCCTTGCCCATTACCGCGGCGCCCTCAGACGCAAGCCCTTGATCGCCTCGGCCATGGCGCGCTCGGCGCGCGCGGCCACGTCGAGCTTAGGCGCCGGCATGACCTTGATCACGACGCCCTTGTCGGAGAGGAGCTCCAGCACGTCGCCGTGCTCGTCGAGCCAGCCCTGCGCCTCGTACCAGCGCTGGTAGTTGGTCGCGTAGATCTCCAGCAGGGTGAGCGCCGGCGGTGCCGGCCGATCGACCAGCGGGATCAGCTCGCGCCACTTGGCCGCGGCGATCTCGCCCAGGTGCGCCGGCGGATCCGGCAGCGCCTCGGTCGGTTTCACAGCTTGACCTCGATACGCATGGCGCCCTGCACGAGGCGCTCGGGAGCGCGAGGCCGCCGATCTAGCCGGAACAGATCGGCCATCTGCTCGGATGAGAAGGCGCGCGGATCCGGAACGCGATGGAAGCCGACGACGCTCGCCGGCAGCTCGCCGCGCGTCGCCCAGCGGATGAGGCGGCGCCGCGGCTGCTTGAACTCGCGCGGTTTGTCGTTGAGTCTGCTCACAGGTTCATCTCCGAGCGATCGGGTGCCGGCCGGCGATGCAGGCAGGCCATGCAGAGGAAGCCGGGACGATCAGGATCCGAGGTGTCGACGACCATGGCACCCCACGTCGAGACCTTGCCGCAGTCGAGGCAGCGCGCCCAGCGCACCACGGACGACGGCCACTCGCCGGCGAACGGTTCGATCGCCTTGCTCATGGATCCAGCACCGTCAGGCCCAGATCGGTCAGCCGGTAGCGCTCGATCACGTGGCAGATCTCGTCGTACTCGTCCTCGGTGACCCGGCGCTCGACCGTGGCGTAGCAGATCCCGCCGGCGTGCAGCTCGATCGTCACGCCGGTGGTCAGCAGCGGATCGACGCCGAGCGCCGTACAGATCTTGGCGCCGAGCACCTGCGCCTTGACGAGGTTGCGCGTAGGATCGCTCACAATCCCACTCCTTCCTTCTCGGCCTCCGTCATCACCGGGTACTTGCGGACCTTGCGGCACCAAATGAAGAGACGCCCCTCGTAGTCGGCCTCGGGCTCCGGCGCCTGCCAGCTCTCGACCGGCGGACACCACCGCGCCTCGCGCGTAAGGTGCAGTTGGCCGAACTCGCCGACGATCACGACCTCGTCGTCGCCGTCGGCGTCGTCGAGCGCCATAGCCAGTTCCCACACCTTCATCGGTTCCGCCCCTCGATGAGCACGCGGTACAGCCGGCGGCGCGTCTCGATGAGCTGCCGCTCGGTGTCCTCGCACTTGCCGGCGAGGACCAGCACGATCCCGACGAGATAGACGATCGTCACGGACTCGAAGATCACGAACCAGACCATCACGGATCCTTCACGAAGTCGACGACCCAGACGCGGCTCGGCAGCCCGCGCCACGAGCAGAAGCGCGCGTCGATCCCGACGCGGTCCCAACCCGGAAAGTCGAGCACCTCGCGATGCGACGGCGAAGCGAGCCACAGCTTGAAGGCGTCGTAGGCGGTACCTGGAGTCGCCGCCAGCACCTCGCCGGCGGCGCCGCAGGGACCATAGAACCGCTCGATCCGGCCGGCGAACTTGCCGTGGCGGAGAAACTGCAGCTCCACGAGGCGCGCGCTCCAGTGGCGCGCCGCGCGGTTGAGATCGCCATGCGGCCGCACGGTCGAAAGATCGTGCGCGCGCCGGTAGCGATTCAGGTCGCGCAGCAAGTACCACTCAGGCGAGTGGTACTTGTAGGCGCGCGCCGGCGGCGCGAAGATCGCGAGCGCCACGAGCACGAGCACGACGACGAAGAAGAGGAGGAGAAGACGCGCGAACATCTCAGTTGCGGTGGTTCCAGCAGATCACGTACGTATGCACCTTCTGCTCGTCTTCGTCGTACCAGCCGGCCGCCGTGACGAACCCGCTACCGTCGAGACTTTCCTCGGCCTCGAACGAGGCGCCGACGCCGAAGATCTCGTCGGTGAGCTCGAAGAGGGTGATGCCGTAGTCCCGCTCGCCGTATCGCGGGAATACGCTCCCGCGATCTTGGCTAGATAGGCGGCCGTCGGAATCCCCGCCAGGTGCGGATGCGCCCGCAGGTAGGCCATCTCCCAATGCGTCCATGCCGGTCCTTTACTCCGTGCCAGAGGCGGCTCAACGTCGCTGCCCATTACCTCCGTGATAGCGCTCAGTTCTCTGGCGCGGCGCTCTAGTCGAGCTTCGAGGTCTGCAGCAACGTCGTCCCGCCTCAGAGCGACGATCCGCGGCTCTTGGCGTGGCGCGGTGTCGCCCCAGAGGCTAAATGCCTCTCTACAAAGAGCAGTTGCGACAATATGGTCGCGAGGATCGACTTGCTCGGCGAGCGCATCGAGCGCCCAGTGGTACACCTGCCAGATGTTCTGTTGGCTGCAGCCCACGAGACGCGCGATCTCGCGTTGGCTCATGCCGTGGCACCACACGAGGTAGAGCACGAAGGACTGCAGCGGAGTGAAGTTCCTCATGGATCCATCGTCGCAGCCGGCCCGGTAACTAGAAGGAGCCCCGGTTACCCGAGGCTCCAAGGGACGGTGCACGTTGTCGCGCGCGGTCTAGCGGACGATCACCCCCCCGCGGCTCGCGTGCATCACGAAGCACTGCCAGCCCCGGCGGAAGGTCGCAGCGTGCCGGCGCACGTGCGCCTCGCCGAGACGCGTAACCGCGCTCTCGACCATCTCGACGACGAGCGCCTGGAGCCGCGGACCCGCCGGCACGGGCAGTTCGATCAGGCGCGCAGCCTGTTCGACCGTGTACCGCCGGCGGCGGAACGGCCCGGTCTTCGCCTTCATCACCGTTCACCACCCATGCGCGCCAGCACGTCGCACTCGCCGATCGTCGGCTCGTCGTAGAGGTTGCGGATCCTCGCGTAGTGCTCGGCGACGATCCCCTCGGCCGTGGCGAGCACCTCGTCGACGGCCGTGGCGTTCTCCAGCGTGCTCCTTGTCTTCCAGCTCTTCATCGGTCGGTCCTCTTGCTCACACCGCCAAGCGCCGCGGCGCGATCGTCGCGCCGGCGACCGCTTGGTCGATCGCCGCCCCGAGATGCTCGCGCGTCTCGGGATCCACCCCAGGTGCGTACAGCCGCTCGATCGCCACGTCGATCGTCATCGGCGGCTCGCCGAAGAAGTAATCGACGGTGACGTGGCGGTACAGGCCGATCGGTCCGTACTCGCGCTCGAACCCCTGCCGCGCCCTTTGGATCTTCTCCTCCCTCTTCATGGCCGGTCCCTCCTCGTGAGGTTGGCGGTGCCGTCGCGGTAGCGCACCGGCTCCGGCACCTTGTCGTCAGGCAGGCGCTCGAAGCGCGCGTACAGCGCGAGCGAGGTCTGCCGCAGGTAGCCGCCGCAGATCGGGCAGCGCGCGTCCGCGAGGCGGAGCGTGCCCTTCGGCCACCAGAACGCGACCACCATCCGGCCGTAGCCGGTGTAGTCGTTGGTGCACTTGCCGATCGTCACCTTGTCCTTGAAGGCGCGCTCGGCGAGGCAGCGCGGGTAGCCACCGCGGATCGTCCGCTCGTCGAAGTCGAACTCATCGAGCAGGAGCCCATGGATCGTGGCGACCTCGGCGGAGAAGCTCGACGCCGCGCCGCCGCGGATGAGATCCGCGGCGATCTCCTTCGCCCTCGTGGCCGCGGCGTTGTCGTGGCCGCCCTCGTAGGCGAATGGATTCCTCTTCTTCATGGTCGGTCCCCTCCTTGGCGCCGGTCAGATCCGTTTCCGGACCGTGCCGGCCTTGGTCAGCGTCGCCTGGTAGGCGATCGCCGCGTCGCGCGCCGGCCCGGTGATCGCCGGATCGGCGCTCTTGAACGTGGTGTCAGGGAAGCAGCCGTACGTGACGCACGGCAGATCGTAGTCGGTGCCCTTGCCGGCGCTCCGGCGGTACAGCTCGATCCGCAGCCGGCCGACATTCAGCTCGTCCGGCTCGATCGACACGACCTTGGCGCGCACCCACTGCGAGGCGCTGCCGTTCGCGCAGAAGCGGTCGTACCAGACGATTTCGCCGGCCACGAGCTCGTCGGCGCGCCGCGCGATCGCCGCGTCGAAGTGTTCGCGCGCCGCGGCGCCGCGCTTGGTCAGGTGATAGCCGCGGCCGCCGCAGGAGAAGCAGACGCCGTGCATCACGTGCGAGTAGCCGCGGATGTAGCCGGTGCCGTCGCAGCGGATGCAGGGAGTGTTCTCGAAGACGCTGGTCTTCATGGTGGTCTGGTCCGTCATCGTCAGCTCCTCCCGCGCGCCGGCACGTAGTGCTTCTCGACGATGCCGGCTTGGTTGATGCGGACCATGCGCCCGCACTCAGGACACTGATCGCGGCCGGCCAACGTCGGAAAGCGCTCGCCGGTGTACTGGCCGGACAGCTTGCAGCGTACGCGCGCCGCCGGCGGATCCTTCTTCCAGCAGTTGTAGAAGTCAGGCGAGGAGAGCGGCGTGATCTCTTCGATCATCGAGTCGCCGACGATCCGCCAGCGCCTCGTGTCGGACTGCGCCTCGCCGACGTAGTTCGTCAGCTTGCGGCCGTGGAAGTTGTACGCCGTCGTCGCGTGCGTGTAGCCGGCGCCGATCTGAGTGACGATCGCCGAGACGAGCGTCATCCCCTCGGGCTCGGGCTCGGGCGCCGGCGTCGGCGCTGCCGACTCGGGCGGCAGCAGGCGGAGCGCGCCGCTCGCGATCCGACGCGCGGTCGCGCAGGCGCTCATGCCCTGCAGCGCGTGCCACTTCTCGCCGTGCCGGACGGTGAACGCCCAGCCGACGCGCGTCTTGTGGATCCCCTCGCCGACGATCGTGCCGACGACGGTGCCGAGGTTGTCGGCGATCCGGGCGCCGGCGACGAAGCCGCGGTACTCGACCGGCACCGCCGGCGTTGCCGGCGCCGCCACGTCGTCGAGCGCGAGTTGCGGGTAGTCGCAGGTTACGCCGGCGGTGGCACAAGTGACGGCCTGCTCGGCGTCGCAGTTCGCGCAACTCGGGCCGGTGGCCGGTTGATTATCAACCACCGGCGGCTCAGGGATCCGCTCCCAATGCTCTTTCACTTCGTCGAGCGTCCAGTGCACGGAGGACAGGCGACCGTGCGCGTCCGGCTCGTCGAGCTTCACGGTGTACTGGCCGGCGTCGAGGCCGGGTACGTACTCGGCGCCGCCCTCGAAGGTGCCGGTGGTGCCGATCGGTGTCGAATCCCACAGGAAGCGCTTCTTGAGTTGGACGCGATCGCCGGCGTGCAGCTCATCCGGCGCTTCGAGACCGTCCGGCGGATCCTCGGGACGCGTGTCCGTCATGCTGCCGGCGTTGGTCCAGCGATCTCCGCGGACCTCGGCGAGCCGGCACTTCGCGACGATGTACTGGTCGTAGGCTTCGAGGTGCCAGCAGCACTTCTTCATGTCCCACCACTTGACCTGGTAGCGGCGACCAGACTCCAGCGCGATCTTCACCGCGACCGCATCTTCGCGATCGCGGTACTCGTTGCCGTCGACCACCCAGCGATGATCGGGATGATCGGTGAACGCGGAGCCCTTGTGCGTGATCGGGACGATCGTCACGTGGCCGCGGGCACCGCCGTGTACCTCGTAGGAGCTCGCGCAGCCGGCGCACAGCATCTCGTGCGTGCCATTCCAGTGTGTCGCCGGCACGAGATCCTCGCGCTCGACCTCGTCTTGGCAGCACGGGCAGATCGTGTACTTCGCGTCATGCTCGGCCGCCGCGAGCGCCGCGTTGATCCTCTTCTCGTAGAGGTCGGTCGCCACGGCGACGGCCTGCTTCCGGGTGTTGTACGAACCGCGGACGCGGTTCAGATCGAGGTCGAGGACTTCCCAACCCGGATCCTCGTAGGCGCGCGTCGCGCCGTCGGCCGCGACACGGTAACCAGTGTCGAAGCGGCCGGACCAGACCTCGTAGACGCCGCCGCGGCGGAGCTCGGCGGAGTGATCGCCGTAGCTCAACTCGGCCGGCCGGATCTTCTTCAGGGTGATCGCGGGCGCCGTGACGGTGATCGCCGGCGCCGGCGCCGAGCCGGTGTCCCCATCCAGCACGCTTCCGACGCATTGACGGTCGGAGGTGGTGGGAGCGGCCGGCTCGGGCTCGGTGTCGGCGGAGGCGTCGCGCATCTCTTGAAGAACGGCCTCGACGGTCGCCGTGTTGCAGATCGTGCTCTTGCTGCCGTGCCGCGCGAGGATCCCCGCAACCAGCTCGGCGCGATCGAAGTTGCCGAGCGCCGTGGCGATCTTGACGAGGTCGCGAGCGTTGCCGCTCATCCAGCCCTCGCCGAAGTCGTCCGGCACGGTGTTGTCGTGGTCGATCGGGAGGAGCTCGGCCGGCGGATCCGGCACGTGGCCGTCCTCGCCGATCGTGAGCTCGATCATCGAACCGTTGCGGAGGTCGATCCGCGGGCTGGCCGGCGCGGTGGTCTCGGGCGCCGGCGCGTCGAGCGGCTCGTAGCCGTCGGTGTAGAGGTTCGCATCGAGTTGCCATGCCGGCGGCGCCGCGAGCATCCGGCTGCGGAGCGCCGGCGAGAGGTAGTCACGATGCCCGGTCCGCTCGCCGTTGCCGGTGTAGTCCCAGCTCGTGTCGAAGCCCTCGGGAATCGTGTGGGGAACGAGCTCGGTCTCGACCCACTCGGTGTCCTCGGTGTGGCACTTGTCACACGGAGTCGCGAAGCGGATCGAGCGAAGTGTCATGAGGCCGCCGGTGACCTTCTTGCCACCGCAGTAACCGCAGTCGAGGATCTCGCCCTGCGCGTTGATCCGGACCGACGAGGCATGAACGACGCCGGTGCGGGAACGGAAGAACGTCGCGACCGCGACGTAGGTGGTGTCGCCGTACTCGTTGACGGACCACTGATCGAGGTACTGGTTGTCGACGACGGCGTGAAGGCTCTTGGCGGTGGTCGAAAGGGTTCCCGATCCTTCCGGCTGATTCCTCGTGATGGTCATCGTCTCCCTCTCCCGGCCGCTCGTTGTGTCTACTCTCATTATACCCCCGAGCGCAACGTTCACAACGTTCTGGGCGGTTCTTCACAAAACCGTAACATATCAGAGGATCCTCGTAGGTGCCGATCGGATCGCCGGGATCCGGGCGCCGCGGCCGGCGCGCGGATCCTCGCCGGCGCCCGCGGCCGCGGACCTGAGCCCCACGCCCAGCTTGCCACCGCGGCCGGTAACAGAGGAGGCGCCGGTCACCCGGCGCCTCCGCGGCGCGATCGTCTGTCGCCCTCCCTTCAGGCGGCCACCGCCGCCGTCGCCTCCGTCTCCTTGACCTTCGCCGGCCAGCCGGCCGTGAGGATCTCGGAGGCGGCGTGCATGATCCGCTGCGCGTTCTTCTCGTCGATCGCGTGGCCGGCGCCGTACCAGTTCTGGACGTAGCCGCGAGACTCGGCCGCGCCGGCGAGCCCGAGCGCGTCGCCGACGAGGAGCGCCACGCACTCGGCCTCCATCTCCTTGTCGCCGCGCGTCATATCGTCGGTATCCTCGTGCAGGAGGACGTGAGCCATCTCGTGCACGAGAGTCTTCTCAGGATGCTCGGCGATCGGGAGGATCGCCACGGTGCGCTCGCTCGGCGTCGCGTAGCCTTGGCAGTTGCCGTTGACCATGGCGAACGGCACGATGGTGATGTTCAGCGCCGCGATCGCGCGATCGGGATCCCACTCGCCGACCGGCGCCGGCACGTAGTCCTCGCCGGCGGTCTGCGAGAGCGCGAACTCGATCGGCTTCGGCTTGAAGACCTTGCCGTGGTACGCGACCTCTTCGCCGGTGACCTCGTCGACCTCGACCCTCGTGTAGTCGTACGGCACGACGACCCAGAGCGCGGAGCCCGGACCCGAGATCACGTGCCGGCCGTGCGCCTCCCAGAACGGATAGGTGCCGACCGGTCCGACCGCGATCCCGCGGATCTCCATCTGCTCCATGAGGAACAGCGAGTTGCCGATCGAGAAGTTGTGGAAGAGGTGGAACGCGTCCGAGATCTTGCCGGGAATCTCGACCGCGTCACGAAGGAGTTGATCCGCGCGCTGCTGCTCGAAGGCGAGCGGCTCGCGGGCGGCGTGCCTATGGAAGCCCTTCCGGCTACTCTGGCGCTTCGTTGTCATTGGTCGGTCCCCCTCGGCGGTGGTGGTTGGTGGTCACTTTCATTATACCCGATCGTGCGACATTCGCAACCTCTTGAGCGTTGTTCGTTGAGCTGCGAGCTCGGCGCCGGCGCGCGCCGATGCGAACAACGCTCAACGTTGACGCCGGAGTGTCGCGAGCGGTACACTTCGACTTGGGTCGCGGATCCGCACGGCACCCCCCGCCGGCCGCGGCCCGCCGCGAGGCGCTTGATCCCCTTCGGCGTCTCGCCAGCCCGCGATCGGGCGCCGCGCCGGCGCGGCGCCCCCTCGGATCTCAGGTGCCCTCGGCGCCGATCGGCCGTCTCAGGTGCCCTCTTTAGGTGCCCTCTTGCCGTGCGGAGCCGGCGCGCCGATCGTGCGCGCGACCTCGTGCGACCGCCGGCGACCGCCTGCGACCGGGATGTTCGCGCCACAGCCTCATTCGGGAAGTTGAGCCTGTACAAGCCCTCTAGGTGCCCTCAGTCGTTGACCGGGTGCCCTCTTCTCGTGGTAGGATAGCAGCATGACCGGCACCTGGAGCCGCACGCGTACCCCCGGCG
>Ga0316622_100002400_pt1 | contig 12939 bp, 6 predicted proteins | sample OWC_Aug_OW2_C1_D_FD_207646 | JGI IMG/M metagenome (GOLD analysis project Ga0316622, IMG submission 207646) | Wetland soil microbial communities from Old Woman Creek delta, Ohio, United States - OWC_Aug_OW2_C1_D5_C | ecosystem: Environmental > Terrestrial > Soil > Wetlands | place: USA: Ohio... | reverse complement strand
CGGGCCGGGGCTCGACGGCGCGTGCGCATAAGCGCTGGAGGCGCTGTGCTCGATCCGGCAGCTCGACGATCGCGCCAGCATCATCGTCCGCCCGGCGCCCCGCGACCGCCTCTGCAAACGCCACCAGATCCTGCGGTCGCATTGGCCCCGGCGAGACCTCCCACAGCCGCGCGGTGCGATCTTCCGATGCCGTCACGATGCGGCTGCCGTCGGGGCTGAAGACGGCGGACCACACGAGGTCGTCGTGCTGCAGTGGTTCACCGACGGGCGTGCCCGTGTGCGCATCCCAGAGTCGCGCCGTGCCATCCGCGGATGCGGTTACCACGAGCTGGCCGTCCGGACTGAACGCGGCAGAGCGTACCACGCAGGCCGTCGGGCCGCGCACCGCGCTACGGTGGCGCAGCGGCTCGCCGATTGGCGCGCGCGTCTGCAGATCCCACACCCGCGCGGTGCAGTCCTCCGATGCGGTCACGACGCGGGTGCCGTCCGGGCTGAAGGCCGCGGAGTAGACGGCGACGTCGTGCGTCAAGAATTCCCCGGCCAGTTCCGTGCGGGTCCGGGCGTCCCAGAGGTGTGCACGGTCACCCGACGCGGTGACAATGAGGGCTCCGTCGGCCCGGAAGGCGGCGGACCGAACCAGGTCACCGTGTCGGAGCGGCTCGCCGAGCGGTGCAGCCGCCGTGCTGTTGGGGTCCCAGACCACGGCGGTTCCATCCTCGGACGCGGTGACAACCAGCCTTCCGTCGGAACTGAAGGCTGCGCTGCGCACGGCACCATCCTGGCTGCCGACGACACGGATGAGCGTCCGTGTCGCCGCATCCCACAGGCGCACCTTGCCGTCGGTCGCTGCGGTCACGATACGGGAGCCGTCCGGGCTGAAGGCCGCGACGTACAGTGACGCGCCATCATGCGCGACGAGGTCGCCGATCGCTGCCCCGGTGGTGGCGTCCCACAGGCGTGCGACGCCATCCTCGGACGCCGTGAGCACCTGCGTTGCGGTCGGGTTGTACGCGGCAGACCACACCGCCGTCGGATGTCGTAAGGGATGGCCCAATGCGGCGCCGGGCTGAGCACGCCAGAGCTTGGCCGCATGGTCTGCCGAAGCTGTGACGATCAGATCATCGCTCCCGCTGAATGTGGCGGACCACACTGGTCCTTCGTGGTGCAGTGGCGAACCCATCGCGGTTCCGGTCTCCGCCTGCCAGAGCCGCGCCGTGCCGTCTTCAGATGCGGTGAGGATGCGGCCCCCATCGTGGCTGAAGACTGCGGACCGAACGGCGGCACCATGGCCGACGAGGGGAGCCAAACGCGCGTGCGTCTCGACGTCGAACACGTTGGCCGTGCCGTCCGCCGCAGCTGTCAGCAGCCGTTTCCCTTCGGCGTCGAAGGTCGCCCAATGCACGCGCCCGTTGTGGACGATGGGCTCGCCGACGGGCGTGGCTGCGTCGGCATTCCAAAAACGAACCGTGCGGTCTGAGATCGTGATCACTCGGCGCCCGTCAGGGGAGAACCCCGCCGAATCGACTGGGGAGCGGCCCCCGTCGCAAGCAACGTGGAGCAGCGGTGGTGCGGTCGGAGCGCCGGTGTCGGCATTCCAGAGACGCGCGGTGCCGTCGGCGGACGCCGTGACCAGCCGTGTGCCGTCGCGGCTGAAGGCGACGGAACGAACGGGGCGCTTCGGCGCATGCGCCAAGGGATCGCCGACGCGTGCACCGGTGCTGGCATCCCACAGGCGTGCGGTGCCATCCGCCGAGGCCGTTGCGATCCGCGGGCCGTCCGGGCTGAAAGCAACGGCCTCGATGCTGTTTGCGTGGCCGATGAGCTCTCCGAGCGGGGTACCCGTGTTACTCCACAGCCGTGCGGTGCCGTCGTCCGATCCCGTAACGATGCGGGTGCCGTCGGAGTTGAACGCGGCACACCGGACTGCGCCGCTGTTCTTGAGCGGTGGGCTCACTGGTGCGCCGGTATGGGCATCCCACAGTCGCGCGGTGCGGTCGACCGATGCGGTGAGCACCCGTGTGCCATCCGGACTGAAGCCGGCGAACGTGACGTCGTCGAGGTGCGGCAGGATGGCCGCGGGCCATTCCGTGTAGAGCAGGCCGGTGAAGAGGGCCGTTTGCAGGGTGTCGAACACGCCCGTACGTTCGAGGTCCACGCCGGGCACGATGCGCAGCCCATGGGCGAGCTGTGCGAGCCCGTTCCGACTCTGCCCATCGCGCAGCTGAATGAGCCCATCATGGTAGTTCGATACCGCGAGCGTGTGCGCGGCACGCAGCCAAAAGAACACGGCGAACCCGAGGGCGACCAGCGTAGCGCCCAACAGTCCCATGGTGAGGCGCAGCTGGCGCCGCTTCTCCGCCTCGCGCCGCTCCGCTTCACGGCGCCGGCGTTGCTCTTCTTCGGCCTGACGTTGTGCCCGCTCGAGGGCCTCGCGTTGCTGTCGCCGGTCGCGGCTGGTGCGGACGACGTCCGTCAGCACATCATGCGTGAGCTCGACCCGTTTGCCACCCTCGCGATCTTCGACCCGCAGCAGACGCAGGTCGACGAGCGCCGTGATGTCCTGCAGGGTCACACCGGGCGTGGCGAGCGCGTTGTCGAGCGCCTCGCTGTCGCGATCACCGGACACGGTGAGCAGCTGATCCTCGACGAACTCGCGCAACGTGGCAGAGCGGCCATGCATGCACTGCTCGTAGAAGGCCTCCAGCGTAGAAGTGCGGCTCTGCTCGACCAGCTCGGCGGAGATGCGCGGCGGCGTGGACTTGAGGCGTTCCCGGTTCAGCTCGTGGCAGAAGAAACTCAACAACGCCGGTTCGACGCGCAACTCAGTGAGCGCGACGCGGTCTTCCCCGTTGGATGTGCGCCGCGCGCGCCGCGGCTCTCCGGCGACCGAGCGAACGATCGCCTCGGCCGCGTCGCTGGTGACGACATCCGGTCCCGGTGCCAGTACCGCCTGAAGGGCCTGGTCGCCGGTCATGCGTTTGAGGCGCATGCGATTGTTGATCGAGGGCATCTGCGGCTTGAGGTCCTCGAGATCGGGCAGGAAGTCCTCGCGCAAGCTGAAAACGACGCGGTAGATCTCTCGGCTGAAATCGAAGCGCAGCGCCGCTTCGGGATCTGCATCGAGGACTTTCCGGAGTTCCGCCGGCGCGCGCCCTTGGATGAGGTCGCTGAGCTGCCCGAGCAGCTCGCGCGTGCGCTGCGCGCGCGCCGGCGTCCCCCGACCGAGCGTGAACAGTTCCTCGAATTGGTCGAAGACGAGCACCGCGGTGACCACACTCCCGTCGCGATCGAGGAACATTTCGTCGACGCGGTGAAAGTATTCCCACAACGTGTCACCAGCCCTCACCGTAGGCGCCTCGATTCCCGACGCCGCTGCCTGCTGGTGCACGAGGGTGAGGACCTGCCGCACGGGATGGGCGGTGGCGACGTGGTCGATCCGCAGGTAGATGGGGACAGCATACTCGGCGCGCAACGCGGGGAACACGCCGGCGCGTAGGAGCGATGTCTTACCGAGGCCGGAGCGGCCGAAGAGCACCGTGAGGGTCTCGCGCCGCACCAGGCGGAGGAGTTCGCCCGTTTCCGCTTCCCGTCCACGGAAGAAAGCGCGATCGGCTTCGGCGAAGGACGCGAGGCCGGGCCACGGATTGTCACGGCTCAGGGAGTCCGCCGCGGCGAGCGGTGAGGTCCGGGGGGGCTCCCCGTCCCCAGTCGCCGGAGAAGCCTCCGCGGCGCTCACCGCCGCTCTCGATGCTGCTTGTCTAGCTGGTACAGATCCTTGATGCGGCGCACGAAGTCGAGGGTGGTTTGCCCACCGGGGAGCGCGTGCCAGTGCAGGTCGCGGAACTCGATCGGGAGTTCTTTCGCGTCCTTCGGCGTATCGTCGATGGCCACGGGGAGGATGAACTCCCGGTTCGCTGGGAGATCCTTCGCCACTTCCTGCGCCCTGGTCCATTCCTTGCGGAACGTCCGCGCATCCCAGGTCAGCGTGTGTCGAGAGATGAGGGGAGTGAATACGGCGCACTTCCTGATGTTCTCGCTGATCTCGCTCCACCACTTTTGCCCCGACTTGAGCTCCCGCTGATCGAGCCAGACCGGGACATCTTCCTTTTTCAGCGCCTCCTCGATCTTCTCGGCGGCGCGCCGATCCTCGCTGGCGTAGCTGATGAAGACGAAGCCCTGCCGCGGCCCGCCCGGCGGGGTCGGTGGCGGCGGTGGTGGTGGCGGCGTGGCGGTGTCTCCCGCGGTTCGCGCCATCCAGCGGCTGTAGAGCTCGTCTACGAACTCGACAGCGCCCCCTTCGAAAAAGAGCGTCTGCTCGCTGAACTGGCCCAGGAAGTCCCGAAGCTGCTCATCGTCTTGCGTTTGGTGGTCAGCGATGAGGGTCGTGCCACTTCTCGTGAACGCCAGCCGCTCGCGCTGTGCCATGCGAATGAAAAAGCGGGCGAACCAATCCGAGTATCTCGTCCCAATGATCAAGACGTGATTGCTGGACAGTTGATCAAGCAGCAGCTTGGGGCTGCTCTCGCTGGATTGCAGGTCGTGCACGAACTCGAGCGTGTCCTCGTCGGTGATCGCGTACGAGAATGCGACCGCCGACAGCTTGCCCATGAGATGGAAGACAGTGGGCCGGTCCAGGGCGTGGAGTTCGGTCTGCAGGTCAGGGATCGGGTCGCGAGGATAGGAGATGACCTCGGTCTCCGCGCGCCCATCGCAGCGCACTTGGTTGAGGGCTCGTTGCATGAGGTTATCGCATGTCGTGGTCACGAACAGCTTGAGCGGCGTGAGGTGCGCCAACTTTAAGAGCGCATCGGGGATGGGCAACTCACTCTCGGGCGGCATGACGCTCACCAGCGCGCTGTACACCCGTTGGAGTTTGCCTCCCTGCTCCTTGTACCGGGCCGCCACCTGACTGAGAGACATCTCTTCAGCGGCCAGCCCAGATACCTTCAGGTGGTCCGCAAGCCGCCTGGCCAGTAAGGTGTACAATGGCAAGGTTTGGCCATTGTATTGCACGGTCAGCAGGTCCTGGCCGACGATAGGGATGACACTGCCCTCGGCGATCAGTTCGAGCAGTTGGAGCCAGTCGATTTCTTGGGATGGTGTGATGGTCGCCCTCCGCGTCGGACGCGATCCGCCGCGTCAGAGTTCTCTGTAGATCTCGGGCGACAGAAGCGTCAAGAGACCGGGCGCCGCCCGCGGGCGCGTTCTAGAATCCCACATCAAGGACACCCAAGCCGCCCAACGGCTCGGACTTGACGCAGGTCGGCGCGCTCGGCCACGGGCACGGGTCGAGCGTGCCGGGGTGGGGTCGGTGCACTAAGCTGAACTGGTCGGACGCCGGCAGGGGCTGTCCAGCCCGCGCCGCTTGACCGAGGCTCTCGCCCCGCCCAGCGCCGATGAACTCGAGCCCTTCGATCGACTGCTGGTAGCGCCGCTCGGACACGACGTCCACCGACGGGGGCCAGGCGCCCTTGGTGAGTGTCGTCATCTGGCGCGCCGATAGAGTTACCGCGTCCTCCTCCCACCGCGCCACACTACGGACGTCCACCTTGCCACTCAGGCACACGACCTCCGTCGTGTCGGTGACTTCATCGTACGTCACCACGAATGCCGTGCCGCGTGCGATAGCGACGGCATTTGGAGTCGTGATTTCGTAGTGTGCGCCACCGCCCGCCTCAGCAAAGAGCGCATACGCGGTTCCCCGCTCGAGAACGAAGCGCGCCCTGGGGCCCGCCGGATCATAGTCATAGCGAGCGATGATGGCGAGCGCGTTGTCTCCGACGTTCATGTAATTGAGGACCTGCGGGAGGCCTGCTGCAATCTTGCCGACGACCTCACCATAGAAGAGCAAGCGTGCCGCCCCCGGCTTCGTGGTGGACAGCTTGTCGCCGACGCGAAGCGCCGTGCTCGGCGCGGCAGCGAAGCGTTCTTGCTGGCGCTCGAGCGCGACACTGGCATCCGCCCACACCACCTCGCCCACATCTTGGCCGATCGCCTGCCGCGCGGCGAGGCCGAATAACACGACTGCGGTCCCCACCAGCACTCGCGCCCACGTGCAGCGACCTCTCTGGCCGACGTACACCATCAGTACCTCACTTGCACAGATAACGAGACGATGTGCCGGTCGTACTGGAACACCTCCTGGTTCGATCGGTTGAACGTTCCGAAGTAGGCCAGCCCCACCGACGTATACGCGGCGACGGGCTTGTACGCCGTGAAAATCAGTCGGTACTCATCGTCGACCCGTCCGCCGCTGGCGGAGTCATAGTCTTTCAGGCGATAGGCGAAGTCCAGTTCGGTTGCGATGGCCAGGGGCCACAGCCAGCCGATCCCGCCCCATCCTTGATTGGCGTGGTACAGGAACACTTTCTCGGCGCCGTCCGCGGGGGTGAGCAGATCGTAGCGGTACCCCGCCACCACATAGCGACCCGCAGCGGCAAGCGGCAGGAACTGGGTGAGCCCGATGGTGTGGTCCAGCGAGTCCAGCGCATCGCGCAGCACTGCCTCTTTGAAGTCCCGCCGCCGCAGGCGATAGAAGACATCCGTGCTGCCCCACACGCCCTCCGCCACGCTGAGCCACGGAAAGGCCTCGCCTTCCGCCAGGAAGCTGTTCGTGTCCCGCAGGTAGTAGTCGAACGCTCCTTCCACGCCACCCGACACCATACCCGCGCTGCCGGCTGCCTGTATGGTGGCGCGGTGCTCTTGGATGTCGAACTCGGTGAGATCGAAGTGCAGGCTCTGGAAGAAGTCGTAGCCGGTACTGAGCTGCACCTGTTGGGTCTGCCACACAATGTAGTTGCCACCAGCCGAGATGACGGCCAGGCCGTCCGACTGCTTGCCGAAACCACTTCCGGCCTGGTCGCTCGTGGGCTTGAGCTGGACGTTGCTGTCATACGCGAGCCCGGCGCCGGCCCAGAGTTGAAAGCGCCGTTGTGTTTGCCACCGGCCGTGCGGCAGACCGATGAGGAACTCCCGTGCCTCGAGGCGAATCGCTGAGTCCGGACGGGCCTCGCTGGCGACAGACGCGAACCGCTCGGCGGCGGTCTCGCGGTTGCCCGCCTCCAATTCGACCAGGCCCAGGTAATAGCGGCACACCATCGCGAAGTCGGGGTCGACCTGGGCGGCGCGCTCGAAGCTCTGCCGTGCGGCGGGCAGCTCCATGCGACGCAGCTGTGCCAGACCGAGGTAGAAGGAGGCAGCCGCCTCGAGATCGGCATCGGGCTGCGCTTGCGTCAACCAGCCGATCGCCTCGTCGGCGTGTCCGCTCTTGACCAGGGCGATACCCAGCTCGAGGCGCGCTTGAGTGAACTCCGCGTTCATGTCGATGACCCTGCGGAAATCAAGAACCGCGGCGTCCCACTGCTCGAGCCGTCCTTCGGTTATGCCCTTGTAGAAGCGTGCGTACACGTCGGCCGGATTGATCTCTACAGCCTGTGTGAACAGCGACAGAGCGGCGGCGTAGCGGGCGCGAGCATCCGACGGGTTGTTTGCGGTCTCGGCATTGATTCCGTGGTGCAACTCGACCGCGCCGCGGACGGTCAGCAAGTCCGATTCCTCCGAGCCCCGCGCGGCGGTCGCGAACAGCAGCCACAGCGCGAGAAGAGACGCAACGAGTGGACGCATCATCCGAGCACGTTCCGCGCTACCGGGGCCCTTGCAGTGCCGCGTTCGACACGCAACCACAAGGGGCCGGTGCGATCTGCCCGACCGCGACGCCACGGGGCCCGTTGCCCACGTGCAGCAGGGTCGGCGTCGGTATCCGTACAGGATCGCGCGAGTCGATGACCCAGACCACCCCTTCTTCGGCGTCGTCGGTCCCGGTCACGTAGGCGTAGGCACCGTCCGGTCTGAACGCCACGCCGTGCGGCCGGCCGGTCAGTGGCACCTCAACCTGAGTCGGAGTCGCGGCACCGAGATCGACGATCGAGACGCTCCGACTGCCGCGGTTGGTCACATATGCGATGTCGCTCCTGCCAGTGGGGTCGGGTCGCACCGCAACCGCTTCTGGCTGATCCCCGACCTCGATGTCGTCGCGCACGCACCCTGGTGCAACGGAACGGCAGTTGGGCGTCGGCGAAACACACCGAGGATCGATCACCGAGAGCCGATCTGCCCCTGTGTCGGCGACCAGGATGCGCCCCGTATTGCTGGTGGCGATTCCGTGCCCCGGACCGGCGCCAATGAGCGCCGTGCACTCGAGGGTCCTATCGGCAGCGAAGACGGTGACCGTGGGCGAGACGGCGTTCGTGACATACACGAAGTGCCCGTCGAGAGACACGCTGATACCGTAAGGTCTGGTCAGGCGGAGTGTCGTCGCCACAACGCACTCGGGACCGGGCCGAAGACACGTCGGGGTGTCGATCCGGAAGAGGACGTTCGAGGTGACGTTGGTCACATAGCCGACGCCGCTGTTGTCGCCGCCCTGATTCACCGCGAGACCCAACGTGCCACCATTGTTGGGGACCAGGGGGTCCCTGCTGGCATCGAGACGGCTGGTTGCCGTGTCGATGACTGAGAGAGACGATCCGACCGCTCCGAGGTTGGTAACGTAGACGGAGCACGCGTCGGGACTCAGCGTGACGTTTTGGGGACGGAGTCCGCGGCGCTGGCCCGGCATGGCAAGCGAAATGGGGGTAGGAATCACGACGTTCTCGCGCGCATCGATCATCGTCACCGTGTCGTCGTCGGCGTTCGCGACGTAGGCCACCAAACGTGGGGTTGGGGTCGGCTCGAACGGCGACGGCGGCGTACACGTGACCACGGGTGCAGGGCCGGTGGGGGTTAGGGTCAGCGTTGGCGTGGGGCCAGTGGGCGTTCGTGTGGGCGTCACGGTGCCACCGGTTGGCGTCAGTGTCGGCGTCGGGCCGGTCGGTGTCGACGTCGCCGTGCCCCCGGTTGGCGTCACGGTCGGCGTCAGCGTCGGCGTTCCCCCGGTTGGCGTCAGCGTCGGCGTTCCCCCGGTTGGCGTCAGCGTCGGCGTGCCCTCGGTTGGCGTCAGCGTCGGCGTGCCACCGGTGGGTGTGAGCGTCGGCGTGCCACCGGTGGGTGTCAGCGTCGGCGTGCCCTCGGTTGGCGTCAGCGTCGGCGTGCCACCGGTGGGTGTGAGCGTCGGCGTCAGGGTCGGCGTGGCGCCGGTGGCTGTCGGCGTGGGAATCGGTGAGCCCACGGGCCGTAAGCACACGTCAACCGCGGTGGTCTGCTGAGGGAAGATTTGGCTAGGTACGAGGCCGCTCGAATAATTTAGAATCGCCTGCGATTGGTCGCTACATTGGATCACCGTGTCCATCGCATCGGGGCTTGGCCGAGGACATTCAGGCACCGGGCCGTCCGGACAGCCACTCATCCCCGAGGGCATCTCCGCAGGCACGGAGACGCCATTGGGGCCACCCATGTATCCTTCCACCGTGAACTTGACTTCGCCGGCTGGGATTTGATCGATCACGATATGCCGGTTCTCAAAGGGGCCCGCCACGGCGGTACAGCAGCAGGACTCCCCCCCGTCGGCCGGATCGCTCGGCTTGGAAAAAAGAAAGAGCCGGACCGCAGCAACGTCCTTGGGAACTTCCGTAGTGCTGTCGAATTCGCACGCCGCCGTCTGTTCAGACTGGGCACTCGGCACGTGCTGCCAGCGGGCGCGAACCGTCAGCCCACCTGTTCCGCCGCCGCCCGAGTCGCTATGACACCCGACGACCCCGAGCAAGCCTAAGCTTGATACGATCAGCCGTGCATGTCGCACGTGAGGTATGCCTCCCCCCTTGACAAAACGCGTTCCGGGGCCATGTACCGACTCGCCTGGCCGTTGTCAAACGAAAATCATGGTGCGACGGGCACGCATGGGATTGACCAAATCCGATGTTCGTTGCCAATGGGTTCTTCAACGAGGTGCAGCGGTTCACCGTCTTTGGCGACTCGTATGTGAGCGGCCAGGTCGGGTTGCGCACCTGGCGTACGCAGGGGCGCTTCGACAACGTGCACATCGTGCCGGCAACGCCAAAGTGCTTCGTGATCATGCCCTTCGCGTCGGACCTGAACTTCATGCACCGCGTGATCAACGAGGTGGTGGAATCCTACGGCATCGAATGCGAGCGCGCCGACGAAATCTTCCTGTCGCGCCCGGTGATGGACGACGTGAAGCGTCGGCTCGCCGAGGCGGACGTGGTGATCGTCGACTTCACCGGCAAGAACCCCAACGTCCACCCCGAGGCGGGGATCGCCGACGCTTTCAAGCAGGACTGGATCGCGCTCGCGCCGTCATCGGAGGACGTGACGTTCGACGTCTGGCATATCCGCTCGAGGTACCCCGCGGGCGCTGGGTGCCCGGGTGATCGACGCGCACCGCGTCAGTACCCGTGGCAGTACTGGAAGTGCATCGGGTCTTTGTTCGTGCCCGACCAGCGCCCGCCCCAGGTGAAGCCCCAGCCCTCGAGCAGCGCGACCAGGGCCGGGTCCATGTCGCCGGGCGTGCCCATCGCGTTGGTCTTGTCGTTGAGGTCGAAGGCGATGCCCCAGCTGTGCGTCGACGGCTTGGCCTGGCCGCGCTTCATGCGCCAGGTGTAGCCGCCGCCGGTCGTCTTGATCGAGCCCCACAGGCCCTTGGCGACGATGTCGGCGAACACGGCTTCGTACAGCGGCGCGACCAGCTTGTGGCAGCGCAGGCTGCGCGTCGAGGCGGCAGGGTTGAAGGTCACCGGGATCGGCATTGGCAGCTTGGCGCTGACGATGAAATCGGCCTCCCATTTCGGATTCGGCCTATTGTCGTCCACCGGTGGGTACTTCCGGATGTCGCCGAAGGTGTTGATGATGCCCTGCAACCCCTGCGGCGCACTCGGCCAAGGTCCGACCACCGCGCGGGCGCCGGCGGGCCGCGTCTTCGGCGGTGTCAGCTCGGCCTTGCCGGGGATGTGGATGGCCTGGCCGACCACGATGCTCTTGACGTCCGCGAGGCCGTTGTAGTCGGCCAGCGTTCGGGCCAGCTTGCGGTCGCCGAGCAAGACCTCGGCCACCGTGGCGAGCGTGTCGCCTTTGCGAATGATGTAGGGCTTGGGCATGGGTTTTTCCTTGGGTGGGATCAGTTCTTGCGACGGCGGGTGTGGCGCGCCGCCGGCCCCTTGGCCGCGGGCGGCGGCGGTGGCTCGTCGGACGGTGGTGACTGCGACGGTGCAGGTGGCGCCGCGCCGGGCGGCCGATCGCTGCGCTGCGCGCGGCCCGGCTGCAGGCGCTGCACCAGCCCCAGCAGGCGGTCGGCGCTGCGCCGCAAGGCCTGCCCGGACCCGGCAGGATCGTCGGCCAGCGACAGCGCATCGGCGAAGCGCGACAGCAGCTCCAGCTGCGTGAGCACTGAGTCGAGCTGCCCTGGCTTCAGACTGATGCTCGACAGCGTCTCGGCATAGGCTCGTGCGACCGCATCGAATGCCGCCTGGCCGGCCTCGCCCGCGGCGCCGAGCGAGCCGTCCAACAGATGCTCGACCAGCATCGCTTCGGCCTGCATGATCGCCCCCCAGAGGGCGGCCTGGCGCTCGAAGTTCTGGGCCGCGACGCTGCGACAGTGGGTGGCCAGCGCGATCGCCGCGCTCGTGTCGGCTGGTGTGCCGAGGGCCTCGAGCGCCAAGCGGTTCAGCGCCTGATAGGGTGAGAACTCGGCCGCGGGGCGGCCTTCGGCCTGGCCATAGGCCCGCGCGCTGTCGGCGAGCGCCTTGCGCAGATCGCGCAGGGCCGCAGCCCGCGGTTCGTCTGCCAGGCCACCAGCGAGCAGACGGCGCGCATGCAGGCTGGCCAGACGCTTCAGCGCGCTGCCGCGCAACGCGCCGCGCTCGGGCGTCTGCCCGCCGACCAGTTCGTCGAGGCGGTCGAGACGCCTCAGTGCGCTGTCGATCAGCGCCTGCTCGGCCCGCCGCTCGCCGAGCCGCGCTTCGACGTTGGCCAGCTGTTCGATGTCGCGCACCGGCACGCGTCCCACCTTGTCCTCGGCCTGCAGCGCGGCCAGGTAGGCCGTGCGCGCGTCGTCGAACTCGCCCAGGTCGCGCCACGTGGCCCCGAGTGCCGATTGGAGGTCGGGCCGCGTCAGCCAGCCCGGCGGGCAGCGCTTGCGCAGCATGTTCTGCACGGTCTTCACGTGGGCGCACCGCTCGGTCTCGCTTTGCTGGTCGCTGCGGCGCGACAGATCGGCGCGCAGCCGGGCGAGCTGGTCGAGCAGTTCCTCGGGCGAGGCGAAGTGCGGGTCGCCATCGACGCCCGGAGCAGGTTCGGCACGCGGTTCGGCCAGCCAGCCCGGATCGCCATAGGCCTGAAAGGCGCCCCACGTGATGTCAGCGCAGTCCTTGTCCCACACGACCTTGCGGGCTTCGAACACCGCGTCGCCAAAGGCGCGGCAGCGCAGCAGCAGGTGCTCGTAGAAGGCCTGGCCGAACACCTGGGCGTTGGCGTCATTGACGGCCCAGCCGGCCACCACCACGCAGCGGACGCCGATCTCGATCAACTCACGCGCGATGCTGGCGGCGAGCTTGTTGCCGTCGCGTACGTGTACGCTGTCGACCTTGCCGAGGTGACAGCAGTTGAGGAACACCAGTTCGGGCACGACCTCCATCGCCTCGACCTCGGCGGCGGTGATCACCAAGCCGTCGGACAACAGCACCCCGCTGCGGTTGCGGCCGTCGATGTGGCGCAAGTCGAACACGCCGTGTGCCGAGATGTGCAGGATGCGCCAGGGCTGTCGGTACAGCGCCGCGAACACGTCGTTGGCCGCCTTGTCGGCACCGATCACGGGCTGCACGGTGTAGCCGAACTGGGTCAGCACGCCGGCCACTGCGGTTGCTTCGGTTTCGGCGCCGGTCAACTCCGGCGGCGCGCTGTTCGGCTTGGTGCGCGGGCCGGGGAAGAACTGGAGGAACTTGTCCAGCGACGGGTTGCCGATCACCAGCGCGGTGCGGCCGATGGCCTGGC
>Ga0316622_100002399_pt1 | contig 12940 bp, 12 predicted proteins | sample OWC_Aug_OW2_C1_D_FD_207646 | JGI IMG/M metagenome (GOLD analysis project Ga0316622, IMG submission 207646) | Wetland soil microbial communities from Old Woman Creek delta, Ohio, United States - OWC_Aug_OW2_C1_D5_C | ecosystem: Environmental > Terrestrial > Soil > Wetlands | place: USA: Ohio... | reverse complement strand
GCTCCACGACGAGGCCGAAGATACGACTGCAGTCGAACTCGATCGCTTGAACGCGAAGTCCGGATCGGACGGCAAGGAAGGAGGCCACACCGACTCAGAACTCACTTGCGGGAGGAGTCCAGATACGCTGTTAGGCGCTTCGGCGCCGACGCTGGTGTCGAAGGACCGGAGCCAACGCACGCAGCGCCTCATTCACCGCGACTCCGTCGGGAAACACGTCGAGGACGGCTGGATCAATGACCACCACGTTCGCTCCCTGGGCGTACCGAGCCGCCGTCGCGCCCCGCACACCCTTGGAGAAGTCGTAGTGGCTCCGCATCGTGTCGCGGTCGACCGCGGTCCGCGGACGGCCAACCTTCTTCTTCATATTTCCTCCGCTCCCTTCGGTTCGCCCGCCGCGCGGAGATCAGACGGGTTCGAGGTGGTCGCTCGGCAAAAGCTACGACACGCAGCCGACGCCGGATTGACGTGCCGAGCAAGAGATACCGCTTTTCGCCGCGGCTGTGGTCGGGATCCGGGAGAAGCACGTTCAGGGGGTCACCAAACAAGGTAATCGCCTCATCGAAGGCGACCCCGTGTTTCTTGAGGTTTCCGGCTGCCTTCGCGGCGTCCCACTCGAACCGGTAACCCATGCTTCCCCCTGCCCTTCCTCGGTGTCTTTCGAACGTTCGCGATCAGCTGCGGGATGGGTTGGCACGGACCGTGCGCCTTTCGCACGGCCCGTGACAACCCAGATCGACAGCTGAATCGCGTTGTTGGGCCGTTGGCCGAGGCGCTCGACCACTCCGCTACAAGCGAAGCAACCGCGCCGCGTGGTAGACCGTGACCATCTCAACGGCGTCCGGTTGAAGCCGATACACGAGTCGGTAGTTGCCGTAGATGACTTCCCGAAGCGATTCGTCGCCGACCTCGGGAACGACGCGGCCTGACTGCGGGAAGAACTCAAGGCGGCCGACGGCTGCCACCAGCCGTTCGGCCAAGAGAGCCGCGTAACGTTCCGAGTCTCGCGCGACATAGGCCTTGATGGCCTCGACGTCTTCGACGGCCTGGCGGGTCCAGATGACCCGCATCACTTGATGAGACGCTTCTTGGCTTCCTCGTGGGTCACCGTGTCCCCGGCGTCCGCTTGCTCCAGCCCCCGCTGAATCTTCGCCAGAAAGTACAGACGCTCCATCGCGTCCTCGATGGTCGCGTCGGCGGGAAGCGTCTCGACCGCTTCAAGGACCCTTTGCTTCATGGATTGCTGTGCCACAAACGCCTCCATACCCGAATCGAGACCTGGGAAGAGGGTACGGCCAACGGCCGCCTCGTACAAGGGGCACCGTTCCAAGCGGCCCAACGCCGCCGGTAACCTGCGGGGCGGCCCGGCGCGGGCCTCGCGCGGTTTGCAAGCCCCGTGACGGGATCGACCGTCGGGTTCAGCCGGTAGTTGGACCGTCTCGGCACTCGGTCACTCGCCATAGCGCGCCCATAGTGGCGGATCCACAGCGCGGATGGGCCTGTCGAATGCGCAGACGCCTTGGGGCGGGTAGGTGTCGCATCCTTCATCTTGCGAGATTACGACCTTCACGACCAAGCCCGGTGCGAAACCTACGCAGGCATCTTGCTTACTGCTGGGGAGAAAGAACACAGAAGAACCCGCCTTATCGCCGTCCCTCCACCCTGTATCTGCGACAGGAGTGTCATGATCCCCAAGGAATGGAAAGGAAACATCTCGCTGCCGTTTGACTTTGGCTTCAATCAGCTAGCCAGGGGTTGCAATCGCTACAGCGGATGGTTCTCCCCGTGCCCTCGACGGACGCCCAGCTGCTTTCACGAAGCTGCTCACCGAAGCTACGGTTGCGGCCGTCACGGGTTCGCAACGCAGAATCTCGATCTGTCGCAGTTGCAGCAGGTGCTCAGCGGGAACGCCGGCCCCAACCGGCGCGGCGGCAGCGAATATCAGCAATCCGAGGATATGCTTCAGCATCCGATCAGCTTTGATCGGTCCAACGCTCGCGCTCAGCGGCGGGGTCGCGTGGCGCGGCCCTTGCGCTTTTCAGCAAGGGACGTGACACGCGAGACCGGCCGCTGCAGCGCGTTGTTGGGCACCGGGCCACCTACTCTTCCCGCATCCTCGAGTTTGACTCCGTGCCCCGCCCGCAGGCTCTCCCGTGCGGATTGCACGCGATGGAGAAAGCGGGGGTCGTTCTCGAGTCGGTAATCGAACCAATCGTCTTCCGACTCAAACCCAATCAGAACCCCGGCCGCCTTCCCGTGCCTCGTGATCACCACTTCTTCCGTCTCAGCCAGCCGGAGAAACCGCGACAGATCATCCTTCACTTCCGAGAGCGCTACCTTCTTCATAGTCCTTCACCTACTTTCGCGAGCCATGCACTGGCGTCGGCCTTCATGACGATCGCGAGCACTGCGACGTTCCGCTTGGACACATCGTAGAAGACGCGTATCGTGTCCACCCGGAGCCGGTACTGGGGCTTCGACAGGCCTAGGAGTCGCTTGATCCGGCTCTTGCTCGACTTCGTTGGCTCGTGGCGAAGATGCCTCTCCATACCGTCCACTACCTGCGCGAGGAGATTGGGCTTGAGCCGCTTGAGGTCCTGAATGGCCTCCGGTGAGAGCTCGATCTCGTAACGCATTCTGGCTATATTCTGGCCAGGACTTCCGCCGCTGTCAAGCCGTGATGCCTATCCCGGTGCCTAGACAGTATGACTTCCGGAACCAGCCGTGGCTGACCTCCGGCACAATCGTGGGTTGGCCCGGTTCGGGTCAGAGCCGCACGCTGGATCCACCAGCGGGCACTTCCACCGGAGGTCAGCCATGGCCAAGCCTACTCCTCTTTTTGTCGGTTTGGACGTCCACAAGGACTCCATCAGCGTCGCGTATGCCGCAGGCGGCGAGGCCGATCCGCCCAGCTTCGTCGGCTCCATCGGCACCCGCCAGGCCGACATCGACAAGCTGCTCCGACGGCTGCACGCCAAGACCCCACGCTTGATCTTCGCGTACGAGGCCGGGCCCTCCGGTTACGGCCTCCACCGCTACCTCACCCAGAAAGGCCTCGAGTGTCGCGTCGTCGCACCGTCCCTGATCCCGAAACGCCCGGGAGACAGGGTCAAGAACGACCGCCGTGACGCGGTCGAGATCGCCCGCCTCCTCCGAACCGGCGACCTCGCCTCCATCTACGTTCCTCGCGTCGAGGACGAGGCCATCCGCGACCTCTGTCGTGCCCGCGACGCCGCACGCGTCACCCTCGAGGCCGCCAAGCAACGCCTGAAGTCCTTCCTCCTCCGCCAGGGGCTCCATTACGTCGGCAGGGCCGACTGGAACGATGCCCACCGGCGCTACCTCTCCAAGATCGTCTGCCCCACCGCAGCGCAGCAGATCGTCTTCCAGGAATCCCTGCACGCCGTCGACGAACAGGTCGACCGGCTCGCTCGCATCGAGAGCGAGCTCCTCGAAGCTGCACCCGCCTGGCGGCTGTTCCCGGTGGTCCAGGCCCTCCAAGCACTCCGCGGCGTGCAGAGCGTTGTCGCCATCACCGTCATGGCCGAGCTCGGCGACCTCACCCGCTTCGATAACCCGCGCCAACTCGCCGCCTTCGTCGGCCTGATCCCCTCCGAACACTCGAGCGGAGACAAGCGCCGACAGGGCGGCATCACCAAGACCGGCAACGGTCGCGCACGCCGCGCCCTCACCGAGGCCGCCTGGGCCTACCGCTACAACGCCAAGGTCTCCCCGACGATCCAGAAGCCTGTCGAGAAACTCCCCGCCGAGGTTCGCGCCATCGCCTGGAAGGCCCAAGTCCGGTTGTGCAAGCGCTACCGGCGCCTCCTCGCCCGCGGCAAGCACGCCAACGTGGTCATCACGGCCATCGCGCGCGAGCTGATTGCGTTCCTGTGGGCCATCGCCAAGGAGGTCCCACCCAACGCGTGATGAAAGGTATTCCCGATCAGGGTTCGAGTGGAGGCGCGGCCCCGGTTTCGCGCAACCCTCGACGGCGTTAAGAGGCGGCTTCGACCGACCCTCGTGTCTAGGGTGAGGCAGGCGCTGGACGGAACCCAGTAAGGTGGTAACCAACCCACGGATATCAGCAGGATCGACCGTCGGCATTACTGGCCCCGCCTCCGCTCGAGCCCTGATCGTCGATCCGGAGACTACGCCGATGTAGCAAGCAGCGAGATCGTGGACTTGACAGCGGAAGTCATATCAACGCCGCGGTTCAGCGGCGGGGCGTCAGCCCCGTCCGCTGCAATCGGTTGTTGGGCCGCTCGTTGAGCGCGGCGACACATGCACACCGCTGGCGAGTTACGACTGAAGCTCAATCTCCCCCGGTCGCCAGGTCTTGTCGAACCACGGTTCGAGCGGCCCGTAGAGACGCAGGATCATGAACCACCCTTTGCCGGGAATGGTCTGCACCCAGTTGCTCTCGAGCCCTTTCGGCGCGCGCGGGCCGAAATAGACATCCACCGACCCGTCTGCGTTCGTCTTCAGCGCCTTGTTCTGGCTGCTCACGCTCGGGGATTTCTGATCCGTCTGGACCATAGAGCGCGTCTGGTTGTCATACACGATGACCGACCAGAAATCCTTCACCGGTACGTTGGGCGGCAGGCGCATCTTGTAAATCTTTCCGCCGTCGAACGGGTTGCCCTTCGAGTCCTGCACCGACCAGGGATACTGCGACCCCCTGCCGACCATTTTCATCTCCATGGCGGGGGTGACGCCGGTGGCGAAGTAGTAATACTGGATGTAGCCATCCATGTTCGTCACGCCGGGCCCGGACTCGAACTTGTAGCCGCCGAAGAACGGCAGGCGCCATGTGCTGTTCGGGAAGAAGTACGCGTCTTTCGAGCGCACCTTGAAGGCGATGGTGCGCGCCGTGACGGCGCCGATGTTTGCCGCGTCCGTGAGGATCTTCTTCATCCGCTCGTCGGGAGAGAACGGCTGCCCTTTGACAATGCCGATGGAGGCAAAGAGGCCGAGCGTCGTCGGATCACTGCCTTCCGAGGGTTCTTCCTGGATAACCTGGTTCAAGAGTTCCCAAAACGCGTAGTCGCCGGGTGCAACAAAATTCGCAGGAACGCCCGAGGCATTGACGAGTTTAACCGCAGGAGGGTTGGCGGCCTCCGAGAGCTGATAGATCTTCAGGTGCTTCTTGACGGACTCGACGCCGGGCTTCGTGGAGCCATCGACGAGGAAGGCGCGAAAGAAAAGCCAGCTGCCAAACGTGCTCGGCCGCACGACCACATAACCCGCCGGGATTTCACCCTTGTACCCGGGCGGAAGAACGAGGTACTTGCCACCTTTGCCCCGATCTTCGCCGGTGATGCCCACATCGGCGACCCAGCGATACCAGAAATCGTTCACGCCGCCCAGGACCTCGGGCGGAATCTCCACGACCAGCGGACCCTTCTTCGTGTCGAGCCAGATGAAGTTATAGATGGTGTTGTCGTTCGCCGTGAGCTCCACCGTCCGAGCATCGACGAGGTCTGCCCAGATGACATCGGTCTGGTTGTCCGGCCCGAACTTGCGGAGCGAGTCGCGCATGCCAGCCTGATTCACGATCGGGATCGCCATGAGGTAAGCCTGCAGGGCACGCGACCGATCAAGATTGTCGTAGATCTTCTCGACGGTGTCTGCCTTGGGATAGCCGTAGCTCAGATTCAGGGTGCCGATGGAGCTTTCGATCTTGTCCGGGACGGCGACGCCCGGGGTGAGGGGCGTCGAGAACTTGAACTGAGGATCCGCCGACGCTCCAACAGGCGACTGCCCGAAGGTCCGATCTGACGCAAACAGAACCATTGCGACCAGCGCTGCGCATATGTAGAGCCGATCAATCGACTGCACTGCTTTTCTCCTTCTTAGTGTGAATCCGCGTTTAACTACTCTGCGTCCGCGTGCCGACCCGCGCGGCCCAACGCTCAGCATCAGCGGCGGCACGAAGTGCCGTCCGCTGCATGCTGTTGTTAGGCCACACGGCTACTCGACCTGTCTTCACTACCGACTCCCGCCGCGAAGCCCGCGCAGCCGCAATGGGACATCTGCCGAAAGCTCGGCGGCCTCGTACGTGATCAACTGCTCTTGCGACGCAGCCCCTTCGCCTGGCACGATCGCAGCGACCCGTCCTATCTGGCACACCACACGTTCTCCACGACGATCCAGTTTGGATTCCACAAGCGGGTATCGCTGGCCCGAGGTGCTGAGCAGCACAGGGTGGATGCGACCGGCTTCATGGCTATCCCTAGGGAGATCGAACTCGAAGCACATCTCCCACAGGAACCCCGATGAACGCACGGGTCGTTCGAACCGAACAACCGTAGGCTCCTCCTTGAGTTCAATTGGGCCTCCTGCCAGGTGCGGGGACCGGGAACACCCGCTTACTGTGAGGAGGAAAGCCAGGCCCAGAACTCTAGTCCTGATTCTGCTCATCTGCTGATTCCCTCTCGTGCGGCCTAACGCCCGCGATCAGCTGCGGGCTGGGCGGCGCGCCACTTGCGTTCTTTGCAAGTGGCGTGACGCCCGGACCGACAGCTGAATCGAGAAGTTAGCCGCCGCACCTCGTGCCCTCACTTTCCGCCTCCCTGATGTATGACCGAAGCGCGTCCAAGGGAATCTTGCTTGTGAGCCGTGCCAGCTTCCCTTCGACAACGATGTCGTCGTGTTGTGCGCGGATGCTGTATGTCCCCGATTCGCAGAGTGGGTCCTTCGCCGGAGGAAGGAGTCGTACTGTCCGGAACACCACACGACGCCGAACCGTCAACCCTGTGGGCGTCGCCTCCGCTGACCCAATGGTCACCACGTGGCCATCGCCACCCGATATGGCCCATCCAGTCCCGCTTTCGATGAGATAGCAGAAGTGTTCGACAACTGAATGATCCGCCTGCAAGAGGAATACGCGAGCCCAAGCAGTTCGTCGTCGATTCTCAATCTCGGGTGGCGGGCTCTGCCACCGCTCGAGTAGTTGCACGTAGATCGCATCCTCGGCACTCGGAACTTGTGACGGCGGCGCCGCGAACGACATCGGAGCCAACGCCAGACCCAACACCATCATCGAAGTGAACAGCTTGCAACTCACAGCATTCTCTAGTGCGGCTAACGCTTGCGATCAGCTGCGGGATGGGTTGGCGCGACGCGTGCGCAAGCACGCGTCGTGACAATCCAGACCGGCAGCTGCATCGCGTTGTTGGGCTGCTGGCTATTCGCGACCGAGCAACTCTTCGACCGTAAGGCCGATGTCGCGCGCGATCTTCCGAAGCAACGTGGGAGAGATGTCTCGACCGGCGTGAAACGGGACCGTCGTGCATCGTCCGTCAGCATGTCGGAATTGCTTGTGCGATCCGCGTTGACGGACTTCGCGGAAACCGCGCGCCTCGAGCAGCGCGACCACCTCGCGAGGCCTCAGGACGGGGATGGAACCCACGACTATGCGACCTGAATTGTTCGCACATCGACGAACTCGGACTCCAGCACCGGCTCGCCGTCTTCGAGAAGCATCTCGATGACTTCGCGGAGGTTTCCTTGAAGCTCGTCGAGGTCAGCGGCCTGGGTATGGGCCCCGGGCCAGCCGGGAACGTAGCCCACGAGCAGGCCGGTTTCAGGGTCACGCTCGACGACAAACTTGAACGTTCTCAAGGCGATAGCCTCCAGTTCGATACGCTACACCTTACGCTCATCTCTTTGGTTCGTCCAGCAGCCCAACGAGAAATCGACCGGTCTACCGTATTCGGTACGGCCGACCGGCCGTAAAATGTACCACTGCAAGCAGCGTTGTCTCCAACTCGCCATCACCTATCGTACTCGCTTTGTCGCGTGGCAACATCGCCCGCCGTGTTGCGAGGTGAGGACTCTGCTTTCGCCTCGACACGAGGCGTGACGAGAGGTCGATCCTGGCTTTCCAAAGGGGGCGCGGGCGCGCGGGGATCGCCTCACAAACTCGACGGAACGTCCTGTTGACGGGTGCCGGTGTTGACGCGGCCGGCCGGGAGACGCCTCAACGCTCTCCGTCTTCCACCCGGGCTTTGAGCGCGCGGTTCATCTCCTCGAAGCCGCGCTCGACCGCATCCAGGGTCCCGTCCAGCATCCCGACGAGGGCGCCGCGGAAGATCTCCCGCTGGAAGAAGCGCACGCGGTCCGCGCGAAAGCGCTCGAGGATGAAGCAATGCTCACCGTCGAAGAGCCCGGGCATCACCCATCGCCCCAGCCAGCGCAGCTCCCGGCTCGGCTCCACCCGGACCACCGTCGGCCGGAAGGTTCTGGGCCGGTCTCCGGGGGCGCTCGCCTCGACCCGCAGGCGCTCGCCGACCTTCGCGCTCCCCTCGATCCTGCGCAGGAACGGGTTCCACTCGGGGTACGACGCGAAATCCAGCAGGGCGCGCCAGACGCGCTCCGGGGCTTCTGGAACCTCGATGTCGATCTCGGTGTGGATGATGCGCATGCGAGAACCTCCGTGTCAGAGTCCCGACAGGATGCTGTGGATCCTGGCGGCCACGGCCGGGTCGGAAAGCTCGCCGAGCGCGCGCTCGAGCGCCTCCCGCAGCGCCGGATCCAGGCTGGTGGCGTCCCGAAGAAACGCGCGCGCACCGCGCTCGTCCCCCTCGCCGGCGATGCGCGCCGCATCGGCCAGGATCGAGGGCACGAGGCGGCCGCGCCCCTCCGCGGCCCGCCCGGAAAGCCCGTCCGCGCGGGACCGCTGCCCGGGAGCCCGGGCGAGGATACGCGCCAGGCGCTCGCGCGCGGCCACCGACTGCAGCTCGTCCTGGGCGGAGGCGCCGCCGAGGAACCTCTCCAGGAGAGGTCGCGCTTCCTCGCTTCTTCCCGACTCCTGCAACGCGCAGGCCTCGTACAGGTCGAGCGGCAGCGGGGCCGGCTGCGTCGCGGACAGGGCCCGCGCGGCGCGGAAATCGGCGGCGGCTCCGGGGTCGCCGAGCTCAAACTTCACGAGCCCGCGGTACGCCAGGACGAGAGGGTCGCCGGTCAAGACCTGCGCCGCGCGGTTCCAGGCCTCGAGCGCCGGGCGCAGGCGGTCGGTCTCCTGGAGCGAGAGGGCCGTGGACACGAGCGAGGGCTCGTGGCGCGGGTTCCTCTCGAGCGCCTCGCGGAATCTCCGGAGCGCCCCATCCCGGTCCCCGGCGTCGCGGGAGGACTCGCCCAGGACCCAGAGTGCGTCGGCGTCCGGCCCGGCATCGAGGGCACGCAGCGCCAGCGAGCGGGCCGCCCGTGCGGCGCCCTCCTCGCGGCACTCGACCGCCAGCTCTCCCGGACGCTCCGCACCCGCCGGCGCGAGACCGTCCAGGAGATCGGCCACGCCCCGCGCCTCAGCGCCCAGCCTCGCGAGCGCTTCCGTCTCCCCGCGCGCGCCGACGCTCTGCGCCCCGTGATACTCGAGGAGCGCCGTGTCGTCGGTGTTGAGCGGCCCCGCACCCACGCCCCGGCGGACGGCCTGCGGCTCGATCAGGACCCGGTCCAGCATCCCGCACGGACCGCGGATCCCGACGCGCTGGAGGTCCGACCGGATCTTGGGGTCCGACCAGGCCGCGCGCAGGACCGAGAGTTCGATTCGGATCGGCGCATCCGAGGCCAGGAGGAGCAGGTCCGCACCCTCGATCAGCCGCACGACGGCGACCTCGGGAAAGACACTCTGCAGCGTGCGCACGGCGCTGACGATGTCGTCGGGGCCCAGATCGTAGGTGTGCAGCCACTGGCCCATCACGCCGCCCGGCCGGAGCCGGGCGCGAGCGAGCGCGAAGAACTCCTGGGTGAACAGCTTCGCGGGACCGGAGAGCCAGACGGAGGACGGTTCGGAGGAGATCACGTCGAACCTCTGGTCGATGCGGTCGAGGTACGCGCGGGCGTCGTTCACGACCAGGCGGGCGCGGGGATCCTGGAGCGGGCGCCCGTTCACGTCGTCGAAGAAGCGCGAGCCGGCGACCACAGCTTCCTCGATGTCGACCACCGTGACCGCCGCGGCGGGCTGCCGCAGCACGGAGCCGGTCGTGACGCCGGATGCGTAGCCGATGATCAGGACGTCGGGGGTGCGCGTGCGCGCCGCGAGCAGCGGGAAGTGCGCCACGAGGACCTGCGCGGGCATGTCGGCTCCGTTGCTCGCCTCGATGTGTCCGTCCACGGACATGTAGCGATGCCCGGGCCGGCCCTGCTCCCCTGCCGCCTCCTTGACCGCCACGGTGGCCGTGACGCCGTCCCGATAGTAGAGGATCCGATCGGACAGGAGCGATTCCAGATCGGCCCGAACGTCGCGGCCGAAGCTGTGCGCCCGCGGCCCCCACAGTCCGACCCCCAGGGACATCACTCCCTGGTTCCAGCGCGGCACCGCGACGGCCCAGGTCACGGCGGCCGCGATCCCGACCACCGCCGGGGCGGCACGCGCGATGAGCGACGTTCTTCCGCTCGCACCCGCGGGGAGCACGAGCGCGGCACCCAGGACCATCACCGTCAACGATGCCAGGCTCACCGCCCCGGACAGCCCGAGGGCGGGGATCAGCAGCAGCGCGGCGGTGTACGCGCCCAGCACGCAGCCCGCGGTATTTCCGGCGTAGAGGCGCCCAACCCCCGCGGAGGCGCCGCGGCCGCGGTTTCCCGTGGCGAGGCTCACGACGAAGGGGAAGTTCGCGCCGAGCAGGAGCGTGGTCGGGAGCATGAGCAGCGCGGCGAGGAACGCCGCGCCCCGCAGGGACTGTCCTCCGCCCGAGGAGATCATGGCCTCGAGATAGAGCCGCGGCAGCCACGGATAGAGCGCCTGTCCCAGGAGCGCGATCCCTCCCGACCCCACGAGGCACCAGGCGAGCCCCGTCCGCGCCCGGGGGAAGCGGCGGACAAGATACGCCCCGCCCACGGCGCCGACGCCTAGCCCGAGCAGGAAGATCACGAGGATCAGGCTGAAGGCGTAGACCGAGGATCCGAATACGAGCGCGAGGATCCGCGTCCACGAGACCTGGAGCACGAAGCTGGTCAGGCCGGAAAGGAACGAGACCGCAACGGCGAGCCGCGGCCTGCGCTCGTCGGGGAGGGCGTCGGCCGCCTCCGCGCGCACCGGCGCGGTCGCGGCGCTTTCCGTCGCCAGGCGTCCGAGGGCCAGGGCGACGACGCCCAGGGCCAGGTTGACCGCCACCGCGACCTGGACGGAATGCGCGAGGCCGATTCGCGGCAGCAGGACGAACCCCGTGGCGCCGGCGCCGAGCACAGCCCCCGTGGTGTTCAGGCCGTAGAGGAGTCCGATGAAGTGGTCCGGCCGCGCGGTCGTGGCCTCGACGAGCCGGGCCAGCACCGGCAGGGTCGCGCCCATGCACACCGCCGCCGGAACCAGGACCGCCCCGGCCAGGAGGAAGCGGAGCACGCGGCCGGCGGCCCCCGGCTCGGCTCCGAGGAGGAGCAGGTCGGCGCGCGCCATGATCCCGATCAGGACCGGAACCAGGAGCGCGTAGACCCCGATGCCGATCTCGAGCACCCCGTACAGGAGGATCGGGCGGATCCGCAGCGCGACGCGGGTGCCGAAGAGCCAGGCCCCCAGGCCGAGCCCGGCCATGAACGCCGCCGTCACGGTGGCGACGGAGAGGCCGGTCCCCCCCAGGCGCAGCACCAGCAGCCGGAACCAGAGCACCTCGTAGACGAGCGCGGCGGCGCCCGAGAAGAAGAAGAGGATGCCGACCACGGCCGGCAGCGCTCCGAGCCGCTCGCGGTGCTCGGCCACTTCCCTAGCCGCTCCGGGGCCCGCTCATGCGGTCAGTCCCCGGCGAAGCCGCTCGGGAAGGTGCGAGGTATCCCCGAGCGCGCGCAGCAGCGGCCCGCCGTCCCGGAACTCGAAGACGCTCACGCCGGCCACGCTCTGGCCGATCCGCGCGCGGTAGAGGCCGACGTCGAGACCGAGCAGCGCGCACACCAGGACCCGGATCGTCGCCTTGTGGCTCACGGCCAGGACGTTGCCGTCGATGTGGCGGGCACGGATCGCATCCACGACCGGCAGGGCGCGCGCCGCGATCTCGAACCCCGTCTCTCCTCCGGGAGGGGCGTTGCGCCCCGGGTCCTCGAGCCACGCCCGGAACGCCTCCGGCGTGCCGCTCCGAACCTCGTCCTCCATCAGCCCTTCCCAGGCGCCGTAGGCGATCTCCCCCAGTCCCGCCTCGATACGCACCGCCAGTCCGCAGCGGTGGGCCAGCGGCTCCGCGGTCTGCCGTGCGCGCAGCATGGGGCTCGAGTAGATCGCCTCCCAGGGAGTCGCTGCGTAGCAGGATGCCAGCGCCTTGGCCATCTCGACCCCCTCGGGGAGGAGCGGAACGTCGGAGCCGGAGCCGCAGAAGCGGCTCTCGCGGCTGCACGCGGTCTGCCCGTGCCGGACGAGATAGAGGACCAGCATCCGTTCGCTATCGCTTCCGCGGCGCGGCGTCGAGCAGCCTGCCGTTTCCGTTGGCGAGCTGGCGCTCCGCCTCGAGCCAGTCCTCGATCGCGGACCCTTCCCGTCCGCCGCGCGCCAGGTAGAGCTCGTACGCGCGGCGCGCGATCTCCTCCCGGGTCGGGTGCGTCCGGGACGCGGCCTGCACGGTGAGCGCGGCGCTCTTCTTCGCGGCGGCTGCGGGCGCGGTCCTCTTCCGGGTCGCGGTGGCGGCCGGGGGCGTCTTCTTCGCGGCGGTCTTGGTCTTGCCGGTCTCGGTCTTCAACATGTTCGCCTCTCTCCTCGATGCCTCGAAACTCGCGTCAGGGAAATGCCGTGTCCAGGGACGCGGCGCAGTGGATCAGGGCCCGGTGGGCCGAAAGGAACTTGAGCAGGATCACGCGGTCGCCGTCGATGCTCATGCGTCCGGTGAGGATGGCGGTGGCGGCGAGGGTCTTGCGGTCGAGGATCTCCCTCCACAGGGAGAACGGCGCGCGCAGGACGAACCCCGCGTCGGCCCGGAGCGGGCCCTCCAGGAACTCCGTGCCGAGGCACGCCCCTCCC
>Ga0316622_100002398_pt1 | contig 12945 bp, 10 predicted proteins | sample OWC_Aug_OW2_C1_D_FD_207646 | JGI IMG/M metagenome (GOLD analysis project Ga0316622, IMG submission 207646) | Wetland soil microbial communities from Old Woman Creek delta, Ohio, United States - OWC_Aug_OW2_C1_D5_C | ecosystem: Environmental > Terrestrial > Soil > Wetlands | place: USA: Ohio... | reverse complement strand
CGATCATCCGGCCCTCCTTCACGCTCGGCGGCGTGGGCGGCGGCATCGCGTACAACCTCGAGGAGTTCCGCGAGATCGTGGCGCGCGGCCTCGAGCTCAGCCCGGTGCACCAGGTGCTCGTGGAGCAGTCGGTCATCGGCTGGAAGGAGTTCGAGCTCGAGGTGATGCGCGACGGGGCCGACAACTTCGTCGTCATCTGCTCGATCGAGAACATCGACCCGATGGGCGTGCACACGGGCGACAGCATCACCGTGGCGCCGGCGCTCACGCTCAGCGACCGCGAGTACCAGCGCATGCGCGACGCCGCGCGCCGGATCATCCGGCGGGTGGGCGTCGAGACCGGCGGCTCGAACATCCAGTTCGCCGTCAACCCGGCCGACGGCCGCCTCGTGGCGATCGAGATGAACCCGCGGGTGTCGCGCTCCTCGGCGCTCGCCAGCAAGGCCACCGGCTTCCCGATCGCGAAGATTGCCGCCAAGCTCGCGCTGGGGTACCGGCTCGACGAGATCCCGAACGACATCACCAAGCTCACGCCGGCGTCCTTCGAGCCGACCATCGACTACGTCGTGGTCAAGATCCCGCGCTGGGCCTTCGAGAAGTTCCCGCAAGCCGACCCCACGCTCACCACCCAGATGAAGTCGGTGGGCGAGGCGATGGCACTGGGGCGCACCTTCAAGCAGGCGTTCCTGAAGGGCATCCGATCGCTCGAGCTCGGGGGCAGCCGCACGCTGCTGTTCGGGCAGCCGGCCGGCGAGGACGAGGAGGCCGCGGCCGACCTGCATCGCCAGCTCGTCGTGCCGAACGAACGCCGCATGTGGGCCGTCTTCCGCGCACTCGATCGGGGCTGGACGGTCGAGCAGCTGCACGAGGCCACGCGCATCGACCCGTGGTTCCTCAACCAGTTCGCCGAGATCGTGGACCTGGCGCGCGAGGCGTCGCTCGTCGAGGTGCGCGAGATGTCGGGCGCGATGCTGCGCACGCTCAAGCAGGCGGGGTTCAGCGACCGCGACATCGCACGGATCGGCGAGACGAGCGAGGACGCCGTGCGCGAGCGGCGCCTCGAGCTGGGGCTGCGCCCCTCCTACAAGCGGATCGACACCTGCGCCGCCGAGTTCGAGTCCTTCACGCCGTACCTCTACGGCAGCTACGACGAGGAGTGCGAGGCGGCGCCCTCGCCGCGCCGCAAGGTGATGATTCTCGGGAGCGGGCCCAACCGGATCGGCCAGGGAATCGAGTTCGACTATTGCTGCGTGCACGCCGCGCTGGCGGTGCGCGAGGCGGGCCTCGAGACGGTGATGGTGAACTGCAACCCCGAGACCGTGTCGACCGACTACGACACGGTGGACCGGCTGTATTTCGAGCCGCTCACCTTCGAAGACGTGGCGGCCATCGTGGCGCGGGAGGCCGAGTCCGGGGCGCCGGTGTCGTGCGTCGTTCAGTTCGGTGGGCAAACGCCCCTGAAGCTCGCGTTGCCGCTGCAGGAGGCGGGCATCGACATCCTGGGCACCTCGCCCGACTCGATCGACCTCGCCGAGGACCGCGAGCGCTTCTCGAAGCTTCTCTGGGACCTCGGCATCCCGCAGCCGCCAAACGGGACCGCGGCGTCGCCCGAGGAGGCGCGCGAGGTGGCGGCGACCATCGGGTTCCCGGTCATCGTGCGCCCCTCGTACGTGCTGGGCGGCCGGGCGATGGCGATTGTCTACGACGTGGGCAGTCTCGATCGTTACATGAGCAGCGCGGTGGACGTCTCCCCGGAGCGGCCGATCCTGATCGACCGGTTCCTCGAGGACGCCTTCGAGCTCGACGTCGACGCGGTGGCTGACGGCACGGGCGCCGTGGTCATCGGCGGCATCATGGAGCACATCGAGGAGGCCGGGATCCACTCCGGCGACAGCTCGTGCGTCGTGCCGCCCTACCTGGTGCCCGAGCGGCACCTGGCCACCATCCGCGACTACTCGCGGCGGATCGCGCGGGCGCTGAACGTCATCGGCCTGATGAACGCGCAGTTTGCCATCAAGGACCAGACGGTGTACGTGCTGGAGGTGAACCCGCGCGCGTCGCGCACCGTGCCGTACCTGTCGAAAGCCACCGGCGTGCCGCTGGCCAAGGTGGCCGCCCGCGTGATGATCGGCGAGACGCTGGCGGCCCAGGGCCTGTTGGCCGACCTCGACGTGGCCGGCGTGTTCGTGAAGACGCCCGTGTTCCCCTTCGTGCGGTTCCCGGGCGTGGACACGCTGCTCGGGCCCGAGATGAAGTCCACGGGCGAGGTGATGGGTGGCGCGCCGAGCTTCGGCGCGGCCTTCGCCAAGGCGCAGCTCGGTGCGGGGCAGCGGGTCCCGCTGACCGGCTACGCCTTCCTGAGCGTCAACAACGACGACAAGGCGGGCCTGCTGCCGGTTGCCCGCGACCTTGCTGCACTCGGGTTCCGGCTCCTTGCCACCCGTGGCACCGCCGCCTACCTGCGGGCACACGACGTGGCCGCCGAGGTGGTCTACAAGATCAACGAGGGCCGGCCGCACGCCGGGGACCGCATCCTCAACGGCGAGATCACGCTCGTCGTCAACACGCCGCTCGGCCGCGAGTCGTTCTTCGACGACAAGACGCTGCGGCGCCTCGCCACCATGCACGGTGTGCCGTGCATCACCACGCTGACCGGAGCCGCGGCCACCGTGGCGGCGATCAGGGCGCTGCGCGAGGAACAGCTCGACGTCCGGGCCCTCCAGGAGTACCACGCGGCGGCAGGAGCCCAGCCCACGCCTGGCGCCTGACGCGAACGCTGGCCGGCAGAACGTGCGTACCCCGCGCGCGGCTCGCCCCATCCATTTCTGCCATATGGCACACGGGCTGACGGGCTGAACCGTCGCCATCCGGCGCAATCTGGCGCGGGCCGTCGCCGGCCCGCGGCGGCAGGCGTCTTGCCCAACTCGCGGCATGCGGTGGATCGCGCCGCTGCTGACGGCGGCACTCCTGTCCGGCACCGCCACGGGAGCGAGCGAGACGCTCACCCTCGCCCAGGCGGCCGTCGTTGCTGCCAGTGGCGCCGGAGGAGCCGTCGCCGCCACCTGGGCTCTTCGCCGACGCCGCGGTCTGGCACTGCTGGCCGTGCTGCCCCTGGCCTTCGGCTTGGGCGCGGCTTCCGGCGCACGGGCCATTCACCGCGTGCGCGCCGCGCCGATTCGCGTGCTGCTCCGGGACGAGTTGCAGCGCCCGACGGCCGGCGCGCGGTCGGTTCTGGTCGAAGGACGGCTCCGAGGCGACGCGCGACTCTCGACGGCGGGCGCCTGGTTCGAACTGGACGCGGCGAAGGTTTCGCGTGCGGATCGCAGCTGGCCGGCGAGCGGGCGGGTGCGCGTGTCGGTGTCCGGCGAGCTCGCTGCCGCGGCACGGCCGTTGTGGCGCGACGGCCGGCTGGTGCGGTGCCCGGTCACCGTTCGCGACCCGCAGCCCTTCCGGAATCCCGGCGTTCCCGACCAGCAGCAGGCCCTCGCGCGGAGGGGACTCGCCCTGTTTGCCTCGACGAGAAGCGCGGCGCTCGTCGAGGTCGTTGCCCCCGCATCGCCGCTTCGCGAGGCGGCCAGCGCGTGGCGGCGTCGCACGCGTGAGCGGCTCTTCTCCGCGATCGGCCCCTGGAGCCCGCGCTCGGCCGGCATCGTCACCGCCATCGTCACAGGCGACCGGGCCGGGCTCGACGAGGACACCGCGGAGCGGCTGCGGCGAGCGGGCACCTTTCATGTGATCGCGATCTCGGGTGGCAACGTGGCGATGCTCGCGGCGGCGGCCCTGGTGCTCTCGCGCCTCTTCGGCGCGGGGCCCCGGCTCGCCCCCGCGGCTGCCGGGCTGCTCATCGCCCTCTACGGCGCGCTGGTGGACGGCGGACCCTCGGTGGCACGTGCCACGCTCGTTGCCGTTGTGTGGTTCGCGGCCAGGACCATCGACCAGCAGGCCTCGCCACTGCACGTCTGCTCGCTGGCGCTCGGGGTGGCCGTGATCGCGGCGCCCCTGTCGGTGTTCGACGTCGGCTTCGCGCTCACCTTTGGCGCCACGCTGGGCATTCTGGTTGGTGTTCCCCGGCTCTGGGGACCGTTCCGAAGGGGCGCCGGCCAGGCAGAGGAGCGGAGCGGCGCACGGCGCCTCGGCCAATGGGCGCTCGTGCTGGCGGGGACCTCGTGCGCGGCGACGCTCTGTGCGGAGCTGAGCATCCTCCCGATCGCGGCACGGGCGTTCGGGCGGGTCACTTGGGCGGGGTTGGTGCTGAACCTCGCGGCCATCCCCGCCATGGCCCTCGCGCAGTTTGCGGGCCTGGCCGCGCTGGTCTCCGGCGAGGTGAGCGACACCCTCGCGCGGGCCGCCGGCGCGGTGGCGCACCTCGGCGTCAGCGTCCTCGTTGAGAGCGCCCGTCTGGTTGACGTCTGGCCCTGGATGGAGCGCCGGGTCGCCCCACCCCCGAGGTCGGTGGTGACTTGCTACTACGCCGCAGCCGCGGCCGCGGTACTGCTGCCGTCGGCCCGTGCCCGGCGTGTCGCGGCATCGCTCGTTGGAGGCATGGCGGCGGCGATGGCGGGTGGGTGGACGGGCGTGCCGGCCTGGGCCGGGCCAGACGATTCCGCGGCCCGTCGGCTTCGAGTCACCTTTCTCGACGTCGGACAGGGTGATGCCACCCTCGTCCAGTGGCCGGACGGCGCTGCGGTGCTCGTGGACACCGGGGGCGTACCGGGTGGCACCTTCGACATCGGCGACCGGGTCGTCGTTCCGGCCCTGCGGGCCCTCGGTGTACGCCGGCTCGAGGCTCTGGTGATCACCCACGCGGACCCCGACCACGCCGGCGGCGCGGCCGCGGTCATCGACCAGCTTCGCCCGCGGAACGTGTTCGATGGCATTCCCGTCGAGGGTGACCCGCTGCGGTCACGGGCGATGGCAGCGGCCCGCCGGATCGGCGTGCGGTGGCAGACGCTGCACGCGGGTGCGCCGGCTGGCGCCCGCCCTCTCGGCCTCGGCGTGCTGCATCCGCCCCCTCCGGACTGGGAGCGGCGGCGGGTCCGGAACGACGACTCGGTGGTGCTCGACGTTCGGTACGGCGCGGTGTCGGTGCTCCTCATGGGCGACGCGGGGACGGCCGTCGAACAGCGACTCGCGCGATCAAGGGGCACAGGAGCCGTGACTGTCCTGAAGCTCGGGCATCACGGCAGTCGCGATGCGTCGGGCGCCCCGTGGCTTCGGGCCGTCCGTCCCCAGGCGGCGATTGTCTCGGCCGGCCGGTTCAACCGGTTTGGCCACCCCTCGCCGGCTGTGCTCGACCGATGCCGCGCGGCCGGCGCCCAGGTGCACCGCACCGACGAACTCGGCGCCATCCGGGTGACGACCGATGGTCGCGGTGCCGACATCGAGCACTGGACCGGCGCCGCGTGGGTGACGCGGCAGCGGATCGAGGGAGCGCCGGCCATCGCGGGGGCCGACTGGTGAAGATCTCAGGTGTCCGACTTGACCGCCTGCCAGATGGCCTCGAGTTCCTCGAGGGGGAGCGCCTCGACGCGGTGTCCCCGCCGCTCGACCTCCTCCTCGAGCGCGCGGAAACGGGCCGCGAACTTGCGGTTGGCGGCCCGCAGCGCCGCCTCGGGCTCGAGGCCGAGCTTGCGGGCGAGGCTCGCGATGGCGAAGAGCAGGTCGCCGAGTTCCTCGGCGGCACGGGCCGGGGGTTCGTCCTCAACGGCCTGGCGCAACTCGGCCACCTCCTCCTCGATCTTGCTGACCACGTCCTCGGCCCGCGTCCAGTCGAACCCGACCGCCGACACGCGCGTGGCGATCTCGTGCGCGGCGAGCAGGGCCGGCAGCGTGCGCGGGATGCCGTCGAGCGTGCCGGCCCGCGAGGCCTGGGCGCCCGCGCGCTCCCGCGCCTTGATGGCCTCCCACTGCTCGACGACGTCGGTGGCGGAGGTGACGGCGGCCGCGGCGGGTTCGGCGGTGAACACGTGGGGGTGGCGGCGGATCAGCTTCTCGTTGACGTGGTGCAGCGCGTCGGCGGCGGTGAACGCACCCGCCTCCGCACAGAGCTGCGCGAGGAAGACCCCCTCGAAAATCAGGTCGCCCACCTCGCCCGCGAGCCCGTGCAGATCGCCGCGCTCGATCGCGTCCACCACCTCGTGGGCCTCCTCGAGCACGAAGGGCGCGAGGCTGGCCGGCGTCTGCTCGCGGTCCCACGGGCAGCCGTCGGGCGAGCGGAGCACCCGCATGATGTCGACCAGCCGGGCGAAGGCCCCGCCCGGCGAGGGCACCGCCTCGGCGACCGGCGGCGGAACGCGCGGGCGGGCGGCATCGGAATCGGCGGCCATGCGGGGCTATGCTAGCATCCCAGTCATGACCGATCAGCCCGTGGGCGTGTCCTTCAGCACCTTCGTCATGTCGCTGGCGACCACGGCCGCGGTGCACGTCGGCGACATCCCCGACCCCGCCTCGGGCCAGCCGCACACCGACCTCGAGGCCGCCGGCCACATGATCGACATCCTCGCGATGCTGCAGGACAAGACCCGCGGCAACCTCACCGACGACGAGGCGCAATTGGTGCAACAACTGCTGTACGAGCTGCGGCTGCGCTTCGTCGAGGCCCGCAAGGGAGCGAGCCGCATCATCACGCCCTAGCCGTGCAGGTGACCTTCCTCGGCACCGGCACCTCGCAGGGGGTGCCGATGATCGGCTGCCGCTGCACGGTGTGCCGCTCCACCGACCCCCGCGACATGCGGATGCGCCCGTCGGTGCTCCTGCGGAGCCCTGCCGGGGCGGCCATCCTCATCGACACGGCCACCGACCTGCGCCTGCAGGCGCTCACCTTCGGCATCGAGCGCGTGGACGCCATCCTCTACACGCACCCGCACGCCGATCACGTCTTCGGGCTCGACGACGTGCGCCGGTTCAACGCGTTGCAGCGGCGGGCGATGCCGCTCTACGCCGACGCGCGGACGCTCGGTGAGCTGCGACGGATCTTCGACTACGCGTTCGACCCCGTGCCGCAGGCCGGTGGCGGAGTGCCGCAGATCGCGCCGCGGGAGATCACCGGGCCCTTCGACCTCGAAGGGCTCACGGTCGTGCCGGTGCCGATCCGGCACGGGCAGCAGACGATCCTGGGGTTTCGGGTCGGCGGCTTCGCCTATCTCACCGACTGCAGCGGCATCCCGGAGGAGAGCCTCGCGCGGCTCGAGGGGCTCGACGTGATCGTGCTCGGCGCCCTGCGCCACCGGCCGCACCCCACGCACTTCTCGCTCGGCGAGGCCCTCGAGGCCGCGCGGCGCGTCGGCGCGCGGCGGACGTACTTCACCCACATGTGCCACGATCTCGGGCACGCCGACACGATGGCCAGCCTGCCGCCTGGGTGCGCGCTGGCGTTCGACGGGTTGACGATCGAGGTGTCGGATCGCTGAGCCCGCGGCCCGGCCCGGGCCGGGTTTCCTGTTGGGGTCCACCGGCTGTCGTGGCCCAGCCCCTCAGGGCCGGGCTGACGGGCTCACCACCGCACCGCGCTGTCGCGCCGTGCCACGCGTATCATTGAAGCCGTGCCTCCCGGCTTCGACGTCGTGCGCTTTCCCGACGAGCCCTGTCCGGCCGCGTGGCGCCACCCCGTCGTGGCCATCGGCAACTTCGACGGCGTGCACCGGGGGCACCTGAAGATCATCGAGCGGGTGCGGCGGCAGGCCGCCGAGCGCGCCGCCACGCCCGTTGTGCTCACCTTCGACCCCCACCCCGCCCGGGTCGTGCGGCCCGACAAGGCCCCGCCGCTGCTGATGACCCGCCAGCAGAAGCTCGACGCACTCGCCGCCTCGGGCATCCGCGGCGTGGCCGTCGTCGCCTTCTCGCGCGAGCTGTCGCTCTGGGAACCCGAGGTGTTCGTGGACCTCGTCATCGCCGACTGGCTGCGCGCCTCCGAGGTGTGGGTGGGCGGCAACTTCCTCTTCGGCCGCGACCGGACGGGCAACGTCACCCTGCTGCGCGCGCTCGGCCAGCGACACGGGTTCCGGACCGAGAAGATCGATCCCGTGCGCTACAAGGACTTCGTGGTGAGCAGCACCCGGATCCGGCGCCTCGTCAGCGAGGGGCGCGTGGACGAGGCCGGTGCCCTTCTCGGTCACCACTACGCACTGGAGGCGCGCGTCGTTGCCGGTGACGGCCGCGGCCGCGAGCTGGGGTTTCCCACCGCCAACCTGCAGGCGGGCAACGAGCTCCTGCCGCCACACGGCGTCTACGCGACGGCATTCCTGTGCGACGGCGTCGTGCGGGCATCGGTGACCAACGTGGGGACCCGCCCGACGATCGGGACCGGCAACCACGCCATCGAGACGCACGTGTTCGACTACGACGGCAACCTCTACGACCGGGACGTGGGGCTGGCCTTCGTCCAGCGGCTGCGGGACGAGCGCGCGTTCCCGTCACTCGATGCGCTGCGCGTGCAGATCGCCGCGGACTGTGCGCGCGCGCGAGACCTCTTCGCGCGGGTTTCGCTGTAGAATCCGGGCAGGTATGCCCGAGCCGACCTCGCCGGCCGCACCGGCCGTGCTCGTGTCCTTCGTGCTCTCGCCCGAGCCGGCGTTCGTCGAGACGGCCGGCGCACTCGTGAGCCGGAGTTGCGAGCAGTGCGGGTGCCCGGCAGCCGAGGCTGGCCGGCTCGGCGAGGCCGTGCGGCGGGCCCTGCTCGCCCTGATCGAACACTGGCCGGCGGACCGTGAGCGGCCCCTCCTCGAGGTGGCGTGCCAGAGCCGCGATCGGCTCGTGTCCGTGGAGGTCGGGTGCACGCTGCCCGTCGAACCCGGGCCGTTCCCCGTGGAGGCGGCGATGCCGGCCGGCCCGGAGGCCGCGGCGGTCCGGGCGCTCGTGGATCGCCTCGAGTTCGATCGGGACGGCGCGCGCCAGTTCTGGCGCCTCACGCAACAGACCCGGCCCCCGCGGTGATCATGCGCCTCTACAACACGCTCACTCGACGCGAAGAGACCTTCGAACCGCTCGACGGCCGCACCGTGCGAATGTACACGTGCGGGCTCACCGTCTACGCACGCGGGCACGTGGGCAACTTCCGCACCTTCGTCAGCCTCGACGTGCTGCGGCGGACGCTCCGGCACCTCGCGGGCTACGACGTCCGGCAGGTGATGAACTTCACCGACGTCGACGACCGCACCATCGCCGAGTCGCAGAAGGCGGGTGTGCCGCTGCGCGAGTACACCGACCGCTGGGTGACCGCGTTCCGGGAGGATGCCGCCGCGCTCGGGCTCGAGGCCGTGGAGGAGACCCCGCGCGCCACCGACGAGGAGAACCTCCGCGCGATGTGCGCGATGGTGGCGCAGCTCGAGCGGCGGGGCCACACCTACCGCAGCGACGGGTCGGTGTATTTCAAGATCAGCACGTTGCCGGAATACGGCAAGCTCGCCCGGCTCGATCACGAGGGCATCAAGCCCGGCGCCCGCATCGACACCGACAAGTACGAGAAGGAGAATGCGCGCGACTTCGTCCTCTGGAAGGCCACGCGACCCGGCGAGCCCACGTGGGACTACGGCGTCGGGCCCGGCCGGCCCGGCTGGCACATCGAGTGCTCCGCGATGGCCCAGCGGCTGCTCGGCGACACGATCGACATCCACGCGGGTGGGGTCGACCTGGTCTTCCCGCACCACGAGAACGAAATCGCGCAGTCGGAAGGCGCGACCGGGAAACCCTTCTCCCGCTTCTGGGTCCACGTCGAGCACCTGATCCTCGACGAGGGCGAGAAGATGTCGAAGTCGCTCGGCAACGTGTTCACGGTGCGCGACGTCCTCGATCGCGGTTACCGCGCCTCGGCCCTCCGCTTCCTCTTGCTCTCGGTGCACTACCGCAAGCAGCTGCGATACTCGTGGGCGGTGCTCGAGCAGTCGGAAGAGGCGCTGCGCCGGCTCGGCGACTTTCTGCGGCGCCTCGAGCAGGTGCGCGGCGGCGAGGCGCACCCGGCGATCACCGCGCGTGTCGAGGAGGCCGAGCGCGCCTTTGCGGGCCACCTCACCAACGACCTCAACGTGCCCGGCGGCGTCGGCGTGATGTTCGAGCTCGTGCGCGAGGTCAACGCCGCCATCGACGCGGGCGAGGTGGGGGAGCCCGACGTGGCGCGGATCCTCGATGCCGTCGCCGGGTTCGATCGCGTGCTCGGCATCCTGTCGCTGCGCAGGCAGGAAGACGCGCGGCCGCCCGTGCCGGTCGAGGAGATCGAGCAGCTGATCGCCGACCGCCAGGCGGCGCGACGGCGGCGCGACTTCGCCGCCGCCGACCGCATCCGCGCCGACCTCGACGCCCGCGGGGTCGTGCTCGAGGACTCGGTGGGCGGCACGCGGTGGAAGCGCAAGTGACGACCAGGTGATCCATGCCGGCGACCGTACCCGTGCCCGCCATTCGGACCAGCCTGCCCGGCCCCCGGGCGAAGGCCATGATCGAGCGAGACGCCGCCTTTGTCTCGCCCTCCTACACCCGTGCGTACCCGCTCGTGATGGCCCGCGGGGAGGGCGCCGTCGTCGAGGACGTCGACGGCAACCTGTTCCTCGACTGCGCGGCCGGGATCGCGGTGACCGCGACCGGCCATTCCCACCCCGAGGTGGTGGCGGCGATCGTCGACCAGGCGCAGAAGTTCCTGCACATGTCGGGCACCGACTTCTACTACGAGCCGCAGGTCCGGCTCGCGGAAGCCATTGCCTCGATCGTGCCCATCGACGGCCCCGTGCGCTCCTTCTTCGGCAATTCCGGCGCCGAGGCCAACGAGGCGGCGATCAAGCTCGCGCGCTACCACTCGAAGCGGCCATTCGTCATCGCGTTCCTCGGCTCGTTCCACGGCCGCACGCTCGGCGCGCTGTCGCTCACGGCGAGCCGGGCGGTGCAGCGAAAGGGGTTCGGCCCAACAGCCCCCGGCGTGTTCCACGCGCCCTACGCCGACTGCTACCGGTGCCCGGTCAATCGGCGCCCCGACACGTGCCAAGCCGAGTGCCTCGGCTTCCTCGAAGACCAGGTCCTCGTTCACCTGGTCTCGCCCGACGAGGTGGCGGCCATCGTCGTCGAGCCGATCCAGGGCGAGGGCGGGTACCTCGTCCCGCCCGCGCAGTTCCACCAGCGCCTGCAGGCGCTCGCGCGGGAACACGGCATCCTGATCGTCGCCGACGAGGTCCAGTCGGGCATGGGGCGCACCGGGCGCATGTTCGCGAGCGAGCACTTCGGCCTCCGCCCCGACATGGTGACGATTGCCAAGGGCGTGGCCTCCGGGCTGCCGCTCGGGATCGCGGCGGCGCGCGCCGAGGTGATGCAGTGGACGCCGGGCGCGCACGCGAGCACCTTCGGCGGCAACCCGGTGTCGTGCGCGGCCGCGCTGGCGACGATCCGCCTGCTCCAGGAGCAGCTCATCGCGCACGCCGCCGAGGTCGGGGACTACCTGCTCGACGGGCTGCGCGACCTCGCGAGCCATCACCCGCTCGTCGGCGATGTCCGCGGCAAGGGCCTGATGATCGGGATCGAGTTGGTGCGCGATCGCGAGACGAAGGCCCGAGCGATCGAGGAGCGGGACGCCGTGGTGGACGAGGCCTTCACGCGCGGGCTGCTGATCCTCGGCGCCGGGCGCAATACCCTGCGGCTCTCGCCGCCCCTTGTCCTCACGCGCGATCAGGCCGCCGTGGCCTTGAAGATCATCGACGAGTCGCTCGGCGTGGTGGAACGCACGCACGGCCACCAGTCGAGCGCCTAGCACCGAGCGCCAAGCGCCCGAGTCTGGCATCCGGCTGGTGCAAGGCGCCAGTCGTCCTGCCGATCGTCGGGCGTCGAGCGGCGCGTCGGTTCATCCCCTCGGCCCTTCGCCCTGCGGGGCCGCCGACCTCGGGTGTGCGTGGCCGGGCCCGTCAGGGCTGGGCGCTGCCCGGCTGCCCTCGTGCCCGTGCTCGTGGCCGAGCACCTCCTCGAACATCCCCGTCTGACGGTTCTTCCGCACCCGGTTCCACGGGAAGCAGCGGCCGTTCATGGCCACGTACACGCCCGGCGGCAGAACCTGCACGAACGAGAGCGCGCTGCCCAGGTTGAAGAGCCCGTCGGAACTGCCGAACGCGAATGGGATCATGGCGCCCGTGAGCACGATCGTCTTGTCGGGGATGGCCGCGGCGGCGAGCGCCTTCGCCGTTTCCACCATCGTGTCGGTGCCGTGCGTGATCACGATGTGCGGTTCCTCGCTCGCGCCGCAGTGCTGGACGATGAGGGCACGGTCGGCGTCGGTCATGTCGAGGCTGTCGACCATCATGAGCGTCCGGATGCTGACCGCGAGGCGGCAGCGCCCGAGCCGCAGCATCTTCGGCAGGTTCGAGTCCTTGAAGGCCAGGCGGCCGTGGATCTCGTCGTACTCCTTGTCGAAGGTGCCACCGGTCACGAAGATCCGGACCCCGGGGCCGTGGTGGGGAGCGTCCATCCCGCTACTGTACCCGAACGCGGCCCGGGTCCGGCCTCGGCCCGAAATGGCCCGGCGCTTGCTCATTCGACCCGCATGCAGACGGTTGATCCCCGCCAGGCCCTCGGAAAATCGGGTGAAGACCTCGCGTGCGCCGAACTGCGACGCCGCGGGTACGCAATTCTTGCCAGGCGTTTCCGCACGCCGCGTGGCGAACTCGACATCGTCGCGCGCGACGGCGAGACGCTGGTCTTCGTGGAGGTGAAGGCCCGTCGCGACGAGCGGTGCGGCACGCCGCAGGAAGCGGTGACGTGGCACAAGCGGCGCCGCCTCGCGGCGATGGCTGACGACTTCCTCGCGCGGGCCCGGCTCGGAGCGGTGCCCTGCCGCTTCGATGTCGTCGCGGTGCGCCTCGGCACCGGGCTGGAGGCGCGGGTCGAGGTGTTCCCGGGCGCGTTCAGCGTGGGGGAGTGAGTGGCAGGGCCGGCCGGCGTCGGCGGCCGACGTGCCTCGGCCGGGCGGTGTTGGGGCGGGTG
>Ga0316622_100002397_pt1 | contig 12945 bp, 11 predicted proteins | sample OWC_Aug_OW2_C1_D_FD_207646 | JGI IMG/M metagenome (GOLD analysis project Ga0316622, IMG submission 207646) | Wetland soil microbial communities from Old Woman Creek delta, Ohio, United States - OWC_Aug_OW2_C1_D5_C | ecosystem: Environmental > Terrestrial > Soil > Wetlands | place: USA: Ohio... | reverse complement strand
ACGCCGGTCTACTTCCAGGTGGGTATGTATCGCTGGCCGGAGGTGGAGCGCGTTCCGCGACTGGATGCCGTGGCGGACCCATTGACGCCCATCCAACTGGATCTGAGCGGTATCCACATGAGCGCCGCTGGCAACTGACCTCCGGCGTTTCCCCTTCGCTACGACAGTACTGGGCTCAGGCCATGCGGATGAGCCACACGGCCGCGGAGGAGATGGCCAGACCCAACGCTGCGCCGGCAATGGCCTCAGCCACGGTGTGCCGTCCCAGGCGCACGCGGGACCAGACGACCAGCGGCATCAGCAGCAGAGTCAGGGGCGAGTCCAGCAGAAACCAGCCGGTGAGGCCGGCCCAGGCGGACATGGCGCTGTGCTGGCTGATTTTCCAGCGCAGGGTGATTGCCAGCAGGATCATGGCCTGCAGCGTCAGCGCGCCGGTCAGGATCAGCGTACCGCGGTTGGCGCCCAGAACCCACAGCAGGATCCAGGCCAGGGCGCTGCAGACCACCATGACCTCCATCGGGCGCTTGCGCTGCTCGCGCCATGAGACATCCAGGTCAGTAACCTGACCGCGTCGCAGCAGCCAGAGCACGTACAGTGCCGGCACGGCTACCCCCAGCATAATGTACAAGATAGTCCAGCCCCGCGGGTGAGCGGCGCCCAGCCGGAACAGGGCAAACCAGAGGCACACAGCGGCGACGATCGGCGGGCTGAAGACGGCGGAGACTACCTCGGCCAGACTCCTGGCCAGGCTGGTTGCGGATCCTGTGGCCTTGTCTGGGGTCAGTTCTGCGGCGCGTTTGTCCATTTCCGTGCCCTCAAGCTTGATGAGGTAACCTCGCTATCATAACACTGTGTGGCCGATTGCACAAACCGGCTACGGTGGCCGGGGTTTGGGTCTGCACAGCGGCAGGATAATGAATATTGCGGATTTGTTTCGGTATCAGTGCTCCCTTTGCACCGAGCTCGCGAGTACCGCTGAAGGCGCAAGCACGGCTTGCGCACACCATACTTTGGAGTGCGGTAGCCATGCTCCAGCCTTCCTCTGGCCGCGTCAGCCCAAGCATGCGATACCGAGTCAATTTGTCCAAGTTCATAAGCCTGCACTCCGGGATAATGTGGTGCTGCACGTGCGGGGCCTGGTAGCGAGCGCTGTTCCGACGAAAACCTGACCGATTCTCCATCAGATCTTGATATTGCTGCTGTATCATATGGTTGCCGGTCGGGAACAATACCGACTCAGGCGGGGGAAGGGTATCAAGGCGTTGGCCAGAGTCTCCCTTCGCCGCTCCATTCGCGCTACGAGCGTCGGCGGCACACGGCGCTCTATCCGATCGGCCCGCAGCCAAGCCTCAACCACGGCTGCGGCACAAACAGAGGAGCGGGGCTGTGTGCCCCGCTCCTCTCATCCTATGAAGGAAAGGAGAACCATGAGATTGAATTGGATGAAGAGATCTATCGCGCTGTGGGCACTTGCGCTCATGCTCGTACTGAGCATGGTGGCATGTGATGTGCCCCAGGCCGTTCTGAATAGCTCGGATGCAACTCCGATAGCCATAGCTACGCAGGTCGAGGCCACGCTGCAGCCGGTCTCGGCAGTCACGGCGGTTTCGCCGGCCACGCAGACTAATGCCGCCAGCAGCGTACCACTGGCCACCGAATTGCTGCCGCAGGAGGAGCTGCTGGCAAAGCTATATGAGGCAGTGAATCCGTCCGTGGTCAACATCAACATGACCATGGCTGTCGGCCAGGGCAGTGGCTCTGGTTTTGTGTACGATACGCAGGGACACATCATCACGAACAACCATGTCGCGGAAGGCGCGGACAGCATCTACGTGACCTTTGCTGATGGCACCATGGTGCGGGCGACGGTCGTCGGCACGGATGCCGATAGCGACCTGGCCGTGCTAAAGGTCGACGTGGATGCCTCCGAGCTGCACCCGGTCACCCTGGGTGACTCGGCGTCGCTGCGGGTAGGCCAGATGGCCATCGCCATCGGCAATCCGTTCGGACTGGAAGGAACGATGACCTTGGGCATTGTCAGCGCTCTGGGGCGGGTCCTCTCTACGAGCAGCTCGCGCTACTCGATGGTGGACCTGATTCAGACCGATGCACCGATCAACCCGGGCAACTCCGGTGGACCCTTGCTCGATTCGGCCGGCCGTGTCATTGGCGTCAACACCATGATCTATACCGAGAGCGGCACGTCGTCCGGCGTTGGCATGGCCGTGCCGGTGGACACCGTCAAGCGCGTGGTCCCGCAATTGCTCGAGGGCGGCAACTACGCCCACCCGTGGCTGGGTGTTTCGGGCATGAGCATCACCCCGCTGCTGGCAGAGACGCTCGGCCTGCCCGTTGAGCAGGGTGTGCTCATCGAGTCAGTGGTGGATGGTGGGCCGGCGGACGATGCCGGGCTGCGCGGCGGAGTCCAGCAGAAAATGCTGGAGGGTGAGTCCGTCGCGGTGGACGGAGATATCATGGTCGCCCTGGATGGCATAGAGGTGCAGAGCTTTGACGACGTCGTACAGTACCTGGCGCGCAATACACGGGCCGGGCAAAAGATGGAGGTCACCGTGCTGCGCGACGGGCAGCGCCAGACCTTTACCGTGACGCTGGGCGAGCGACCCGCGGAGTAGACACGCCGCTACAAACTAGTGCTTCATCTTCTCCTCCTTTGCAGCGCAGGACAACTCTGCGCAAGCGAATAGCGTGAGAGCAACGCGTAGGCCGGGCTGGCAGCCCGGCCTACGCGTTGGTGCGCCTGAGAGAGGCTGTCGCGGGCGACCAGAGATCAAGTTTCAGACAGAACAAACCTGGTGTCGTTCGGTGTGCGACGTTTGGCCGTGGTTGTGGTCGGAGCTAGAATGAGGCGCCAACTGCGGGGTGATGAAGAAAGGAGTGTGCGCTATGTCCGATAAGAAGATTCTCATGCAGCCCAACAAAAAGATCGCGCTGGTAGCCCATGACAACAAGAAGCAAGCGCTGGTAGAGTGGGCGCGCTTCAACCACGACCTGCTCGCGCACCACGCTCTCTATGCCACGGGCACGACCGGCGACCTGCTGCAGCGTGAGCTGGTCCTGTGCATCGCCAAACTGCAGAGTGGTCCGCTGGGCGGTGACCAGCAGGTGGGAGCCATGATCGTGGATGGCCGCATTGACTTTCTCATCTTCTTCTGGGACCCGCTGGAGGCACAGCCACACGACCCCGATGTCAAGGCGCTGCTGCGCATGGCACTGGTGTGGAACATCCCCATCGCCTGCAATCGCGCTTCGGCCGACTTTATGATCTCATCGCCGCTGATGGATGGCGAGTACGACCGCCTGGTCCCGGACTATGAGGCCTACCGCCGCCGCCCGGTGGCAGGCCTGAGCGAGTGCGACGAGGGCCAGCGGACGGAACCAAAAGACCAGCGAGCGCGTTCTGGAAGAGAGACCCAGTGATCTGGGTCGCTGAGAAGTGTGCGAGGAGGGCGGAGCGATGATCAAGAGTCAACATGCCGTGAGCAGGGCGTCAGGGTGGGCTGGCCGGCCGGGGCGCCTCGGGCCGCTGGTGATTTGTCTGGCGCTCATGCTTTTTGGCTCGGGCTGCGATGCTGAGAAGCGGCTGGCTACGCCCGTGGCTCCAGCTCCGACGGCAACGGCAGCGCCCTCGCAGACCTTTGCCATCTACCTGACAGACCCGGAGATCCCACCGCACAAGCTTGCTATCCAGAGTCACCTGGAGCTTGCTGAGGAGCCTATTCTGGCCGAGGATGACATAATCAGCTACCTCTGGGCCACGCACGAGATCACCTTGAGCGCGGCCGCCATAGAACGCCTGCAGGCGCTGCATGTGCCGACCTCCGGCAAGTCCTTCGCCGTATGTGTGGATGGTGCACCCATCTATGCCGGCGCGTTCTGGGTGAGCTACTCGTCGCAGAGCTTTGATGGGGTGGTGATTGATCCGATCCTGCTCACGCTCGAGCGGCCGACCATCCAGATCCAGCTTGGCTATCCGGCCCCGGGCTTTTATCGTGGGGAGGATCCACGGTCCGATCCCCTGATCCGCGCGGCGCTGGAGGTGGCGGGGAAGCTCCGCTAAGGTAGTCAGACTGATGAACCAGGATTCGCTTTGGCATGAGCGATCCGTTCGCGAGCTGGTCTGCCTGTACCACTGAAGGCGCCCCGCAAGAGAAGGCGCAGTAGCGCAAGCCATGCTTGCGCACACCATACTTTGGACTGCTGGAGTCCCGTCAAACCGATGCGGGACGAACTGCCATGCTCCGGCCTTTCTCTGACCGCGTCACCTCACGCATGTGTTACCGAATCAACTTGTCCAAGTTGACAAGTTCGCCCCACTCGGTGCCGGCGTGAGGTCAGGCCGGACACTCTTCGCCCCTATGGGGCTCAAGGACAACCACCGCGCTTGACAATCGGCGCGGGCCGGCTATCATGGGGAGCATGTCACCGAAATCGCTCGCGTCGTGGCTTTTTGGTGCGGCGGTCACCCTGCTGTTGATCACCGCCACGGCCATTGTGCTGACCCTGGTCCTCGGTCCGTCTGCAGGCAGCGCATCACCTGGGCCCTTCCGCCTGTGGCTGCCAGCAGTGACGGTGACCCTGCCCGCGCCCACGCCGACTCCCGTGCCCAACCCCACGTTCCAGGGTGAGGCCACCTACTACTACGCCAGCGGCGCGGGCGCCTGTTCCTTCGATCCTTCACCTGAGGACATGAGGGTGGCGGCGATGAACGGCGCGCAGTATGACAACGCGGCCCTGTGCGGCGCCTATGTGCGTGTCAGCGGGCCCAAGGGGACGGTCACGGTGCGCATTGTGGACCTGTGCCCGGGTTGTGATTCCGGCGACCTCGATCTGAGCGCGGAAGCGTTCAGCCAGATTGCCGAGCTGCGGCAAGGACGCGTGCCGATCGCCTGGCAGATCGTCAGCCCCGACCTGGCCGGTCCGCTTGCCTACCACTTTCACACCGGCAGCAATCAGTGGTGGACGGCGGTGCAGATTCGCAACCATCGCCACCCTGTCGCCAAGCTGGAGTACCGGACGGAGGGCGGCGAGTGGGTCGCCGTCTCCCGCACCTCCTGGAACTATTTCACACAGAGCAGCCCGGGCATGGGCGTGGGCCCGTACGATTTTCGCGTCACTGACAGCTACGGAAACGTGCTGGTCGACTATGGTGTGGCCCACGTTGCGGGCGGTACGGTGAGCGGCGCCGGCCAGTTCCCGCCGGGACCCTGAGCTGGCCAGAGACCTCAGCCCAGCAAAGCCGGCGCGACGCAGCGGGTAGAGTGGACGACTCTGCCTTTCTCAAAGGAGGTGCGGTGATGGAACACATGTGGTGGTCGAGAGCCATCGTTGTATTTGTCGTGTGCGCCGTGGTTGCGGCCTGTGGTGGGCCGCCTGCGTCCACCGCGCCGCCCGCTGTCGACACCACCGCGACGCGGCCGTTCGTGGCAGCCCCCACCTCTCGCCCGGTAGAGACAATCCAACCTCCACCGGAGCCCACGTCTCCTGCCGAAGGCGCAAAGGTGCCAACGCTGGCGTCCGAGAGCCAGGCGATCATCGTGGACAACACCGACCCCGGCTTCAGTCTCGAAGCGGGGGAGTGGGGTCACTGCTTCGATGGCGATTGCGGCGGAACGTGCTGGGGCCAGGATTTCCAGTACGCCGAGCCGGCGTGCACGGCCTGCCGCGCCCGGTTTCGCTTTACGGTGGAGCAGGCAGGTGAGTACGACGTGTGGACCTGGTGGCCCTACGGCGAGGATCGTGCTACCGATACCCGCTTCACTCTTGAGTACCGCGGTGGTCCCCTGGTGGTGGAAGTGGACCAGCGCAACAGCGGCGATGGCTGGTTCTGGCTGGCATCTGTGCAGTATGCCGCGGGCGAGTCAGCCAGCATCGTGGTGCAGGGCACCTCCACTGGTTATGCCAATGCCGATGCCACAGCGGTCACCCCGGCCGGCTCCGGGCCACCCGGAGAGAGAGCCGTGGCGGTTGTTCCGCCAGGGGACAAGGAACCGGTAATCCAGTACTTTTACTCCGAGGCCTCGAACACGCCCGGCTGCTACTACCTGCACTGGGATGTGAGCGGGGCCGCGACGGTCTGGCTGGATGGCGACACGGTGGAGAATCCGGCCTCAGTCGAGGTCTGCCCGGAGGAGAGCCGCCTGTATGTTCTGCGCGCCGAGAGCCGTTCCGGGGTCGCGGAGCAGACGCTCACCATCGAGGTGGTGGCCGCCGCACCGGGCGAAGCCGCTACAGAGGAACTCGAACTCCCGACGGCCACGCCGGTTGTACGGCCCACGGCTGCCCCCACGCCATCTGCCTCCGGCTATCGGCGCATCATCTTCTTGCATCACTCCTGCGGTGCCAACCTGATTGAGCAGGGCGGCGTGCGGGCCCGCTTTGCCGCGCTCGGCTACGAGTTCTACGATCACGGCTACAATGGCGACGGACTGGTGCTGGCCGACGGCACCTGGACTGGCGAGAACTGGGACGTGCCGGACGACAACACTGACCCGGATGGCTATGCCAACATCTTTGCCCAGCCCCTGCATAGCCCGCCGGACAACACCTTCAGCCATCTCATGGAGTACGACGTCGTCATCTTCAAGTCGTGCTTTCCGGTGAGCAACATCGGCAGTGACGAGCAACTGAACCAGTACAAGAGCTACTATCGTTCCATCCGCGCGCGCATGGACCAGTACCCGGCCAAGCTCTTTATCGTTGTCACTCAGCCGCCGCAGGTGCCGGCCAATACCGATCCGCAAGAGGCGGCGCGGGCGCGTGCTTTCACCGACTGGCTGGCCTCACAGGAGTTCCTGGGTGGCCGTCGCAACGTGTTCACGTTCAACTTTTTCAACCTGCTGGCCGATCCGGCCACGGACACGCTGCGTGACGAGTACCAGGGTGACCCCTATGATGCCCACCCCAACGAACGGGCCAACCAGGCCATCGCGCCGCAGTTCGTGGAGTTCGTGCACCAGGCGATCCGGACGTACCTGGCGCGTTGAATCAGCTGAAGATGGCACTGGCACACGGCTGCTGCCAAGTCGGCCTGGCAGGGCTGCCGGCGGTAGGGGCGAGGCATTTCCTGCTGGGTTTGGGTCTGACAGGGTACTTGTATCCGTCCACGAACCTGGCTTGATCCGATATCCGCATGGAAATGCCTCGCCCCTACATCTCATGCGCGTGTGCGCTCCTCTTATCAAGCAACCTTGCAACAGCCGTGGCACCGGCAAACCCGACATTGACAAGCAGAGCCAGACGCGATATAATGACCATACCACGCCGCATCGGCGGTCATCGACGGAGATGAGCCCCTTTCTGGTGTACGGCCTCGCCAAGACAACGCCCAGGTTTGAGGCCGCAGGTGATGGGCATGTCGGACCGGAAGCACCAGAGGCGATCCGGTGGTTTGCGGAGGGGATGGCCAGCTGTGATCACCAATGCACTGACAGTCGACGTCGAAGACTGGTACCATGCCACATTTCTGGGTGTGCCGGAGTCCGCCTGGCCAGACTGTGAGCGACGCCTGGCGCAGAGCACACGGCGGCTGCTTGACATCCTGGACGAGGCCCGCGTACGGGCTACCTTCTTCGTCCTGGGTTGCGTAGCCGGGGAGATGCCCGACCTGGTGCGCTCCATCGCGGAGCGCGGCCACGAGATCGGCTGTCACAGCTATGATCACCGCCAAGTCTTTCGCCAGACGCAGACCGAGTTCGCGGCCGATGTGCGGCGGAGCCTCGAGCTGATCCAGGGAGCAAGTGGGGTACGCGTGCTGGGCTTCCGGGCGCCGGCCTACTCCATCGGTCCCGAACAACACTGGGCTTTCAAAGTGCTGGCGGACCAGGGCCTGCTGTACGACAGCAGCATCATGCCCGCTCACACCCCACTGTATGGCAATAGCGATGCGCCCCGATTCCTTCATCGCGTAGCCAATGGCCGCTTGCTTGAAATCCCCATGGCCACGGTGGCGCTCAGCCGGTGGCGCTTTCCGGCGGCCGGGGGTGTGTATCTGAGGGTGTTGCCTCTGGACGCGATTTGCTGGGCTATCCGGAGACTCAACAAGGTAGAGGGCCAGCCCGCCGTGCTTTATGTGCATCCATGGGAGCTTGACCCGCAGCCGCCGCCCATGGGACGGAACCGGCTGGCCCGTTGGTCACACACGGTTAACAAAGGAGCCATGGAGGGAAGGCTGCGCCGTTTGCTGGAGCGCTTTTCCCTCGCACCCATCCGTGAAGTCTTTCACCTCAATGGGTCGCACTCTGCCGGAGGCGGGGCATGACGCTCAACTGGCAGTGCGTGCCTTACAGCGAAGCAGACGTGGACGAGCTGGTGGCGCTATCCCAGGCGCAGCCAGGCAAAGCGGCCGCCGTCACGGCTGAGTATGTGCGCTGGCAGCAGAGCGCCAACCCGGCGGGCCCGGCCCAGGTGGGGCTGGCCAAAGAGGGCGGCTCGGACCGGATTGTCGGGGTGGTATGGCTGATTCCGCTGCGACTCCAGGTTGGGGACGAGGTCGTCCTGGGCTCTTATTCAACCTATGCCCTGGTGCATCCCGACTATCGCGGGCAGGGGGTCTTTACGGCACTAGTTGACCACTGCAAGCGGTATGGCGAGCAGGTGGGGTGCCAATTCACGTACGGTTTTCCTGCTCCCACATCATATTCAACTCTGGTCTACCGAATCGGGTGGCACGATATTGGCCGGGCACGCCTGTATGTGCGCCCGCTCAACGCCGGCCGTCTGATCAGACAGCGCCTGGGGAACGGGATGCTGCAGGGTACCCTGGCCGCGAGCGCGCGGGCAGGTGAGCGGCTGCTTTTCCGTCCGCGCCCTGTGGCACGACAGGCAACGGGGGTCACGGTTGAGGAGGTAGCTACAACCGACCCGGCGCTGGATGACTTCTGGGGGCGGATCCGCTCCAAGTACCCGGTGATGGTTGTGCGCGACACGCGCTTTCTCGATTGGCGCTACCGGCAGGTGCCGGGACGTAGGTACCATGTCTGGGCCGCGTGGCGCGAAGGCCGGATTGTGGCCACCATTGTTCTGCGCAGCGCGACCATAGAGGGGATTGCCTGCGGGATGGTCACCGATTTCCTGGTTGAACCCACAGAGCACGGGCGACTGGCGGGAGAGGTTCTGTTGCGCCGTGCTTTCGAGCAGTTCCAGAGAGAGGACCTGGATCTGGCAGGATGTCTGATGCTGCCCCACGCTGAGGAGACCAGGCTGCTGCAACGTCAGGGGTACATGCTATGCCCCAGTTGGCTGGAGCCGCGGCCCTTTCCGGTACTCGTGGCCACCTATGACGGCGCACGGCGGGCAGAGAGTTTGCGGACACTCGGATGCTGGTTTCTGACGATGGGAGATTCCGATGCTGTCTAGTCCTGCCGGCGCTGAATTGCAGCCCCTCGAGTATGTGCGCTGCAACCTGTGCGGTGCCGACAACACCACGCTGCTGCGCAGCGAGGGCCCGCTCAACCTGGTGCGCTGCCGGCAATGCGGCCTGGTCTATGTGACGCCTCGCTTGACGGAGGAGGCGATACAAGGCCTGTACGCAGACCACTACTTTGGCAGTCCGGATGCCGGCGGACTGGGGTACCGGAACTACACAGCCGAACAGGAGTGCTTTCTGCAGACGTTCCGCAGGCGGATGCGCTGGCTGGAAACGTATGGAGAGCCCGGAGGCCGCCTGCTGGACGTGGGATGTGCGGCCGGCTTCTTCATGCAAATCGGCCGCGAGCGCGGCTGGGAGGTGTACGGCGTGGAACCAGCCAGTCGCATGGCTCAGTTTGCACGCTCGGAACTGGGTCTTGCGGTATTCGGGGGCAAGCTGCGCGAGGCCGGCTTCCCGTCCGGCTCGTTTGACGCGGTCACCCTGTGGGATGTGCTGGAACACCTGACCGACCCCCGCCAGGACCTGCTCGAAGTCCATCGCGTGTTGCGGGCCGGGGGTCTGCTGGTGCTGGAGACACAGAACATCGCCAGTTGGGCGGCGAGAGTGCTGGGCAAGCGTTGGCTCCACTATGGCAACCAGCTGCATCTCTTTCACTTTTCGCCACAGACCGTGAGCCGTCTCCTGGCAGATACCGGCTTTCGCGTGCTCAAGATCACGGTGGAAACGGCGGGCAAGGTGTGCAGCCTGCGGGTCGTGGTTGACAGGCTGAAGCGGGTCAGCGAGACCGCGGCCACGACGGCCGGCGCGCTCATCAGGCAGTGGCCGAGTCTGGCCCAACGCTCGCTCTATCTCAACCCTGGCGATGAAATGATCGTGTGCGCTCACAAACCTGCGGAGATGCCGTAAATGACATGCCGATCAGCCCGCGTCTCGGTACTTGGAGCCGGTGTAGCTGGACTCACCGCCGGGTGGCACATGGCCAACCAGGGCGTCGCCGTGCAGATGTTCGAGCAAGCCAGCCGAGTGGGTGGCATGGCCGTCACCCTGGAATCGGATGGCTATCGTTTCGACCTCGGACCTCACCGCTTCTACAGCCATGATCCGGCCATGCTGGATCTGGTGCACGGCCTCCTTGGCGATGAGCTGCTGCTTCACCACCGCTCCAGCCAGATAAGGTACAACGGCCGGTACCTGGACTATCCGCCGAATGTACCCAGTCTGTTGCGCAATGTCGACGTGGCAACCTCCGTGCAATGCCTGTACGACTACATCCGGGCCACCTGGCAACGGCGCGCCACGCGGGGCGACGAACCGGATTTCGAGAGCTGGGTCGTGAGCCGTTTTGGCCGGCGCCTGTACGATATGTACTTTGGCCCCTATACGCGGAAAGTGTGGGGATTATCCCCACAGCTAATCTCGGCCGAGATGGCGCGGCGCCGCCTCACGGCTCCCAATCTGACGGACGTCATCCTGCGGCTGATGATACCGGGCAAGGATTCCTCCAGCCCCTACGTGACCGAGTTCTGGTACCCCAGGGATGGCATCGGGCGCATCGCCGAACGCTTGGCCGAGGAGATCGTCGCAGGGCAGGGGACGATTCACCTGGATTCCACTGTAGAAAGCGTGCATGTTTCCGGCAACCGCGCCGTTGGGGTAACGGTGAGCCAGGGTGACCGGCAGAGCTATGTCCCCTGCGACTGGGTGGTCTCGACCCTGCCGTTGCCTGTGCTGATCCGCCGTATCGTGCCGGCAGCGGGCGAGGCTGTGCGGCAGGCGGCGGACGCTCTATCGTTCCGGGGCCTGGTCTTTGTCTTTATCCTGGTGGATGGTCCCCAGTTGACGCATCAACACTGGCTGTACTTTCCGGAAGCGCAGACTCTATTCAACCGGCTCACCGAGCCGTGCAACTTTAGCCTGTCTCATGTCCCCAGTGGCAAAACATCCTTGTGTGCAGAGATCACGTGCGACGTAGGCGACGAAATCTGGCAGATGCCCCCGGAGATGCTGGCCAGCCAGACCATTCAGCATCTTGCCGGAGCCGGGCTGCTGGACCCGGCCCGGGTCGAGGGGTTCTTTACGCGCTGCACCCCGTGGGGGTATCCCATCTACCGGGTGGGATACGAGCACGACCTGGACCGCGTGATGGAATTCCTTGGCGGGATCGAGAACCTGGTGACCTGCGGTCGCCAGGGGAGCTTTGATTACAGCGACATGGCCACGGCCATGGCCAGCGGTCTGGCGGCGGCCAAGAGCAGTTTGGTGTCCATCGGAGAGGGAAGGGACCATTAGAGAGTTACTGAACGAAAGGAGATTTGGCGATGCGCAAAGCTTCTTCAACCATTGTGATTGGCCTATGCATGCTTGCTGTTGTGGTAGTTGTGGCTGGCCTGGCGGTGGGGCCGCGGCTCATCGTTCGCGACCGCCCGGCGACGATCGTGGCGGTCTCGGGGACCGTGCTCTACAGACCGGCGCGCGGCTCCGACTGGATCACGGCCCGGTCCGGGATGCCGCTCAAACGCGGGGACCAGTTGCTGACTGTTCCTCCGGATGGCAAAGCTACAGTCCACATGGACGACGGCAGCGTCGGCTTTGTCCTGGAAACCGACTCGCTGCTCACCTGGACGGCGGGCTGGAACGTGCTGCGGCTGGCAGCCAGTGATGGGGTATACCTGAGCCATGGTTCCCTGATAGCCGTCGCGCAGAAAGAAGTGCCCAAGGCCCGCACGCGCTTCCGCGTTGAGACGGAAGCCGCCGAAGTAGCGATCCAGGGCACCACGCTGGCGGTGCAGGTTCTCAAGGAGGCGCCGACGGCCCGCGTCCAGTCGTTGGAGGGGGAGGTCAAGGTGCGCGCGAAGCTTGCGGCTGCTGCGCTCTACAGCCCCGATGGCCAGCGCCTGTCGGTGCGCGAGACCGTGCTGGGCGACAATCAGACGTTGCTGGTCCATGTCGACGCCCCGAGCGCAGAGTCGCGTACGCTGCCCGGACGCGTGGGCCGCGTGGTGGATGACGAGACCGGAGTTGGCCAGCAAGGGGTAGTGGTGGACGTGGTCGGTAGCCCCGGGCTGTTCGCGGTCACGGACGCCGACGGCTACTTTGCCATCGAAGGGGCTGCGGCGGACAGCGAGCTGATGCTGGTGGGCACGTCGGAGACGGCGCAGGGCAATCTGGAGTTGCGGCTCGACGTGGGTCATGTGACCGGCCGGGTGATCGACCAGGAGACTGGAGAGGCCATCGCCCGGGCAAGCGTAGTGCCCCTTGAACTCCCGGCGCTGGCAACCGAGACCGGGGCCGACGGCTCATTTGTGCTGCACGAGCTGCCTGTGGGCACTCACAGCGTGTCGGTGGCAGTCGCTGGCTATGCCGGCGCGGCTGCAGCGATCACCGTGGAGCCCCACATGGCCGGGTCCCTCCCTGACATCGAGATGATGTCGCTCGCGCTCTTGTCGAGGGTGTTCATGCCGACCATCCTCAAGAACTATGTGCAGTACGTCCAATACCCGTGACGGGTGGCTCGCAAGTAGCCGCTTTCGCCGTTTGACAGAAGTCGTGGTGGGGCT
>Ga0316622_100002396_pt1 | contig 12945 bp, 8 predicted proteins | sample OWC_Aug_OW2_C1_D_FD_207646 | JGI IMG/M metagenome (GOLD analysis project Ga0316622, IMG submission 207646) | Wetland soil microbial communities from Old Woman Creek delta, Ohio, United States - OWC_Aug_OW2_C1_D5_C | ecosystem: Environmental > Terrestrial > Soil > Wetlands | place: USA: Ohio... | reverse complement strand
ACCCGCAACGGGGTCTCGGCAAAGGTCCGGATCGTCGACCGCGGCCCGGCCAGGGGCCCGCAGCGGAGAGGCGTGGTCATCGACCTGAGCAAAGGCGCCGCCCGCGAGCTCGGCTTCGTCAAGCACGGCCGGGTCCCAGTGCGCATCGACGTGCTGCGGACCAGCCCCGCGGACAACGAGGTCCTCCTCGGCGCCCGGGGAGAATCGCCAGGTTAGGGCTGGCCGTGCACTCCGGGCGGGGGCTTGGCGCCCCCGCCCGGAGTGGCGTAACCGCCAGCGAAGTCACGCCGGATCTGTGCCGCCAGTGTAGAGGCCATCCCTGGATCCACTGGCGTCGCCACGAGACGCGCGAGCAGCACGTTCTCCCGAGCGATCCAGCGCTCGATTTGACGCTGGGCATCCATGGCGCAGGAGGGTCCAGGGACGCCCGGCGATGCCTCTTATGCCGGCTGAGCCTCGCGGCCGGTCTCAGGACTTGGCGGGGGCACGATGCCGGAGGCGGTGGCCCCGGCGGGCATGCGCAAGGGACAGGTGTGCCGGTGGTCGGGGCCCAGCCGCGCCCACGCGTGCTCCAGGGCCTCCTCCACCCGGGCGAAGAAGCGCTCCTCACCAAGGGTGTGGATCACGCCGGTGCGCCGCAGGGTGTCCATGAACTGCTTCTTCATCTGCGCCACGAGCAGCTCGATCCCCTGGGCGTGCAGCCGCTCGACCACGTGCACCAGGACCTCCTCGCCGGTCGCGTCGATCTGGTTGATGCCCGCGGCGTCGACGATGACGAAGCGAAGCTCGCGGTCCGTGGCCAGGAGCTCCAGCACCTTGTCCTCGAAGTAGCCCGCGTTGGCGAAGTAGAGCTGCCCGTCGAACCGGACGACCTCGATGTTGGGACAGGTCTGGAGGCCGTGGACGGCGACGTCGCGCAAGGTGCCGTCCGGGTAGCGCGAGAGCACCGCCACCCGCGGGCGCATGGTGCGGTAGAGGAACAGGCCGAGGGAGAGACCGACACCGGCCAGGATCCCGTAGTCGAGCTCCGGGGCCATGAGCAGGGTCAGCACAAAGGTCACGGCGGCCACGACCCCGTCGTGGCGCTGGGCCTTCCACGCGTGGACGACGGGCCCGACCTTCACCAGGTTGATGACCGCCATGATGATGACGGCGGCGAGCGTCGCCTGGGGCAGGTAGTACAGGAGCGGGGTGAGCCATAGGAGGGTGGCCGCCACTACCAGACCGGTGACCACCGAGGAGAAGCCGCTCATGGCGCCGGAACTGATGTTCACCGCCGAGCGCGAGAAGGACCCCGAGACCGGATAGCCCTGGAAGAGTCCCGCGCAGACGTTGGCGAGCCCCTGCCCCACCAGCTCCTGATTGGCATCGAGACGCTGGCGGGTGCGCGCCGCCATCGCCTTTGCGATCGAGATGGCCTCCATGAACCCGATGAGGGAGATCGTGACCGCGGTGGCCAGGAGCTGGGTGACGGCGCCGAAGTCGAAAGGCGGAAGCGAGAGCGGCGGCAGCCCCTGGGGGATCTCGCCGACGACCTTGCCGCCCATGGCCGGGAAGTCCTGCAGCCAGGCGAAGAGGGTGGTCGCCGCCACCGCAATCAGCACAGCCGGCAAACGCGGCGAGATGCGGCGCAGGATGACCATGATTACGATCGCCGCGACGGCGACGCCGAAGGTCGGCCAGTGGGTGTGGTCGACCGCAGCCAGGAGGGTGTTCCACACCGTCTCATAGTGGTGTGCGGCCGGGGGGGAACTGACCCCGAAGAGCTTGCTGAGCTGGGAGGTGGCGATGATGATCGCGCCGGCGTTGGTGAACCCGAGGACCACCGGGTGCGACAGGAAGTCGACCAGCACGCCTAGCCGTAGCAGGCCGAGACCCACCTGGAACAGCCCGACCAGCAAGGCCAGCAGGACCGCGTAGGCGAGGTACGCCTCGGGGCTGCCTGAGGCCAGGGGCCCCAACGCCGCCGCGGTCATCAGCGAGACCACCGCCACCGGCCCGGTAGCGAGCTGGCGAGAGGAGCCGAAGAAGGCCGCCACCATGGGCGGCAAGAACGACGCGTAGAGGCCGTAATAGACCGGCAGCCCGGCGAGCTGGGCGTAGGCCATCGACTGGGGCACCAGGACCAGCGCGACCGTGACCCCGGCGACCAGGTCGGCCCTCAGGACCTCGGGCCGGCGAAGCTCCCCGATCCAACTCAGGAACGGGACCCACACCCGACCCCAGCCACGCACGAAATTGGTCACGTTCATCGGCGTCCCCGCGCGAAACCCCCAGAAAATTAGGGTATTCTAATCCGCGCAGCGTAGAAAAGGGAAAAGAGCGACACCGCCTCTGCACCCTCGGTCAGGCGCCGTCCCGCGCGCATCTTGGCCGCGGGGGGGGTGGCGGGCAGGCGACCGGCCACCCCATGGGACCACTGACCACGCTTCTGCTCCTGCCGCTGGCAGGGGCACTGCTCGTGTCCCTCGCCCCGCGGGGCAACCCGCGGCTGCCGCGGTTGATCGCCCTGGGCGCCTGCACAGCAGCGCTGCTGGGGGGGTGGGGACTGCTCGCCTTCTACGACCCGGGCGAGGCCGGTGTCCAGCTGCTGGAGACCCACCGCTGGAACCCCCGTCTCGGCACCAGTTTTGCCCTAGGCGTCGACGGCTTCTCGTTCCCGATGGTGCTTCTCGCCACCCTGCTCAGCCTCGTCGCGGCCATGGCCTCTCGCACCGTCGCCGCAGGCGCCAAAGGTTATTACGCACTGCTCCTGGTCCTCGAGGCCGCCATGCTGGGCGTCTTCATGGCCCAGGACTGGGCACTCTTCTACGTCTTCTGGGAGCTTACCCTGATCCCGCTGTTCTTCCTCATCGACCGCTGGGGCGGGGAGCGCCGCCAGACCGCCGCGCTGAACTTCGTGCTCTACACCATGGGCGGGTCGGTATTCATGCTCATCGCCCTGCTTGCGGCCTTCGACGCCGTCCCCGGGCACAGCTTCGGCATGACCCAGATGGCCGACGGGGCGCGCGCTCTACCGGTCGAGACCCAGGTGATCCTGTTCCTGGGTCTTCTCATCGGCTTCGGGGTCAAGATGCCGGTCGTTCCCCTGCACGGCTGGCTGCCGCTCGCCCACGTCGAGGCCCCGAGCCCGGTCAGCATCCTGCTCTCGGGGGCCCTGCTCAAGATGGGGGCCTACGGTCTGCTCCGGGCCGCCGGCATGCTGCCGGCGGCGGTCGAGGCCCTACAGGGGGTCCTCGCCACCCTCGCCTTCCTCAGCCTCCTGTACGGTGGCCTCCTCGCCTGGCGGCAAAGCGACCTGAAGGCGATGGTCGCCTACTCGTCGGTGAGCCACATGGGGGTGGTCCTGGTCGGCATCGCGACCCTCAACCAAACCGGTCTGAACGGCGCGGTGATGCAGATGGTGGCCCACGGACTCGTCGCCGGGGCCCTGTTCTTTCTGATCGGGTCGCTCTACGAGCGCACCCACACGCGGGAGATCAGCCACTACAGCTCGCTCGTGCGCGTCACCCCACGCTTCGCGTTCTTCGTCACCCTGGCCTTCGTCGCCGCGGTCGGCCTGCCCGGCACGGCCGGCTTCGTCGCGGAGCTGCAGGCGCTCATCGGCGGCTACCAGCGTTGGGGCTGGCCCGTGATCCTGGTCAGCCTGGGCATGCTCCTCAGTGCCGCCTACGCCGTGCGCACCGTCGGCCGGCTCTTCACGGGACCCGTCCGAGAGGAGATGCGGAAGGTGCGCGACCTGGCAGCGCCAGAGGTGGCGGCCGCCGCGGTTCTGAGCGCCGCTGTGGTTGGGCTGGGGCTGTTCCCCGCCACCGCGCTCGACCTCTTCGGCCATTCCGTCGCGCGATTGAGTGCCCAGCTTGCCGCCCTGAGTCCGGGCTGAACCCATGACCGAGGGCAGGCTGGAGGACGGTGACGATGTCCGGGAGACGGTGAGGGCGGCCATCGCTCACTTGAGCCACGGCCTGCCCGCCCAGGCACCGATCCGTGACTTCGTCCACCACAACACCCTGCACGGCTTCCAGGCCCTGCCGTTTCCCGAGGCGGTCGATGCCGCCCGGCGGCTGACCGGTGCCGCCGCCTACCTGGCGGACGACCACTTCCGGGACCTGTTGCGCGCCGGGCGGGTCCGCCGCGCCGACCTGGCGGCGGTGGTGGACGAGGCGAGCGAGCTCGACCCCGACGCGGAGGTCGCCGAGTGTGCCGGCGGCCCGCTCCGGCGTCGCGAGGTCTACCTCGCGGCGCTGATGCATCCCCTGCGCCCGGTTACGGGCTGCCAGCTCACCTGGCTTTCCGAGGAGCTGGCCGCCTTCGAGGCCGTGCAGCCCGACGTCGACCCCCCGACGCGCGAGCGCCTGCTCGCCACCGCCCGGGCCCGCGGACTGGCCAGCGAGCGAGAGGCGGTCGCCGACCTCTGGGCCGGCTGCCTCGCGCGGCTTGGCCTCGCCCACTTCATCCTGCACCCCGAGGACCTGCTGGACCTCGACCCCGAGCAGGCCCAGGCGATGCTCGCGCGCACCGTGGGCGACCTGCCGGGCACCCCCGGGGCGTCCCGCGTGCAGCGCCGTCTCGGGGCGGAGTCCGACAAGGTCCTCGACGAGCTGATCGGGCGGGTCGGGGTCGACCTGACCCTGCGTGGCCTGCTCCTCGCGCTCACCGGCGAGGACATCCTGGAACCGGTGCGCCCGGCGCTGCTCCGCCAGCTGGCCAATCACCTCGACCACGGGGTCGCGGCCTGGCACAGCCCGGACCGCGGACGGGGATTCTACGTCGCCTGGCGCGAGGCCGCGCGCGCGGACCTCGTCTGGCTCTTCACGGACCTCCCGAACTGGCACGACCTGCTCGACGCCTTGCCGGACGACCCCGTGGAGACCGTGGTCGTCCTGCTCAAGCGCATGGGCCTGCCCGTCGCTCGCTGGGCGGGCTATCTGGAGCGGCTGGCCCTCGAGATCCCGGGCTGGTCGGGGATGGTCCTCTGGCACCATCTGCACCCGGGCGCTGCGGGTCCTTCCGGTCCGGTGGACATGACCGACTACCTCGCCGTGCGCCTGGTGCTCGAGCGCGCTCTCGGCCGGCGGCTGTGCGCGCGCCTCTGGCAGGTCGACTCACAGCTCGACCTGATCCGCTGGCACCTTCGCCACCATCGCGCCGAGCTCTACGTCCGCCACGCCCTGTTCAACGCCCGCCTGCCCGAGTACCTGACCCGGCTGGCCCAGCGCCTGGTCGACCGCGGGGCGGAGGACCCGGCCAGCCCCGAAGACTGGCAACGCCTCGCCCACCTCGTCTGGACCTGGCGCCAGAGCCCCTCGGCCGACCGCGGCGAGGGCTATACCCTGCACCGCAGCGCCTGGCCACTGTTCCGGCTCGCCCAGCACCTCGGCCTGGACGGCGACGAGGTGCGCGCCCTCCCGACCCCTGCCCTGCGCGCGATCTTCGACTGCCTCGAGCGCCTCACCCCCGCGCAGGCGGGCTATCTCTGGCTCCAGGCCTACGAGCGGCCCTACCGGGACGCGCTCCTCGGCGCCCTCGCGGGCAACCGTGCGCGCGCTTCCGCCCGCGGCGGCACGCCGCCCACCGCCCAGGTCCTCTTCTGCATGGACGACCGGGAGGAGGGCTACCGCCGCCACCTGGAGGAGGCGAACCCCTCGATCGAGACCTTCGGCACCGCCGGCTTTTTCGGGCTCCCCATGTACTGGCGCGGTCTGGACGACACCGGTCTGACCCCCCTCTGTCCCGTGGGCGTCACCCCCGCGCACCAGGTGCACGAGGTGGCCGGGGCCGAAGCCGCCGCCACGCTCCTGGCGCACCGGAGCCGCCGGGGCTGGCGCGTCCGACTCCAGGACCTGCTGCACCAGGAGTCGCGCCGGGGACTCATCGCGAGCGCCGCCCTGATCGCCCTCGCCGCCCCCGCTGCCCTTGCCCTGCTCGCGGCAAAGGTCTTCGTGCCCGCCGCCGCCGGACGATGGATGCGCGTCCTGCGCACCCGAGTGGACCTCGAGGTTCCGACCCGCGCGACCGTCACCGCGGTCGCGCCAGCTGTACCGGCGAGCCCCGAGCACCCCCGCCTGGGTTACACCGACGACGAGCAAGCCGACCGGGTCGAGGGTCTGCTGCGCGCCATCGGGCTCATCCGATTCGCGCCCCTCGTGGTCATCGTAGGTCACGGATCCTCGAGCCAGAACAACCCCCACCGTGCCGCCTACGACTGCGGCGCCTGCAGCGGCCGCCACGGTGGCCCCAACGCCCGCGCCTTCGCCGCGATGGCCAACCGCGCGGAGGTCCGCGCGCTCCTGCGCGGGCGTGGGGTGGTGATACCCGAGGACACATGGTTCCTCGCGGCGGAGCACGACACCTGCGCGGAGTCGATCGCCTGGATGGACCTGGACCTGCTACCGAGGGCTCTGGCCGAGCCTTTCGCGCGCCTGCGCGCCGACCTTACCGCCGCCAGCCGCGGGTCGGCCCACGAGCGCTGCCGACGCCTCGCCTCGGCCCCCCGGGACGCGCGCCCCGAGCAGGCCCTGCGCCACGTGGCCGGCCGCGCGCTCGACTTCAGCCAGACCCGTCCCGAGCTCGGCCACGCGAACAACGCCGCCGCGGTGATCGGCCGGCGGACCCTCACCCGGGGGGTCTTTTTCGACCGCCGGGTGTTCCTCATCTCCTACGACCCGACCCTCGACCCCGAGGGCGAGGTCCTCGAGGCGATCCTGCTCGCGGCCACACCGGTGGGCGCCGGCATCAACCTGGAGTATTACTTCTCCACGGTGAGCAACGAGCATTACGGCTCCGGCAGCAAGGTCACCCACAACCTGGCCGGCCTCTTCGGGGTCATGGACGGGGCCTCGGGCGACCTGCGCACCGGGCTACCCCGGCAGATGATCGAGGTCCACGAGCCGATGCGCCTGCAGGTCGTGGTGGAGGCGCGCACGGACCTGCTCGGCCGCATCCACGCGCGCCAACCGGTGCTGCGAGAGCTCATCGGCAACGCCTGGGTGCACCTGGTGGCGATGGACCCGGAGAGCGGGGCCCTGAGCCTGTTCCGCCCGGGGATCGGCTTCGTGGCCTGGGCCCCCGAGGACAGAGCGCCGACGACGGTCGCCCGCTCCGCCGACTGGTACGCGGGCGAGACCGGCCCGTTGCCTCCGGCCCTGCTCGCCGGCAGTGGGGGCTACCATGCTTGAGACCGCCGCGGTCCTCGTCCCCGGACTGCCGCTCCTGGCGGCCCTCTGGATCGCCCTCGGCTGGGCCACCGGGCGCAACCGCGGGGAGGCCGGTGAGCGGGTCACCGCGCGTGCCGCTTTGGTGGGGACCGGCTCGGCACTCGCCGTCCTCCTGATCCTCGACCTCGCGGCCCTCTGGGAGGGGCCAGCGGGTCAGGTGGTGGCCGGTGAGTGGCTCGCGGCTGGAGGCTACCGGGTCCATCTCAGCTTCACGCTCGACCCGCTCGCCCTCTCCGCGGCCACCCTGACCGCCCTGCTCTGCCTCCTGACGCTGCACTTCGCCATCGGCTACATGCACCGGGAGGCCGGATTTCAGCGCTTCTTCGGCCTGCTGAGCCTCTTCACCGCGGCCATGCTGCTCCTCGTGACGTCAGGCAACGCCGTGCTCACGTTTGCCGGATGGGAGCTCGCCGGACTCTGCTCGTACCTGCTCATCGGCTACGCCTACGACCGGCCCATGGCGACCGGCAACGCCGTGCGCGCGCTCGTCGCCAACCGCATCGGCGAGGCCGGCTTCCTCCTCAGCATCGCCCTGGCGTTCCAGTGGACCGGGGGGGTCGAGTGGCCGGGCGTGCTGAGCGCCGCCACCGGCTTCGAGACGCTCGCCGCCGGTGTGCTCGGCGGCGGCCTGCTCCTCGCGGCGACCGCCAAGTCGGCCCAGGTGCCCTTCGCGCCCTGGCTGGGGCGCGCCCTCGAGGGTCCGACGCCCTCGAGCGCCCTCTTCTACGGCGCGGTCATGGTCCATGCCGGGGTCTATCTGGTGATCCGCATCGAGCCGATCATCGTCGAGGTGCCCGCACTCGGTGTCTTTCTGGCCGTCACCGGGGCGCTGACCGCCCTCTACGGCTTCCTCGGCGGGCTGCTCCAGGCCGACGTCAAGAGCGGCCTTGCCTTCTCGGTGACGGCCCAGGTGGGCCTGATGTTCCTCGCCTGCGGCCTCGGCTGGTTCGAGCTGGCCGGTTGGCACATGGGCGCCCACGCGGCCTGGCGCGCCTACCAGTTCCTGAGCGCGCCCGGCTACCTGCACCTGGTCAGCCGGCCCGCGCGTCCTGTCCCGGCCTGGCTCGCGCGCCGCCGTGGTCTCTACACGGCCACCCTGCGCCGCTTCTGGCTCGACCCTATCGCGGACTGGCTCCTGGTCGAGCCGGTTCGCGCCCTCGCCAGCGAGACGCAGGCCTTCGACGCACGGGTGGTGAGCCGGGTCATCGGCCTGCCGAGCGAGGTCGGGGCCCCGGCCTCGCTCGCCGAGTGGGAGGCCCAGGGCGAGGGCCGCGCCGTCGGCGCCGACCTCGGCGAAGCCCGGGGGGCCGCCGGCCGTCTGATGGCCTGGCTCGCGCGCACCCTCGGCTGGCTCGAGGACCGGTTGGTCATGCAGCGCGGCGGCGCAGGCGCGGGAGCGGTCCTGCGCCGGGTCGGGGAGTATCTTCTGCACATCGACGACCTCTTCAGTCAGCCGCGGTACCTGTTCCTCATCATCGTGGTGAGCCTCGTGGTGGTCCTCTCGTGAGCGCCCCTGCGCAGGCAGGACCGGGAGCCGGCCCGATGGGCGGCAGGAGGCGGTGATGCTCGGCGCCGCCGAGATCCCGTGGACCACCCAGGCAGGCTATCCCGTGCTCGCGGCCCTGCAGCTCCTGCCGCTCGCCCTGCTCGTCCCGGTCTACCTGTTCCGCCGCGACACCCTGGTGCTCTGGACCGGAATCCTGGGCGCGGCCGTCGAGCTCCTGCTCGCCGCTGACCTGTACCGGCGCTTCGACCCCGGCGAGGCCGGCTTCCAGCTCGCCGAGCGCGTCGACCTCGTCCCGCCGCTCGCCTACCGGGTCGGCGTCGATGGCATGGGGGTCATCTTCGTCCTGCTCACCGCCCTGCTCACCGTGTTCGTGGTGCTCTACGGCGGCACCCGCGGACGGGGGGCATCGCGCGGGTTCCTGGCGAGCACCTTCGCCATCGAATCGGCCCTCATGGGCATGCTCACGACCCTGGACCTCCTCTGGTTCACCACCCTCTCCGCCCTGCAGCTGGTCCTCGTCGGCTACGTGCTGTGGAGCTGGGCCACCTCCCCCGGTCGCGACCTCATGCTCATCCGCTACCTGCAGTTCATGGCCGCCGGCGTAGCGCTGCTCATGGCCGGGACCCTGATGCTCGGCTGGGCCCATGCCGACGCGACCGGTGGCCGGTGGAGCTTCGCCCTGGCGGACCTCGCCACCCTGCGCCCTCCCCCGACGTTCCAGTCCGTCGTCTTCTTACTCCTCTTTTACGGCATCGCCATCCGGATACCGGTCTTCCCCCTGCACGGTTGGCTACCCCTGACCACCGAGCACGGCCAGATCGCCCGGGGGCCGGTGTTCCTGCTCGGGATCAAGACGGGGGTCTTCGGCCTGTTGCGCTTCGTCCTGCCGATCCTCCCCGACGCTGTGCTCCGCTGGCAGCACGTGGTCGTTGCCCTCGCCCTCGCCGGGATCTTCTACGCCGCACTGCTCGCACTCATGCAGGACAACCTGCGCCGGCTTCTTGCCTATGCCGTGGTGAGCCACACCGGACTCCTCGTGATCGGCCTGTTCAGCCTGAGCCACGCTGGCTTCCAGGGGGTCATCATCCTGTCGGTCGACTTCGGCCTGGCCATGGCCGTGCTGCTGTTCATGACCGGCTTTCTGCAGCGCCGCACGAGGACCGCCCTGCTGCCACGTCTCGGTGGGCTGTTCGAGCGGCTCCCCCTCATCGGCATCGCCTTTCTCGTCGGCAGCCTCAGTATCCTGCAGATGCCAGGGACACCGGGCTTCGACGCCGCCCACCTCATGCTCGAGGCCGCGATGGACCAGTTCGGGGCGCTCCTCACCATCGCCGCTGCGCTCGGCAACGTCGCCGCCGCGGCGTTCCTGCTGTGGGCCTTCCAGCGCGCCTTTCTTGCCCCGAGACCAAGCACGATGCCAGCGGGCCAGATCGCCCGGGCAACCCGCCTGGAGCGGCTGATCGCCGTGGGCCTGATCACTGTCCTGCTCGGGGCTGGGTTCTACTCCGAGCCTATGCTGCGTCTCACCGAGAGGTCGCTGCTGGACACCGCCTCCCTCTTCAATCCGGCGCCGGGGGCCGGGCTGCACGCGGAGCCCGCCCCGTGACGACCGTGCCACTCCTGAGCCTGCTGGTCCTGGTCCCCCTGGCGGGCGCGCTCCTGCCCTGGCTCTTGCCGGCGACGCGCGGCGCACGCTGGGTCGCTCTGGCGGGCACGACCGTGACCCTATCCCTCGCCCTCGGCGTGGTCGCCGCCTTCGACCCGCGCAGCCCCGACCTTCAGCTCCTCGAGCAGGCGGCCTGGATCCCCTCGCTCGGCGTCAGTTACTTGCTCGGGGTCGACGGCCTCTCGGTGCTGTTTCTCCCGCTCACTGCAGTCCTGTTCCTGGGGTCCATCGCCGGCTCCTGGACCAGCGTCCGGACCATGCCCCGGCTCTATTACAGCCTGCTTCTTGTGCTCGAGAGCACGACGCTCGGGGTCTTCTGCGCCCTCGACGGCGTACTCTTCTTCCTGTTCTGGGAGCTGGGTCTGGTGCCGACCTATTTCCTGCTCAGCCTCTGGGGGGTCGGCCCGCAGCGGCGCTATGCCGCGGTCAAGTACACCCTCCTGATGCTGACCAGCGGGGTTCCGCTGCTCTTCGGATTCCTGCTGCTCGCCTTCAACCATGCCGCAGCATCGGGGGCCGGTGTACCCGCCGGACTCGCCTTCGACTACCCGAGCCTGCTGGCGACCCCCCTCCCGCAGGGTCTCGGGCAGGCCGTGTTCCTCTTACTCCTGCTCGGTTTCGCGGCGAAGGCGCCGCTCTTCCCCCTGCACACCTGGCTCCCCGTTGCGGCCCAGGAGGGACCGGTCGCAATCGTGGCCCTCCTCGGAGGACTCAAGCTCGGCGCCTACGGCCTGCTGCGTTTCGGCCTGCCACTCGCCCCCGAGGCCGCCCGCGAGATGCACTGGCTGCTCGCCACGCTGGGCGTGACCGGGGTCCTCTTCGGCGCCCTTGCCGCCCTCGCGCAGTCCAACCTGCGCCGCATGCTCGCCTATGGAGGGATCAGTCATGTCGGACTCGTGGTCCTGGGCCTGGCCTCCTTCGACGTCACCGGCGTGCAGGGCGCTGTCTTCCAGCTCCTGAGCTTCGTCCTGGTCGCCGGCGGCCTCTTCCTGCTCGCCGCCATGCTCCACCACCGGGTGGGCTCGACCGAGATGGCCAACCTTGGCGGCGCCGCCCGCACCATGCCACTCCTCGCCAGCACCTACCTCGTGTTGAGCCTCGCTGCCATCGGCCTCCCGGGAACCAGCGGCTTCCCCGGGGAGCTCCTGTTGCTGGTGAGCGTCATCGGTAGCCACACCGGGGCGGGGCTCGCCGCCCTGGGCGCCGTGGTCCTGGGCGCGGCCTACACCCTTGGCCTCTACCGCCGAACCTTCCTCGGCCCGGTGCGCAGTCCGGTCATCGCGGACACCCTCGACCTGCGACCCCGGGAGCAGGCCGTCGCCGCGGTGCTGGTCCTCCTCGTCCTCGCCGGCGGGTTCTACCCCAGTGCCGCCCTGGACCTGAGCCGCGCCGCGGCCGAGGCATGGGTGGCCCGGTTCACCCCGACCGGCGGGTAGCCGGCCTCGACGGTCCGGACTTGCGACCCTCGGTGAGCATGGGGGTAAGCGTCTATCCGGAGGACGGTGTTGACCCCGGCACGCCGCTCAGGCAGGCCGAGGTGGCCATGGGCCGCGCCAAGCCGGCCGAGGCGATCCCACAGCTGCTGCTGCGCGACGCCTCGTACGCCGGCCCCCGATCGTGAGCCGCGACGCGCTCATCCCGGCCAGTCGTGCTCGCGGCAGATGCGCCTGGAGTCCTCTTCGCTGAGGGGCTCGCCGGTCAGGCCGCAGCGGTAGTCTTCCGCCTCGCGCGTGAACTGCACGCAGGTGCGGCACACCCCGAAGCTGCGGCCGCCCGCCGCCCGCTGCAGGCTGAGCAGCACCGACTGCAACACCCGGCGCGCAGCGGCGAGGTCAGGCTCGGCCAGCCCCGCCGCCGCCCTCTCCCAGGCGCCTTCCAGGCCGTCTTGGGCCAGCAGGGCCTCGCCTCGCGCGGAGAGCCGCAAGCGAACCACGCGCCCGTCCCGCGCATCCGCGTAGCGCTCGAGGAGCCCCCGGCGGTAAAGCACGAGCAGGCTCTGGGACACCGTGCCCTTCGTGGAGCTAAGGTACTCCGCGAGGGCCTGGGGGGTGTTGCTGTAGCGGTTAGCCGCACGCAGGTACAGGAGTGCCTGCAGGTGCACCGGCTGCAGACTGCCCGCGGCACCACGCGCACGCAGGTCACCCCGGATGAGGCGACCCAGGCATTCGACCAGGTCGAAGAGGGTGCGGCTGTCCTCGCTCACCCGGCTGATAGTATCGGCACGATACTAGATTGACAAGGCCGCGCGGCCTCCATAGACTTGGTATCGTGTCGCTACTAACTGCCGGCACGCCTGCACGTCTTATCCAACGTCAGACCTGGGGAGGAACCCGATGAAGCACTCTGCACTCGCCCTGCTGGCGGCGTTTGCCGCCACCCCTGCCATCGCCGCTGACGCCTCGGCGGTCGCTTACCCCGACGCCTATCGGACCTGGGACCACGTCAAGTCCATGGTCATCAACAAGGGCCATCCGCTCTACGACGCCGTCGGTGGGATCCACAGCGTCTACGGCAACCCGACCGCCATCGAGGGCTACCAGGCCAACAAGCGGTTT
>Ga0316622_100002395_pt1 | contig 12946 bp, 6 predicted proteins | sample OWC_Aug_OW2_C1_D_FD_207646 | JGI IMG/M metagenome (GOLD analysis project Ga0316622, IMG submission 207646) | Wetland soil microbial communities from Old Woman Creek delta, Ohio, United States - OWC_Aug_OW2_C1_D5_C | ecosystem: Environmental > Terrestrial > Soil > Wetlands | place: USA: Ohio... | reverse complement strand
CGGCTGGCAGGATTGGTTTCCTGCAGAGGGGGCGCCGGGTCTGATCGTCGGGATGCTGGGCGACAAGGACCATCTCGCGTTCTTCAGGAAGCTGCGCAGCCTGACCGACCGCCTCGACCTCGTCGCCCTCGATTCTCCCCGGGCGTGTCCGATCGAGGGCGTTGCCGCCGCCGCGCGCCGCGCCGGCTTCCGGCCGCGGGTCGCCGCGGGCATGGCCGATGCCTGGGCTTCCGCCGGCCGTGGGGGGCGGCCGGTGCTGGTGACCGGGTCGTTCCTGACGGTGGAAGCGGGCATGCGCTTCCTGCGCATGAGGCCGGTGAGGACCCTCTTTCCCCGTTCGTGGGGGATTGGGCGGACCGGGTCCCGGAGCCCGGCTCGAACGAAGCGCGGCGTGAGGGGAGTGCGTCGCAAACCGTGAGGAGGGTGGACGGAGAGATGGACGATCGCGACATCCTGGCACTGGGGATCGACATCGGCGGCACGGCCGTCAAGGCCGGGCTGGTCCGCGTGACGGGCGAGATCCTCGCCGACTGCCAGGTCCAAACCCCGGTCGACCGGCCTCAGGAAGAGGCGCTCCGGACCCTGGGACGGGCCCTGCGTGATTTCGTCCAGGGCAGGCGCATCGGAGCCGTGGGCGTCGGGTGCGCCGGGTTGGTGAGCCGCAAGGCTGGGATCGTGCATGTGTCGCCGAATCTGCCGATGTGGAAAGAGACACCGCTCGGCCCGCTTCTGGCGAAGGAACTGGATCTGCCGGTCTTCGTTCTGAACGACGCCGACGCGTTTGCGCTTGCCGAGGCCCGCGCCGGGGCGGGGAGAGGGTCTTCCCCGGTGGTCGCGCTCACCTTGGGGACCGGGGTGGGCGGCGCAGTGGTGATCGACGGGCGCTTGTCGAGCGGGTACCACGGCTTCGGAGGAGAGATGGGCCACATGTCCCTTGCCTGGGACGGTCCTCTCTGTCCTTGCGGCAATCGGGGTTGCCTGGAGCTCTTCGTCGGGCGCCAAGGCCTGGTCTCGGCGTATCGGGCCGAGGGCGCCTGGGTGCCGGGTGGGATCGCCTACGATACCCTCGCCGGTGACGCGCAGGGTCTGGACCCGAGAATCTTGGCGGAGGCGGCGCGGCGCGGGGACGCGGTCGCCTCGGCCGTCTTCGGCCGCGCGGGGGAGATCCTCGGCGCGGCGCTCGCCAACCTCTCCAATCTCATCGACCCGGCGCTCTTCGTGATCGGCGGCGGCGTGGCCCAAGCCGGCGAGCTGCTGTTCGAGCCCGCCCGCCGCACGCTCGCCGCGCGGGCGATGATCGGCGCGGCGGCCGTTGCCCCGGTCGTTCCCGCGGCGCTGGGTGTGCGCGCGGGACTCCTCGGCGCGGCGCTCCACGCCTTCGATGGTCTGACGCGTGGATCAAGCAAGACGGGAGACCGCGGGTGACCGGCCGGCGCGGCAAAGACGGGAGTGCGCGGAGGTGCGGTTGCCCCGGGGCCGGGCCGGCGCGCTTCCCCCTGGTGAAGGCCGTCGCCTGCTTGCTCCCCTTGGCCGCTCTGGTGGCGCTCTCCGGCGAGCTCCCCGCTCAGGAGGAAGAGGAGTCCGCCTCGCAGGTCTTCCTCTCCGGAAGAACGGAGCAGGGGGTGTGGCGGCTCTCGGGAACGCGCCTCAGGGGTACCCTCGACGGCCCGGTAACCATCGACTCCGTCCAGGTCCAGCACGGCTCCCTGCACATCCGCGCGCTCCAGGGCATCTGGCTTCCGGAAAACGAAGCGGTCGAGCTGCGCGGTGCGGTCGTGATCCGCGACTCGGTGCGCACGCTGTGGGCCGAGAGGGGTTTCTATCACCGGGCGCGCCAGATCCTGGAGCTGGAGGAAAGCGTGGTCGGGGAGGGGCCGGAAGGCGAGATGCGCGCGGACCGGCTGCGCTACGACCGCGGGCAGCGGCAGCTGGTCCTGAACGGGGCGGTGAGTCTCGTCGAAGAAGGCCGCCGCATGCGCTCTTCCTGGCTGCACTACGATCTGGCCGACTCGACCGGCAGGGCGGGCGAGCCGGTCGAGATCCACGCCGAGGCGGACAGCATCGACATCTACGGGCGCCAGGTGTTCTACGACCGGGCGGCGGGCCGCATGACGGTGGTCGGCACCCCCCAGGAGCGGCCGCGCCTGGAGCGCAGCTTTGGCGAGAAGGCCGAGAAGCTGGTCGCCACCGCCGACACTCTGGAGATGGGCACGGCCACGCGCGAGGGCGAGGCGCGCGGCAGGGTCACGATCGTCTACGAGGGCGCCGAGACGGCCTGTGCGCGCGCAATCTTCCTGATGGAGGAGAACCGGGTCCTCCTCACCGGCGAGCCGCTCGTGTGGGACGAGGAAGGCGTGATCACCGGCGACAGCATGGCCGTCCAGCTCCGCGAGGGCCGGGCCGACCGGCTGATTGTCTGGGGCACCGCCAACAGCGAATACCTCCCCTCCGCACCTGGGGCCGAGCGCTACTTCGCCATCGGCGACACGTTGACCGCTTACCTGCAGGAAGGGAAGGTCCGCAGTGTCGTGCTCGAGGGGCGGGCGCAAGCGCTCTACTTGCCGGCGCCGGAGGCGCGCGCGCAGGGAACCGGGATGAACTGGACGAAGGCGACCCGCTTGCGGCTCGCCTTCGGGGCGGAGGGGGCGGAGAGGGTGCAGTTCGAGGGCGGCACCGAGGGCCTCTACGTGGCGCCCTACAAGAAGCCCCCGCCGGGACAGAGTGGCGCCGCTGCGCCCGGCGCGCCGGGCGCAGCGGGTGGGCCCACGGCCCTCCCGCCGCCGGATGCGCCCGGGCCGGGCGGAGAAGCGGAGGGTACAGCGGGCGAAACCGCGAGCGAGGGCGAAGAGGATTCCCCCACATCCCCGGAGCAAGGGGGCAGTCCGAGCGAGACCCGCCTGCGGATCGAGGACCTGCTGCCCACTCGCGGAGATCCCCCTGCCGATGTGCTCGCCGCGATCCGCGCCGGCGCCCGGAGCGGGGAATTGCGTCCGGACGAGGCCTTGATGGCGCGATTGCCCTACGATCCGGCCGAAGGGGTGCGCTACGAGGGGGAGCGCATCGACTACGACGTGCGCGGCGAGACGATGACGATCTCCGGCAGCGCCGCCGTCCACTACCAGACGATGGGGCTCTCCTCCAGCGAGATCACCTTCTACGTCACGCGCGACCTCGTCGTCGCCAAGGGCGAGCCGGTGCTGAGCGACCGCGAGACCGAGGTGGCCGGCACCGAGATGACCTACCGCATCGACCGGCGCCAGGGACTGATCTTCCAGGGACGCAGCGAACTGGAAACCGGCTACTACCGGGGCGAGCGGATCAAGCGCGCCACGCCCGAGGCCCTCTTCGTCCGGGAGGGATGCTTCTCGACCTGTTCCGAGGAGAGCACCCATTACCATTTCCGCGGCCCGAAGATGAAGGTCGTCCCCGGCGAGCGCGTGGTCGCGCGGCCGGTCGTGCTCTACATCGGCAACATCCCCGTCCTGGCGATCCCCTATGCGGTCTTCCCCATCCGCTCGGGCCGGCAGAGCGGCATCCTGATCCCCGATTTCGAACTCGGCTTCGACACCTCGCGGGGGCGGTTCCTGCGCAACATCGGCTACTACTGGGCCCCCAACGACTACTTCGACACGCTCTTCTGGCTCGACTACTACGAAGAGGAGCCCAGCACGATCTTCAATCTGGAGAGCCGCTACCGCCTGCGCTATCTGCTCTCGGGACAGTTCGAGGCTTCCTTCACGCGCGAGGGCAACGCCGAGACCGGCCGGCGGGACCGGTGGCTGGTGCGCGTCGGCCACGACCAGGTGCTGGGTGAGCGCGCCAATCTGAAGATCTCGGGCAATTTCCAGAGCGACAAGGACTACGGCGGCGACCGCGACTTCGGCGCGAGCGTGGACGAGCGCATCAATCAAGTGCTGCGCTCGCAGCTCAGCCTGAACCAGAGCTGGTCCTTCGCCTCGCTCTCGGTCTATGCCGACCGGACGGAGAATCTGGACAGACCGGACGAACCGGGCGATTGCTCCCAACGCATCAGTCAGTCGATCCCGAGCGTGAATCTCTCGCTGAACTCCCTGCCCCTGGGAGTCAAAGCCGATGAGCGCGGGCGTGGCGGCCGGCTGGGCTGGCTCGCGAGCACCTATCTGCGCGGCGACCTCAGATTCCGCAGCATCTACTCCAAGGACTGGTGCGACGAGCGGGAGACGAATCAGGCCGCGGGAGTGAATCTGAGCCTCTCGGACAACCGCCGGCTGCTCGGCATCCTCAGCGTGACGCCCTCCGCGTCGCTCTCCGCCGCCTGGGCCCATGAGGATGAGGAGGGGGAGAAGAACCGCACCGGGGCGTCCTGGTCGACCGGGATCTCCACCGGGACGGTGATCTACGGCACCTTTGCGCCCAACCTCGGGCCATGGGAGGGGCTGCGTCACGTCTTGGAGCTGAACGCCGCCTATACCTACCGTCCCGAGTTGAAAGCGCTTGAGGGATTCCCCAATGTCGGCGGCATCGGTCTGAGCAGCTCACGCGCCAGCACGGTGGCGCTGCGCGCGACGCAGCGCTTCCATCTCAAATTGCGCGCCGGCGAGAAGACGATCAAGGAGGAGAACGTGCTCGTCTGCGGCACCTCCGTCTCCTATGACTTTCTTGCCGAAGAGAAGGCCAAGAGGCCCTGGAGCGATTTCTCGCAGGACATCCGCCTGCAACCCGGACGTTTCCTCGGCACCGATCTCTCGATCACCCACAACCCGTACCGCTGGCGCGACGACTACCGGCTTTCCTTGCGCACGTCTCTGCGCCTCCAAGGGGGCGGTGGCGGGGGCGCGGCGCAGGGCGCGGCGCCCGGGCAGGAGGGCTATGGCGGATTCGGCGATCCGGCCGCGGGAATCGACCCGCGTCCCGGCGGAGGCAGCGGGCTAGCCTCGCTGACCGGGCCCTGGCAACTCACCATGAGCCACGTGCTTTCGAAAAGCGCGGGGGAAGAGCAGGAGAGCTCGGTGAATCTCTCCGCGGGATGGTCGGCCACCTCCGCCTGGCGGATCCAGTACAGCCTCTACTACGATCTCACCGACAAGGAAGTCACCTCCCAGGGCTACAGCCTGTACCGCGACCTGCACTGCTGGCAGGCCATGTTCGAGCGGCGCGAGAGCGGAGGACGCTCGTCGTACTACTTCCGCATCAGCGTCAAGGACCTGCCCGATATCAAGTACGAGCGGCGCCGCTTCTGAGCCTCCGGCGAACCGGGGAGCGCCTCAAGATTGCGATGGGAGCCGAACCTTGGTAAGAATCATGGTAGCGACCAGCGGGCGGACGACCTGTTGCGGGCAGGCTTCCAGCGGGGACGGCCCGCGGCGCGGGACGTCCCCATGAGGAACGGATGATGAACAGCAGATCCAGGCGCATGGGCACGGCAGTCATCCTCGGTCTCGCGGCCGGCGGCCTTCTCGCCGGGCCCGCCGCAGCGCGGGGCGCGGCGCAGGCGGGCAGCCTGCGTCCGGCCAACGCGGCGCTGCTGCTCTTGTCGCGCTCATCGCTCAAGGGCAACTACCTGCCGGTGGGCTGAAGCGCGCAACGCCGAGGCGGGCTGGCCCGGAGGGCCAGCGTGATCGATTCGCTGCGTCAAGGGTTCTTCCCCCTGCTGGTGCTGGAGCTCGGCGACTTCCTGGAGGTCGATTCCCGGAAGGCGCCCCTGGTCAATCCCCTGCTCGTCTCCACGATGGAGCGCGACGGAGTGGCTGCCGTGACTCCCGGCCCTCCCGAATTCGATCATTGGGAGGAGTTCGAGGCTCTGATGGCCGGCAGCTCCATCAAGGTCGTTAGCACGAACGTCACCGTGAAGGGCGGTGATTCGCCCGGGGCGGATAGCCTAGGCCTGCGCCCCGCTGCAGCCCGCAGTCTGGTCCTCGAGGTTTCGGGAGTGCGCGTCGGCCTTCTGGGGGTGCTGGGCGCGGGTGCCTATGCCAAGATCCGGGCGCCCTCGAAGGCCACCTTGGTCTTCCAGGATCCGCTTGAGGCGATCGCCGAAGAATTGCCGGCTCTCAGGGAGCAGGCCGAGCTGATCGTGGTTCTGGCCTGCGCCGGCGATGAGGAGGCCGAGCGGATCGCTGAGCAGGCACGAGGCGTGGATGTCGTTCTCAGCGGCTACGAATCTTCGGCAAGCACCTTTGCCTATCGGGCCGGCGAGGCGATTGTCAATCGCTCCGGTTCACACGGCCAGAATGCCGGTATCCTGCGGATGATCCTCTCGCCGGAAGGGGAGATCCTCGATTGGGGAGGACGGAACCTCTCCCTGCCCGTTGCCATGCCGGAGAATTCCGAGGTCGCCGCGCAGGTGGCCGCGCTGGTCGAGCGCCTCGCGGCCCAGGTCCCCGCGCGGAGGGAGGTCCCGCCGGCCGGCCCGGCGGTGCCCTCGCGGGAAGCGGAGTCGGGGGGCGAGCCGCCTTACGCCGATCCGCGTTGACCGCCTGCGCGCGGCCCGCTGTCCCCAGGCCCTTTCGCGATAATCTGTCTCTCGGCCCTTGGCCCGCGCCCGACTTCGGACGCGTGTGCAGCAAACAAGCGGTGGCATCCGGGACCAGGGTTGGTCTAGAATTGGTTTAATAACAACTCTTAGGACCGAGGTCTGGTTTTGGATCGCTTCGCCGACTGCATCGCCAAGGGTCGTCTGAAGAAGACCGAGGTGGACTTGTCCAGGGTCGCCACGGAGTTGCGGGCGGCGCTGAACGAGTTGGATCGGGCCCGGGCGCGCTTCCGGGGCGGCGTTTGGGACGAGGTCACCACCCAGTCCTATTTCGCCATCTACCGTGCTGCACGAGCGGCCCTGCTATTCCACGGCTACGTCGACACGAACTTCTACGGCCTGTGCATCGGAGTGGAGCACCTTCTGATCGAGCCCGGGTACTTGCCCGCCGAAGCGGCGGTGCAGGTCCGCGACGCGAAGAACCTGAAGGACGTCGTCTACAACGGGGGGCGCAGTTCACGCCTGGAGTCCGGCCAGATGCTGCAACGGGCGCTCGCCTTCACCCGGATCGTCTTGGAGGTGCTCGCCCTGCCGGAGTTCGAGAGCGCCTCCCGGGGTCTCACGCTGCCGGAGACCCGGGAGCGTCCCGGTCCGGCCCGCCGTCCCCGGGGAGATGACCCCTCGACGCAGTGAACCGCCACGCCGGTACCGCATCGGGGACCGCTCCAGCGATCTTGACTCGGAGCGGGCCCGACACAATGATTCACCACGGGTCTCCTGGGCCGTTGGCCGCGGCCGGGGCCGCCCGGCCGCCTCTCCGAAAGCGGGCCTCGACGTGAAGAGTGCCACGACCAGCCGCTTGCTGGTACGCCGCACCGGCGCGCTGCTCCCGCTTGCCCTCGCCGCCTGCTTCACCTTGACGGCGGGCGCGGAAGCGCCGCCGTGGGGCGGCTTGCTCGTCGTCGATCGCGCTTGGCCGTCGGAGGGGCACACCGGCGCGGTCGTCACGGCGAGTTTCGCCGGTTCCGGGGTGAGTCCCGTCAGCTATCTGGACGCGTTTGCGGAGCTGAGCGGTGTGGCCTGGGGTCCCGGGAAGGCCGTGTACGTGGGCGACGGCCCCCGCCTGCGGAAGATCGACGCCTACGCCCTGCCGACCGCGCAGCCGACAGTGATCCGCAACGCCTATTTCCAAGACATCGTCGACCTCGAACGCGGGCCCGACGGGGAGATCTATCTTCTGGATCGAACCTCGGACCCCTTGGGGGAAGGCTACAGCGGAGCCGTGCTGCGCTTCGATCCGGAGACGCGCAGCGTGAGCTTGATCGCCAGCCATGGCCTGTTCGGCGCTCCACTGGAGCTCGCCGTGGGTTCGGGCGGCGACCTCTTCGTCCTGGATCCCGAGGGGCGGATGGAGTCCGGCGGCCCGGCCACGGGCGCGGTCTTTCGCGTCGACCCGGGAACGCACGCGGTCGAACCCTTGCTCTCGCTCGCCTTCGCGGCCCGCCCGATGGCCATCGCGCTGCGCGACTCGAGTTCGCTCCTGCTCGTGGACGCCCAGGCCGATGTGGCCGGCCGGGTCTCGCAGGGCGGGGCGCTCTTCACGATCTCGCTCGGCTCCCTGGCGGTCACCGACACGATCGCTCCGGAGGTCTTCCGCGAGCCGGTGGACGTGGTCCTGCTCTCCGCTGCGGAGATCGCGGTTCTCGACAGCGAGACCAACCCGGAAGGCTACTCCGGCGGCATGGGGGCCGTGCTGCGCGTCGACTTGGAGAGCGGGGCCGCGGTCGACACCATCGCCCATCCGCAATTCACCCAGCTGGCCGCCATTGCGCTCTATGACGGGCCCGATCTGGATGGCAGCCGCTTCCTCATCGAAGGCGAGACCCGGTGGGAGGCGTCTCCCGGCGCGCGCCTGCGCTTCACGGCCGGGCTGGTGAACCGGGCCGACGCCGCCACCGGGGCGCTCGAGGTTTCCGTGGAGTTCGGCGACCTGCTCTGCCTCTTCGCCACGGCCGAGGTCGAGGCGGGCACGCTCTCCTTCGACGCGGGTGAGGGCCTGCTCGGCTGGCAGCTGGCGATCGGAGCGGATGACAGCTTGGAGATGGGGGTGGATGTCCGCGTGCCCGAGGATCTCGCCGTGGGCACGGTGGTGCCGATTGCCGTCAAGGTGAGCGGAGAGGGGCTCGTTCTGGCCGACACCGCGGAGGTCGAGGTCGTCTCCGCGGTCGTTCCTGGGGACGTGCTCTACGTGGACGCCGGCACGACCTCGCCCTCTCCCCGCGTCTTCTACCTCGGCCCGGGCGCCTACGAGCCGCGAGAATACGTCGCCGATCGCACGCTCATGCCGCGCATGACCGACCTCGCCTTCGGGCCCGACGGCACGCTCTACATCCTGGACGCGGAGGCGACCCGCCCCAAGGTCGTCTCCGTCGACCCGCGCGATCTCGCGAAGCGGGTGGTGTACGAGGGTGCCCCCCTCGTGCTTCCGACGGCGATCTGCCTCGCCGGCGATGGCACGCTGCTGATCACCGATCCGAAGGACTACTACCCCGGCACGACCCCTCCGGTGATCTACCGGCTCGATCCTCAATCGGGGGAGCTGACGGAGTTCTACACGACCCCCAACCCCTCGCGCCTGAGCGATCCGCTCGATATCTGCCCCGACCGCGAGGGCCACTACTTGGTGGCCGATTACGTCTCGTCGCCGGGCGACGATCGTTGGGGGCGCCTCGTCGAGCTGGACGAGAACGGGCGGTTTGCCGCCTCGTTTCAGACGGCGGGCTTGATGGACGACCCGGCGAGCGTTCTGGTCGACGGCGACGGGTCCATCTTCCTGACCGACTCGACCGCGACGCGGCCCTCGGTAATCCGTCTCGTTCGGCAGACGGGCGGCTACTTCTCGTTCAATCGCATTGCCGCTCCTCCGGAGGACACCTTGTTGAAGGCCCCGGTGGGGATCGAGCGGCTCCCCTCGGGTGACCTGGTGGTCTGCGATTGGGCCAGCAACCCCTACTATGCCAACCACGGAGGCCTGCTGCGCCTCTCAGGGACGGGAATCAACTGGGACGTGGCCATCCAGAGCTTCCACTTCAACCTCGGCCGCCCGCGGCGCGCGGCCTGCTTCCAGGTGCCCGAGATCCGTTGCGATCAACTGCGGTTGAGCGACCCGTCCGGGGAGCCGCTGGAGCCGGGCGACACCCTCTGGGTGGAGGCGGAGGTCTATAACAGATCCCCCATGCCCGGGTTGGGCGCGGGCGCGGTGCTGTCCTATCCGGATCTCGTCGAACCGGTGGCGTGGGAGGCCTCGGAGGGCCTCTTGCGCGTCGATGCCGCAGGGACGGTGCACTGGGCGGTCGATCTCGCCTTCCTGCGGCCCGAGACCCTGCGGGTCGGGTTGAAGGTCGACTCGCTCGCGCCCACGGAGGAGGTCCTCGAGGTTGGCCTCCAGCTGCTGGGCGGCATCGATCCGCCCGCTCTCGCCGCGAGCGACACGATCATCGGGCCGCTGCCGCCGAATCAGATGGTGCTCCTCGATGCTGCCGCGGATCCCTTCGATCGGGGTCACCAGGGGGCGCTGTTCCTCATCGATACGGAGGAGTTGGACCTCCTGGCCTACCGCTCCCATGCCAGGATCACGCTCGCCTCCGATGTGGTGATGCTGGACGACCACCGGGCGCTGCTGCTCGAAAGCGTGGCGGACGAGCATCAGTTCGGTCCCGACACGGGAGCCCTCTGGATCTGGGACCTGGAGGTCGAGCGCTTCACCCTTGTCGCGGGGGGCTGGCCTTTCGTGTCCCCCCAACGGGTGCTCGTGCTGCCCGACGGAGACTATCTCGTGCTCGATGCGCAGGTGACCGGCGGGGGATCCCAGCATGGGGGGCTCTTCCGCGTCCCGGCGGCCGGGGGCGAGCCGCAGCTGCTCGCCACTCCGCCGCCGCTGCGCCTGCCGATGGACATGGTCCTGGGAGGCGACGGGCGCCTCTGGATCGCGGACATCCGCGCCAATCCCAAGAACTTTGGCATTCAGAACGCCGGGGCTATCTTCGCGTTCGATCCCGAGACCTGGGCGGTGGTGGACACCGTCGCGGATGAGGACATGCACGACCCGCAGGGACTGCTGTGGGTCGAGGACCGGGGCCTCTATTTCACCGATCCCCTCTACCGGATCGGGGCCTCGCGCGGCATCCGCCACGTCGATCCGGAAACGGGGGAGATCGGGCTCTTCACCACTTCCGCGCTCTTGAACACGCCGACGCGGATGATGATGAGCGCGGCGAACGAGTTCCTGGTGGTCGATTCGCTGGCGACGCCGGTGAGCGGCGACCTGGTGGGAGCCGTCTTCCGGGTCAGCTTGACGACGGGGGGGGTCCTCGGTTTCCTGCAGGATCCGGCCGTCGTCCGGCCGCAAGCGCTCGGGCGGGTGCCGATCCCGGAGGTGCGCATCCGCACCTGGCAAGAGCGCGACGACGCCGCGGGGTGGTGGCGCGAGAGCGGCGACACGCTGCATTACGAAATCGTGGCCGACAATCCCAGCCGGCTGGCCGATCCGCTCGTCTCCCTGCAGGTGCTTCTGCCCGCCAATCTCCAGCTCCTCGAAGCCTCGCTGCGCGCCTCGAAGGGAGGCGTGGCCGCAGCCGCCCCGGGAATCGACTGGCAGGGCGGGCTGGCCGGAGGGGACAGCGTCGCGATCGCCTATTCCACCCTGATCCGCCCGCGGTTGCCGGGCATGACTCCCTGGATCGAGCAGCAAGCTTCGTTGAAGGCGACCCTGGCCGTGGGGGATTCGGCTTCGCTGCGTCACTACATCTCCAGCGCGACCGGCGATGGCGAGGTCCTGCTCGCCGACGCGAAGGTCAATCTCTGGGCTGATCCTCGAGCGCGCGGCGCGGTCTTCCGGGTGGAGGGGCCCACGCGGGAGCCGGTGCCGGTGATCATCTCCGAGATCCTGCGCGAGCCGGCGGACGTCGAACTCCTGCCGGGCAGCTACACCGACCTGGTCCTTCTGGACGCGGATGCCGATCCGCTGGGGCGCGGCGTCACCGGCTGCCTGCTGCGGGCCAGCACGCAAACCGGTGAAGTGAGCCTGCTCTACCAAGACTCCACGATGATCGAGCCGCGGGCGCTCGCGCTCATGGACAGCACGACCTGCTACATCCTGGATCGGCGCGCCGATCCCTTCGACTTGGTCGGCGGCGTGAACACGGGTCCCGGAGCCGTTTATCGGGTGAACTTGAGCACGGGGGTCGGGGAGGCGGTCGCCTCGGATGTCCGCTTCGTGGATCCGGCGGACCTGGTCGCCGACCCGACCCATGGCAGACTGTTCCTGATTGACCGCAGCGCCGAAGGGACGGGAGACGGCCTGGGCGGGGTCTTCGTGATCGTGCCCAGCCTCGGATCCGTGCTGCCTTTCTGGCTCGGCGACCCCTTCCTGTCGCCCCGCTGCGGCGCCATCGGTCCGGAGGGCGATCTGCTGGTCCTGGATCGACGCCAACTCGGCGGAGCAGTCTTGCGGGTGCCTGGAAGCACCACGCCGGAGGTGGTGGGCACGTGCGTCTACGCCGAGGATCCCCGTGACATGGTGATCGATTTCGCGGACCGGATGGTCTTCTCGGATGCGACCGCGAATCCCGGCGGATTCACGACCCCGACGGGAAGCATCCTGCGCATCGATTCCGAACAAGGAACCTGCCAGCTCTACCGCGGAGGCCCGCCCTTCCAGCAGCCGCGCGGGATGGCGGTCCGCTATGAAGTCACCGCGGTCTATCTGGTGAGTGTCCGGCTGGCGGAGACGAGCGAAGGCGTCAGGATCTGTTGGGAAGCGCCCCAGGCCCTCGGCCTCGCCGACTTCTACGTCTATCGCCGTGAGCCCGAGGTGCCGGGCAGCGCGTATGAGCTGCTCAACGCGGAGGATCCGATTCGCGGAGACGGGGAGCTCTGTTTCCTCGATCCGGGAGCCGCCCCGGGGATGCTGTGCGAGTATCAGCTCCTCGCCTTGCTCGAAGACGGCAGCCGCAGTTTCCCGCCGGTGTCCCTGCGCGTTTCCGGCCGGCCGAGCACGTTCTTTCTCGAGCCGCCGGTGCCCAATCCGTTCCCTCTGCAGGCCGGGATGACCGCCATGGCGATCCGTTTCGGAATCCCCGCGGCCACGGCCTCGGTCCGCCTGACGGTTCTCGATGTCTCCGGCCGCGTGGTGCGGACGCTGCTCGACAGTCCGGGCCGGCAAGGACTCCACACGGCCTATTGGGACGGGCGGGACGGGAACGGAGGGCCGGCTGCCAGCGGCGTCTATTTCGTCCGCCTGGAAGCCGGCGCCCGGCGGGCGGCTCGCGAGATCCTGCTCATTCGCTGACGCTTCGGACCTCTGCGGGCGACGCGGACGTCAGCGTACACAGCGGTCCCTGAAGCCGTACCGGCCGGGACACTCACTGCCCCTTCGCCAACCTTGAGACCACCGCCGCCACCGCCGGCCGCTCGGAGCGGAGCTGCATCTCCTTT
>Ga0316622_100002394_pt1 | contig 12947 bp, 17 predicted proteins | sample OWC_Aug_OW2_C1_D_FD_207646 | JGI IMG/M metagenome (GOLD analysis project Ga0316622, IMG submission 207646) | Wetland soil microbial communities from Old Woman Creek delta, Ohio, United States - OWC_Aug_OW2_C1_D5_C | ecosystem: Environmental > Terrestrial > Soil > Wetlands | place: USA: Ohio... | reverse complement strand
CGCTGTCGAATCTGTGGATGGCACGACGGCGGCTGTTGGCGATGACGGGATAGTTGCGTCCGCAGCGGTCGATAAGGCGAGATCCCGAAGCAAAAGACGGGTCGCGAGACACGAAAACCGCGATTCACACTCCGACGATGCCGGCGCGAGCCGGAGGGCGACTCACAAATTGGCTATTCAGTAGCTTGATCAGACCTTCCTTAGGTGTCGACTGCGCTGCATCTGAGCTACAACATCTGCGCCTATGCGTTTCCGGAAGCGCTTAGTGATCGACTATTGCATTCGGGCGATCAGCGTATCACTGGCGGAGACGTCCTTTTCATCAAGGCGCAGCGCTATCGAAGTCAGGATGGGAATCGTGAGGATGCAGTTGCACCCGCGCATCTCAACGTCGGCTTTCGTGGCAATCCGGCAAGGACCGCTCATGGCCGTACCCGGACCTTCCTCGACGTGACCGGGCCGAGAAGTTCAGCTCCGCTACCGCCGACCCGCAATCATCGCCTCGGCACGCTCGCCTGCGCGCACGTCAACGTCGCCGCTGCGCTATGGGGGTGGGAGCCAAAAGGATGCAGCCACACCCGCGGAGGCTGGAAGGGGTAGCCATTGGAGCAGGGTGGGGGCAGAAGGAATGGGTCCCCCGCAACAGACGATTCCTGCGACTGTGGGACAGTTGTGATGTCGTTCATTACGAAACGATCTGTGACGACGCGATTGATAGGCGGTACGTACTCGATGCGGTGCGGGTGAACCCCGGCGAAGTCGTGCTCCCGAGAGCCGGCTTATGCTTCCAGCACTATTTCGCTTGGCTGTATGGCACCACCACAGTGCCGCTCACGAGCGACGCATTACCTGTCTTGTCGGCAACCCTGTATGTGACCGTGTAGATGCGACCGATCTTGGAAACGCCCGGGGCCTCATCAACAGACGCTCGCTCGGCTCGAAGCAAGAATGCCCTGTCATCACCGCCAAAATCGGCCTGTTGTATGTCGTTAGGCACATCATCTGCGCCAAGTCCGGAATCGGACTGGTTACTGGTGATTGAGACAAGCGTTACCGATGGATGCGGATCGGTATCGTCGCGCACATCTAACGTCGCCACGATTGGCACGAGTCTATGACTTGGGGGCCATAGCATATTTGGGGCTAACGTGAGCGTAACCTCAGGGGACGTTGTGTCGGTCGGTCTCAAGCTTATCGATGTGAATTTAAACCAGATGGAAGTGTCCGTATCGTAGTACCCGTTATGCGGTAGAGAGTCTTCTCGAATGCCAAGAAAGCCCTCATTTTGTGTCGCGTTTGATACGTCGATCGGGGGCGCAAACTCCATTGTGTCGATGAGGTTTCCGAAAGAGGACTCGACTCGATAAACAAACGAGGAATGCGCGTACGCAGTTGTACCCGGGTAGCCACGGAACAAGTTACTATTCCATGCGACATGGTCGAGGAGTCCTTCATAGTCGTTGGCGACCGCTATCGCTTGACCGAAATCGTTGGCGCCACTGAGAGCACTGGAATAAGACACTCCGTCTATTAGGAGGGTCAACTGCATACTTGCCGGCGTTGTGCCGGGACCATAGCCCAGATATGAGTCCACGATCCACCAATGCGGGTTATCGTTGGTCACCATGGCAAAAGTGGAGAGATCGAACTCGAACGTGCCTGTGAGAGGGGTGCCGGCCGGAATGGTCTCCATTAGAGCGCCGTCTTGAGACTTGAAGCCCTCGATCACATGTCCAACGAGATCGTATCGAACGATCTGAGCGCCGCCGGGAAGCGGCGCTAGTACTAGAAGCGCCCCGACGCAAATCGCTGCCGCAGCTTTGCCCTGCTTTGATGTTCGATCTGAATGCATGCCCCCTCCTGATGAAGAAAGCGTACCGGCGATCAATCGGGCGCCTCGTTACGCGGTGACCGCACCTCGACGCAACGGCACCTGACCCAACAGGCTACGCCGGGCTGTGACCCAGTATTGCGCCGCATCGACCCGAAATATTGACCGGCGTCAATGGTGGCTGGGCGTACTAAAGGTAGTTCGGTACTCGGCGACGAGCGGCTGCTAGCCCGGCGTGGGGCTCTCCCCACGCATGCGCCTATCCAACGTGATGACTGCAAACCCGTGAGCGAACCTTCCAACCGCTACATTGCGCCCGCGCTCGCGGCACTATCCGACAACGACCTAGCGGGGCTGCGCGAGTTGGCAGACGACGCTCACGGAAATGCCGCCGGGCTTGTGGCCGCGATATCGCACGCTGCGGATTGGGAGTTCCACCGTCGCGGCGGAATCGACTTCGAGATGCTGCCGCTCGGAGAGGCAATCGACGAGGGCGATCTCGACGCAGCCCTTGGGCACGCCGTCGCGTTCCACGCTTCAATTGCGGATAGGTTCCAGGACGCGCGAAAGGTACGCGAGGTGATCGTTGCCATTATCGGCGTGCTCACCGGGACACAGCAGCGTCGCTAGCGCACGTCCCTCAAAGGCGGGAGGGGGATTCGACCCAGTCGATACCGCGCCCTATAAAGGGTTGGGGGGTGGCCATTGGACCGGGTTGGTGGTGTATCGGGTCGGTACACCTAATGGTTGGCTTCTCCCGCTCTTACTCCCCCACTGGGGGCATCGAAATGTCACCGACCCACGCGGCGTCAGCGTAGGTGCTTGTATCGTGATCCTTCTCGTAACGCCAGACAATTCGGTGTCGACCCGGGGCCAATGAAATCGTAACGCTAGTCCATGTGCTTATATAGCCGGACCATTCTCCTCGCTTGACTCCGTCAATATATACGCGCAAGTAGTCGCCGCGTTTCTCGCTATTGATGCGGTAGACAAAGGCCAGGCTTCCGGGCTGTTTGATTTCACCGACCCATTCAAGCGCAGCATTCTCAAGCCGGTTTATCTTCCCGCTGCGCAGTCCGGCATTGCCGCGGGGTGTGGACATCGTCATGTCGATGCTGAATCCTGCGTCCGTGTCGAACGGCGTGCGTAATGAGGTAGAAGACAGCGTCCTATCGAATAGCGACAACGGAGCATTTGTCGTCATCTCTAGGACTGTGGTTGGCACTAGCTGTCCCTTTGTCGAGCCATCCCCCATCAGCCCGTAGGTGCCGTTTCCCCATGCCTTCACCTGTCCACTTGGTGTGACCGCGAACGCTGCCCATGAACTAGATGCCCCGACCGCGATGGCTGCCAGTCCCGGGACCGGGCCTGGAGCGTCTAGGCGATCTGTGACCGTTCCGTCACCCAGTTGCCCGTAGTAGTTCTTGCCCCACGTCCAGACACTTCCGTCTTGTCGTAGGGCGACGGCGAAGTTATTTCCTTCGGCCCCATCAATAACCGCGTCTAGCTTTCGCGTGAACGTCTTGGGTGGAGGAGATATTTCCGGCACAGTGTCCGGCAGAGGGCTGAAGTATCCGTACCGCCAATACTCGTTATCTGAAGTGAGCACACCAAAGTCGTAGAAACTTCCCTCGTGGGCTACTAGGCGAATGCCGCCCGGTACTGTGCCGTATATCGTGGGTCCGGCCCAACTCGCCCAGTTGGTAATAGCTTCACTAGGGGCAATGAAGACATAGTCAGGTACCGATAGGCGCGCACGTGCCAGTATCGAGCGTGCGCCTGCCAACGCCGGTATGGCTTGTCCCTTCGCATCAAGCACGCGACCATCGGCTGAGCGGCCAACAACATCCCAGCTATCCAGCGACAGGTAGCCATCGAAGCAGAGTACTTGGTACGGTGGAACGCAGGAAATGTCGCGGTAGTCAGACGGCGCTGCTTCAACGAGTCCCGGCTTCATTATTCGGCGAGGGGCAGCACTGAGGGCCCCCCAAAACCAAAGGGATCCATCTTCGCGCAGGGCGAATGAGTGATTTTCCGTGGTGTAGAGGTCGACGACGTTTGCCAGAAATGGGACGCGCACGGCTAGATGATCGTTGCTGGCGGCGCTGCCTAGAAGGTTGTCCCGGTTCTCGCCCCACGCCACCACTGTGCCCTCTTTGCGTAATGCCACCGCATGTCGGCGGCCACCCACGACCTTCGCCTTTGGCGGTGGGGGACCGTCACCGGGGCCTGCACACATCACTACGCCCTCGACGGTCCAAGCGCGCTCGGTCATAGATCCGGCAACATCTGGCCTGGGGGTATAGCGATGATTTGGGTCGCCGCGTGCGCCGTTGTTGTAGGAGCGATAGATTGGCGTTTGCCCGCTCTTACACGCGCTCGCAGTGGGAAGGGCTACGTAAAAAGCAATCCCTTCGAAGGTCCATGCGGGGTAACCAATTCCATCGCTTGCAACAGACTGATAGGCGGTCTTTACTGATTCACATTCAGCGGCATCAGCCGTGTAGAAGTGGCTATTGGGTCCAATTCGACTGCCGTCCGCTCGGTAGCGATCCGTGCCAAAGAATCGACACACAGGAACCATGGATGACGTTGAGGAGAGTTCAGAAGCGAGCCATACTTTGAATTGTGCGCCGGTACGGTGCCAACCATCCCCAACCCGCCCAGCCTCGATAGCGGCTACTTCCTCGGGGTAGGCTGTCAAGAAGTAGTGATCAAGAATGACGTTGTGAAACTCAATCGCAGTTCCCGATTGAGCAACGGCCTGCGGAGTTGTCAGTAGCAATCCGCCAATCACAACCGTGCGGCGCACAAAGTTGATCATGCGGGACATACGCTACCTCCACTTTCGGCCAATCCGAAATCGTCCCTGTGTAATAGATAATCAACCCGTCGCCTGCGCGACCAACTTGACACACGTCAAGCTCTGGGTAGTTACTGCAGCGTGAGAAGGGACGTCTAGGCGACCGCCGCCACAGCTCTTCTTGAGGCAGTCCGCCCTAGTGAAGTCGATCAGCTTCGGAAGCGCAGCCACCTGTTTGGCCCTCGGGACGGTCCCATGAGGATGGGGGCTTGTGGTGGCGACAGTAGCGACGGTCGTTAGACGTTCCGTGGCCGGGATTCCGGCAGGCCATGACACGACGCAATAGCGGTCCGGATGCGAATGAGGAAGCCTGGGCGGCGACAATCAGAGAGAAGTCACGCAGTCCCTTGACCGCCTTGACCCACTGATACGCGCCACGAACTTCCCAAGGATCCGAGCGCCGAAGCTCCGCCCGAGTCCTCGCGTCCATGAGCAATGTCATGGCCCCCCCTGGCTTCTTTAGACCCCACGCTCAGCGTGCTTGTCGTTCTCCGGGGAAGGCACTACGAGGTGACTCCCGCACGGCCTGTCGCGCCGATGCTCCCGGGAGTTCCAGACTCCAAGTAGGCATCCTGAGCGGACGGCCGGGCACGCGAATTGACGACAGTCAATCCCTGCTTGGCGGTGAATCCGACTTTCGCCTCCGCAACCGTCGTTCCCAGCAGCAGGCATCGATAAAATGTCCGTACCGTCAAAGACTTACGGGACTGCTCAATGGGCGCACCTCTTGGAAACCGAAATCAGAGCAAGACCAAGCCTTGGGCTGATGCCATTCGTCGGGCACTGGCCCGACGTGAGAAGACTGGGCAGGGGGCCGATCTGAACCGGCTGGCCGAGGCGTTGCTGGATAGGGCCGCAGAGGGCGATCTGACCGCGCTTCGCGAGCTAGGCGACAGGCTGGACGGGAAGGCGGCCCAATCGATCTCGGCGGAGGTGACCACCCCGCCGGTCTCGATCAGCATCAAGAACGCTTAGTCGGTTCGGATCGCTGGACTGCAAAACGGATGTGGTCCGAATCCCCCGATTCAGAGGGCGCTTACTGACTCGGGAGGAAGTGGCGAATCGCCCACCGTTAGCCCGTGATCTTCGGGACGCGAAGCAGGGCTGCTGTTCCTGAGTAGTTCCTGCCCTTGCGACACTTGCGACACTTGCGACAGCAAAAGGTCTGCTCCGCCGATGTGTCGCACCAGTCGCAACAGTCGCAGGGGCTTGAGGATTGGGGGAACCCAATAGCCACAGCGATACCACGCGGCACAAAACAGAAGCCCCGCCGAAGCGGGGCCATTGCGAGGCTTGAGGTGACTACTGCGTGCGCCGTACGGGGCCGACGGGAAGGTCTTCACTCGACGCATCGGAGTGCTGGCGAGCTTTGCTGATGATGTGACGCGCCACCAGCATTGCCGCGTACGCCTTCGGCTGGTCACGCTCGGCGCCATCCAAACGCTCGCAGATGGCTTGTGCCACCTCCAGTGCGCGACGAGCGGGGAGACCGTTCGGGTCCATTTTCACGATGCGAGCTGAGTCCCAGCAGATTGGATCAACCCTGCTTGCGGCGGCGGGCGGCGGCCAGTCCCGCGAGGCCGAGGCCGAGCAGCGCGAGCGTAGCGGGTTCGGGAATCCCGCTGGGGCGGGACTCGACGATGAGGCTCCACGCATTCAGACGGCCCAAGTCCAATCCTGCCAGGTCCGCGACGTTCATCAGCCACGTGCCGTGCATGTTCTCACCATCGAATATGCTCAGCGGATTGTCGGGCAGATACGAACCCGAGAACGGGGCCATCACGGGGGTAATGTCGGCGATGGAGAGGACCGGCACCGTTGCCTCATCGTCGAATATCGTATTGGTGAAGTTGTCGCCGCCGCTGCCCTGGCGGCTAACCAACGTCGAGGTGGTTACCCCGTCCGGGTGCGTTAGCGTGATGATCAGGTCGCCCACGAATGTGTGCGCCAAATTGAGGTTGACGTTGATGTCGGTGATCGACAGCGCGTCGGGAATGCTCAGCGAGGAGGTGATTCCCGTGGCGTTGTTGTCTGGAATGGCTTGGGGCACGTCCGTGCTCGTGTAGGTCGTCCCGCCGTTGACGACGAGGCTCCACCCGTTCAGCGTGCCCACGTCCGCTCCTGCCCGGTCCGTCACTCTCAGTTGCCACGTGCCGTTCGAGTTCAAACCATCGAAGACGCTCAAGGACGTGTTAGGAAGGAACGAGGCGGTGTAGGGAGCGCCGCCAGGCAGGATTTGCGTTGCCGGGGAGGACGTGGCGTCGTCATCCAGCGTGGTGTCGGTGAAGTTATCGCTGCTAACCCCACGGCGATTCACCAGGAGCTGTGAGGTGCCATCCGGGCTGGTCAGCTTGATCGCCAGGTCCCCAACCCAGGAGTGAACGATGGAGAAGTTGAGGTTGACGTCGGTAATTGTGCCGTGATCAGGAATGAACAGCGAGGATGTGACTCCCGCCACGCTGTTATCCGGAATGGAAAGCGGAACGTCCGTACTGGTGTACGTGACGGCGGCACCGGCGCTGCTGGCAACAGCAGTCAGGGTGACGGCAGCAACTGCATAGCGCGCGCGCTGGAGAAGCAAAGTCGTGATCTGTGACATGGTGCAGCTCCTCCGTGATCGCGGGGACCGGAAAATGTTCTCCCGGTACGCAATCGCCATGCCGCTCTCCCTTTTTGCCAGACGTACCAACGGCTTGCGCTTGTAAAGCACAGCGACGAACGGTAGCCGCGTAAGGCACACCGACAACACCGCGACCTCAGTCCGACCCATCGACCAGCGGTTCGGCATCACAGCCGGGATAGCGCCGCGCTACACGCACTCGATCCGGTAGTGGCGTAATGGGAACCTCTCGTCGGCGCGGTGGCGGGTGGCTGTTGGCCCACGGTCGATTGAGGGCCGCGACGAAAGCGACGAAAGCGACCGAAGGGTTGTACGCCACGGACTTTGGTCGCTTTCGTCGCTTTCGTCGCATAGGCGCTCACTTGGTTGCTTTCCAGACCTCGCTCGGTCGGCCACCAGTGGTCACCGTCGCGCACGTCGCCTTGCCCTTGCGCTTTAGTAGTTCCAAGGCCGCACCGATTTGCTCAGCCGAACGATGGCGACCGAATAGGTCCCGGATCTCGGTCCTGGTCAGCCCGTCATTGCCCGCGATTTCCAAGCGGCGAAGGATCTCGTCGGCGGTACGGTCGCCCAGCGACGCCCCGAAGATGTGCTTGGCGGTGTCGTCGCAGTAGCGCCAGACGGCAAGGGCTGCCTCCAAGTGGGGGCTATCGATCTGAGTCGCGGCGTCGAGAAGTGCATAGATCAATGCGATCCGGATGCACTGCGCCTCGGCCCGGGCGGTGACAGACCCGTGCAGCCCATCGTGCCCTTCCGAGAGGTCGGGGTAGACCGCTGCCCAGATCGTCTTCGCGCCCTCAGTCATGGTGATCCGGTCGCGTGACCGGGCGACGTTGAGGCGGGCGGTGAGCCGTCGTACAAGGTCATCCACCTGACGTTGATCGAGGTCATCGCCGCCGAAGGGGAGGAGCTTGGAGCGTTTTACCGCGACGAAGAGGAACCGATTCGCAAACCCGTTCGCAAGGTCAGTCGCCGCAAGTTCCCGTCGCAACTCGTCGGCGACGATATGCCCGAGGATACAGATGTGTGCTCCAGTGGCGGTGACCGGATCGTTCTTGGTCAACGTCCGGAGGTTCCCGCTGTCCCATGCCTCCCGAACCGTCGGAGAGAGGGTGTTGCCCGCGCGTTCGACCGCTTTGAGGGGCTGGGCGAACTCGCTCTCGATCACGAGGAGCCGCTTGTCCTCGACGCCGATGTCGACGACTTCCACCGTCCGGTTGCCGTTCTTGTCGACCTTCACTTCCTCGCGTGGGTCGCGAACGTGGTACTTCAAGCCCTCGCCGGAGGAAAGGCCTTGTACGTAACCCATCCAACCAGGGAGCTGCTGGATGATCGAGACCACGCGATCCTTGCTCGTTCCTTTCCGGGCCTTGCTCGACTTGCCGACCATGACCGCAAACAGGTTCGTCCCATGCCGGGTTGCCTCGACCCAGTAGTGGGGGCCGCGCCCGACGACCGCGCCGAACATCACGAGGAACTGCAGCAGTATCGCGGCGGGGTCGGACTCCGTCGTGGGCTCGATCAGCTTCACGAAATCGCCAGCGACTCCGTGGAATGCCTCCGGAGCAAGGGGCGCAGGCCATTCCGGTCCCGCTGGCGCGTCGTCCGCGTGGGGTGGCGGTAGGGCGTCGTCCGCCCCGTGATCGTCGCATAGCGGGGCATCCTGCCATCCCTGTGCGTGTTTTGCCGTGAATGCCCTGCCCGCCAGGTAATCAACATCGGCAGCGGCGAGCGGTGGATCGCAGCGCGCTGCATTCTCGGCCGCGAGTGCGGCGGCGACAGCCTCCGGCGACAAGCCCTTGTTCGCCATGCTGCGCCCCATCGCGAACAGGTGCGGGTGCCGATTCCCAGGCACGATCTTGCCGTCGGCGCTCAGCGCAGAGGGGGGCCGCGCTTGCTCGGGAGCATCGAGTTCTAGCTTTAGCGCAGCGGCGATTTCGGCCAGCGCATACGGCGGGCCGTTGAATCCGACGCCATCGACGACGTGCGATAGGAACGGCTCGCCTTTGCGATGCAGGAAGCCCGGCACGCGCAGCACGCGCGGCAGATCATGCACGCTCGGATCGCCGCCAAAGCGCCGCGCGAGCGCCCGCTGCACGCGCTCGAATTGATCGAGCGGGCAATCGTCGGTTAGCCAGTAGACGTGATACTTACCCGGCGATGATTCCACAACGATGTGTGGCTCGACCCCGGCGGCGAGTACCGGCGCCAGGGGTGCGCCGTCCAAGTCGAGGAATACGGCGCGCACGCGCTGCACGTTGTGCGCTTGCCGACCCTTGCCGTCGGTAGCGTTGACGGCGAAGTAAATGCCGGTGCCATCTTCATTAAGCCCCGCGAGTGAATCAAGCGCACCATTCGCCGGGTCAATGTGTACGATCTTCGCCAGCGCGCCGCGCTTCAGCCCGGTATCGTCAAACGTCTGCACGGTGAAGAAATCGGCCTCAGGGTCGAAGCGTCGAAGGAACGCACGCGCAGCGGCGATGTTGGGAGTAATCACTTTCGCCCCCTGCGATCCGCGGGCAGGGCCGGAGGCCCTCATCGCTCGCGCTCCGCGTAGTCGCAAACCCACATTGCGCCGTCGAGCGCCTCGCGAGCCTGCCGCACTGATGCCGCAACGCCAGCCGTCGGACCGCTTATAAGGTTCAGTTCCGCCGCACGCAGACCATGCCACAGCGCATCGCCAATGTATTCGCCAACCGTCCGTTGTCCGTCCGCACGATGTACGTCGTGCGCGAAGTCCGTGTTCATGCCACCCCCCTACGCCACTTCGGCGTTGACGGTGCGCGAGGCAAGCCAAGCGTCGAGATCAGCGCGGCGGTACTTCACTAACCGGCCGACCTTCACGAAGGGGATTTTGTAGCGGCCGGTGCAGCGCCAGATTTCGAGCGTGTGCGGCTTAACGCCGACGTACTCGGCAGCGGGGGCGTTGTCGAGAAGTTCGGGCCTTGTCATAGTCCACCATGCGGTTTGTTGGCCTCTCGGTGCAGCGAAGGAGTACCCGAAAGTGCATGATGGAATTAGGCGACAAGTGCGAGATGCGGCGCTAGCGGTGGCAGCGCCGATTCCTTACTCTTGTGGCCTGTCGAGTAATCATCGGTTACGCTTCTGGCCTGTCGCGTAAAGATCGGTCCGTGGCGTGTTCGCGGATTGCAGGTGTTCCTTTACCTCCAACCGAACGCGCGCGATCAGCCTTGCGATGGTCGATTCTGCGCGATTATCGAAGCCGTGATCCCGTAGGAACGGTATCAGTTCGCTATTCTTGGCGAGAGGCCGTTCTCTTAGATACTCGAAGGCGGCAGTGCGCAGTGCTTGGTGCACAGCATCTGTCGTGCTCTTTGACTTCTTGATCTCACGCGCTCTTGCAAGGTTGGTGTTTCCCAGTTGTTTGTCGGCAATGAATTTCTTACGGAATTGGCCGGCAATCTCCCGCCATAGGTTGATGTCGTCGATGAGAATGCCGACAAGAAATCCATTTAGGCGGATCAGTGATTCAGGGGCCGCCGTGCGCCACGACCATAGACCGACAAGCGAGAAGACTCGCCCCACTGGATGCCGATGCAGCAACGTCGTGAAATCTGGATCGGCATCGAGCCAAAGTTTGAACGCGAGGTCTATGTCGTTCTTGACGAGCGGTCCGGCGCATTGCCAAGCCTCGACGGTGCCAAGCGGAACGAGAGTCTCGGTTTGGGGAAGGCTGAGTAGGCTCGTTCCGCCACTAACAACCTTTACAAAGCCCTGCCCGTCGGCCTGGCGTGATTGCCATTTCCGAAAGACACCAAGTATTTCCGAGGCTATATCTTTCAACGATCCCTCGGATAGGTCGCTAGACCAACGACGGCAAGGCGCAATAAGCGCGTCGCGTTCATGATCCAGGAGATTGGAGGAACCAAACATCTGCGCCCCCTTGGCGCCCCTATAGGGGAGCCGCGCCGGCCGGGTGGGGTGCCCGGCGTTCGCCATCGGGGATCAGCCTCGGGCTAGGCGCGGCGTCGAGCGTGACGTCGTTACGCGCGTTTCTTTATCGGCAACACGTCCGCCGATGGTTGCTGATTGCCGGCTCGCCACATGGCGGACGCTGCGGTTTCCATCGCATCCCTGATGGGGTCGAGATCGAGCCGGGCATAGACGGCCGTTGCCTGTTGGCTCTTGTGTCCAAGGCTCTTGCCGATGATGGCGAGGCTTGCCCCGGTGCGCGCCTGCCAGCTTCCCATCGTCCGCCGCAAGTCATGGATGCGAATATCGTCCAACCGCGCGCCGTCGGTGTTGACCTTCAGGCGCTTAGCAACGGTCCGCAGTCGGCGCAGTTCCGCCGCCGATGATTCCGGCTCGCTAACGTCCGCGTTTACCCCCTTGGCCTCGATCCGCGACCGCAGCTGCGCGGCCTCGTCACGATCCAACAGGCGCAGCCAAGCCTTACGCTCGCCGCTCATGTGCCCATGCTTCGAGTCGTCGCGCGCTGCCGGGAAGACAAAACGGGCATCCTCAGCTGCTGCTTCCTTTCTTGCCTTGAGGATCGTCACGGCCTCGGGGACCAGCGGCACGCGCTGCGGGTGGCCGTTCTTGGTCATCGGAATAAGCCATTCGCCGCGCTCTAGGTCGAGATCGGCCCAGCGCATCGCCCGCACGTTGTCGCGCCGGGCGCCGGTCAACAGCGCCAGCAGGAAGTAGTCACGGAATGCGGCATTCGGCTCCACGTCCAGCGCGGCGAACAGGCGGGGCAGTTCGCCAGGCTGCAGGAACCGCTCTCGGCTTTTCTCGGCGTTGTCTTCGATTCCCTTCGCCGGATTGCTGTCGAGGTAGCCCCAAGCAATCGCGCGGCCAAAGACGGACGAAACCAAATCCTTGACCCGATTGGCGACAGTGGGATGCCCGGCCCGGGTGATCTCGGAATGTATCGCCGCGAGATCGGCGCGAGTGATCCGGGAGACTTTCTTGCGACCCAGCGGCCCAGCCAGATAGTCGCGGTACTTTTGCTCATCCTCGCGCCAAGTGCGCTTTTTCGGCTTGGCGTGGCGCTCGACATACTCGTTGAACAGCGCGGCAAAGGTCGGTTCCCCCTTGTGCGCCCGTTTCACTTCGGCAGGGTTCGCGCCCTCGGCGATGCGCCCGATCAGTTTCTTCGCCTCATTGCGCGCCTGCTCGCACTTGATGTCATCGAAGCGCCCAAGCGTCAGCCGTTCCGGCGGGCCGTGTTTCGTCCGGCGCAGAAACGTGAAGGTCTTTATTCCCGAAGACGAAACGCGCAACCGCAATCCGGTCACTTCAGAGTCCGTGTACTCCATGCGCTCGCCAGCTGGCGGGCAGCGAAGCCCCCGCAGTACCCGGTCGCTGAACTTGATCCGCCTTTCCTCGATCAGCTTCGGCATGTCGCCTCCATTTGGGGAAACACACTGGGTAACGCTGGGGTAACGCGAATCCGGAAACCTAGCGCAACCAGATGGAAGTCAATATAGTCCTAAGGCATTGACAAAGCAAGGAACAGGCTGCGAGGTAGAAGTCGGGGAAACTCGGTGAAAAGGTGCGGTCTAGGACTCATAACCCGAAGGTCGAAGGTTCAAATCCTTCCCCCGCAACCAAATATTCAGCAACTTAGCCCGGCCATGCGCCGGGCTTTGTGCTTTCTGGCGGCCTGT
>Ga0316622_100002393_pt1 | contig 12949 bp, 7 predicted proteins | sample OWC_Aug_OW2_C1_D_FD_207646 | JGI IMG/M metagenome (GOLD analysis project Ga0316622, IMG submission 207646) | Wetland soil microbial communities from Old Woman Creek delta, Ohio, United States - OWC_Aug_OW2_C1_D5_C | ecosystem: Environmental > Terrestrial > Soil > Wetlands | place: USA: Ohio... | reverse complement strand
CCGCGTGGAGGCGAACCTCGTGCCGGTGCTCCTCCTCCTCGTCATCATGCCCCTCTCCGGCACCGCGGGCGTCCTCTTCTGGGACCGCCTGCCCCACGGTCTCCGCCGCCGCCTCAAGCCGGGCACTGAGGTCCTCGTCATCGTGCCCCTCCTCTTGCTGGGCGCCCTCCTGGCTTTCCTCGCCGGCCCCGCGGTCGAGGCGGCGTTCCTCGGGGGCGACGCCCGGCAGTGGGTGTCGACCGCGCTCGGCCTCGTCTACGACCAGCGCAACAGCATCGTGGTCGGCCTCGCCATGGGGTTCGCGGTCATCCCCATCATCTTCACGATCTCCGAGGACGCCTTCTCGAGCGTGCCCCAGCACCTGACCGCCGCCTCGCTCGCCCTCGGCGCGAGCCGCTGGCAGACCGCCACGCGGGTCGTGCTTCCCACCGCGAGCCCGGGGATCTTCTCCGCGATCATGGTGGGCTTCGGCCGCGCGGTGGGGGAGACGATGATCGTGCTCATGGCCACCGGGAACACGCCGCTCCTCGACTGGTCGCCCTTCAACGGCATGCGGACGCTCTCCGCGAACATCGCGGTCGAGGTCCCGGAGGCCCCCTACGGGGGCACCCTCTACCGGGTGCTCTTCCTCTCCGCCGGTGTCCTCTTCCTCATGACCTTCTTCGTCAACACCGCCGCCGAGCTGGTGCGCCAGCGCCTGCGCGACAAGTACAAGGCGATCTGATGGACCTGCGCAAGGCGTTCTCCCGCGGCGACCATCTCGTCTGGCTCACCGGCAGCGCCCTCGGCATCTCCCTCCTCATGATCCTGGGCCTGGTGTTCGTGATCCTCACGAACGGCCTGGGGATCTTCTGGCCGTCGCCGATCGAGCAGCTGACGCTCGCCGACGGCTCGGTCGTCGCCGGAGAGCCGATTCAGAGGCAGGCCATACCCAACCCGGGGCAGCCGGATCACCGGCAGAAGCACCGGGTGCAGCTCAAGGTGGGCAACCGCGACCTCTACGGGTTCGACTTCAAGTGGATGGACGAAGCGGACATCGCGAAGCGCGAGCGGCCGTCGGGGATCTACCTCGTCGAGCGCAGCGAGTACGGGCCCCTCATCGGCACCCCGGTCCGCGTGCTGGAGGGGGAGAAGGAGGTGGCGAGTGGAGCCGCCGCGGCCGCCGCGCTCGAGGGATTGGTGGACAAGGCCGAGCGCGATCGACGCGCGGTCCGGGTCATCGAGAAGGACGAGATCGGGGCCGTGAACTACGACATCGAGCGGATCCGCCTCCAGCGCCGGAAGCTGGACTATCGCGAGAAGCAGGGTGGGGCGGGGGACCTCTCGGCCGCTCGCCGGAAGCTCGACGAGCGCGAGAAGGAGCGGAAGGCCCGATACGCGGAGCTCGAGGAGAAGCTCACGAAACGGATGGAAGGGGCGAGCTCCACGCGGGTCGTCTTCCGCTCCGTGGACGGCCAGGAGAAGGAGCTGCGGGCGCTCGACGTCTACCGGGCCTATCCCGCCAACGACCTCTCCTGGCTCGGGCGCGCCCGCGTCTACGCGAGCCGGCTGTGGGGCTTCCTGGCCGACGAGCCCCGCGAGGCCAACACCGAGGGCGGCATCTTCCCCGCCATCTTCGGCACGGTGATGATGGTCCTGCTCATGAGCCTCATGGTGGTGCCGCTCGGGGTCCTCGCCGCCCTCTACCTCCGCGAGTACGCGAAGCAGGGGCTGCTCGTGCGCACGGTGCGCATCGCCGTCAACAACCTGGCCGGCGTGCCCTCGATCGTCTTCGGCGTGTTCGGCCTCGGCTTCTTCGTCTACTTCTTGGGGGGCGGCATCGACCGGATCTTCTTCCCGGAGTCCCTCCCCACGCCCACCTACGGCACAGGGGGCATCCTGTGGGCGTCGCTCACGCTGGCCCTGCTCACCGTGCCCGTCGTCATCGTCGCCTCGGAGGAGGCGCTCGCCGCCGTGCCCCGTTCGGTGAGGGAGGCGTCGCTCGCGATGGGGGCGACCAAGTTCCAGACGATCCTGCGGGTCGTGCTGCCGGCGGCGGCGCCGGGCATCCTGACCGGGCTCATCCTGGCCATGGCACGCGCGGCGGGCGAGGTGGCGCCCCTCATGCTCACCGGCGTCGTCAAGCTCGCTCCGGAGCTGCCCCTCGACGGCTTCTTCCCCTTCTTCCACCTCGACCGGAAGTTCATGCACCTCGGCTTCCACATCTACGACGTGGGCTTCCAGAGCCCGAACGTCGAGGCGGCCAAGCCCATGGTCTACACCACGACCATCTTCCTCCTCGTGATCGTCGTGCTGCTCAACCTGACCGCGATCGTCGTGCGCAACCGGCTGCGCGAGAAGTACAAGACCGGCGCATTCTGAGGCCTAGAGACGGATGCTCATGGCAAACGACCACATGCAGACCACGGCCCCGGACAGCGGCCTGCGGATCAGGACCGAGGTGAAGGCGCCCGGCCCCACCGACGCCCGTCATTCGTCCGAGGGGCCGGACATCGTCTGCCGCGAGGTCAACCTCGCCTACGGCGACAACCACGTGCTGCACGACATCACGATGGAGGTCGACGATCGGCGGGTCACCGCCCTCATCGGGCCGTCGGGGTGCGGGAAGTCCACGCTCCTCCGCTGCTTCAACCGGATGAACGACCTCATCGACAACGTGAAGGTCTGGGGCGAGATCAGGGTGAAAGGCCTGGACGTCAACGCCCCCGCCACCGACGTCATCGAGGTCCGCCGCCGGGTGGGGATGGTCTTCCAGAAGTCCAACCCTTTCCCGAAGTCGATCTACGAGAACGTGACCTACGGCCTCCGGATCGCCGGGATTGGCGACAAGGCCACCCTCGACGAGGCGTGCGAGAGGAGCCTCAAGGGGGCCGCGCTGTGGGACGAGGTGAAGGACCGGCTCGACGAGAGCGGCCTCTCTCTCTCCGGGGGGCAGATGCAGCGGCTCTGCATCGCCCGGGCGATCGCGGTCGAGCCGGAGATCGTCCTGATGGACGAGCCGTGCTCGGCCCTCGACCCCATCGCCACCCTCAAGATCGAGGAGCTGATCTTCCAGCTCAAGGAGAAGTACACGATCGTCATCGTGACCCACAACCTGCAGCAGGCCGCCCGCGTCTCGGACAAGACGGCCTTCTTCTGGCTGGGGCGCCTCGTGGAGTACGGGCCGACGGCGGAGATGTTCACCGCCCCCCGGGACAAGCTGACCGAGGACTACATCACGGGCCGGTTCGGGTGATGCGGGTGGCGCGGTAGAGGCGGGAGAAGAGCAAGAGAATGGAACGGCTTCACTTCGAGACCGAGCTCCAGGCGCTCCGGAACCAGCTCCTCACCATGGGGGGACTGGTGGAGGAGCGCGTCCACCGGGCGGTCCACGCCCTCGTCCACCGGCGGGAGGAGGAGGCGCAGCGCATCATCGCCACCGACAAGGAGATCAACGATCTCCAGATGGACATCGACAGCCGCTGCCTGAAGCTCCTCGCCACCCAGACCCCGCTCGCGGTCGACCTCCGGCTCATCACCTCGGCCATGAAGATCAACGCCGACCTCGAGCGGGTGGGCGACCAGGCGGTGAACATCGCGGAGAGCGTGCTGGTCCTGATCCCACAGCCGCCCCTCAAGCCGCTCATCGACATTCCCCGGATGGCCGCGATCGCGGAGAAGATGATCCGGGACGCGCTCGACGCGTTCGTGAACAGGGACGACGTGCTCCGGCGCGACGACGAGGTGGACGAGCTCAAGGACCAGGTGTTCCGCGAGCTGCTCACCTACATGATGGCGGACCCGGGGACCATCCAGCGGGCGCTCTCGCTCATCCTGATCAGCCGGAACCTGGAGCGGATCGCCGACCACGCGACGAACATCGCCGAGGACGTCATCTTCATCACCGAGGCGAAGGACGTGCGGCACCACGCCGGGGCGGAGAAGCCGTGAAGGCCGGGCGCGTCGAGCGCGTCAACCACGCGGAGGGGCCGGCCCCGTCCGCCCGCGAAGGGGCGCCGAACGGCCCGGGGGCGGACTCCCGCCGGCGAGTCCTCCTCATCGAGGATGACAGCGACATCGCGGAGGCGATCGTCTACCAGCTCGAGAAGGTCGGCCTGCAGGTCCGGGTGGCCCGGACCGGCGAGGAGGGCCTCGAGGCCGTGCGCAAGGGCGCGGACCTCGTCCTTCTCGATCTGAACCTCCCCGGCATGGACGGGCTCGAGGTCTGCCGGATGATCCGGCGCCAGCCGACGACCGCCCACGTGCCGATCATCATCGTCTCTGCCCGCGCCGACGAGGTCGACCGGGTGCTCGGTCTCGAGATGGGCGCCGACGACTACGTGGTGAAGCCGTTCAGCCTGAAGGAGCTCGCCGCGCGGGCCAAGGTGGCGCTGCGCCGCGCGGGGGGCGTGGGCGAGGCGCCCCAGGGCTACCGCGACGAGAACTGGGAGATCGAGTTCGACTCCTACGTCGTGCGCTACCGCGGGGAGGAGATCCGCCTCACCCACAAGGAGTTCGAGCTCTTCCGCTACATGGTCGAGCGCCCGGCCCGGGTATTGACCCGCGAGCGCCTGCTCGAGCGCGTGTGGGGCTGGGAGTCCGAGATCGACGCCCGGAGCATCGACGCCCACATTCGGAGGCTCCGGCTGAAGCTCGGCCCGGCCCGGAACCACGTCGAGACGGTGGTGGGCCTCGGCTACCGCTTCGTCAAGTAGACGGCCGGCGCCGCCCCCTGCGGCGGCGGCTGCGCACGGCGTTGCTCGGCTCAGGCCGACATCAGCCGCTCCAGCTGGATGCGGTGCCTCATGGGGTGAACCACGGCGTGCTCGAGCATCTGCTCGATGGTGTAGTCCTCGCCCCAGCGGGACTTGCGGGTGACACTCATCTCCCGGTCCTCGAGCAGCGCGAGGTGCCGGCGCCAGGCCGCCAGCACGTCGTCCACGAAGGCGCGGCCCTTGCCCGCGATGCTCACCGGGTCGCCGTCCGTGTCCACGTCCGTCACCGGCCGGTTCACGCACTCGCCGATCCAGGAGAGGTAGTTCCGCGCGGCGCGGAAGACGTGTCCGCCGAGATGCTGAGGGGACGCGTAGGAAGGATCGTCGGTCACCGGCAACGGCGTGCCCGAGGCGCAGAACGCCTGCCACACCTCGTAGAACCGCCCGAGCTCCACCTTGTGGAGCTCCACGCAACTCCGGACAGCGTTGCTCTTGAACAAGGGCGCCCTCCCGCGAGACGTCGATTATCCACCGCGAGCGCGCGCACCGTGGAGGTCAAGTTGAGGACTCACCTCGATCTCACCGCGGCGCGGCTGCCGGCAGTTCGGTCGTCCACAACGTCGACGTGCTCTGGGCGTACTCGTAGGCGATTCGGTCGCCGGCCGGCGACCAGTCCGGATACCGCACGTAGATGGCGGGCGAATCGTGCCAGGTGACCTGCTCCTCGGCCCCTCCGTCCACCGGTGCCCAGTAGACGTTCCAGATCCCGCGTCTCTGGCCGGCGAAGGCTATACGGCGCCCGTCCGGCGAGAACGAGCGGGGCCAGTTCTGCCCGGGCGTCGACACGACCTCCCGCACGGCTCCCCCCGCGGCCGGCATCACCGCGATTCGCGTGTCGCCGCCCCGCATGACCTCGACGGCGATCCGCTTGCCGTCAGGCGACCAGGCCGGCCACCCGATGCCCTCCGGGTCGCTCGTGAGCGGGTGCGCCCGGCCGCCCTCCAGGTCCATCACCCACACGTTGAGGGCGCCGTCCCGGGCCCCGTGCGAAACGAGCGACCTCCCGTCGGGCGAGACCTGCGGGGGCATCGAGATGTGGCTCTCGATGCGCCGATGCTCCCGGGCTTCTCCGGTGTCGACGTCGACGCTCCACAGGGTCCGCCCTCCTGTGCCATTCGCCAGGTAGCCGAGCCGCCCGTCGGGGAACCACCCACGGGTCCACGACAGCCCGGGCCGCTCGGCCACGAGCTTCGACGCGGCCGACTCGACGTCGGCCACCCACACGGACAGCCCGGCTCCCGGGCGGATCGTCCCGAACGCGAGCCGCCGCCCGTCGGGTGAGAACCCGAGCGGGATCTTCCGGCCCGCGATCTCGGAGGCGACCGGATCCGGCCTCCCCGCGGGCCGTCCGTCCGGGGTTACCTTCTGCGCCAGGATCTCGTACCGGGTGCGGAACGTGACGTAGGCGATCGATCGCCCGTCGGGCGAGAGAGCCGGGTGCGCCCAAGCCGAGGCGGTCTCCCCGCCGGTCGCGAGAACCTGCGGGTCTCCGCTCGGCTCGCCCGTCGCCGGGGCGACGGGCACGCGCCAGGCGAACCAGTTGCCCGCCTGCGAGCCCGTCCAGATCTGAGAGCGCCCGCTCCTCTCCCAGGCGACCCCGTTCGCCCACAGGTCGGCGCTCGACTGCCGCAGGCCGCTCCCATCGCGGCGTACGGTCATCACGCGCACGCCCGCGACGAACGCGATCAGGCGACCGTCCGGCGACCACGCCGGCGCACCCTGGCCGCCGGGCCCGACGCCCGCGATCGAGGTGAGCTGCCGCGGCTCGCGCCCGGCCGCGTCCACCAGCCACACGGTGGAGCCCTCGCCAGCGGCGGAGAACCCCTCGGCGGACCCCACCCACGCCTGGCTCTGGAACGCGATCAGCGAGGCGTCCGGCGACCAGGCGGGACGCGAGCCGAAGGTGGTCAGCCGGCGCGGCACTCCCCCCGAGGCGGGCACGAGCCAGAGGCCGCCGCGCTCGACGGAGTGATACGCGATCAGGCGCCCGTCCGGCGAGAAGGCGGGCTCGACGTTCTGCATCCCGTCGCTCGTCACCTCCACCTCCGTCGCGCCCGGGGCCAGGGCCCGGACGACGATCTCCATCGAGCCGTTGCGGAGCGTGGAGAAGGCGATCGACGCCCCGTCCGGCGAGAAGCAGGGGAACTGGTTGAGGTCGGCGCTGGTGCTGATCTGCCTCTCGACCGCTCCGAGCGCGGCGCGCGCCGGGCCCCCGACGACGACCCCGAAACGGGCAGACCGGGCCCGGAGTCCGAGGCCCACCGAGGTGAGGACGAGCAGGGCCGTGAGGATCGCCGCCGCCCGGTGTCCCGGAGTCCACCGCGGCTCGGGCCGGGCGGAGAGCGTCGCGTCCCGCGTCGTCGCTCCCGCTGCCGCCGCAACCGAACCGAGGCACGTCGCCTCGCTCCCGGGCTCGAGGCGGGCCACGAACCGGTAGCCCCGCGTGGGCACCGTCTCGATGTAGCGGGCCCCACGCGCGTCGTCCCCGAGGGCCTTTCGGATCTGGGCCACCAGCCGGGTGAGCGCGTTGTCGGTGACGAACGTGCCCTTCCAGACGGCGTCCTGGATCTCCGCCTTCGTGACCAGGCGGCCCGGGTTCGCGACCAGGAAGAGGAGGAGCTCCAGCGCCTTGGGCTCCAACCGAATGGACTCCCCGGCCCGGGTGACGCGGAAACCCACGGCGTCGATCTCGACGTCGTCGAAGCTGTACGTCATCCCCGGGCCGCCTTCCCTTCCTCCCGAAAACCGCAGGACTCCATCCGGCCCCCATCACGACTTACGGGGTCGCCCCGCCGACGTTCCCGAGCAGAACCCGGAGGTGAGGGCGTGAGGCAGTCTACGGTGGCGGCGCTCGGCGTGGCAATGCTCGCAGCCGTGCCCGGCTCGCCACGGACCTCGCGGGCGGCCGCGCCGGCGAGCCCCCTCGAGGCCGACGGGGTCCGCCTCCGCGGGTCGTGGCTCGAGGAGCCGGTCCGGCGCGCCGTGCATGGCGCGGCCCGGCGGCTGGCGGAGCCGTCGTGCGCCGCCGTCCTCAGCGACTTCCGGGACCACGCGGGCCGAACCCTTCGGGAGCACCTCCGCGAGCTGGAGGTCGACGCCCCCGCCTACACGCGGATGGTCCTCTTCTACGATGGCTCGAACGACTCACCCTGCCGCCGGCCGCGCACCTACGCCTTCACCGCCCCCGGCAGCCGCGTCGTGCGCACGTGCTCGACCCTGGGCGCGCTCGTGGCTTCCGAGCCGGACGAGGCGCAGGCCATCGTCATCCACGAGATCCTCCACACTCTCGGCCTCGAGGAGGACCCGCCCGCGAGCGAGGACATCACCGCCGCCGTCGTGAGGCGATGTCGGACGTAGGAACGGTGGGCTCTGGTGGCTCGGGCTCGCCTGGTCCTCCCTGGCACGCCGCCCCGGGCCTGGGTGGGCGCGTCCCTCTGCGGCCGTGGTTCGGGGCTCCCCCCGGCGACGGCGTCTTCGACGTCACCGGAAGTAGCCACTCACGTCCACGATGACGTGCGCGCTCCCCGACGCCTGGCCGACGAAGATGTCGAGCGACCCGGATGCTCCGAGGGGGATCGCGGCATTGTTGGCCCGGGTCTGTCCGGAGGCGTAGTTGCTGACCGACGCCAGCGGACGCGGCGTGCCGTCGGGGAAGAGAGTGAGATGACCCGGCCCGGTGGGAGCGGTGACCGTCACGTTGAGGGCGACGGCCGTCGCCTCGGGCGGGATCCCACAGTGGCCCGCGATGGGCACGGGCGTGGTGCTGCCCCCGGGCAGGGGGTTGGGGCCGCCGAGTCCGGCGTGCCTGCTGTCGAAGACGCGGCAGGGCGTCACCGTGTAGTAGCCCCTCGTCAGGACCACCGTGACCACGAAGGGCCCGGCAACCGCGTCGGGGCCGACGCCGTTTGAGGCGAGGACGGAGTAGGTGAACTGGGCCGTCCCTCGAGGAGGCGTCCCCGAGAGGACGCCGGTCGTGGCGTCCATCGACAGCCAGGACGGCGCGCCCGCGGCGAGGGCGAAGGTGGGCGCGGGCACGCCCACGGCGGCGAACGCGTACGCGTACGGCGCTCCCTCCGTCACGGTCAGCGGCGGCGCGGCGGCCGAGAACATCGGTGCCCCCGTCGTCGTCGCCACGAGGGCGGTGGTCCCGACATCCTGTGAGGCCCCGCCGTTCCAGACCGTCAGGACCACGGGATACGTGCCGGGAGCGTTCCAGGTATGCACCCCGGAGATGACGACGGTCCCGTCGTCGGACCGGGACAGGAGAGCCCCTGACGCCCGCTCGTCGCCCCACCGAACGGTCACGGCGAACCGGCCCGCCTCGTCCCCGGGGTCGGGGGGCGGGAAGGTCGCGAGCACGCCGGCGAACGGAACGCCGGCGGCCGTGTAGACGGTCTCCGGGGTGACGGTCAGCGTCGGGGGCGGTGGCAGCGCCGCGGCGAGCGCGTACTCGCCGACCTTCGCCAGCCGTGCGCTGAGCGTGCGCGTCGTCGGATCGACGCCGCACCCGGGGCAGGGCAGCTGGTTCACCCAGGCCGAGCCGCTCCACCAGTAGAGTCCGAGCGTCGACAGATCCCGGATCCTCGCCGCGCGCAGCTCGGCGTCGCCGAAGGCCAGGGTGACGCGGGGCGCGTCGGCCAGCACGGTCACGCTGGCGCCGGTCGTCGCATCGACCGCGGTGAAGGTGAAGCCGAGACCGGCGAAGACGAGGTGGCCGAGCGGGCCGGCCCTGCGGTCGGTCTCGGCGTAGGTGAAGATCGAGACGGCCGGCGTCACGTCCGCCGACAGCTCGATCTGGCCGCGGCCGTGCGGCAGGAGCAGCAGGTTCGGAGCGGGCAGGGTGGACGCTGCGGGCGTCGGCGCCGCCTTCGGTCCGAGGGCCCCGCTGACCGTCGGCGGAGGGGTCGCCGCGGCGAGCGTCGAGCCGACGGGCGGGTGCACCGTCACCGTGAAGGGGCCGGCGTTGTCGAACGACACGGCATTGGTCGCGTACACCGAGTAGGTGAACGTGTACGTGGCCGCTGGCGAGGGGAGCGGCGGAGTGCCCGACACGGCGCCGGAGTCGGGGTCGATCGTCAGCCACGACGGGGCGACCGTGAGGGCGAAGACCGGCGTGGGCTCGCCGTCGGCGGCGAAGGTGTACGCGTACTCGGACCCCGCGATCGCGGTGAGCGGCGGCGTCTTGTCCGTGAAGGTCGGGCCGTACACCGGGGGGGGAACGTCCGATCCCCCGCCGGGCGAACTGACCTCGGGCGGCGCACACGTCCCCCCCGCGGAGGTGTTCGGCGCCAGGACGACGGTGTTCGGATAGCCCTCGACCTCGGCGGTGTAGCTCTGAGGGCCGGCCGCCATCTCGATGGTACCCGCGGGGAGGTCGTACACGCTTCTGAGGGGTGGCGCGCCCCTGGCGGTCGGGCTCGTCGAGTAGAGGCTGATGCTCACCGGGTTCGTGGGGGCGGGGTCCTGCGGATCGGTGGCCTGCGTCACCACGCCGAGGACCTCTCCACACGGAGCGAACTGCACGTACCTCGCGACGGAGTTGCCCAGGGACAGGTGCTGAACTTCCGTGCCGCTGGGCAGGCTGAGCAGGGTGAGCTGCGGGCTGCCGGTCGCGTCCATCCGCATGAAGGTGAAGCTGTGGCCATCGGGGCTGAACCCCCAGAACGCGGAGCCCACGCCGGCGTCCGAAGGAGCCATCGAGGGGAGGTTCCACTCGGTGCCCTGCACCCTGGACCCGGATGCGGTCACCAGGTTGAGGACCGCCCTCTGGTCCGATTGGTTGCGCTGAAGCTGTACCGCGAGCAGGACGGCACCATCGGGGCTGAAACCCATCGACCCGGCGGGGCTCGTCGCGGTGGCCCAGGTGTCGATGATCTCGGAGTTGGCCCAGGCGTGTACCCTGGGGTCCGCCCTCGTCAGGTCGAAGAGCTCGATCCAGTCGGAGCCCAGCGTCGCGTAGTGGAGCACGAACCGCTCGTCGTCCGGGCTGAAGCCCCAGGGGGAAACGACGGGCCAGGTCGCGTCGACCGGCGGCGTCCAGTCCCACACCACCGCGCCCGAGGCGTTGGTGATGGTGAAGTGGGAGGGGCGGGCTCCCGACTGGCTCACCTCCAGATGGAAGAGACCGTGCGGGGAAGTCGCGGCGGCCACCGGGTCCACGACCACCGGGTTCACGAAACCCCCGGTCGACGAGCACTGACAGGGCTCCCCGGGCGGTGGGGCGCCGGCCCCTTCGCCGGCCAACGCCAGCGTCTGCGTGGGCGTGATGCCGAGGTCGACGAACGTCACGTTCGCCGTGCGGTGCCCCGACGCGGTCGGCCCGAACCGCACCGTCACCGTGCAGCTGCCTCCGGCGGGCACGTCGGTTGCGGAGCAGCGGTCGGTGTCGATGGCGAAGTCGCCGGCATTGGCTCCATCGATGCCCACGGAGTCGACGTGGAGGGCGAGATCAGCCGGGTTCGTGAGGGTGAGCGTGGCCGGGGGGCTGTGGTCGCCGATCGCCGTGGTGGGGAAGGACGCCAGCGAGGGTGTCGCGATCGGCGGCGGTGGCAGGGTGTACTCGGACAGCTGCACGACCCGCGGCGAGAACGTGTCGTCGCTGGGGACGACGAGCGTCGCCCGGTGGCTCCCCGGGCGGAGGGGTCGGGAGGCGACCCGAACGACGCAGCTCGCCCCCGGCGGCAAGACAACTCCCGAGCACGTGTCGACGAGGACGAAGTTGGACGCTTCGCTCCCCTGGAGCGAGAGGGCACCCAGGCTCAGCGGTCCGGTGCCGACGCTCAGGATCCTGACGTCGCGCAGCTCCGACCGCACGGCGAGGGACGTCGAGGGGAAGCCGATGCTGGCCGGGCTGACGAAGGCGCGGGCGGGGCTGCCGCCGAGATCGAAGCGCCCGACCGTGCTGTCGTCCGCGTCGAACCAGAGCCCCGCGTCCGGGCCCGCCGCGAGGTAGAGCCCGGTCGGCGCCGGGTAGGTGGTGACGACTCCCGACGTGCCCACCGCGATCATCGACCGGACGGGTGACAAGATGTCTCCGACCTCGCCCACCATCCAGATGCGCCCGTCGGGCCCGGTGGTCATCGACCGGCAGGCGGGCCGGACCGAGCCCGGCAGGGGCACGGTGCTGCTGGCTCCGATCGCGGTGAAGCGCCGGAGCTCGCATCCCGTGGATACCCCCGTCCCGGTGAGGGCATAGAGGTTGCCGTCCGGGCCCAGGGTGGCCGCGTAGGGGACGGCATTCAGCCACAGGAAGTCCAGCGGTGTCCCGTCGGTCGTGAGTCGCAGGAACCCGGACCGGCTCGGCGGCGCGATCACCCCGCCCTTCAGGGCGGTGAGGCCGATCCAGACGTTGCCGTCGGGGCCGGCGGTGACGAGGGTGGGGATGGCGCAGCCCTTCACGTGCGCGGCCAGCCAGAAGGGGCTCGCGGTGTAGCTGACCGGCGGCGAGCCCGGCAGATAGCGGGTGATCAACGGTGCGTAGCCACAGCTGACCTCCTCCGCGTACCAGAACGCGCCGTCCGGCCCCACGCCCAGCGGGCCGGCGTTGCCGGGGAGCGGGTAGCGCGCGAACGGGGCCGTGGGGCTGGCGACGTCGAGGTAGAGCCCCACGAGCGGCCGGCTCTCGGTGTAGGCGCGAGATCCGTCAGGGGCGATCGTCAGGCCCCAGAGCGTCCATCCCGGGGTGACCGCGCCCCGGTCCTCCTGGACGCCGGAGGTCGCGGTCACGGTCGCAATCGCCGGGGGCGACAGGCGAGATCCGTACTCGTCGAACCACACCTTGCCGTCGACATTCGCGCTGAACTCCTGGGGCTCGGCTCCGGGGGAGGTGCAATACAGCGTGGACTGGAACGGCACCATCGCCCCCCCCAGGACGCCGGTGCCGCTCAGGGTCACCGCTCGGGGGCTGCCTGGGGCGTCGTCGGCGAAGAACACCTGGGCGGAGGCCCCGCAGAGCGAGCGCGGCGTGAAGCTGACCGTCACCGTGCAGCTCTGGCCCGGCGCGATGGGTCCGGCGGTGCAGCCGCCGTCGACCAGGGTGAAGTCCTTCGGCTGGTTGCCGGCGAGGGCAACCGCCGTCACCGACAGCGGGGCCGTTCCCGTGCTGGTGAGGGTGATGGTGGAGGACGCGGAGGAGCTGCCGACCGCCACCTGGCCGAAGGCCAGTGACGTCGGGCTGACGAGGACCCCGACCACGG
>Ga0316622_100002392_pt1 | contig 12949 bp, 9 predicted proteins | sample OWC_Aug_OW2_C1_D_FD_207646 | JGI IMG/M metagenome (GOLD analysis project Ga0316622, IMG submission 207646) | Wetland soil microbial communities from Old Woman Creek delta, Ohio, United States - OWC_Aug_OW2_C1_D5_C | ecosystem: Environmental > Terrestrial > Soil > Wetlands | place: USA: Ohio... | reverse complement strand
CGCCCGAGCAGGCAGGTGAGAACAGCGTCGTAATCGCGCACGAGCTGCTGCACACCCTGGGCGCGACCGACAAGTACGACCCGCAGACCAACCAGCCCATTCACCCCGACGGGTTTGCCGAGCCGGATCGCGACCCGGTGTATCCGCAGGAGTTCGCCGAGATCATGGCGGGCCGCATTCCGATCGACTCGCGGCACGCGGAGATGCCGCGCGGACTGGAGGAATCGGCGATCGGCACAGCCACCGCGGCCGAGATCCGATGGCAGAAATGAGCAGGCTGCGCGAGGGGCTGCGGTCGCTGGCGCTGGGTGCGCGCGCGCCGGGACACAACCTCGACCGGGACTTGCGCTACCGGACCGTGTCGCTGGGAGTGCTGTTCGCCACCGCCTCGCTGATCGCCTACGCGCTGATGTACTGGATGCGGGGAGAGCGCTACGTCGCACTCATCCACCTGCTCGGCCTGCTGCCCACCTGCATCGCCTGGTACCTCAACGCGCGCGCGGGCAAACTGGAGGCGGCGATGCACCTGCTCGCCAGCGGGCTGTTCGTGGTTATCGCCGTGTCCATCCACTCCGAGGGCGGTCTCACCTCGAGCAGCACGCCGTGGCTGGCATTGCTGCCCGCCATGTTCGTGCTCGCGGGAATGCCGCGCGGCGCGGCGCTCTGGCTCGTTGCGGGCGGCGCCTACCTGCTCACGCTGCTGTACCTGACCGTTACCGGCTACGCGTTTCCGCAGCCGCGCGACCCGCTCGCGCTGGCCACGCGCGTGACCGACAACTTCCTGCTCGGCGCGACGTTCTGCGCCTTCATCGTGTTGCTCGAACGCGGCCGTCGCCAGGCCATGCACGAACTGGCGGCGCGCAATGCCGAACTCGCGCTCGCCAACGAGGCGGTGCTGGCTGCGGCGCGTTCGAAGGCGCGGTTCCTCGCCAACATGAGCCACGAGATCCGCACGCCGATGAACGGCGTGCTGGGCAACATCGAGCAGCTTGCGACGACCGCGCTCGATCCCCGACAGCAGGAGTTGGTGTGCCTGCTCAGGCAGAGTGGGGATACGATGTTGGCTCTCATCGACGACGTGCTGGATTTCTCCCGCCTCGAGGCGGACCGGATGCCGCTGGAGAAGGCGGCATTCGATCTGCGCGAGTCACTGGGGCAGGTGGCGAGCCAGTTCCGCGGCCAGGCGGTGGCTAAGGGCCTGTCCTTTGCCCTCGAGATCGCGCGTGAGGTGCCCGCTTCGGTGCTGGGCGATGCCGAACGTGTGCGCCAGGTCCTGGCCAACCTCGTGAACAACGCGGTCAAGTTCACCGCGCGCGGCAGTGTGCGCATCGAGGTTTGGCTGCAGGAAGGTGCCGATGAGCATGTGCACGTCGGGATCGGCGTGTCCGATACGGGCATCGGCATCGCGCCCGAGCACGCGCAGCGCCTGTTCGAGCCGTTCACCCACGGGGACGAGTCCAACACACCCACGTACGCCGGCGTTGGGCTGGGTTTGGCGATCTGCAGCGCGCTCGTGCGTCGCATGGGCGGCCGGCTCGAGATGAGCAGCATGCCCGGCGTCGGGTCGCGGTTCTCCTGCGTGCTGGTGCTGGGGCGCGATCGGTCTCCGCGCAGTGCGGCGGGGCGGCAGCTGACCACGGCGGCACAGTGTGCACCTCTGGGGGTCCGTCCGCGCGTCCTGCTCGCCGAAGACAATCCGGTCAACCAGCTGGTGGCGCGCGGCATGCTGGCCAAGCTCGGCTGCGACACCGACGTCGCACTCAACGGAGCGCTCGCTGTCGAGGCGATGACACGCACCCGCTTCGACGTAATCCTGATGGATTGCCAGATGCCGGTGATGGACGGACTCGAGGCGACCCGGGCGATACGCGAGAACGAGAGCCGTGCCGGTCAGGCGCGCACCCCGATCGTCGCGCTCACTGCCAATGCCCAGCCGGGCGATCGCGAGCACTGCCTCGCCGCAGGTATGGACGACCATCTGGGCAAGCCCGTAACACTGGAGCGTCTGCGCACCGCACTGGCGCGCGTGCTAGCCGCAGACCGCATACTGCAAACCTGACTCGGCGGAATTTCCCGGGCGAACGCTGGTCCAACCGCGCGTTGGATCGACTCCCGGAGACCGCCATGCGCGCACCGCTTTCCGCCCTGTTCCTGGTTGCGGCCCTCGTGTCGGTACCGCTGGCCAGTGCCGCGCAATCCGCCGATCCGCCGCAGTCGGGCGGCGAACTGGCGCTGGCGCACGAACTGATCGCGCAGCGCGAGCAACTCGATCGCATGAAACTCGACCCGAGCGTGCCGAAGGACGCGCTGCTCGCGCAGGAGCGCAAGCTGATGGAGGTGCGCTCGCGCTTGGCCGCTGCGCTGGCCGGTGAACTCGCGCGGCAGTCGGCCGATGGAGAGCAGTGGCGCCAGGCGTGGGAATCGATGAAGGACTACTTGCGCGAGAAGTTTCGCAGTCTCCTGGGCGAGCCGCAGCCGGGCGCGACGCGGACCTAGGGAAGCCACCGCCCGCACCGGCGGCCCGGCCGATTGCGGTACAGTGTGGGCCCTATGGCAGACGATACTCTCAAGGGCCTGCGCCGCAACCTCACCAACTACGGTGATGCCGGCTTCGCCATCTATCTGCGCCGCTCCTTCGCGCGCTCGATGGGCTACTCGCTCGATATGCTCGACCGGCCCATCGTCGGCATCGCCCAGACCGCGAGCGGATTCAACAACTGTCATCGCTACGTTCCGGAGCTGGTCGAAGCGGTCAAGCGGGGCGTGCTCCAGGCCGGCGGACTGCCGCTGGAGTTCCCCACCATCTCGCTGGGCGAGATATTCCTGAACCCGACCAGCCTGGTGTTTCGCAATCTGATGTCGATCGACACCGAAGAGATGGTGCGCGCGCAGCCGATGGACGCCTGCGTGCTGGTCGGCGGCTGCGACAAGACGGTGCCCGCGCAGCTCATGGGCGCGGCTTCCGCCGACGTGCCGGCCATCCAGCTCGTCACCGGCCCGATGATGGCGATGCCCTACCGCGGCGAGCGCTTGGGTGCCTGCACCGACTGCCGCCGATTCTGGGCGCGGTACCGCGCCGGCGAGGTGGACGACGAAGGCATCCGCGAGATCGAGGGCAATCTCGCCACGACTGCGGGCACCTGCGCAGTCATGGGCACGGCCAGCACGATGGCCTGCATCGCCGAAGCGCTTGGCATGGCTCTGCCCGATACCGCTGCGATCCCCGCGGTCCACGCCGATCGCCTGCGCGCAGCGGAGGCATCGGGCAGGCGTGCCCTGGCGCTGGCCAAGGAAGGCCTCACGCCGAGCCGAATCATCACGCCTGCCTCGGTGCGCAATGCGCTGCGCGTGCTGCTCGCAGTGGGCGGATCGACCAACGCGATCGTCCACCTGAGCGCGATTGCCGGACGGCGCGGGATCGACATCTCGCTCGAGGAATTGAATCGGCTGTCAGACGAAACCCCGGTACTGGTCGATCTCAAGCCGACCGGCCAGCATTACATGCAGGACTTCCACGCGGCCGGCGGCATGCAGGCGCTGCTGCACGAACTGCGCGACCTGCTCGAGCTCGATTGCATCTCGGTGAGCGGCGAAACTCTGCGACAGCGGCTCGAACGCGCACCGCGCTTCGTCGATCGCGCCGTGATCCGCCCGCGCAGCGAACCGTTCCAGCATGTGGGCGGGCTGGCGGCGCTGTTCGGCAGCCTCGCGCCGCGCGGCGCCATCATCAAGCGTTCCGCCGCCGATGCACGCCTGTTCGAGCGCGAGGGCAGGGCGGTGGTGTTCGAATCGCTGGACGATCTTGCACAACGCATCGACGATCCGTTGCTGGACGTGACCGCAGACGATTTCCTCGTGCTCAAGAACGCCGGGCCGCGCAGCGCCTCGGGCATGCCCGAGGCGGGCTACCTGCCGGTGCCGAAGAAGCTCGCCCAGCAGGGCGTGAAGGACATGGTGCGCATCTCCGATGCGCGCATGAGCGGAACGGCATACGGCACGGTGGTGCTGCACGTCGCGCCCGACGCGGCCAGCGGCGGGCCGCTAGCGTTCGTCCGCTCCGGCGATCGTATCCGCCTGAGCGTGCGCGACCGGCGTCTGGACCTGCTGGTGAATGAAGAAGAGATGGCGCAACGGCGTAAGGGCTTCACGCCGCCGGCGATTCCTCCGCGCGGCTACGCGCGCCTGTATGCCGAGCAGGTCCTGCAGGCCGACCAGGGCTGCGATTTCGGGTTCCTGCGGGGCTAGGTCGCCGTCGCCCCGGCGAAGCCCGGCGCCCAGCGAAAACGACGGTCGCGTTCCGTCCCTGAATCCCAGACTGCGCCGGTGACCTGCACCTACGCCTGCCGCTTCGCTGCCCCGGCCAGCAAGCGTTCCGTGTCTACAATGGCGCGCGTGTGCTCGCCGTGGCCGATCGGGCCGGCGTCGTCGAACGCCTCGACCTTGAAGCGGTGCAGCTTGCCTTCCTGCCCGATGTAGGTCGCGACCGCGCGGGCGATGCAGCCCACCGGCGTTGCGGCGGTGTGGGTGACGTTCACGTTCACGCCCACCGACAGCTGTCCGGGCTGCAGCAGGCGGTTGAGCAGGCGTGCCGAGGCGATCTCCATCAGCGCGATCATGCGCGAGGTGGCGAACACTGGCGGATACGCATCCTCCTCCGACAGTTGCAGTGCCTGTGCGGTGTCGCTGTGCTGCACGCTCAGGCGCGCCTCTGCCGTCTCTCCGGCCTTCAATACCTCGTCCATATCCGAATCCGTTGTCTTGATTCCGCTACGGGAGGGGGCGAGCGTCGATCGGGTTCACTCGCGCTGGGGGTTCTCGCCCCAGACCATGGGCGTGTCGACCTTGCGTGGCCTGGTCAGATCGTCCAGGTAAAGCGCCGGGGCCATCTCCCACGCGTACTCAGTCAGACGTTTGGTCATGGTGCGTACGCGCTCGAGGTCGCGCTCAGCCTGGTTGTCCTCCTCGGACGGATCGCCCCGCAGGTTGTATAACTCCACCTTGCCCGGCAGCGTCGCGTGCAGGATCAGTTTCCAGTCGCCCATGCGAAGCGCGCCCCGGAACTCCTCGACGTTGAGAAGGACCTCCTTGCGCTCGCTCGGCTTGCCTTCAGAGATGGTTGCCCATTGGTCGAGGCCGTCGATCGGCTTGTCCTGCTCGCCGGTTGCGCCGGCGAGCTTGAGCAGCGTCGGATACAGGTCGATCGCGTGCATCAGTTCGATCACGCTGCCGGGCTGCACCTGTCCAGGCCACCACACCAATGCCACTGCGCGCAGCGCGCCTTCGTGCAGGCTGCCGCGCCCATCCTTGTAGGGGCCGTTACTGGCTACGCCGGCGTTGCTGTCGCCCTCGCCCATGGGAAACTTGCGGTTCACCGCGCCGCCAGTGTTGGCGTGGAACACGATCACGGTGCGCTCGAGCATGCCGCGTTTTTCAAGCGCCTTGAGCACTTCGCCCAGCGCATGATCGACCGAGGAGATCATCGCGCGATACGCTTTCAGCCGCGCGTTGTCGGCGTGGTAGTAGTCGATGAACGGTTTCACCCCCTGGTGCGGGGCTTGCGGCGCGGCGAACGACAGGTGCATGAACAATGGCGTGCCGACATCGTGCCGGCCGATGACCGCTGCGGCCTCGCGGGCCAGCAGCGTGTTGACGTATCCGTCCTCCTTGACGCGCTTGTCGTTGCGCCACCAGTCGGGCCGTCCGCCGCGGTCGGTCTTCTTGCTGTAGTCGATCTCGCCAGCGAGGTGGCCGTAGAAGTGGTCGTAGCCGCGGGCATTGGGCAGCAATTCCTTGTTCGCGTGGCCCAGGTGCCACTTCCCGATCAGGGCGGTGCGGTAGCCGGCGGATTTCAGCGCCTGCGGCAGGACGCGTTCATCGGCGGGAAGCCCGAACTGGCTGAACCACTGGATCTGCAGCGTCTGCAGGCCATAGCGCATGGGATAGCGCCCGGTCATCGCCGCCGCGCGCGTCTGGCTGGAGAAGGGCTGGACGTAGAAGCCCTCGAGCCTGGCGCCTTCCTTGGCGAGGCGGTCAATGTTGGGCGTGCGGATGCTGCTGCCGTGGTAGCCGACGTCCTTCCAGCCGAGATCGTCGGCGGTGACGTAGAGAATGTGCGGGGAGTCGGCGGCGCGCGCGGCCGGTGCGAGAACGGCACAGGCAATGAGCAGCAGCAACGGCAGGCGAAATGCGAGTCGGAGCATGGTTGTTGGCGTCGTCCAGGTCGAGTTGGAATGTTACCCCACGGGCCGTCGGTCACCGGGCGACCTTTTGCGAGACGCGTCGGACAGTAAGTGCGCTCGGCATCGGCTACAATCGACCGGTGATGTCGTCCCCCCCGCTTCCGTCGTCTTCCCCCGCAACGCCGGTCTGGACCGCCCTATCCCGCATTCGGGCACGGCAGCGCCTCAACCGGATGTTGCGAGTCGGGGCATTGCTGCTGGCGGCCGCGTTGGTGGTGCTGGTGAGCTGGCGATTGCTTGCCTGGTTCGGCACGCTGCGCCCGGCCGCCTCCGCGCTGGTCATTCTGCTAGCCATCCTGGCCGTCATCGCCCTGCTGTTTGCGCTCGGCCGTTCGTTGTTGCGCTCCGACGGCGGGCTGGAGGGCGCGGCGGCAGAAGCCGACCGCCGTGCCGGCCTGAAGAACGAATTGCTCAGTGCGCTGTGGTTCGCGCGCGAGGGCGCGCAGTCGCGATGGATCGGCGCGCAGCTCGAGCGTGCCGCGCGTAGGGCGGCTTTGATAGAGCCTAAGCGTGTGGTGCCAGTGCGCTTGCCGCCGGCCGGGCTGGCTGCGTTGGCCTTGGGAGCTATCGCGCTGGCTACACTGTGGCTCGCGCCACCGCTCGAGGGTGGCGCGGGGAGCGCACGGGATGCGGCGGCCCTCACCCCGTCCCGTGTCCAGGCGTTGCGCGAACTGGTGGCCACGATGTCGGATAGCGACACGGCGCGGCAGCTGGAGCGGGCGCTACGCACGCTGGAACGCCCCGATGCCACGCCGGAAGAACGCCGGCAGGCGATCGCACAGGCGCAAGACGCGGTAGACCGCATGGGCATGCAGGCCGCGTCCAAGCGCGAGGAGCTGCAGAAGCTCAGCCAGGCGCTGGGCAATCAACCCGGAATGGAACAAGTGGCCGAGGCGCTGGCAAAGGGCGATACCGAGCGCGCAGCGCAGCTGCTTGAGCAGATCCAGCAGCGCATCCCGCCCAAGGGATCGAAGAGCGACTCGGATTCCGAGCCTGTGGAGGGCTCCCCGCAGGCGCCTTCCCAGGAGCAGGCGCTGATGGAGGCATCCCAGGCGAGCGGCGCGCAGCAGGACAGCCCCCCGTCGCGCGAATCGGTGCAGGCGGCGATCGAGCGCCTCAACGAGATCGCACGCGACCTGGCCGCATCCAGTTACGTGAATGAAGCCTGGCAGTCGGTGCGCGGTCCGCAACTCGAGCAGTACCAGCAGGCCGGTGCCATGACCGCGGGGCGCTATGCCGAGCAGACGCAGGCCAGCAGCATGCCTTCGCCCGGCAGCGGCGAGACGCCGATGAGTGGGGGGACCATGTTCCGCTCGGCCGCTGTGGCGCAAGGCGATGCGCGCACTGAGCAGGAAGGTGGCACGCGCATGGGCGAGGCGTTGGGCGACTCGCCCGCCGATCCGGTGCTAGGCAAGAGCGAAGAGCGTCTCGAAGCGCAGCTCCAGCAAGCGGTCATCGAGAGCGAGCGGCAGGACGATGCGCCAGGCGAAGAGCGAACCTGGTTTTATTCGGAAAGTCAGCAGCAGAACTCGGTGGTGAGCCGGCGCGAAGTGCAGGCGCGTGCTCGGTTCGCCCAGGCCGAAGGCGGCAGTAACAGCGGCATATCCATTGAGCACCGTCAGATCGTAAAGGACTACTTCATGAACCTCCGGGAGAGCGCCCAATGAGCGCCGCCACGTCGACCGCACAGGTGGAACGGCAGATCGAGCAGTTCCGCAAGAGTTTCGCCATCGTGCGGGAGGAGGTATCCCGCGTCATCGTCGGCAACGAAGACAACATCGTCGGCATCATGACCTGCCTGCTCGCGCGCGGACACGTGCTGCTGGAAGGAATCCCGGGCATCGGCAAGACCAAGCTCGTGCAGACGCTTGCCGACGTGCTGCACCTGAGGTTCTCCCGCATCCAGTTCACGCCCGACCTGATGCCTGGCGACATCATCGGCAGCGCCGTGGTGCGCGAGAACGAAGCGGGGCGAAAGTCCATGGAGTTCCAGCGCGGCCCGATCTTCGCCAACCTCGTGCTGGCCGACGAAGTGAACCGTGCGACGCCGAAGACGCAGTCGGCGCTGCTGGAGGCGATGCAAGAGAACAGCGTCTCCGCCGGCGGCCAGACACATCCGCTGGAGCAGCCTTTCTTCGTGCTCGCCACGATGAATCCGCTCGAGATGGAGGGCACCTACCCGTTGCCCGAGGCGCAGCTCGACCGTTTCTTCTTCAAGTTGCGCCTGGGATTTCCCAGCGCCGAGGGCCTGCACGAGATCATCGACCGCACCACGCGCCAGCACAACCCGGTGGTGGACCGCGTGCTGGGTCAGGGAGACGTGCTGGAGATGCGCGAGACCGCGCGTTCGGTGCCGGTCGCGCGCCCAGTGCAGCAATACGCCATCGATCTGACGCTCGCCACGCATCCGGAGAGCGATCGCGCCACCGAGATGACTCGGCGCTTCGTTCGGTTCGGCTCGAGCCCGCGCGGCACTCAGGCGTTGATCCTCGGTGCCAAGGTGAATGCGCTGCTCAACGATCGCGTGCACGTGTCCTGCGAGGACATTCGCGCGGTGACGCTGAACGCGCTGCGCCATCGCATCCTCCTCAACTTCGACGCCGAGGCCGAGCGCGTTGATGCCGACGCCATCCTGAACGACATCCTGCATCGCGTGGCCGAACCGCGCTGAGCGACAAGGCCTCGATAGTCCCTGTCGCGGTTTTCGACGATGTTCACAGACGCCTTCCTGCGCAAGCTCGACGTGCTCGCACTGGCCGCGCGCAATCGCGCACACGGCCAGCTGCGCGGCACTCACCGTTCTCGCCGTGTCGGAACCGGCATGGTGTTCGCCGACTACAGGCCTTACGCCGAGGGCGACGACATCCGCCACATCGACTGGGGAATTTATCTGCGCATGGACCGCTTGATCCTGCGCCTGTTCGAGGAGGAGGCGGATCAGCCGGTGTATCTGTTCGTCGACAGCAGCCTGTCGATGGATTTCGGCCAGCCGAACAAGCTCGACTATGCCCGCAGGCTCGCCGGTGCGCTGGCTTACGTCGCGCTGCTCAATCACGATCGCGTGAACGTGTCCTCGTTCGCGGAGTCGCTCGGCGACATGTTGCCCACGCGGCGCGGCAGGAACCAGGCGCCGCAGGTGTTCCGCTTTCTGGAAGGAATCGAGGCGCGCGGACGTACCAGCCTGAGCGCGGCCATGCGCCGCTACTTCGCCGCTCCGCGCACGCGCGGCTTGGTGGTGCTGATCTCCGACTTCCTCGATCCGGCGGGATTGGAGGAGGCGATCGCGGTGCTACGCCGCTTCCGGCACGACGTGGCGCTGATGCAGGTGATCAGTCCCGAGGAGATCGACCCGCAGCTGCCAGAGGAAGCCGTGCTGGTCGATGCCGAAGAAGGCAGCGCGACGGAAGTGGAGATCACGCCCGGCCTGCTAGAGGCCTACCGCTCGACCTTCGAGCGCCACGCCCAGGACATCGAGAGCTATTGCCGCAAGTACGGCTGGGGCTACGCGCGCGCGCTGACCAGCGTGGCGATCGAGGACATCGTCCTCAAGATGCTGCGCGAAGAGGGACTGCTGCGGTGAGGCCGGTTCCATGACGCTTCTGGGTCTTACGCCCGCCGCAGCCTGGGTGCTGCTGGCTGGCGTCGCGGGGCTGGTGCTGTTGCTCTACCTGATCAAGCCCTCGCCGCGGCGCGTCGCCGTTTCCTCCAGTCTGATCTGGCAGCGGGTGCTCAAGCAGCGCCAGCGCAAGCCGGAGCGCTGGCGCTGGTGGGTCTCCCTGTTACTGGCCCTGGCCATCGGCTTGGCCATCGCCCTTGCGCTCACCCGCCCCGAACTTGCCGCCGTCGCCGGCAGCGCCGACGACGTTTTGATCGTGGTGGACACCTCGCCCAGTATGGGTGCGCGCGGTGCGGACGGACGCACGCGGCTCGAGCATGCCGTCATCGAGGTCGAGCGCATCGCGGCGGCCGCCGGCGGCGGCAGCCGTTTCATGCTGGCCGACACCACGCACCAGATCGGCGCACCGGTGTTCGCGCCGCGCGAGGCGGTCGGGGCGCGCGCGCGTGCCCTCCTGCCCGCCGCAGCCGAACGCGCATGGTTCCCAGATCTCGCCGCGCTACCGGGTTTGCGCGCGCAGCGCCAGGTCTGGTTCGTCACCGACGGCGTGTCCCCGGTGCAGGCGCCGGCGGGCGCACGTACCGTCTCGGTCTTCCGCAATGCCGAGAACGTCGGCATCACCGCATTCGACGTGCGCGCGGCACCGGGCGACCCGCGCCGTCACGACGCATTCGTGCAGATCGGCAATGCCTCCGCCGGCAACAAGACCGTGCAGTTGCGCGTGGCCGGCGTGGGCGGCGAGCCGGTCGATCGCAGCCTGCGCCTGGATGCCGGCGCGAGCGCGAACGTGGTGGTGGACATATCGGGCCTGGGAGAAGGGCCGGTGCGCGCGAGCGTGGCGAGCGAGGGCGACGGGCTCGCCCTCGACGACGTTGCCTTCGGTTTTCTCCCGGCGAAGAGCCGCGTGCGCGTGGCGCTGGTAACACCGGGTAATCCGACGCTTGCCCGGGCGCTGCGCATGCTCCCGCGCGTGGATCTGCAACTCTTGCCGCCGGGGCGCTTGGCGGGGATTTCCGGCTTCGACGCCGTCGTGCTCGATCGCGTGACCCTGGAGAAACCGCCGGGGCTGCCGAGCCTGCTGATCGCACCCCGCGCCAGTGCATGGCTGGGCCGTGCGGGCGGCGAGCTCGCCGATACCAACGTCGCGGCGTGGGATGCCTCGCATCCGCTGCTCGCGCGCGCGGGGCTGCGGGACGTGTTGATCGAGCGCGTCCAGCCGCTGCGCCCCACTGAACAGGGCGGCGTCCGGCTGAGCGCGATCGCGCGCGGACCTCAGGACGAGCCGCTGATGCTCGCGACACGCGAAGGCCCGCGCATCGCCGTTGTCGCCTTCGCGCTGGAGGCGTCGAACTTTGCCCAGCAGCCGAGCTTCCCCGCGTTTCTGGCGAACACGGTGAACTGGCTCACGCGCGAGACCGGTGCCGTGCCGCATCGGCTCGGCCAGGTCAGCGTTCCGGCCAAGGCGCGTGTGCTCGATCTCGACGGCGCGGAGGTGGCCACGCGCGAGGTGCCGGGCGGCGCGGTGTTCGAGGCGCGGCGTCCCGGGCTGTACACGGCGATGACGAGCACCGAGCGGCTGCGCATCGCGGCCAATCTGCTCGATCCGCGGATCACTGCCGTCAATGCCAGCACCCTGGCCGCGACGCCGCCGACTGCTCCGCCAGCGCGGGCAGGCATCGCGGCGCGGGTCGATCCGTGGATTGTGCTGCTGGCGGCCGCCGTGCTGCTGCTGGCCCTGGAGTGGTGGACCTACAACCGGCGGGTGACGCTGTGAGCGGCGCACTGTCCTACGGGGCGTTGTGGCCGTTGTGGCTGCTGCTGTCGCTGCCCTTGGTGTGGTGGGCCACGCGCGGCTCGCGCGCGAACCTGAGCCGCGCGCACCTGTGGACGGTGACCGCGCTGCGCAGCCTCGCGCTGGCGCTGCTCGTCGCCGCTCTGCTGCAGCCGGTGTGGAGCAAGTCCGGTTCGCGTGTGTCGGTGGTCTACGCGCTGGATGTCTCGCGCAGCGTGGCGGGTGATTTCCTGCAGTCGGCACTTCGTTTCGCCGAGCAGGCGGAGCGCGAGGCGCAGCCCGCTCTGACCCGCTTCGTGGTGTTCGGCGGCGACGCGCGCCTGGTCGAATCGGCTGCGGACGTGGCGCAGGTGTCCGTCATCAATGCGGCGCCAGCGCAGGTGCGCTCAGGCAGTGGCCCGGTCTACCAGGGCGCCACCGATCTCGAGCGCGCGCTCGACCAGGCGCTGCTCGGGCTCGATCCCTCGCACGTCAAGCGCATCGTTTTGTTCACCGACGGCAACCAGACGCGCGGTGACCTCTGGCGCAGCGTGCCTCGCTTGCAGGCCGAGGGCGTACGCGTGTTTGCCTTTCCGGCGCCGCCCCGCGCAGCAGGTGATGCCTGGGTCGAGGCGATCGATGCGCCCGCGGGCATGCGCCGCGACGAGCCGGCCAGCGTGTCGATACGCATCGTCAGTCAGGGCCAGGCCAGGGCGCAACTGCGCCTGGTCGCCGGCACCGAAGTCCTGGCCACGCGGGCATTGACGCTGCAGCCCGGCAGCAACGAGGTGTCCGTTCCGGTGCGGGTGCGCCGCGAGGGCGCGGTGCGGCTTGCGGCCAATCTCGTGACCGAAGGCGACACCCTACGCGAGAACGACACACTGCAGCAGACGTTGTGGGTCTACCCGCGCCCGCGTGTGCTCTACGTCGAGAGTCAGGCCGATTCAGCCAGGTACCTGCGCGATGCGCTCTCCCGCGAAGGCCTGGACGTGCAGGTGGTCGCGCCTGAGCGCGTGCCCGCGAACGCCGCTGGATTACAGGCCTATGACGCAGTCGTGCTGAGCGACGTGCCGGCCCAGGCGCTGGAAGGGACGCCGATGCAGGCGCTGCAAACCTATGTTCAGGAGCGCGGCGGCGGTCTGTTGTTCGCGTCCGGGGAGAGCACCTATGGCGAGAAAGGCTTCTCCGGCTCGATCCTGGAGAAGATCCTGCCGGTCGAGTTCAAGTCGGAGGAGAAGCGCAAGGATCTCGCGCTGGTGCTGTGCATCGACCGCTCCTACAGTATGAAGGGTCGCCCCATCGCGCTGGCGAAGGCCGGGGCGC
>Ga0316622_100002390_pt1 | contig 12951 bp, 10 predicted proteins | sample OWC_Aug_OW2_C1_D_FD_207646 | JGI IMG/M metagenome (GOLD analysis project Ga0316622, IMG submission 207646) | Wetland soil microbial communities from Old Woman Creek delta, Ohio, United States - OWC_Aug_OW2_C1_D5_C | ecosystem: Environmental > Terrestrial > Soil > Wetlands | place: USA: Ohio... | reverse complement strand
CGGGGACGGGCTTGTCCAGGAGGAGCGACAGCATGGACGTCAGCAGCGTCACCCCCGCCGAGGGGCCGTCTTTCGGGATGGCCCCCGCCGGGACGTGGACATGCAGGTCGAACTTGTCGAATGAATGTTCATCGATCCCGAACCGGCGGGCGCTGGCCTTGATATACGACAGAGCCGCCTGGGCCGACTCCTTCATCACCTCTCCCAGGGAACCCGTGATGAGGATCTTCCCGCGCCCGCGCATCCGCGTGGTCTCCACGAAGAGGATGTCCCCCCCCGTCTGAGTCCAGGCCAGCCCGATGGCCACACCCGACCGGTCGGTCCTCTCCGCGACCTCACGGAAGAACTTGGCCGGACCGAGGAATCCCGCGACATCGTCCCCCTTGATGACGGAAGTCCCCTCGGGCTTCTCCTCCACCAGCCGCCTGGCGACCTTCCGGCAGATCGAGGCGATCTCCCGCTCCAGATTCCTCACGCCGGCCTCGGAGGTGTATTCCTCGATGATCCGGTTGATGGCGTCGTCCTGGAAGGCGATGTTCTCGGCGGTCAGCCCGTGCTCCGAGATCTGCCTGGGAAGGAGGTGCCGCCGCGCGATCTCGAGTTTGTCTTCCTCGGAATAGCCGGGGAGCCTCAGCGTTTCCATCCGGTCCTTCAGGGCGGGAGGAATCGTGTCCAGCACGTTCGCCGTCGTGATGAACAGGACCTGTGAGAGGTCGAAGGGCACCTCGAGATAATGATCGGAGAAGGAGTTGTTCTGCTCGGGGTCGAGCACCTCGAGAAGCGCCGAGGTGGGATCCCCGCGGAAGTCCATGCCGACCTTGTCGATCTCGTCGAGCATGAACACCGGGTTCCTGGTGCCGGTCCGGCGCAGGCCCTGGAGGATCCGGCCTGGCAGCGATCCGATGTAGGTGCGCCTGTGACCGCGGATCTCGGCCTCGTCGCGGATCCCCCCCAGGGAGACGCGCGTGAACTTCCGCCCCATGGACCGGGCGATGGAGCGCCCGAGAGAGGTCTTGCCCACACCAGGGGGCCCCACGAAGCACAGGATCGGGCCTTTGAGGTCGCTCTTGAGCTTGCGCACCGCCAGGTACTCGAGGATGCGCTCCTTGATGTCCTTCAGGTCGTAATGGTCCTCGTCGAGAATCTCGCGCGCGACGCCGACCTCGATCTTGTCCTCCGTGGACTTCGACCAGGGCACGGCGACCAGCCAGTCCAGGTAGGTGCGCGAGACGGTGTACTCGGCCGAGCCGGGGGGCATCTTCGACAGGCGGTCCAGCTCGCGGTCGGCCACCTCCTTCGCCTCCTTGGTCATGCCCGCCTCGTCGATGAGCTTCCGGAGCTCCGCGGTCTCGCTGGCGCGCCCCTCCTCGTCCCCCAGCTCCTTCTGGATCGCCTTCATCTGCTCCCGCAGGTAGTACTGCCGCTGGGACTTGCCGACCTCGTCCATGACCTTGGACTGGATCTTGCTGCCCAGCTCCGTCACCTCGATCTCGCGTGAGACGATCTCGGTCAGCCGGCCCAGCCGGTCGTGCAGGTTCAGCCTGACGAGAAGGGCCATCTTCTCAGCGACCGAGATGATCAGCGAGGATGCGATCAGGTCGGAGAGTCTGGATGGACTGTCCGTGGAGGCCGCCTGCTCCGCAAGCTCGCCGGACAGGGACGGGTGGATGGCCACGAGCCGCTGGAACTGCGCGGTCAGGTTGCGGGCGAGGGCCTCGATCTCGACGCCCGTCTCCACGTCCTCCTCCAGCCTCTCGACCTCGGCCAGGATGAACGGCTGGTGCTGGACGAACTGCTTCACCCGGACACGGCAGACCCCCTGGATGATCAGGTTGATGTTGCCGCTGCTGATCTTGATCGCCTTGATGATTCGCGCGGCGGTGCCGTGACGGTAGAGCCCATCCGGATCCGGGTCGTCCACGGCCGGGTCCTTCTGGCTGATGACCACGATGGGGCGGGAGCCGCGAATGGCGTCGTCCAGCAGGCGGAGCGTCTTCTCCCGCCCCACCGAGATCGGCATCACGGTGTTCGGGAACAAGACGCTGTTTCGCAGCGGCAGCACGCCGAGAGTACCGGGGAGATCGAAGGTCTCCCCCTGCTCAGAGCCAGGGACCATGGTCCATGTCCTTTGCCGGTGTCCCGGCGGATAGAGGTCTCACGAGGCGCTCCCGGGTGCGCCCGCCAGGAGACAGAAAGGGCGCAGGGGTCCCCCGGCGCCCTGCCGCGACCGCGGGGCCATCAGGCACCGCGGATCTCCACCTTCTTCGGCTTCGCGGCCTCGGCCTTGGGAAGGTTGATCTCCAGGACACCGTCCTTGTAGACAGCCTTGATCCTGGACGCGTCGACCTCCGTCGGGAGAGTGAACGACCGCGCGAAGGAGCCGTACTGCCTCTCGATGCGATGCACGTTTTCGTCCGAGTACTCCTGGTCGCGCTTCCGCTCCCCCTTGAGCGTCAGGGTGCCGGACTGCACGTTGACCTCGATGTCGTCCCGGTTCAGCCCGGGCATTTCGGCCCTGACCACCAGGTCGTCACCGCGCTCGTAGATGTCCACCGGGGGCACCCATGTCCCCACCGGCTCCTCCCCCATCCACCGCAACGGGTAATCGGAGAAGACCCGGTTGATCCTGTCCTGGAGGCTCAGGACATCGCGGAACGGATCCCATCTCGCAGGCAACATTGTCATCATCCTCCTGTTTTGTTCATCGCTGTGTCATGTGACACGCTCTTCTAGGATCGCCCCGGCGGCGTGTCAAGAGGCACAGCGCGCTGGCCGCCCCGGGCCGGCTCCTGTCCACCGCAGGGGAGGGTGGCCGCGGGGCGGGCCGGCGGGAGGCCAGGCAAGCCCTTAGAGCTTCTGCACGAGCGCCGCGAGGAGGGCCGGCGGTATTGGCCGGTAGTCGAGCGGCTCCATGTTGAACGAGGCTCGCCCCTGCGTGAGCGACCGCAGCGAGGTGGAGTACCCGAACATCTCCGACAGCGGCGCCGTTCCCTCGACGATGACGCCGCTCCGAAGGAACCTCGTCTCTCTTATCACAGCGCGGCGGCTTCCCAGGTTCTTGACAACAGCGCCGAGGTGCTCCTCGGGTGTCCGGATCTCCAGCTTCATGATCGGCTCCAGCACGCAGACATCAGCCTTGCGCAGGGTTTCGCGGAAGGCCAGCGTGGCGGCCGAGTTCAGGGCGATCTCCGGCTGGGCCTGCTCCCCCAGGCGCGCCTCGAGGGCGGTCACCACGACCCCCACGACCGGATAACCGTACAGGCCGCCTCCCTCCGCCGCCGTCTTCAGGGTGTCGAGGAGGCCCGGAACCAGCCCGACCGGAATCGACCCTTCCGGCAGGCGGCTCGACACGCGCACCTGTCCGTGCGCCCCGGGGGCGGACCGGCCGTCCGGCTCCACGCGGACGAGCACGCGCGCGTAATGCTGCTGGTTGCCGAGCATCCGGGCGAACTCCGCCTCCCCCTGAGTGCTCGCCAGAACGGTCTCCCGGTAGGAGACCCGGGGCTTGCCGAAGGCCGACTCGATCCGGAACTCGCGGGACAGTCGGTTCTTCACCACATCGATGTGCAGCTCCCCCATGCCCGACAGGATGATCTGGCCGGTCTCCTCGTCCACCTTCTGTCTGAGGGTGGGGTCCTCCTTGCCGATGCGGCGCAGGATCTCCATCAGCCGGTCCCGCTCCTGGGCCGTCCGAGCCTCCACCGCCACCGAGACGACCGTGTCGGGGAAATGAATCGGCTCGTATGCGATCGGATGGCTTGGATCGCAGAGGGTGTCCCCGGTCGAGGAGTTCTTCAGCGCCGTGACCGCCAGGATGTCCCCCGCCACGGCCTCCTCCACTGCCGTCCCATGCTGCGCATGCATCTGCAGGAGTCTCCGGAGTCTCTCCTTCTCCCCCGTCCTCTGGTTCACGGCCCAGTCGCCCGACCGGAGCGTTCCGGAGTAGACCCTGACGTAGTACTGGTCGGTCGCAGCAGAGGCCGAGACCTTGAAGATCAAAGCCGAGAAAGGCGCCTTGGGATCCGGCTCGCGAGCCGCCGGCTCGCCCGTGCGAGGGTCCGTCCCCCGCGCCGGCGGTATGTCCAGCGGCGACGGGAGATAGAGGCCGATCGCCTCCAGCAGCGGCTGGATGCCGCAGTTGCGCAGCGCCGCCCCGCACAGGACGGGGACGACGCTCCCCGCGATCGTCGCTTCCCGCAACGCGCCTCGCAGATCCTCCGCCGAGATCTCGGCCCCCTCCAGGAACCTCTCCGCGATCCGGTCGACATGGTCCGCCAGGCTCTCCACGAGAGCGGCGCGCCCGGCGCGCGCCTCCGCCTGAATCTCCGCCGGAACGGGCGCCGAATCGAACCTCTCGCCCAACGACTCCTGGTCCCAGACCAGAAGTCGCTGATCGATCAGATCGATGACTCCCCCGAAGGACTCGGCCGACCCGAACGGGATCTGGATCACCGCGGGGACCGCTCCGAGCTTGGTGCGCATGTCCTGGACGGCCTGCCTGAAGTCGGCCCCGAGCCGGTCCATCTTGTTGACGAAGCAGAGCCGGGGCACGTTGTAGCTGTCCGCCTGATGCCAGACCGTCTCGGACTGCGGCTCCACGCCTTCCACACCGTCGAAGACGACCACGGCGCCGTCCAGAACCCTCAGGGCTCGCTCGACCTCGGCCGTGAAGTCCACATGCCCGGGAGTGTCGATGAGGTTGATCTGCCAGTCGTCCCAGAAGAGAGTCGTCGCCGCATCGGAGATCGTGATGCCTCGTTCCCTCTCGTCCTGCCGGAAGTCCATGACCGCCTGCCCGTCATGGACCTCCCCCATTTTGTGGCTCTTGCCGCTGTAATAGAGGAAGCGCTCCGTGACGGTGGTCTTACCCGCGTCGATGTGGGCGATGATGCCGATGTTGCGGAGCTTATCGATGGGTTTGCGCGCCACCGGGTGATTTTAAACCGTCCGGGCGCCTAAAAGCTGCCCTCCGCCCGGCCGCTCCGGGGGCGCGCCTTCCCTCGTGGGCGCGGGGCAGGTTCGCTCAGGAGGCCCGGCTGACCTTGGCGGCCAGCAGCTCAGCCGGCAACAGGCAGATGCCCTCCATGCGGATCCCGTTGCAGAGAGCTCCCGTGACCCGCAGGACGGACTCCCCTCCGCGTGCGAGGAGGTCCTCCACGTCGGGCCGGGGGAAGACCACATGGAACAGGCGGAAGATATCGGAGGGGCGTTTGCGCCTTGGTTCCTGGCTCCACTCCTTCGGGCGCAGCTCCCCGTTCACTCGAATGGAATCACCTTCGACCTGTTCCGGGCTGAATCCGCTCGGAAGCTCCAGCGTGAGCTCGACGCAGTCGGGACTCACGCGTGCCAATCTCACCAGAGCCATCAGCATGGCGCCCCCCCCTGAGACTGCCTCCTGCGGTCATGGTGCCTTTTCCCAAGTGGACCTTCTCGGGATGTCCACTCCCCAGACTGTTATTATAAGGGAGTACCCCCCCGCTACATGAGGTAGGAGCCGGAGCCCTCGTCGTCTCCACCGGCCTCCTCGCCGGCTGGATGCCGCCGCCAGTAGTCCTCGATGGCCCCGCGGATCTGCGGTTCCTCCGGAATCGGGACGTTGTGGATCGCCCCGAGCAGCAGCAGGGCCTGGCCGACGCGCGCGATGTCTCGCGGCAGGAGCCGGTGCAGAGGCTCGAGCAGTTCCCTTGCGCCGAGCAGGGCGGCCCATTCGGCCGTTTCGCCGACCCCCACGGTCTCCGCGAAGTCCTCGAGATGGTCCAGGAGGATGGCGAGCGACCAACGGTCCCCCTGCTCCACGAGCACTGTCAGGAGGCTGTGCATCGCCTCGTGATCGAGAGCTCGCGCCTCCAGCCTCGCACGGAGGGGGCCGGCCAGCGCGCCCCCGAGCTTGCGGACGGCCTTCTCCGCCGCTCCGTAGACGTATGAGTTCTCATCCGACAGGTAGTCGAGCACGTCGGGAACATGGTCCTCCTCCCGGAGCTCCCCGATCGTCTCCAGGGCGATCGCCTTGGGGAAGAACGGGCCGCGGGCGTCGAGCATCCGCCGGCACCACCGCAGGACACTTTCCCGTCTGGCGGCCCCTTCGTGCTCGTCCCGGACGGCCGGTGGCTCGACCGAACGCGCAAGCGCGGGCGGGAGCAGCTCCAGCAGGAAGGCCGTTTCCTCACCCGCGAGGGCCAGAAGCGCCTCGGTGTCGTCTCCCGCCCTCTGGACTTCGAGAGCGCAGTTGCGGTAGCGGGCCAGCTTGAGGAGGCAGGAGAAGAGGACGGAAGCGATCCCCTGCAGGAACACCGGGCCCAGCCGCTCGGCCTCCGCCCTGAACTGGGGCGACGAGAGGGCCATGACGATCGCCGCGATCCGATCCGGGAGTGAATCCTCCGGGTCCGAGGGGAGCGAGGCCGCATTCGACAGCAGCGTCGCGGTGACGCAGGCGAGGGCGGCGGACAGGTCCCTCGAGCGGAATGCCAGCGCCAGTTCCCGGATCGAATCCGGCTGGAGCGCGGGCGCCGGCCCCTCCAGCTCGCAGTCGTAGCCCGACTCCACGGCCTTGAGGGTCTTGCGGAAGTCGATGCGTCCGTCCGGTCCGGTTCTCATGCACCAGCCGCAGTCGTCCGCCTCCACGTGGTCGGTCAGCACTCGCAGCAGGTCTCCCATGCGGCCGAGGCCCCTCCATTGCAGCGCCCTGGCGAAGGACGCGAGCAGGGCGGTCAACTCGCTGGAGGGGGACGATTCGAGAGCCGCCCTGAAGGCGCGGGCATCGGCGAGAAGCTCGACTCTCCGATCCACCATCTCGCGAACCAGGGCGTGCGCGGCGGGGGTTCCCACCGATGCCGTGGCCTCGATCACAAGAGCCAGCGACGTCTCCGACAGATCCGTCCTGTCGATAGCCGCTCTGGCAAGGCGCAAAAGGTCGGGGTAGCCGATGCGCGAGAGGGCCTCGAACGCCTTGCCCGGTACGGCTCCACGCATCTGGCGATACGCTCGAAGGAGGATCGGGATGTGCTCCGCGGACCCGTGGTCTCCGAGGTTCTCCGCGACGAGCTCAGGCGTCGTGTCGTGCTCGTCGAGGACCAGGAGGGCGACAGCCGATGGCGCCCTGTCCGGGAATCCGCGGACCAGGCGCTCCGTCGCCCAGTACCGGACCTCCGGGTCCTCGGCTCGAGCGAACCACGCCAGCTTGTCGAAGCTCCACAGTGGTCCCGTCATCGCGTGGGGTCATGATAGCACCCCTCCGCCGCGCCTTCACAGGGCAGGGGCCATTGCCTGGCTGGCGGACGGGTGGATCGATCGACCTGGCGGAGGGCGGGGCCGTCACCGGACGGCGGGGCAGAAGCTCCTGTCCATGTAGGCGTTCAATCGACTGCGGATTTGCGGCGGCATCTCCCCGAACTCGAGGCCCAGCAGGTGCTTCCCGTCCGGTTTTCCGCTGACCCGCGTGACGCGGGCGCTCATCCGAAACTCCTGCCGCTCGCCCGGCGCAATGAACCGCAGCTCGCACTGGGAGCCCACGTCGTAACGGCGGTTCGTTTCCAGCGCCATTCCCGACTCGGACATGTCCACCGCCTTCCCCATCGTCTCCTTCCCTCCAACGGTGCTCGTCACCGTGAACAGCACCGTGACCCGCACCGACTTGCGCTCCGGCACGCGGAGGATCCTGGCGACGGCCCTCAGGAGCTCCTCACGACCCGCGCTCTTGGGCACGAGCGCATCCACGCCGACCCGCGCGCATTCCCTTCGGAGCTCCTCGGAGTCCGCCGCCGTCGTGATCACCACGGGGACGCGCCTCGCGTCGGGGCGCGCTTTCAGACGCGCGCACACCTCCGTGCCGGTCAACCCGGGCATGAACTGGTCCAGCACCACCACGTCAGGAAGCTCCGAGACCGCGAGAGCCAGGGCGTCGAGGCCGCCCCTGGCGGTGAGGACACGAAAGCCGCTTCGCTGAAAGAACGTCCTGCCGATCTCCAGATCGAGCAGGACATCGTCTGCCAGGATGACCGTCAGCCGCGGAGTCGTCATCGTCTCCCTGCGTAAGATGGTGTCGCCGGGCGAGCCGCGCAACGCCGCGTCCGGTTACAATAGGCAGGCATGAGCGACGAGATCGCCCCGGGGTTTCTGATCGCCGTGCCTCAGCTCATGGACGGCAACTTTCACCGGACCGTCGTGTTCCTCCTGGAGCACAACGCCCAGGGGGCCTTTGGCCTGGTCATCAATCGTCCCTCCCAGATGAAGGTCCGCGACCTGCTCAAAACCCTCGAGATCGACCCTGGAGAAGGGGACCCGGACGCCCGTGTTCTCGTCGGCGGCCCGGTCCAGCCGGAAACCGGCCTCGTGCTGCACACCGAGAAGGACTTCGGCGAGGAGTCCCGCCGCGTGACCGAATCGATCTTCGTCGCGAGTACTCCGGCGTCCCTGCGCAGGCTGGTCGCTCGCGGCAGCTCGAGAGTCCTCTGTTTCGCGGGCTACGCCGGCTGGGGCCCGGGCCAGCTCGAGCGGGAGCTCAACGAGGGGTCCTGGATCATTGCGCCCGCCGATGACTCGCTGCTGTTCGCGCAGGACAGGGGGGGGCTGTGGGAGAAGGCCCTGCGGAAGCTCGGGATCGATCCGCGGCTCATCGTTAGCGGTGGCGCCGTGAGCTGAGGCGCCCTCACCCCGCCCGGGGGGGAGGCCATCCATGGCCCCAGAGCGTCCATGCCAGCCAGCCCGGTTCCGCCTCGTGATACGGGTCTACGATCTGGATCGATCCGTGGAGTTCTACGAGGAGGGGCTCGGCCTGCGCCTCATCGAGCGGTGGAGCAGGCCGGATGGGTCCGGCGCCCTCCTGGATGCGGGCGGCGGCCTTCTGGAGCTCGTCGGCAAGCCGGCGAGCATCAAGATCCGGGGGGGCTGGGACTTCGTGCCGCCCGTCGCCAAGTTCGATCTGATCCTCGAGGTCCCGGACCTCGACGCCTGGCACGCATCGCTGCGCGCCCGCGGCCTGGAACCCCTGTCGGCCCCGAACGACCTGCCTGGCGGCGGCCGCTCATTCACGATTCAGGACCCGGACGAGACGCCTGTCGTCTTCCGGGAGGTGACCCGGGGATGAGATTCCCTGCCGCATGGGAGGCGCCACGATGAAGGCGGTCGTCATCAGGCAGCACGGAGACGAGAGCGTACTGAACATCGAGGACGTTCCACGCCCCGTTCCTTCTGAGGACGAGGTGCTCGTCCGTGTCCGCGCCGTTGCCGTGAACCACCTCGACCTGTGGGTGCGCGCTGGCGTGCCTGGGGCCAAGTTCCCGCTCCCGGTGATTCCCGGAAGCGACATCGCCGGGGTGGTCGAGGCGGCTGGCAGCGCCGCGAAGGGCGTGAAGGCCGGCGACGACGTGCTTGCGCTGCCGGGATTCTCCTGCGGGAGATGCCGGGAGTGCGCGGGCGGCCAGGACCAGCTCTGCCGGCAATACGGCATCCTGGGCGAGACGCGCAACGGAGGTTGCGCCGAGTACATCGCCATCCCTGCCGTCAACGCCCTTCCCCGCCCGGCGAACCTCACCGCCGAGCAGGCTGCGGCGATCCCGCTGGTGTTTCTCACGGCCTGGCACATGCTCGTGGGCCGCGCCCGGCTGCAACTGGGCGAGACGGCCCTGATCCACTCGGCCGGCAGCGGCATCGGCAGCGCGGCCATCCAGATCGCCAGGCTCCACCACGCCCGGGTCATCGCCACGGCGGGATCGGACCACAAGCTGGCCAAGGCGCGCGAATTGGGAGCGGACGAGACCGTCAACTACTCCGGGACGGACTGGGTCGAGCACGTCCGCCGCCTCACCGGCAAGAAGGGGGTGGATGTCGTCGTCGAGCACGTCGGCGCGGCCACCTGGGACGGCTCGATCCAGTGCCTTGCCAAGGGAGGCCGCCTCGTCATATGTGGAGCGACTTCCGGCAACGAAGTGGCGATCGACCTCAGGCGACTGTTCTTCCGGGGGCTGTCCCTCCTCGGATCGACGATGGGCAACCGGGCCGAGCTGATGGAGGTCCTGGCGCACGTCGGCCGCGGCTCGCTCCGGCCGGTGGTGGACCGGGTGATGCCGCTCTCCGAGGTGCGGGAGGCGCACCGGCTCATCGCGCGGCGCGAACAGTTCGGGAAGATCGTCCTGGCCGTCCCGTGACGGCCGGTGCCGCGGAAATACGGCGGCCGCGAGGACGTATCCTGAGGATGTGAGTCGCGCTCAACCTCCCGGGCTCGCGACCAGGGCCCGGGCCGGACGGCAGGGTTGATGGTCCCAGATCTCCCCAGAGCAGGCCGCGGAGAAGCGCGAGGCACTCCCGCGCCTTTCCCGGTTCGGGGCCCCGCCGCCCCATGGGGCGCGGGCTTCGCCGCGGCGGCCCCGTCACCCCGGTCCGCATACCGGTTCCTCCTCTCCTGGGCGGCCGCATGGGCGGCCGTCGGGATCGCTGTCGCCTCCGTGATCACCTTCTCGGCCGCGCTCGCCGAGCTCATCCCCGTGATCCTGATCAGCGTCCTGTTCGCCGAAATCCTGGGGTTCACGGCCCTGACGTCGTGCAGGCTGATCTTCCCTTATTTCACGCGCCTTCCCTACGCCGTCAGGATCGTGCTGCAGGTCCTCACGCTCTTCTCAGGGACGGCCTTCGGCTCCGCCCTGGCCATCTCCTCCCGTCCCCTCTACTTCCTCGCGCGGCCGCGCCTCGTGGCCGTCGTGATCCTCGTGAATGCGGCCGTGGGGGTGATCGTGGGGATCTCCCTGCACACATATGACTCGATGCGCATGCAGATCGAGCAGTCCTTCCGCGCCCTGCGCGAGAAGGAGGCCATGGAGCGGGAGGTCGAGATCGCCCGGGAGGTCCAGCAGGAGCTCTTCCCCCGGTCCGTCCCGACAGTCTCCGGACTCGAGATGGCGGGCATATGCCTGCCCGCCATCGGCATCGGCGGGGACTACTATGACTTCCTCCCGATGGACGAGGAACGCGTCGGACTGGTGATCGCGGACGTGTCGGGGAAGGGCATCCCGGCAGCCCTCCTCATGGCCAGCGTGCAGGCCTTGGTGCGGGGTCTGTTCGTCCCCACGGTGCCAGTCTCCGAGCTCAACCAGCGGCTCAACGACATCCTCTATCGCTCCACCTCGCCGTCGCGATACGCGACACTCTTCTCCGCCCTCTGGGACGGCCGCAGCCGGACCCTGACATACAGCAACGCCGGCCACAACCCGCCACTCCAGTTCGGTTCCGGCGGACTCGAGCGGCTTTCCTCCGGCGGGATCCCCCTGGGCGTCCTGGGCAACGTCCGCTACGAGCAGGAGAGACGGCCCCTTTCGGCCGGGGACCTCCTCGCCCTCTACACCGACGGCGTCACGGAGGCCACGAACCAGGCGGGCCGGGAGTTTGGCGAGCAGCGCCTGGTCTCGACCCTTTCCCGCCACCGGCACCTCCCGCTGGACGAGCTCGTGGGCGCCGTGCTGCGGGAGCTGGAAACCTGGCTGGGCGGCCACCCACCGCAGGACGACGTCACGCTCGTCCTCGCGCGGGCTCTATGAAGAGAGACGGGACCTTTCCGCGGCCCCTGCAGGCGATCCTTTGGGCCGGCGCCAACTCGGCCGCTGGGGCGACGACGGGGACGGTGGTCGGGGCCTTCAGGGAGGGAGGGTTCGAGCCGACCATCATCCTGATCAGCGTGCTGTTCGGGAACGTGGTCGGCTTCACGGTTCTGCTGTCATCGAGCGTGGTCTTTCCCCGCGTGAGAGGGCTCTCCCCGCTGCTGCGGGCGGCGCTGCTCATCCTCACGCTCATCTCCGGCTCGGTCGCCGGGACGGCCCTGGTGATCTTCCTCTTCCCTCTCTATGTCATTCGCGACCTCACGCAGTCTCTCGCCGTCTTCGGAATCAACGGCGTTCTGGCGCTGATCGTGGGGGCGATCGTCTATATCTACGAGGATCTCCGGGCGCGGCTGGCCGAGTCGCTGCGGGAAATCGAGGAGGTCCGGCTCGTCGAGGCCCAGCTCAAGGAGCAGGCCGTGCGCGCCGAGCTGTCCGCCCTCCAGGCTAGGATCAACCCCCATTTCTTCTTCAACACGCTGAACACGATCTCCTCGCTGCTGGCGGACGATCCCGGGCGGGCGGACGATGTCCTCCAGCGCCTGGCAGGGCTGTTCCGGTACACGTTCAAGGCCTCGGACGCGGGCCCAGTGACGCTGGCCGAGGAACTGGCGTTCGTGGACGACTACCTCGAGATCGAGCGCGCGCGCTTCGGGGACCGGCTCCGCGTGGTGCACGAGATCGTCCCGACCGCCCTCGCCACGCGCGTTCCCGGGCTCATCCTCCAGCCGCTGGTCGAGAACTCGGTGGCCCACGGCATCGCGCCGCGGATCGAGGGGGGCAGCGTCAGGATCGCCGCCCGCGTCGAGGGGGCCGACCTCGTCGTGGAGGTTGGCGACGACGGCCAGGGCCTGAAGGGGGCGGCCCGGGAGGGGGAGGACTTCTCCTGGCTGATACGGGATGGCCACGGTCTCGGCAACGTGCGCCGGCGTCTCGAGGCCTTGTACGACCGGTCCGCCTCGATCCACCTCCTGGCCGGCCCGGGAGGACGGGGGGCCTCGGTGTTTCTGCGGATCCCGGCCGGGACGACCCCGGCGCGCTTCCCGCGAAACGGACCTCCCGAGACGCGGGCCCACATGGCGTCCGGAGGATCCTGATGCCGATACGTGTCGTCATCGTCGAGGACGAGAAGCCCGCGCGCGACCGCATCCGGCGCCTGCTGGCCGAGCATGCCGATTTCACCGTCGCAGGGGAGGCCTCCGACGCGCCGTCGGCCGTGGCTCTGATCGACAGCCAGCGGCCGGAGCTCTGCTTCCTCGACGTTCAGATGCCAGGCGGAAGCGGCTTCGATGTGCTCCGGCGCGTGAAGCACGTTCCCCGGGTGATCTTCGTGACCGCCTTCGATCAGTACGCCGTGCGCGCCTTCGAG
>Ga0316622_100002387_pt1 | contig 12960 bp, 12 predicted proteins | sample OWC_Aug_OW2_C1_D_FD_207646 | JGI IMG/M metagenome (GOLD analysis project Ga0316622, IMG submission 207646) | Wetland soil microbial communities from Old Woman Creek delta, Ohio, United States - OWC_Aug_OW2_C1_D5_C | ecosystem: Environmental > Terrestrial > Soil > Wetlands | place: USA: Ohio... | reverse complement strand
CCGGCGTCACGCACCGCGTCGTCGCGCGCTGCGCTGCGGGCCGTTCCCCCCGGCGAGAACGGCGCACGCCCGGCGGCCGCAACGGTGCGACGCGGGCGCGGCGGGCGCCGGGGTGCGGATCCTGGCACGGCTTGCTTTCCCCGGGGCGGGAGGCACGCATGTCCGACGACCACGCCGACAAGTCCTTCTGGCTCGCCGCCTACGGCCCGTACGCCGAGAACCGCCCGCTCGAGGCGGTGATCGACGTCGACGTGGCCGTCGTCGGTGGCGGCTTCACCGGCCTGTCCACGGCCTGGCACCTGCGGTGTGCCGAGCCCGGCGCGTCCGTGGCCGTGCTCGAGAGCGAGATCGTCGGCTACGGGGCCAGCGGCCGCAACGCCGGCTTCTCGATGACGCTCTTCGGCCTCGAGGCCGGCGTGACCAAGGCGCTGTTCGGCGCGCAGCGCACGGTCGAAGCGTACCGCTACATGGAGCGCGCGGTCGACTACGTCGACCGGCTCGTGCGCGAGCACGGCATCCGCTCCGACTACGAGTTCCCGGGGTACCTCCGCGTCGCGACCAGCGAGGGCGCGGCGCGACGCATCGAGCGCGATCTCGAGCTGCTCACTCGCCTCGGCATCGCCGGGCTCGAGTGGATGGACGCACCGCGGCTGCGTGCGGAGGTCGACTCGCCGGCGTTCCTGGGCGGCGTGTGGGAGCCGCGCTGCGGGCTCCTGGACCCGGCGCGGCAGGTGCGGGAGCTGAAGCGGCTGGCCGAGGCGGCGGGCGCACGGGTGTTCGAGCGCACGCCGGTGACCTCGATCCACCGCGGCGAGCGGCTGCGGCTGACGACGCCGCGCGGCACGGTGACGGCGCGCAAGCTCGTGCTCGCGACGAACGCCTACTCGCACCTGCTGCCCTGGCTTCGCCGCAAGCAGGTGCCGGTCTTCACGCACATGGTGGTGACCGAGCCGCTGTCGGCCGAGCGGCGCGCGCGCATCGGCTGGCGGAACCGCCAGGGCGTCGAGGACGGCCGCGCCCTCATCCACTACCTGCGCCTCACGGCGGACGACCGCATCGCGATCGGCGGCAGCGACGTCAGCATCCCGTACGGCAGCGACATGGACTGCGACGCCAGCCCGCGCGTGTTCGCCGACCTCGAGCGCGCGATCGTCGGGTTCTTCCCGGCGCTGGGTGGCATCCGCTGCACGCACCGCTGGGGCGGGCCGGTGTCGGTCCCCGTCCAGATGGTGCCGGCGCTCGGCTACCTGGGCGACCCGCGCGTCACGTACTCGCTCGGCTGCATGGGGCACGGCGTGTCCCTCTCGCACCTGAACGGCCAGACCCTCGCCGACCTCGTGCTCGAGCGGCGCACGGAGCTGACCGAGGTGTGGTTCGTGAACCGCCGCGTCGTCCCGTGGCCGCCGGAGCCGCTGCGCTTCGCGGTGGGCCGGGCCGTGCGCGGCGCGCTGCGTCTCCTCGACGCGCGCGACGAGCGCCGGCCGCGGCCTGCGGCACTGCCCGAGGCGCTGGCGGCCGCGCCGCCCGGCGCCCCGGCGTCGATGCTCGCAAGCGCGCCGCCGGCACCCGTGCCAGCCGAGGCGGCGGAGGGGGCCGCCGCCTCGCCCGGCCCCGGCTGACGCGGCGGCCGCTGCGGCACCTACCGATCGAGCAGGTCGGCGCGCTCGGCCTTCACGAACTCCTCGCGGACCGCGTCGAAGTCGCCCCGGGTGAAGGGCTTGAAGGCCGTGTCGCCGCGGCGCCGCCAGTAGAGGCGCGAGGCGGGCAGGCGCCGGCGGTCGTAGTGCAGCTGCTTCAGGTTCCGCACCAGGATCTTCTCGGTCTGCGTGTACTCGAACTCGTCCACGATGCGCACGAAGTCGGGGAGCCACTTCTTGTCCATCGCGCCTTCGGTCACCTGGCGATCGCAGAACTCGAAGAAGCCCCGGGGGTCGAAGGTCGCATCCGCGCGCAGCTTGAGCGCGATCATCACCAGCTCGTCGGACACCGCGCACGGCACGCCGTACGCCGCCGCGAGCACGATGTCGGGGTGCTCCTGGACGAGCCGGGCGACCTGCAGGGCCGAGAAGTTCTCGCCGTCCTTGCGGATCCAGTCGTCCGTGCGGCCGTCGAAGAACAGGTAGCGCTTGCCGTCGCGCTCGAGGATGTGGCCGAGGTCGCCGGAGTGGTAGACGCCGTCGCGGTACTTCTGCGAGTTCGCCTCGGCGTTGTCGAAGTAGCCCTGGAACAGCGCGGTGTCGCCGGCGATGCGGCAGATCTCGCCGACCGCCTCGGCGTAGTTGAGGATCTTGCCGTCGGGGCCGAGCTGCGCCGGGGGGCACGGCTTGCCGAGCTCGTTCACGATCTGCACCGCCGGGTCGGTGATCTCGCCCACCGAGCCGCGCGGATCACCCTTGCGCCGGAACGTGCTGATGGCCGCCTCGGTCGAGCCGTACAGCTCGAACATGTCCTCGAGGTTGAACCACTTCTCGAAGCGCTCGATGTCGGGCGCCGCTGCGCCGTTGCCGAGCGCGTGGCGGAGCGTGTTCTGCGGGTTGTTGGCGAGCTCGGCGACGATGCGGGCCTCGTCGCCCCCGTAGTGCTTCTCGATGTGGCCGAGCACGTAGTGCACGGGCTCGCCGACGTAGTTCCAGAAGGTCACGCCGTGGCGGAACACGTCCGGCACGAACTGCGAGGCGCTGAAGCGCTCGCGCAGCGCGAGCTTGCCGGTCACGTGCATGGCCGGGTGGAAGCCCAGGTAGAGCGCGTTCGAGTGGAAGAGCGGCATGCAGGCGTAGCCGGTGTCGTCGGGGCCGAGCCCGAGGTTCCCCGACACCGCCATGCCGATCGCGAGCATCTTGAAGTGGTTGTTCTGGATGCCCTTCGGAAGCCCGGTCGTGCCCGAGGTGTAGATCACGATCAGTGGCCGCGTCGGGTCGACGTCGACGCCGGGCGCATCCAGCGAGCGATCCGCCGGACCGACCTCGCGCGCCAGGACGTCCGTCAGGTTCGGCGCCTCGAAGGGACCGCCCGAGGTCGGCACCACGAGGATGTTCTCGGGCGCGACGGTCGTGAGGGCGCTGCGCACGCGCTCGACCTCCGGCCAGAGCCGCTGGTCGACGACCAGGATGCGTGCTCGCGACTGGTTCACCACGCCCGACAGCACCTCGCCGCGCAGGCCCGTGTTGACGCCGAAGAGCGTCGCGCCGATGTAGCCGCAGCCTCCGTACAGGGCGAGGAGCTCGAGGTGGTTCTCGAGCAGCATGGCGACATGCGGTGGGTGGGCGTCGTCGATCGGGCCGAGCCGGCGGCGCAGCAGGTGCGCCATGCGGACGCACTCGTCGCGGTAGCGGCGGAAGGTCCAGCTCCGGTCGTGTTGCATCAGGAAGACGCGATCGCCGACCTCCGGATGGGCGGCGCGGGCGTCGATCTGCGCACCGAGCAGCAGCGGCGCATCGATGGACGGGGCAGGCGTGGGCACGGCGGGTTCCTCCTCGGGGGATCTCGGTCGAGCGGTCGTTCTAGCCGAGGTTGCGCCCCCGTGGAAAGGCGCGCCCGGCCGCTCAGCCCTTGATGTTGCCGATCGGCGTGAGCGACGCGACCTTGCGCGAGATCCCGAGGCGATCGAGCACGTCCACCACCGCGGCGATGTCCTTGTAGGCGAACCCCGCCTCCTCGGCGACGCCGGTGGTCGAGGCGGCCCGCACGACGATCCCGCGCGCCTCCATGTCGGCGAGCAGCTTCCTGCCCCACACCCGCCGCTTCGCCTCGTGTCGGGACATCGTCCGCCCCGCGCCGTGGGCGGTCGACCCGAAGGTCTCGCTCATCGCCCGCGCCGTGCCCACCAGCAGCGCCGAGCCGGTCTCCATCGAGCCGCCGATGATGACCGGCTGGCCGGTGTCGCGATACGCCGCGGGCAGGTCGGGCATCCCCGGGCCGAAGGCCCGGGTCGCGCCCTTGCGGTGCACCAGCAGCTCCAGCTCCTCGCCCGCCACCCGGTGCCGCTCCAGCTTGGCCGTGTTGTGGCACACGTCGTAGACCACCGAGAGCCCGAGCGCGTGCGGATCGCGCCCGAACACCTGCGTCATCACCTCGCGGACGCGGTGGGTGATCACCTGGCGGTTGGCGAAGGCGGTGTTCGCGGCCGCCGTCATGGCGGCGAAGTAGCGCTGGCCCTCCGGAGAGCGGAACGGCGCGCACGCCAGCTCCCGGTCGCGGACCGTGATGTGGTACTGGCGCATCGCCACGACGAAGGCGCGCAGGTAGTCGGTGCCGACCTGATGGCCGAAGCCGCGCGAGCCGCAGTGGAGCATCACCAGGACCTCCCCCGGTCCGTCGATGCCCAGCGCGCGGGCGAGCCCCTCGTCGTGGATCGCGCCCGGGCGCACGACCTGGATCTCGCGGTAGTGGTTGCCCGAGCCCAGCGTGCCGAGTTGCTGAAGGCCGCGCTCGACCGCGCGCTCGCTGACGCAGTCGGGGTCGGCCCCGGCGAGGCACCCGCGCGCCTCGGTGTGCTCCAGGTCGTCTGGCCAGCCGTAGCCGTGCCGCACGCACCAGCCGGCGCCTTCGCGCATGACATCCGCGAATGCCGCCTCGGTGAGGCGGACGAAGCCGCGTGCACCGACGCCGGCGGGGACCGCCCGGAAGAGCGCCTCCACCAGCTCGGTGAGCCGGGGGCGGACCTCGGCCTCCGTCAGCGACGTGCGCAGGAGTCGCATCCCGCAGTTGATGTCGAACCCGATCCCGCCCGGCGAGATGACGCCGGTGTCGGGGCGGAACGCGGCCACGCCGCCGATCGGAAAGCCGTAGCCCCAGTGCCCGTCGGGCATGCAGAGCGATGCGCGGACGATTCCCGGCAGGCAGGCGACGTTGGTCACCTGCTCGAAGACGCCGGCGTCCATGCCGGCCAGCAGCTCGGGCGAGGCGTAGATCCGGGCCGGAACCAGCATGCCCGGCTTCTCGGAGGGCGGGATCTCCCAGATGCAGTCGCCGGCCGGGTTCACGTGCATGGCGGGATCCTAGATGTCGATGACGACGCGCGCGCGCCAGCCACGGCCCACCGGCTCGAGGGCGAACTGGTAGAAGGTCACGGCCTTCGGATCCGACCGCAGGTGGACGGTGGCCGGGTCCAGCGGGCCGCCCTCCACCTCGGCGGCGAGCTGGAACGGTCCGTCGCCGGCGATGGCCACGCGCGCGCGCGGATACACCTCCGCGTCGCGGTCCTTGCGGAAGATCAGCTCGGAGAGCCAGTCGTAGAGGAGCAGCTCGAGGGTGTCGGCGTCGAGCGCGATGGTCCGCCGCGCCGTCATCGGCACGGTGGCCGGGTCGGCCATGACCTCGGCCAGCGCCCGCGCCGCGGTCTCGAAGAGGTCGGCCAGGTCCGCGCCCTCGAGCTGCACGGCGCAGTCCGCGATCGCGATCTCCTCCAGGAACTCGTAGTGCCCCATGCCCCGGCGCCTCGGCGGTGCAAGTGCGGGACCAGCCTCCGGCCAAGAGCCGGCCCCCGAGGCGTTCGCGGCCATCGGATCGCCGCCGGGCGGGGGTTGTCGGCGGCGGGAGCGCTGCGGCGCACGGCGGCATGCCCGCGTCCTCAGCGCGCCGTTCCCGTGCGACCGGCGGTCGCGGTGGAGCTGACGGTCCGGCTCACCGAGGGCTTGTCTTGGCTGCGAGGCGGGGGATAACCCTCGCTCCACATGCGGCAGGGCAGCCCCTGGGTGATCGCGGCCCTCGTCGGCGTCCTGACGAGCCCGGGGCCGGCAAGCGCGCACGCGGTGCTGATGCGAGCGTCGCTCCAGGGGGCCCCGGTGCGCGCCGGGGTGGCGACGACGGTCACCCTGCGCTTCAACTCGGCGCTCGAGCCCGGCCTGAGCCGGGTGGTGCTGGTGGACGAGCGCGGGCGGGAGCAGCCGCTCGAGGCCCGTCCCACCGGCGAGCGCTCCGAGCTGCAGCTCGAGCTGCCGCCGCTGGCCGCGGGGACGTACGGCCTGCGCTACAAGGTGCTGGCCGCCGACGGACACGTGACCGAGAGCCTGCTGCGCTTCACGGTGCCGGCGAACTAGCGGGCCGCCGTCGCGGCGCCGTGCCGCTCCCGCAGCTGCGCGGCGGTCAGGGTGGAGCCGTCCGGGCTCCAGCCGGGCGGGGCGACCAGATAGGCGAGTCGCGTCCGCAGCGGCGCCGGGCGCAGGGCCTGGTGCAGCATCGCCGCCCACTCGTGGAAGGCGATGCGCACCGGGTTGAAGGTGTCGATGTTCGTGGTCAGGCCGTAGCGAACCCGCGTGCCCTCCGGCTCGAAGGTGCCGAACAGGCGGTCCCAGACGATCAGGATCCCGCCGTGGTTGCGGTCGAGGTACTCGAGGTTCGAGCCGTGGTGCACGCGATGGTGCGACGGCGTGTTGAAGGCCGATTCGAACCACCCCAGCCGGCCGATCAGCTCGGTGTGGATCCAGAACTGGTAGACCAGGCTCAGCGACACCTGCGCCAGGAGCATCATCGGGTGGAAGCCGACGAGCGGCAGCCACCAGTAGAAGAGCGGGATGGTGAATGGCGTCGTCCACGACTGCCGGAGCGCGGTCGAGAGGTTGTAGCGCTGGGAGGAGTGGTGGTTCTCGTGCGCCGCCCAGAGGAAGCGCACCTCGTGCGAGGCCCGGTGCCACCAGTAGTAGGTGAAGTCCTCGGCGACGAAGAGCGCCACCCAGGCGCCGACGCCGGTGCCGAGCTCGAACGGCCGGTGCTCGTACAGCCAGAAGTATCCGCCGACGAGCAGCGTGCGCACGCCGAGCGCGATGAGGACGTTGACCGCGCCCATCGTGAGGCTGGCCGCCGTGTCCGGAGCGGTGTAGCCGAGCAGGTCGCGCCGGCCCTGCCGCTCCGCGCGCCGCACGAGCGCCGCCTCGATCGCGATCGAGATCAGGAAGACGGGGAAGACCCAGTAGATCCAGGCGCCCATGGGGTGCGCGCGCCATCGGGCCGGACCCGATCCGCCGGGGACCGGCTGCAACGCGTGGCGTCATGCCTAGCCGGCTCCCGATCGCTGGTCAAGCCGAAACCTCGGCAGCGATGCCCGCGGCGGGGCGTGCTCGGGTCGATCCCCGCCCGACGGTGTCGCGCGATCGGGGTTCCTCGGTCGGCGTCTGCGACGATCCCCTCGCGGAACAGCGGACCCATGCGGGCGCTGTTCCGCCAAGGTGACATGATCGCCCTCGTGAGCACGCATCCAGGCCCCCGCGGCGTGCGCCCGCTGGCAACCGATTGCGTCGTGTTCGCGTGCGCCTTCGGCGGCGCGCTCGCCTTCGCGCTGGTGGCGGACGTCGCGCCCGGCTGCGCGCAGACCGTCGCGGCGCCACGATTCCCCCCCGCGCGCGACGAGATCTTCGTCTACCCGGATGCGCTCGGCAACCTGGCCGGGGAGGCGACGCGCCTGCTGCCCCGCGCCTTCGCCACCCGCCCGGGCAGCGCCAGGTCCCGGCCGCGCGCTCCCCGGGACGAAGGCGTCCCCCGGGTGGGCCGTGGGGCGCCGCGTCCAGGCGTGCGGCAGACATGCTAGGCTCGGTCGGCCGGGAGGTCCCACGCGATGAAAACCCTCGCCCTCGTCCGCACCGTCGTGTTCGCCCTGCTGCTGGCCTACACGCTCTACGCCATGCCCTGGAAGTACCTGGACCTCATCTTCTTCGAGCGCGGCGGGATGCTGCTGCCCGCCCAGGAGGTGCTGCACAACCTGAGGCCGCTCGTGATCGCCGCGTGGATCGCGGTGGCCTGGATCGGCCTGGACTCGTGGCTGAGCATCGCGGTCTGGCGCCGCGAGCTTCGCCGCGCCCACGAGGCCGGTACGGAGGCGGCGTCTGCCCTTCCGGCGAAGGCCGCGAGGGAGTAGGGCCGCGGTCGAGCCGGTCGGCCGGCTGCGCCCGGCCCCTGCCGTGCGCCACGGACCCGAAGGTGGCCGAGATCGGCGCGCGCGGGCGTCCGGTTGACAGCACCGGCCCGGCGGGCGATCTGCGGCAGGCTCATGGCGCGGGTAGCGAGAGCGATCACCCCGGAGGCGGCGGCGGTGCGGGAGGCGCGGGTTGCGCGGACGCTGTGCGAACGGGGCGCCGCCCGCCCGCTCGGACGATGAGCGGGCGGGTCGTCCTGGTCGGCGCCGGGCCGGGCGACCCGGGGTTGCTCACGCTGCACGGCCGGCGCTGGCTCGCGGCCGCCGACGTGGTGGTGCACGACCACCTGGTGCACCGGCGCATCCTCGAGCACGTGCGGCCGGACGCCGAGGTGATCCTCGTCGGCCAGCCGCACGTCGCGGGCATGCGCCTCGAGCAGGGGGCGATCGAGCGGCTGCTCGTCGAGCGGGCGCGCGCCGGCAAGCTGGTCGTGCGCCTCAAGGTGGGCGATCCGTTCGTCTTCGGCCGCGGCGCGGAGGAGGCGGTGGCGCTGCGCGACGCCGCCGTTCCCTACGAGATCGTGCCGGGCGTGACCGCCGCGACCGCGGTTCCTGCGTACGCCGGGATCCCGGTCACGCACCGCGACCACGCCTCGCTCGTGACCATCGCGACGGGCCACCAGGCGCACGACCCGGCCAGCGGCGAGCCCACGTCGCCGCCGCTGCCCTGGGAGGCGCTGGTCCGCCAGGGCGGCACGCTGGTCTTCCTGATGGCGGTGAAGTGCCTCGAGGCCGTGCTCGCGGCGCTGATGGCGCACGGGCTCGATCCCGACACGCCCGCGGCGATCGTCGAGCGCGGCACGCTCGGCACGCAGCGCACGGTCACGGGCACCGTGGCGACGCTCGGCGCGCTGGCGCGGGCGGCCGCGATCGGTCCGCCGGCCACCCTCGTCGTCGGCGCGGTGGTGGCGCTGCGCGAGCGCATCGCATGGGTGGAGGGGCGGCCGCTGCTCGGCCGGCGCATCGTGGTCACCCGGCCCCGCGAGCAGGCCGGCGAGCTGGCGCGGCTGCTGGAGGCCGAAGGGGCCGAGGTCGTGGTCTTCCCGACCATCGCGATCGCGCCGCCGCCCGACCCGGCCGCGCTCGACGCGGCGGTGTGCGCCGCCGCATCCTACGACTGGGTCGTGTTCACCAGCGCCAACGGGGTGCGTGCCTTCTTCGACCGCGTGGCGGCGCTCGGGCGCGACGTGCGCGAGCTGGCGCGTGCGCGGATCGCCGCGATCGGGCCGGAGACGGCAGCGGCCCTCGAGGCCCGGCTGGTCCGCCCGGCGGCGGTGCCGGAGGAGTTCCGCGCCGAGGGGCTGCTCGACGCGCTCGCGGGGGAGGACCTCCGCGGCCGGCGCGTGCTCCTGCCGCGCGCGGCCGGCGCGCGTGCGGTGCTGCCCGCCGAGCTCGGTGCGCGGGGAGCCCGGGTCGACGAAGTGGTGGCGTACCGCGCCGTGCCGCCGCCGGACGCCGATCCGGGGGCGCTGGTGGCGGCGCTCGAGGCGGGGCGGGTGGACGCGGTCACGTTCACGAGCAGCTCCACCGCCCGCAACTTCGCGACGCTCCTCGGGCGCGACCTGCTCTCGCGCGTGGTGCGGCCAGGACGGCCCGTGGTCGCGTGCATCGGCCCGGTGACCGCCGACACGGCGCGCGCCGTCGGCCTCACGGTCGACGTCGTGCCGGCCGCGTACACCGCGGCCGCGCTCGCCGCCGCGCTCGCAGCCCACTTTGCAAACCCGGACGCCAGCCGCTAAGCCCGACGGCGGGATGAGCCGCTTCCCCGCGTACCGGCCGCGGCGCATGCGCCGGACGGAGGCGCTGCGGCGTCTCGTGCGCGAGACGCGCCTCTCGGCCGAGCAGCTGATCCAGCCACTCTTCGTCGTGCCCGGCACGAACGTCGAGCGGCCGGTCGCTGCCATGCCCGGCGTCGCACAGCTGTCGGTCGACCGCACCGCCGAGGAGTGCCGGCGGCTCGCGGACCGCGGCGTCTCCGCGGTCATCCTCTTCGGCATCCCGGAGCGCAAGGATTCGCACGGCTCCAGCGCCATCGATCCCGACGGCGTCGTGCCGCGCGCGCTCGCGGCGATCCGCCGCGCCGCGCCGGGGCTGCTGCGCGTCACCGACGTGTGCCTGTGCGAGTACACCGACCACGGGCACTGCGGCATCCTGCGCGAGGGCGACGTCGACAACGACCCGACGCTCGAGGTGCTCGCCGGGGAGGCGCTGGCACACGCGCGTGCCGGCGCCGACCTGGTGGCGCCGTCCGACATGATGGACGGCCGCGTCGGCGCGATCCGCCGCGCGCTCGACCTCGCCGGCTTCGAGCACCTGCCGATCATGAGCTATGCCGCCAAGTTCGCCTCGGGCCTCTACGGACCGTTCCGCGAGGCCGCCGGGTCGACGCCGGCCTTCGGCGACCGGCGCTCGTACCAGATGGACCCGGCGAACGCCGACGAGGCGCTGCGCGAGGTGGCGCTCGACATCGAGGAGGGCGCCGACGTCGTGATGGTGAAGCCGGCGAGCCTCTACCTCGACGTGATCCGGCGGGTGAAGGAGCGCTTCGGCTGGCCGGTTGCGGCGTACCAGGTGAGCGGCGAGTACGCGATGGTGAAGGCCGCCGCGGCCAACGGCTGGATCGACGAGGCCCGCGTGGCCGAGGAGAGCCTGCTCGCCATCCGGCGCGCCGGCGCCGACGTCATCGTCACCTACTTCGCGCGCGAGCTGGCGGGGAGGTTGCGGTGAGGCGGGCGCTCGCGGCGCTGCTGGCGCTGGCGCTCGCTGCGGCGCCGCCGGCGCTCGCGGCCACGGCGGAGCAGGAGCTGGGGCGGAAGTTCATCCTCGAGGCACGCAGCCAGCTGCCGCTGATCGAGGACCCCGCCGTCGTCGAGTACGCGGAGAAGCTCGGACGCCAGCTCGTGGGCTCGCTCGGGCCGCAGGAGTTCGACTATCATTTCTACGTCGTCGACCATCCCTCGCTGAACGCGTTCGCGGTGCCGGGGGGCTACCTGTTCCTGTTCAGCGGGCTGATCGCGCGCGCCAGGACCGACGACGAGATCGCCGGCGTGGTCGGCCACGAGATCGCGCACGTGCACGCGCACCACATCGTGCGCCAGCAGACCGCGGGCGCGATGTGGACCGCCGCGGCGCTCGCCGGGCTCTTGCTGTCGGCGGTGAACCCCGTGCTGGGCGCCGCCGGCATCGCCGCCGCGCAGACGGCGATGCTGCAGTTCTCGCGCGAGTTCGAGCAGGAGGCCGACTATCTCGGGCTGCGCATCACCACCGAGGCCGGCTACGACCCGCACGCGCTGGCGGCCTTCTTCAAGCAGCTGCTGGTCGAGCAGCGTCTCAACCCGACCGGCGTGCCGCCGTACATGCTGAGCCACCCCGTGACCGAGGACCGGGTGGCGCACGTGGACAGCGTGATCCGGGCCCAGAAGCTGAAGACGCCCGCGGGGCGCCCGCACGCCAGCCCCGAGCTCGAGGAGGTGCGGGCGGTGACCAGCGCGCACAACGAGCCGTCCGACGTGGTGACGGCGCGCTACGAGCGGGCCGCCGCGGAGCGACCGCGGGACGCCAGCGCGCAGTTCCTGCTCGGCCGCGTGTACCAGACGGTCGGCAAGCTCGACGCCGCGCGTGGCGCGCTCGAGAAGGCGCGCGATCTGGGGGCGGGACCGCGGGTGGATCGGCCGCTCGGCAGCGTCTACCTGGGGCTCAAGCAGCCGGCGCTGGCGCGCGCGGCGCTCGAGCAGCATCTCGCCCGCCGGCCGAACGACGCCCGGACCCGGCTCGAGCTGGGCAAGGCGCTGGCCGACGCGGGCGACGAGCCCGCCGCGCTCCGCGAGTTCCAGCGCGCGCTGACCCTCGACGGCGACCTCGACGAGGCGCACCGGCGCGCCGGCCTGGCGCTCGGCCGCAAGGGCGACCAGGCACAGGGGTTCTACCACCTCGCGGTGGCGGCGCGCCTGCGTGGCGACCTCGAGCAGGCCTACAGCCACTTCGAGCGCACCGAGGCGCTGCTGCCCGAGCACAGCCGGCAGCGCGATGAGGTCCAGGCCGCCCTCGAGGAGCTCGAGCCGCTGGTGCGCGACCGGATGCGCTCGCGGCGCGAGTCCCGCCGCTATGGGCTTCGGGCGGGCGAGGCCGTGCGGCCGGCGTTCCCGCCCGTGCCGCGCTGACCGGCGGTGGGCTCGAAGGGGCGGCCCTACAAGACCATCCGGGTCGAGGGCTTCGAGATCCTGGTGGGGCGCGGGGACGTCGAAAACGACCTCCTCACGTTCGACGTGGCGGAGCCGCACGACCTGTGGCTGCACGTGAGCGGGCACTCCGGAAGCCACGTCGTGGTGCGCAACCCGGACGAGCTGCCGGAGCTGCCGCCGGCGATCGTCGAGCGGGCCGCCGAGCTGGCGGCCTGGCACTCGAAAGCCCGCGCGGCGCGCGGCAAGGTCGAGGTGCACGTCTGCCGGGTGGACGACGTGCGCAAGCCGCGCGGTTTCGCCCCGGGCAAGGTGCTGCTGCGGAACTGGACGGCGCTCAGGGTCCATCCCCGTGGCCTCGAGCCGCCCGGGGAGGCGTGACGGTGGGGCCGGGTGCCACGGGGAACGGCGTGGCGCGTGGCCCGCCGGGTCCTCGGCGAGAGCGCGCGCTCGGCTCACCCGGAGGTCGGCGTCCAGACCCGGCCCACGCGCGCCGGCTGCCGCGCTCGCGTGCTCGACGACGCGGAGGCGGCCGCGCTGTGGCCGAAGCTCGAGGTCGTCTCTCCGACCTTCGCCACCTGCCGCCGCCGCACGAGCCGCGTCATCCACATCGTGGAGCTGACGCCGGAGCTGGCAGCGCCCGTGTGCTGCGCGAGCTGGCCCGGCTCGGGGCCTCGCGGGAGCGGGTGGCGGCCGTCGTCGAGCCGGTCGAGCGAGCGATCGAGGCCGCCGAGGCCGCACGCGCCGAGGCCCGGGAGCGCGGCCTGCCGGCCACCCGGGTCTTCTGCCCGATCTGGCGCGACCCGTGGATGAGGGTCGGTCGCGACACCGACGCCCACGATCTGCTCCCCCTGGCCGGTGGCGCAAGTGTGTTCG
>Ga0316622_100002386_pt1 | contig 12960 bp, 12 predicted proteins | sample OWC_Aug_OW2_C1_D_FD_207646 | JGI IMG/M metagenome (GOLD analysis project Ga0316622, IMG submission 207646) | Wetland soil microbial communities from Old Woman Creek delta, Ohio, United States - OWC_Aug_OW2_C1_D5_C | ecosystem: Environmental > Terrestrial > Soil > Wetlands | place: USA: Ohio... | reverse complement strand
GAAACGCTTTTTCCCTGCTGATCATCGCCCTGCTCCTGACCGGGTGCGCCACCGTCTCCACGGCCCCGGCGCCCCAGGAGTCGCCGGTCCCGAAGGCCCAGCAGCAGAAGGCGCAGGAAGCGGCGGTGTCCCCCGCCGCGAAGCGGTACAAGATCAAGATCGCGGTGGGCCGCTTCACCAACGAGACCAACTACGGGCGCTCCCTCCTGAACGACGCCGAGCTGGACCGCATCGGCAAGCAGGCGTCCGACATGCTCACGTCCCGCCTGGTCCAGTCCGCCCAGTTCGTCGTCCTGGAACGCACCGACCTGAACAAGATCCTGAAGGAGCAACAGATCGCGGGTGATGCGAAGCTGGTCGGGTCGGACACCCTGATCATCGGGTCGGTCACCGAATTCGGGCGGTCGGTGGGCGGGAAGACCGGGTTCCTCAGCAGCACCAAGGTGCAGACCGCCAAGGCGAAGGTCGACATCCGGCTGGTGGACGTGAAGACCGGGCACGCCTACTTCTCCGCCATCGGGGCGGGGGAGGCGAGCGCCGAGTCGGGAGAGATCGCGGGCTTCGGAAGCCGCGCGGACTACGATGCCACGCTGAACGACCGCGCCATCGCGGCGGCCATCTCCGATGTCATCGACCGGCTGGTGTCCCGGCTCCAGGACAGGAAGTGGAAGACGGACATCCTCGATATCAAGGGAAGCCAGGTCTTCGTCACCGGCGGCCGCCGGCAAGGGATGCGGGAAGGGGACACGCTGGTCGTGATGGAGGCCGGCGACACCGTGAAGAGCAAACAGACGGGGTTCGACGTGACGCTTCCGCCCAGGCAAGTGGCCACGCTCAAGGTGGTGAGCCTGTTCGGCGAGACGGAAACGGACGAGGGGGCCGTCTGCGAGGTGGCCAGCGGTTCCATCGCCGCTCCGCCTTCCCCGAAGCTGTACGTCGCGGAACCCACAAGGTAGGGGGCACGGGATGCGAAAATCTCTCGCCATTTCCCTGATGTTTTTCCTCGCTGCGTGCTCCATGCCGTCCACGGTGGTCAAGACGCCGGACACGCGCCCGAGCCTCGCCTTCGAGGGGGCGCCGGAGGGGGCGGTCCTGTTCCTCGACGGGGTCCGGACGGGACCCGCGAACCAGTATGACGGTCAGCCCAACGTCCTCCGGGTCGAGCCGGGAACTCACCTCGTTACGATCAAGGGTGCGGACGGGGCCATCGTGCTGGAGCAGAAGGTGTTCGTCGAAAGCGAGTTGAAGACACTCAAGGTCCACTGAGCGTGACTGCCCGTCGTCCCTCCTTCCTTCTGCTGGCCGCGTTCGCGGCGGCTGTCGGTGCCGGCTGCGCCCCGAGGACCGCCTACCTCTGGGGAGACTACGACTCGGTCCTCTACGCCCACTACGCGAATCCCCAGGACAGCGAGCGCTACCTCGAACGACTGGGGCAGATCGTGCAGAAGGCGGAGGTCGAGAAGGACAAGGTGCCGCCCGGTTTGTACGCGGAGTACGGGTACGCACTCTTCGAGGCGGGACGGCTCGACGAGGCGATCACGTATTACAAGAAGGAACGGGAGCAGTGGGAGGAGTCCCAAATCTTCATGGACAAGATGATCCGGAACACCCAGCGGCTGAAGGAGAACCGTCCGGGGCCGGCGCCGGGCGGGGAGCTTCCTCCGCCGGCGGGGGGAACCCCGGGGGCCGCGCCGGCCGGGGAAGCGAGATGAGCCACAGGGGGCTCCTCCTTCCGCTCGTCGGGTTCCTGCTCCTCTCCCTCGGCTGCGCCGCCGCTCCCCCGAAGAAGGATTACACGGCGTTTCGCGCGGCGAACCCCCGCTCCATCCTGGTCATCCCCGTCGTCAACAATACGACCAACGTCGAGGCGCCCGGTCTGTTCCTGTCGACCTTGCCCATTCCGGTGGCGGAGCGGGGGTATTACGTCTTTCCGGTGAACATGGTGAGACGGGTCCTGGAGGACGAGGGGTTGTCGGACCCGAACCTGGTCCACATGGCCGACACGGCCCGGTTGTGCAACCTCTTCGGGGCCGACTCCGTGCTCTACGTCTCGATCGAGGCGTGGACCGCGCAGTACATGGTGATCACGACGCAGGTGACCGTGGAGTTCGACTACGTGATGAAGGACGGGAAGACGGGGGACACGATCTGGAAGGAGCACAAGAAGGTCGTGTACGCCCCGCAGCAACAGAACTCCGGGGGGAGCCCGTTGGCGGCCCTGGTCGCCGCGGCCGTCCAGGCGGCGGTCACCAAGGCCGCACCGAACTACATGCCCCTCGCCCGGCAGGCGAACGCGGAGGTGATCAACACCCCGGGGGTGGGTCTCCCTGCGGGGCCTCGTCACAAGGAGTACGGCAAGGACCCCGGTTCCGCGAAGTGAGATGATGTCCCGCCGGGCCGCAGGTTCCCTCGTCGTCCTCCTTGTCGCGGCCCTCGCAACCGGGTGCGTGACCCCCCCGAAGAAGGATTACACGGCGTTCCGGGCGGCGAACCCCCACTCCATCCTCGTCATCCCCGTCGTCAACAACACCACCAGCGTCGAGGCGCCCGGCCTGTTCCTGTCGACCCTGCCCATCCCGGTGGCGGAGCGGGGATTCTACGTCTTCCCGGTGAACATGGTGAAGGGGGTGCTGGAAAACGAGGGATTGTCGGACCCGAACATGGTCCACACGGCCGACACGGCCCGGTTGTGCAACCTCTTCGGGGCGGACGCCGTGCTGTACGTCTCGATCGAGGCGTGGACCGCAAAATACATCGTGATCAACACGCAGGTGACCGTGGAGTTCGACTACGTGATGAAGGACGGGAAGACGGGGGAGACGATCTGGAAGGAACACCACAGGGTGATCCGCGACTCCAGCGAAGGGGCCCGGGATCCCCTGAGTCCCCTGGTGATGGCAGTGATCGCCAAGGCGTACCCGAACTACATGCCCCTGGCGCGGAGCGCCAATTCCTGGGTGTTCACCGCCCCGGGGATCGGACTCCCTCCGGGACCGCGCCACAAGGAGTACGGAAAAGCCACGGATTCCGGGAAATAGAGAGGCGACGCATCCCGGGTTTTCAGAGCAGCGGTTCGCCGGGCTTGAACGCGCGGAAGCCGTACGCCCCCTCGGCGGTCAGGTAGAAGTAGCGCCACCGATCCTTCCACGACGGCAGGACCGCGACGACCTTCGTCGACGCCTCCCGGGAAAAGCGGTCCAGCCGCTCCTGGTGGAAGTGGCCGAGGATGACGAAGTCGATCCCCTGCCCGAACAGGCGCAGGGAAAAATCCCGTGCCTCCCGCTCGGGGAACGATCCCCTGTATCGCCGGTTGGACCGTTTGAAGTTCCGCTCGATCCAGTCCGCCATGGGGAGGATGACGGAGGGAGGCAGGTGGGCGACCGCTTCGTTGGCGAGGCGGCTCTTCGAGATCCCCTTCCAGAACCGGTAGACGAGATCGGCGCGGTTCACCGTGTCCCCGTGGGACAGGTACACCCGCTTCTTCCCGACCGCCGCCTGCAGGTCTCCCTCCGAGACGACGTCGAACGTCGTCCCCTCGTGTTCCCGCTTCAGGTAGAAGTCGCGGTTCCCCTCCACGTAGTACAGGCGCAACCCCTCACGACGCAACTTCCGTAAATGTTCGATGACCGGTTTCTGGAACCCGAAGGTGAGCCCGGGGTTGCCGAACCAGAGGTCGAAGACATCCCCGAGGAGGAAGAGGGGGATCTTTTCCCCGGCCGCCCTGTCGGCGAGGGCGAGGAAGTTGCGGGTGTGGATGTCTTCCTGGTTCAGGTGGGCGTCCGCGAGGAAGATCGCCCGGTCCGAAGAGATCGGAAACCCTTTTTCCATAGGAGATATTAAGATAGCACAAGAGATTTCCAGGAGGGATCGGGGATGACGCTGCTCTCGGGGATCCGCGTGCTGGACCTTTCGCTCCAGTTGCCGGGGCCGTTCTGCACGATGATGATGGCGGACTACGGAGCGGACGTCGTGAAGATCGACGAGCCGAGCCCGCGCGTGCGCAACCCGTTCGCCGCGGAAGATCCCGGGACGGGACCGCTCGACCGGTACCTGAACCGCGGGAAGAAGAGCGTCACCCTGGACCTGAAATCCGCCGAGGGGCAGGAGATCTTCCGGAAGATGGCGGCGATCGCCGACGTCGTCGTGGAAGGGTTCCGTCCGGGGGTGGTGAAGCGCCTCGGCGTCGATTATGAAACCTTGTCGGCGGCGAACCCCGGGCTGGTGTACTGCTCGATCTCCGGCTACGGGCAGGCGGGGCCGATGCGCGACGTCGCCGGCCACGACGTGAACTACCTTTCCTACGCCGGGGTCCTGGGCCTTTCCGGGCGCCCGGGGGAGCCGCCGTCGCTGCTCCCCGTCCAGGTGGGGGATGTCTACGGCGGGTCGATGATGGCGCTCTCCGGGATCCTGATGGCGCTCCTTTCCCGGCAGCGGACGGGGAAGGGGGCGTGGATCGACATCTCGATGACCGACGGTTCGGTAGCGTCGCTGGCGATCCCCGCATCCAATTTACTGGGAGGGGGGATCCCCCAGGAGCGGGGCGCCCTGCCGCTGGCCGGGTTGCTCCCCTGCTACGACACCTACCGGTGCGCGGATGGGGAGTACGTGAGCCTGGGAGGGCTGGAGCCGTGGTTCTGGAGAAAGCTCGTCACCCGCCTGGGGAGGGAGGATTTCGACGAACTGCAGTACGCGGTGGGGGAGTCGGCGGAGGGGGTACGGCGGGATCTCCAGGCGATCTTCCTTGGAAAGACGCGGGACGAATGGATACGTCTCTTCGAGGGGGAGGACGTCTGCATCTCCCCCGTCCTGTCGCTCGACGAAGCGATGTCCCACCCCAACACCGTCGCGCGCCGCATGGTCGTGGACGTCGGTTCCCCCCTTGGGGGGACGGAGCGGCAGCTCGGCCTTCCGATCAAGATCGCGGGGGAGGTGGAGCGCGCTCCCGGGAGGGCGCCCCGCCTGGGGGAACACGATGATCAGGTCCTCGCGGAGCTGGGGTATTCGGGTGAGGAGATCGCCGGTCTCCGCGCGAAGGGCGTGATCCGGAAGCGGGGAACGCCATGACGGACGCGGAGATCCTGTCGGTCCTACGGAAGGACGGAACGGTCGACCCGGCCCGCGATCCGGGGCTGCCCGATCCGGAGCTGCTCACTCTCTACCGGCACATGGTGCTGCTGCGGGCGATCGACGAGAAGGCGGTCGCCCTCCAGCGGTCCGGCCGGATCGCCTTCTTCGTCCCGTCGACCGGCCAGGAGGCGTGTTCGATCGGGGCGGGACACGCCGTGCGCGAGGGGGACTGGATCTTTCCGGCGTACCGGGACCACGGGGTGGGGCTGATGCGGGGGTACCCGCTCGCCGCCCTGATCGGCCAGATGATCGGGCACGCGACCGACACGACGCGGGGGCGGCAGATGCCGAACCACTGGTGCGACCGGTCCATCCGCCTGGTGTCGGTCTCTTCCCCGGTGGCCACGCAGCTCCCCCATGCCGTCGGGGCGGCCTGGGCGGTGAAGGTCCGCGGGGAGCGCGTCGCCGTCCTCACCACCTTCGGCGACGGCGGGACCTCCACGGGGGATTTCCACGCGTCGATGAACTTCACCGGGGTCTTCCGGCTGCCGGTGGTCTTTTTCTGCGAGAACAACCGGTACGCCATCTCCCACCCCGTGGAGGACCAGACGGCCACCAGGACGCTGTCGGAGAAGGCAGCGGCGTACGGCCTCCCCGGCGTTCGCGTCGACGGCAACGACGTGCTGGCGGTCCGCAAGGTCGTCGGGGACGCGATGGAGCGCGCGCGGGCCGGGGAGGGGGGCACGCTGATCGAGGCGCTCACGTATCGCCTCGGGCCGCACTCGACCTCCGACGATCCGACCGTCTACCGGTCGGAAGGGGAGGTGGCGGCGTGGCGGGGGAAGGACCCGATCCGGCGGTTCGCCGCGTTCCTCGAGGGGCGAGGCCTGCTCGAGGACCCGGCCGCGGAGGAGGCAGGAGCGAAGGAGGCCGTACGGGCGGCGGTCGAGGCGGCGGAGGGCGCCCCCCCCGTGCCGCTGTCCAGCATGTTCGAGGATGTCTACGCGGAAATCCCGTGGCACCTCGCCGAGCAGCGCGACTCGCTCCTCTCCGGGAAGGGCTGACGCGATGTCCGAGGCGACGCTGATCAAGGCGATCAACGACGCGCTTGCGACCGAGATGGCGCGGGACCCGTCGGTCTGCGTCCTCGGGGAGGACGTCGGCCGCGGCGGCGGAGTGTTCCGGGCGACGGAGGGGCTCTCCCGGCGTTTCGGGCCGGAGCGGGTGATCGACACGCCGCTGAACGAGGTCGGGATCGTCGGCATGGCGATCGGGATGGCGATGAGCGGCCTGCGCCCGGTCGCCGAGATCGAGTTCTCCGATTTCATCTACCCGGCGTTCGACCAGATCGTCTCGGAGATGGCGAAGATGCGCTACCGCTCCGCGGGGCAGTTCACGGCGGCGGTCGTGCTGCGCGCCCCCTCGGGCGGGGGGATCCGGGGAGGGCACTACCACTCCCAGAGCCCGGAGGCGTACTACATCCACACCGCGGGGCTGGTCGTCGTGATGCCGTCGACGCCGGCCGACGCGAAGGGGCTCCTCTCCTCGGCGATCCGCGGGGAAGACCCGGTGATCTTCCTCGAGCCGAAATTGCTCTACCGGACCGTGAAGGGGGAGGTGCCGGAGGGGGAGTACCTCGTTCCGGTCGGGGTGGGACGGATCGTCCGCCCCGGGTCCGACGTGACGCTCATCGCGTGGGGGGGGATGGTGCCGGTGGCCGTGAAGGCGGCCGCTACCGCTGCGTCCGAGGGGATCGATGTCGAGATCATCGACCCGCGCACCTTGTGGCCGCTGGACGTGGCGATGATCGAGACATCGGTGAAGCGGACGGGCCGTGCCGTCGTCCTCCACGAGGCGCCCCGGACGTGCGGCTTCGGCGCGGAGATCTCCGCGCTCGTCCAGGAACGGTGCTTCCTGCACCTGAAGGCGCCCGTCGCGCGCGTCACGGGGTTCGACACCCCGTTCCCCTACGCCCTCGAAAAATCGTACCTGCCGGACCCGGAGAGGACGCTGCGGGCGATCCGCGCGTCGATTGCATATTAAGAAGAACGTCGGGAGGAGAACGACAATGACGAAGACGTACCGGCTTTACATCGACGGAAAGTGGGTGTCGGAAAAGGAGTCGATGCCGGTCATCGACAAGTTCACCGGCGAGACGTTCGCGAACGTGCCGGTCGCGTCGCGGGAAACCACGGAGTCCGCCATCCGCGCGGCCCACGAGGCGTTCCCGGCCTGGTCGCGCACGCCGGCCCACAAGAGGTGCAAGATCCTGTCGAACGTCTCCCGGCTCCTCGATGCGCGCCAGGAGGAGATCGCCACGATCATCTGCCGGGAGGCGGGGAAGGCGTGGAAATATTCGGTGGGCGAAGTGTCCCGGTCGGTAGAGACGTACCGGTTCTCGGCGGAGGAGGCGAAGCGGATCCACGGGGAGACGGTGCCGATGGACGCCAGCTTCGCGGGCGAGGGGCGCGTCGGGTACTGGCTGCGCGTACCGCTTGGCGTGGTTTCGGCCATCACGCCGTTCAACTTCCCCCTGAACCTGGTGGCGCACAAGGTGGGTCCCGCGCTGGCGGTGGGGAACACGCTGGTCCTGAAACCCGCTTCCAGCACGCCGCTGACCGCGATCGTGCTGGCCGAGATCCTTGAGGAGGCGGGGGTCCCCGCCGGGGTCTTCAACGTCGTCGTCGGGTCGGGTGGGACGGTCGGCGAGTGGCTGACGGTGGACCCGCGGATCGCGAAGATCTCCTTCACCGGGTCGCCCCCCGTGGGGGAGCAGATCCTCCGGAAAGCGGGCCTGAAAAAAGTGACGATGGAGCTTGGGAACAACTCCGGCACGATCATCGAGCCGGACGCGGATCTCGGTGCGGCGGTACCCCGGTGCGTGATGAGTTCCTTCGCCAACTCCGGCCAGGTGTGCATCTCCCTCCAACGGCTCTACGTCCACAAGGCGATCGCGAAGGAGTTCACGAAGCGGTTCCTCGAGGAGACGAAGAAGCTCAAGGTCGGCAATCCGCTCGAGAAGGATTGCGACGTGGGCCCGATGATCGAGGAGAAGGAGGCGGTCCGGGCGGAGGAGTGGGTGAAGGAGGCGGTCAAGGAGGGGGCGAAGGTGCTGGCCGGCGGGAAGCGCAAGGGACGGGTGATGCAGCCGACGGTGCTGGTGAACGTTCGCCCCGAGATGAAGGTGATGTGCCAGGAGGCGTTCGCCCCGCTGGTCTCGATTTACGAATACGGGAAGTTCGAGGACGCGATCGCGATGGTCGAGGATTCCCCGTACGGGCTGCAGGCGGGTGTTTACACCAACGACCTCAGGAAGGCGATGTACGCCGTGGACCGGATCAACGTCGGCGGGGTGATGATCAACGACACCTCCATCTTCCGCGTGGACCACATGCCCTACGGCGGCAACAAGATGAGCGGCCTCGGCCGCGAGGGGGTCCGCTTCGCCTGCGAGGAGATGACGAGCATCAAGATGGTGATGATCAAGCCGTAACGCGGAAGGGGGAGGGCCCGTCGGCGGGCCTTCCCCCCTTCCCGTTCCCTCCCCTCTCTACGTCCAGTTCCAGGGCTCCGGCACCCACTCGAATCCGCCTCCCTTGACGGTCCGCACGTGGCCGATCCCGGGGAACGGGAGGTGGTACCCCAGGACGCGCAACCCGTCGACCGCCGCCCGGTCGAGGAGCTTGCTCCGCGACTCCGCCGCCATTTTCGGATCCGAGTCGAAGGCGGAGGTCCACTCAGGGTGGGCGAACATCAGGACGTGGTGGTGGACCGTGTCGGCCGCGTCCAGCAGCGCCTCCCTGCCGGAAGAGATCAGCAGGGCGATATGTCCCGGGGTGTGGCCGGGGGCTCCCACGACTTCCACCCCCGGCAGGATCTTCTGCCCGGGAGACACGGGGGTCAGGCGGTCCTTGATGGCTCCGAGGTACCGCTTCGCGTTGGCGGCGAAGACCTTCTTGTTCTCCTCGGGGACCCGCAGCTTCGACATGTCCGGGTCGGGCCCCGTCCAGTAATCCACTTCGGTCTTCGAGGCGAAGTACGCGGCGTTGGGGAAAACGGGCTTTCCGGCGCCGTCGAGCAGCCCCCCGAAATGGTCCCCGTGGGCGTGGCTGATCACCACGGCCGTCACCTGCGCCGGCTGGATCCCCGCGGCGGCAAGACGCTCCGCCATCTTCCCGAGGGTGGGGCCGAAGAGGTTACCCGCGCCGGTATCGACGAGCACGAGTTCCCCGCCGATCTTGAGGAGCAGGGTGTTCACATCCAGGGTGATCCGGTCCGTCGGGAGAAAGGCGGACCGCAGCATCCCTTCCAGTTCCTCCTTGGTGGCTTCGGGGGCCCACATGGGCTGGATCGGCTGGAAGCTCAAGCCCCCGTCGCTGATCACGATCGCCTCGATGTCCCCGATCGTAAACCGGTAGTACCCTCCCGCCTGCGGGCCTTTCAATGCGGGAGCGGCAGCGTTCGCCTCCGGGATCCCGCTCCAGGGGAGGGCCGCCATCACCCCGGCGGCCCCGGCGAGCTTGAGGGCGTCCCGCCGGGTGAGTTTCATCCTGTCAATCTGTTCGTTCCTCGACATGGTTTCGTCTCCTTCCATCGATCCGCTTGAGGATTTCTTGTGGATCCGGCCCATTTCCTTTCCCTACGATGGCCCGTTTCCGTTTTTCGCTGCCTCCCGCGGGAAGATTTCCGGGGCGTTCCCGCCGGTGGCCGTGGAACCGGAATCTTTCACCCGCCATCGAGGTTTCGGAATATCATTTCCGGTAGGCGCGATCACATCCGAAAGGGGCTTCGCGGACCATGCCGTTCGAACTGAAACTCCCCGACGTGGGGGAGGGGATCGCGGAGGGGGAAGTCGTCCGCTGGCTGGTGGCGGAAGGTGCCCGGGTCAAGGAGGACGACCCGCTGGTCGAGATCCTGACCGACAAGGCGAACGTGGAGATCCCCTCGCCGGTGACCGGTACCGTGGTGACGATCCTCGCCGCGCCCGGCCAGGTCGTAAAGGTGGGCGAACCCCTCGTCCTCATCGAGCCCGCGGCAGGACAGGCCTCGGTCGCGCATCCCGTTACGGCGTCATCCGATCCTCCGGCATCCACCCATCGGGAAGCGATAGGGGCGGGACAAGGATCTCCTCCGAAGGGAGCGGGTTCCCCCGGCGGCGACGTGCTCGCCACGCCGGTCGTCCGGAAGTTGGCGAAGGACCTCGGCGTGGCGCTGGGGGCGATCCGTGGAAGCGGGCCCGGCGGCCGGATCACCGGGGAGGACGTGCGGCGCGCGGCGGGGCCGAACGTGCCGGCGGGCACCCCCGCGGAGTCCGCGTCGGAGGAGAGGATTCCCCTCAAGGGGAAACGCCGGATGATCGCGCGGAAGATGGTGACCGCCAAGACCCGCGTTCCCCACGCCCTGCTGGTGGACGAGGCCGACGTCTCGGGTCTCCTGGCCGAGCGCGCGAAGATGCGGGAGATCGGCGAACGGGAGGGGGTGCGGATCACCATCCTTCCCTTCATAATGAAGGCGGTCGCCGGGGCGCTCCAGCGGCACACCGCCCTCAACGCCTCTCTCGACGAGGACCGCGATGAGATCGTCCGCAAGAAAAGGGTCGACGTCGGCATGGCCGTGGATGCGGAGGACGGACTGGTCGTCCCGGTGGTCCGCAACGCCGACGCGAAATCGGTCATCGAACTGGCCAGGGAGATCGACCGGCTGTCGGCGGCGGCCCGGGAGGGGACCCTCGCCCCCGGGGATCAGACCGGCGGCACCTTCACGATCTCCAGCGTCGGTTCGATCGGGGGGCTGTTCAGCTACCCCGTCATCAACGTCCCGGAGGCGGCCATCCTGGCGGCGCACAAGATCGTGACCCGGCCCGTGGCCCGCGACGGGGAGATCGTCCCCCGCGAGATGATGTACTTGAGCCTCTCCTTCGATCACCGTATCGTGGACGGCGGAGAGGCGACGCGGTTCCTGAACGAGGTCGTCCGGCGCATCGAGACGTCGGCGGTCTGACGGAAAGGATCTCCCGATGAAGCGGTTCGACCTGGTGGTGATCGGAGCGGGGCCCGGGGGCTACGTGGCGGCGATCCGCGCGGCCCAGCTGGGGATGCGCGTGGCGGTCGCCGAGCGCGACAAGCCCGGCGGGGTGTGCGTCAACTGGGGGTGCATCCCGTCCAAGGCGATCCTCACCTCGGCAGGTTTATACGAGGATATGCGCAACGCCGAGGCGTACGGGATCCGGTGCCAGGGGCTTTCCGCGGATTACGGTGCCGTGATTCGCCGCAGCCGGAAGGTGGCGGACCGGATGTCCCGCGGCGTCACGTACCTCTTCAAGAAGAACGGGATCGAGCTGTTCCCCGCGGGCGCGACGATCCTCTCGCCCACCACCGTCCGGGCGGGGGAGGAGGAGCTCTCGGCGAAGAACATCCTCGTGGCTTCCGGAACCTCGGTGCGGGGGCTGCCGGGGATCGAGCCCGACGGGCGGGTGATCCTGACCAGCGACGACGCCCTCGCGCTGGAGACGCTTCCGCGCTCCGTGATCGTCCTCGGGGGCGGCGCGGTGGGGGTGGAGTTCGCCTACATCTACCGGGCGTTCGGCGCCGAGGTCACGGTGGTGGAGATGGAGGACCAGCTCCTCCCGCGCACCGACCGCGAGGTGGCGAAGGAGCTGGAGAAAGCGCTCGGGAAGCAGGGGATCCGGGTGCTGACCTCCGCCCCGGCGAAGGGATTCGACAAGGTGACCCGGACGTTGACGGTTTCCTCCGGCGGCAAAGAGGAGACCCTTACCGCCGAGAAGCTCCTCGTCGCCGTGGGGCGCAAGGTGCTCTCCGCCGGACTGGGGCTTGAGGCGTGCGGAGTGGAGATCGAGCGCGGCTTCGTCAAGGTCGACGACCGGCTCCGAACCTCCTGTCCCACGATCTGGGCCATCGGGGACGTGATCGGCGGGATGATGCTCGCCCACAAGGCGTCCGCGGAAGGCGTCGTCGCCGCCGAGGCGATCGCGGGGAAGGAAGTCCGCCGCCCAGACCCGGACCGGATTCCCGCGTGCGTCTATTGCCGTCCCGAGGTGGCCACGATCGGCCTGTCGGAGGAGGAGGCGAAGCGGCGCGGGATCGAATGCAAGGTGTCGAAGTTCCCCTTCACCGCGCTCGGGAAGGCGGTCGCCTCCGGGCACACCGAGGGGTTCGTCAAGATGATCGCGGAGGCGAACTACGGCGAGGTGATCGGCTGCCACATCCTCGGCGCCGGCGCGCCGGACATGATCGCGGAGATCTCGCTCGCCCGTTCCCTCGAGGCGACGTTCCACGAGATCGGCCGCACCGTCCACGCGCACCCCACCCTTCCGGAGGCGATCCGGGAGGCGGCGCTCATGCTGGGCGGCGAGGCGATCGACCTATAACGTTCGACGAGAGGACGCCATGACCGAGCAGAAAGACCGGGAGCTGTACCGCTGGCTCCGCCTCATCCGGGAATTCGAGGACCGGACCTCCGCGCTGGACAAGCAGGGAAAGCTCATGGGCGGGGTCTACTCGGGAAAGGGGCAGGAGGCGGTGACGGTGGGATTCTGCCACGATCTGCGGTGGGACGACTGGATCTTCCCGCTGCACCGGGACCTGGGCGCCTTTCTCGTGAAGGGGGCCGACCCGAAGCGGCTGATGGCGCAGATCTTCGGCAGGCGGGACGGCTTTTCGAAGGGGAAAGACTCCTATCTGCACGGCGGGGACCTGTCCAACGGGGTCTTCGGGGCGACCTCCATGCTGGCGGCGACCTTGCCGGTCGCGGCGGGGATGGCGTACAAGTTCAAGATCCGGAAGGAGGACCGCGTGGCGATCGCCTTCTTCGGCGAGGGGGCGAGCAGCCGGGGGGACGTCCACGAGGCGATGAACTTCGCCGGCGTGCACAAGC
>Ga0316622_100002385_pt1 | contig 12963 bp, 10 predicted proteins | sample OWC_Aug_OW2_C1_D_FD_207646 | JGI IMG/M metagenome (GOLD analysis project Ga0316622, IMG submission 207646) | Wetland soil microbial communities from Old Woman Creek delta, Ohio, United States - OWC_Aug_OW2_C1_D5_C | ecosystem: Environmental > Terrestrial > Soil > Wetlands | place: USA: Ohio... | reverse complement strand
AGGCGCTCGAGGCGAGCCACGCCGGCCGCCTGGTCGCGCGGCTGCCCGGCGGGCTCGATCATCCGGTGGCCGAGCGCGGCGGCAGCTTCTCGGGCGGCGAACGCCAGCTCCTCGCCTTCGCGCGCGCGCTCGTATTCGATCCCGACATCCTGATCCTCGACGAGGCGACGGCGAGCGTGGACAGCGAGACGGAGCATTTGATCCAGGACGCGCTCGGACGCCTGCTCGCCGGCCGCACCGCGATCGTGATCGCGCACCGCCTCTCCACGATCCGGCGCGCGGACCAGATCCTCGTCCTGCACCACGGACGCGTGCACGAGCGCGGCCGCCACGCCGAGCTCCTCGCCCGGGACGGGATCTACGCGCGGCTTCACCGGCTTCAGTTCGGGAACGGCGCCGATTAGCCCTCGCCCCCGTCCGCCGAGCCGGGTGGACATCCTGCTGGCGATTCCGGGACAGGCCGGGGCGCCCTCTTCGCGACAGGCCATGCAGAGGGCGGGATCTCCGCTGGGCGGAGCGTGCGTCGGCCAGCGCCGAGCGTGCGTCGGCAACCACCGAGCGCGCGTCGGCGCTTGTCAGGCGTTCGGCCGGAAGGCTAGACTGAGACGCATGAAATCACGATCGTCCTCCTCGGTGGGAGCCCGTCGCGTGCTGGCCGCCGGTTTGCCGCTCGCCGTCCTGGCGATCGCCGCCGTCTGGTGGTTCGCCGGGCGCGAGCCGGAGCGGCCCAACATCGTCCTCATCACCCTCGAATCCGTTCGCGCGGACCATCTCGGCTGCTACGGCTACGCCAAGCCGACCAGCCCGGCGGTCGACGCCCTCGCGCGGGAAGGCATGCTCTACGAGAACGCGCATGCGGTGACGAGCTGGACCCTCCCCACCCACGCCAGCCTCTTCACCGGCCTCTATCCGGGCGCCCATCAGGTGGTCGGTCCCTTCGACCGCCTGGCCGATGGCTACCCGACGCTCGCCGAGGTGCTCGCCGCGAACGGCTACCATTGCGGCGGGGTGATCAGCGGCCCTTATCTCAGCAAGGCGCACGGGCTGCATAAGGGGTTCAGCTACTACAACGAGTCGGCCTCGGCCGAGAGCCAGACGATGGGCCATTCGAAGTCGAACTCGGACGAGGTCGAGGCGGCCCTGCGCCATTTCGTCACCCGGCTGCGCGACCGCAAGCGGCCCTTTTTCCTCTTCGGCTACTTCTGGGACCCGCACTACGACTACATCCCGCCCGCGCCCTACGACCGCCTGTTCGTCACCGGGAGCTGCGAGCCGATCGACGTCCGCGATTACGAGACGGGCGCCAAGGTGACGCCCGCCTGCACGCCGGGACAGCTCGAGTTCGTCGTCTCGCAGTACGACGGCGAGATCCGCTGGACCGACGCGCACCTCGAGCGCTTCTTCGAGGTCTTGAAGGCGAACGAGCTGTGGGACGACACGGTGGTGATCGTCCTCGCCGACCATGGCGACGAGTTCTTCGAGCACGGGATGAAGGGCCACAAGAACAACCTCTACGGCGAGACGACCCGCATCCCGCTCATCGTGAAGTACGTGAAGGGCCGGCCCACCGGGCGGGATGCGCGCCTGGTGAGCCAGGTCGATCTCTTCCCGACGATCTGCGAGCTGGCCGGAGTGGAGGAGATCCCCCCCCAGCAAGGCATCTCGATCCTCGGCCCGATTCCTCCGCGCGAGCGCGGCATCCACCAGGAACTTCTCACCGCGCGGTACGCCCCGCTGCCCGGCGGACGGTTCGAGGCCCATGGCGTGCGCCACTGGCGCGGCGCGCTGCAAGGCGACTACAAGCTGATCACCGTCGCCGAGGACCGGCGGGCCGAGCTGTACGATCTGCGCCGTGACGCGGCCGAGCGCGTCAATCTCTACGGCCGGCCCGATGCGCCAGGCAGCGCGCTCCTCGATCTCGTGCAGCGTTTCGTCGCCGACAACCAGGCGGTCGCGCAGTTGCACGGCTCGACCGGAGAGGCGGAGCTGGACGAAGCGGGTCTCGAGCGGCTGCGGGCGCTCGGGTACATCAAGTAGCGCGCGTTTCGCCCCCGACTCTCGCCCGCGGCCGGACGAGGATCCTCCGGGCGCTTCAGCGCGGCGTGTCCCCGGCCGGAAGGATCTCCACGCTTCCCGAAGCCAGATCGTAGAAGGCGGCCACGATCCGCAGGGTTCCCGCCGCGATCCGTCCGGCGAGCAGCGCCGAGGCCTGCGGCATCCCGGCCGCGACGATGCGCGCATTCACGCGCGCGGCGCGATCCGGCAGGCCTTCCTCCTCCGGCCCGGGCGCCGCGCTCGCGCGCGCCTGTTCGACCGCCGGGCGCAGCGCGGCCACCAGAACGGAGAGATTGCCGGGGAGAGCCGTGTCCCGCTCCAAGGCCGCGTGGATCGCGCCGCAGGTCGAATGCCCGAGGACGAGGACGAGCGGCACGTGCAGATGAGCGGCCGCGTACTCGACGCTCGCGAGCGCGGGGCGGTCGACCACGTGACCGGCCGTGCGGACGACGAAGAGGTCACCGAGGCCCTGGTCGAAGAGGATCTCGGGCGCCACGCGCGAATCGGAGCAGCCGACCACGACGGCGAAGGGATGCTGCCCTCCGCGAAGCGCGCGCCTCCGGCCGGGCGACCGATGCGGATGCTGGCAGGCGCCGGCCGCGAAGCGGCGGTTGCCCTCCAAGAGCGCGGCGAGCGCGCTCGCGGCATCCGGACGTTCCGGCGCGGAACGCGAATCGTGATCCAGCCCGGCCATGGCTACCTCCCTGCGCTGCGATCCTGCGTTGCATACCTGCGTGGGAGTCCCGCGCGCGGACTCGCGGGCGGGCGCCCCTGGCTTCGCGCGCCCCCAGGCGCTCGATGCCGGCGCGCCGCGCGGCGCCCGATGCTAGCCGACTTTCCACCGCGCGGCCAATGTTCCTCCGCCGATCCGACCCGCGAGGGCGGGAAGCGGCGGCCCCGCCGGGTCGCTCCTGCGGGCCATCCCCCGTCTGGAACACCCGGCCCGTCCGTGGCATGATCGCGCCGTCATTCTGGGGGAATCGACACGGATTTCCGGAGGCCGCCGGTGACCGGCGATGAACGCGGCGCATGCGCCTGGGACCAGGCGATCGCGCACGTCGACATGGATGCCTTCTACGCCGCGATCGAGATCCGGGACGATCCGAGCCTCGCCGGGCGGCCGGTCGTCGTCGGAGGCGCGGCGGCCTCACGCGGAGTGGTGAGCGCCGCGTCGTACGAAGCGCGCAAGTACGGCATCCATTCCGCCATGCCGATGGCCCAGGCGCAGCGCCGCTGCCCGGAGCTCGTCCGCCTGCCGGTCGATTTCCCGCGCTACCGGGCGGTCTCCGCGCGCATCATGGAGATCTTCCAGACCTACTCGCCCTGCATCGAGCCGCTCTCGCTCGACGAAGCCTTCCTCGATCTCACCGGCACCGCACGGCTGCTCGGCGCCCCGCCCGCGGTCGGCCGCAGGATCAAGGACGAGATTCGCGCGGTGACGCGGCTCACGGCCTCCGTCGGCATCGCCCCGGTCAAGTTCGTGGCGAAGATCGCGTCCGATCTCGAGAAACCCGACGGCCTCGTGATCGTCCCTCCCGGAACGGTCGCGGCCTTCCTGCGGCCGCTGCCCCTCGAGCGCTTGTGGGGCGTGGGCCCGCGCACGCGGGAAGCCCTCGCTGCGTGCGGCCTGCGCACGATCGGCGATCTCGCCACCGCCGATCCGCACCGGCTGGCCGCACGCTTCGGCGTTCACGGCGAGCATCTGCATCGTCTGGCGAACGGAATCGACGCGCGCGACGTGGTCCCCGACTGGGAAGCGAAGTCCTACAGTCACGAGGAGACCTTCGCGCGCGACCAGACCGACGCCGACACACTCGAAGCGGCGATGCTCGCTCAGGCCCATCGCGTGGCGCGCCGGCTGCGCCAGGACGGCGTGGGCGCGAAGACGGTGCAACTCAAGCTGCGCGATCTCCACTTCCGCACGATCACACGTCAGGGGCCTCTCGGCCGGCCGACGGCGGACGCAGGCACGATCTACGAAGCGGCCCTCACCCTCTTTCGCCGGGCCTGGACGGGATGCGCCGTGCGGTTGATCGGCGTGGGCGTGCATGGCATCGTCCCGGCGGGCACCGAGTTGCCGGATCTCTTCGGACGAGGGGAAGACGACGCCCGCCGGCGGCGGCTCGCCGAGACGATCGATCGCATCGAGGATCGCTTCGGCAGGGGGAAGATGATTCCCGCGCGGCTGCTCGACCGGAGGCGGCAGGAGGAGTGAAGCGGCGCGCCGCGCACGCCGCGCGCAGGCGGCGCACAGATCGCAGCCGCCGCCCGAAGCCGGGCGGGGGGACGCGCAGCGGAATGCGACGCGGCCGGCGGGCGGCTCCTAGAACGCGCCCCAGTTCTGCTTTCCCGGAACGTAGTAGGACGGGCAGAGGAAGCGGAAGAGGCGCGCGATCCGCATTGCCGCGTCTCGCTCGCCCTGGTTCGCCGCGCGCAATTCGGACAGCTCATCGCCGAAGAGCTCGTCGAAGAACCGTTGCGTGGCCTCGCGCCGCTCGGCCGCGTCGGGGAACTGCGCGCGGATGAGGGCCAGCTCTCCGAGATCCAGCCAGGTCCCTCCGCAGCTCGGGCACATGTCCACCTGGACCTCGCGTTTCACGCTGAAGAAATGGCGCAGCATCGGGATGTTCCGGCAGCGCGGACAGCGCAGCCGTTCGCCCGGATCGATCTGCACGCCGGCCTTGCGCTCGATCGCGAGAAGCTCCGCCCCGGCCGTCTCATGCGCTTCGTCGACCCTCTCCATCTCGAAGCGGTCCAACCAGAGACCGCCGCATCCGTCCGCGCAGACATCCACCTTGATGTCGCCCACCGTCTTCTCTCTGAGCGTGCTTCGGCAAGCCGGGCATTTCATGGCGCTACCCTCGCAGGACCGCTCGAACCGATGGGACCGGGCCCAGTGGAACCGACGAGAACCGGAAAGACGCTTCCGTTATCGGCAGTCGCGGGCGGAAGTGAACGTCCAAGGTTGGGGCGGGGGATCCGCAGAGAGCGCCTCGAGCTGCCCTAAGTTCCTGCGCGGGAGCGGGTACGGGGACGGCCGGCCTGAAACCGCCAGCGGGGCGCGACCATCGATTCGCGCGCCGGGCCTGCGCCCATGCGCGTTCGGCGGGAGTGGCTCAGATCTCTTCGACGCGCACCAGATTGGTCTGACCGCGCAGCGCCCCCGCGCTCACGCCGGCCGTGATCACGACGCGCCCTGGCGCGCCCACCAGACCGGCGGCGCGGGCGCGGGCGAGAGCATCCTCCGCCTGGGAGTCGCCGCCGGGACGCTCGTCGAGAAGCATGGGCTGCACGCCCCAGACGAGCGCGAGGCGGCGCACGGTCTCCGGACGGGGACTCGTGGCCACGATCCGGCACTGGGGCCGGTAGCGCGACACGAGCTTCGCGGTCAGGCCCGAGCGGGTCAGGCAGACGAGGGCCTGGGCGTCGATCTGCCGGGCGGTCACGCAGGCGGCGTGCGCGACGGCGTCGGGCACGCCCGGCAGGTAGGGCCGCTCGGCGAGGCACGGGTCGGCGGCGAGCGCATCGTCGGTGCGCTCGGCGATGCGCGCCATGAAGGCGACGGCTTCGACGGGATAGCGGCCGACCGCGGTCTCGCCGCTCAGCATGACGGCATCGGTGCCGTCGAAGATCGCGTTCGAGACGTCCGCGACTTCCGCCCGCGTGGGGCTCGCCTCCGCCATCATCGATTCGAGCATCTGGGTCGCCGTGATCACGACCTTCCCGGTGCGGTTGCACGCGCGGATGATCTCCTTCTGGCGCAACGCCACTTCCTCGAGCTCGGTTTCGACACCCAGATCGCCGCGCGCGACCATGACCCCGTCGGCCGCCTCGAGGATCTCCTCCAGATGTTCGAGCGCCTCGCGCTTCTCGATCTTGGCGATCACCGGCACGCGCGCGCCGCGGTCCGTCATGCCACGCCGCAGGCGCCGGATCTCGGCCGCGCCGCGCACGAACGAGAGCGCCACCCAGTCGATTTCGTGGGCGAGGGCGAAGTCGAGGTCAGCCCAGTCCCGCTCGGTCGGGATGGCGAGCGCCTTCAGATTCGTCATCGGGAAATTCACGCCCTTGCGGGATGAGAGCGAACCGCCGATCACGACCGCGCACTCGACTCCGTTCGGGCGCGCGGCGATCGCTTCGAGCCGCACCGCGCCATCGTCGAGGAGCACCGGTTCGCCCGGGCGCACGTCGTCGTGCAGCCACGGGTAGCCTTCGACGGGCAGCACGATCCCGCCGTCCGGATGCACGGACGGAGGGTCGGCCGGGCCGTCCGCCAGAAACACCGCCTGCCCGGCGCTCAACTCGAGCGGCTCCTCGGCCAGACGGCCGAGACGGATCTTCGGCCCGCGGAGATCGAGCAGGAGCGCGACCGGCCGGGCGAGGCGCGCCGCGGCCGCGCGCACCTGCGCGATCGCCCACTCGTGCTCGGCCCGTTCCCCGTGCGACATGTTCAGGCGCACGACGTCGACACCCGCGGCGAGAAGCCGCTCGAGCCTCGCCTCCTCTCTGACGGCCGGCCCGTACGTTGCCACGATCTTCGTTCTCCGTTCCATCGTTCCCTCCCGGACCGCGGTCCGCCTCCCGGCTCGGCCTCCACCTGGTCCACTCACTCGCGCCGCGCGGCGCGGGCCACCGCTTCGCCGGGGGCCACCCGTTCTCGGACGCGGCGATCCTACCTGCAATCCGAGCCCGGAGCCAGGCACCGGAGGGGCACGCGCCGGAACCCGGGCGAGCGCATCCACCGCGGGCGAATCGACGCGGGGTGAGTCCACCCGAAGCCGGGCGAGGGCTTGAACCCGTCCGCGCCGCTCGCCACAATGCTCGGCGAGCGAATCCCGAGCGCGCGTCGATCTCGCGGGAAGGAGGCGAACATGGACCTCGGGCTCCAGGAGAAGGTCGTCTTCATCACCGGCGCATCCGGCGGGATCGGCCAGGCCCTGGCCGAAGGGTTCGCAGCCGAAGGAGCCCGGCTCTCGCTCCAGGCGCACCACCACCTGCGGGAGCTGCGCCTCTTCGCGGAGAAACGGCTGCCGCCGGGACAGACGCTCGTCGTCGGGGCGGACGTCACGCATCCGGAACAGGTCCAAACGGCCGTCCAGGAAACGGTCGAGCGTTTCGGGCGCGTGGATGTCTGCGTCGTGAACGCAGGCATCTGGTGGGAAGAGTCGTTACGCCTCGACGAGATGACGATCGACCGCGTCCGCCACACGCTCGAGGTCGATCTCCTCGGCGCGATCTGGACCGCGCGCGCCTTCCTGCGCGCGGTCGCGGCGCGTCCGCCCGAGGGTGCGCAGCAGGGCGTCAGCATGACCTTCATCGGCTCGACGGCCGGCCGGTTCGGCGAGCGCGGCCACTGCGACTACTCGGCGGCGAAGGCCGCGCTCTACGGCCTCGTGCGCTCGCTCAAGAACGAGATCGTCGCGCTCGATCCCTACGGCCGGGTGAACATGGTCGAGCCGGGATGGGTGCTCACCGAGATGTCCCGCCATGCCCTCCGCTCGCCCGCGAACGTGCAGCGCATCCTGCGCACGATGCCCATCCAGCAGATCGCGCTCCCGGCCGACATCGCCCGCGCGGTGCTCTTCCTCTCCTCTCCGTTCACCGCCCGCCACGTGAGCGGCGAGATCCTGACCGTTGCGGGAGGCATGGAAGGGCGCATACAGTGGGAGCCCGGCCAGATCGACATACCGGCCGTGAAGCGCCGTCTCGAGCAGGACTAGACAGCCCGGCAGAAATCCGGCCGCGCGCTTTCACAAGGAGGTCCACCATGGTCCGCCGTCCCTTCCCGCTCTTCGTCGCGGCTTCGATCGCGGCCCTCGCGGGGTTCGCTTCCCAGGCCGGGGCGCAATCCTGCACGGCTCCGCCCACGGCGCCATCGGGCGCGGCCCCGACCGGGGCGCAGCCCGGCGCGGACAGCACCGACCCGAGCGGGCTCGTCATCCGCACGCTCCCGCTTCCCACCGACACGCCCGGCGACCTCGCCTGGGATGGGGAGGCGCTCTGGGTGGCCGACTGGCAGCGCGGCGAGCTCCTCCGCTTCGATTGCGGATCGGGCGAGGTGCTGCAGCGCATCGCGGCGCCCTGCTACCGCCCGCGCGGGCTCGCCTGGGGCGACGGGCGCCTCTACATCGCCGATGACTTCGAAGGCATGATCTACGTCTTCGATCCCGCGAGCGGAAAGACGATCACGCGCTACGCGACGCCGATGAAGGGCGGCCTCGGGCTCGCCTGGGACGGCAGCGCGCTCTGGCTCGCCGACAACGGCGACCATTCCCTGCAGCACCTGATCCCCACCGACGGCACCGCGCTCACCTACTTCCCCGCGCCTTATCCTGAGCCCAACGGCCTCGCCTTCGATGGGACCTACATCTGGGTCGCGCAGCGGACGAAGGACCGCATCTACATGGTCGACCCGAAGACTGGCAAGGCGATCACGAGCTTCGATGCACCCGGCCCCTACCCGTGCGGACTCGCTCCCGCGCCGGGCGGCCGCCTGTGGGTCGCCGACTTCGCGGACGGTCTCGTGCGCCTCTGCGCTCCCCGCGAGACGCAGGGGTACCAGACGAGCGACTGGCGCGAGGCGGAAATCACGCTCTCGTATCGCCTCGTGAACCAGGGCCCGGGAGACATCGTCGATGCCGTCGCCCACTTCGCGGTTCCCGAAACGAAGCTCGAGAACCAGGAGGTTCTCGAGGCGCCGGTGTACGAGCCGGGGCCGCCCGAGTTCGGCAGCGACCAGTGGGGGCAGGCGATCGCGACGTTCCGCAATCCACGCATCCCGGCGGGCGAGACCTTCCGGGCCGGCTATCGCGTTCGCGCGCGGGTGGGCAACCTCGCCTACATCATCATCCCCGAGAAGGTGGGCAGGCTCGAGGACATCCCCAAGGACATTCGTCAGGCCTACACCGCGGACGCCGACCGCTATCAAGTGAGCCTGCCGCTCGTCCGCGAGACGGCGGCGAAGATCGTCGGCGACGAGAAGAACCCCTACTGGATCGCGCGCAAGATCTTCGACTGGGTGATCGACAAGATGGAATACAACATGGTGGGCGGCTGGGACGTGCCCGAGACGCTGATCAAGCGCGGCACCGGTTCCTGCTCCGAATACGCCTTCCTCTTCATCGGCCTCTGCCGCGCCGCGGGGCTGCCCGTGCGCTATGAAGCGGGTGTCGTCGTGCGCGGAGACGATGTCTGCGTCGACTACGCGTACCACCGCTGGACCGAGATGTACCTGCCCAACTACGGCTGGGTGCCGATCGACCCGCAGGGCGGGGACCAACCCAGCACGGGCGGCCAGGCGGACGCGATCGGCCGGCTCCCGAATCGTTTCTTCGTCACCACGCACAGCGGCGGCAATTCGAATGCGCTCTCCTGGAACTACAACAGCTTCGCCACCTGGTCCCTCGAAGGCCGTTGCGCGGTCATCGAGGACTCCTGGGCCACCTGGCGGCGGGCCGGGGAGGAGGGCGAGCCGGTCGCGCCGACGGGAGCGCGCCCGATGCCCTGACGGACCGAGCCGGTCCGTCAGGCGCCGCCGAGTCGAAAGGCGGGCGCGGCGCGCGGCGGGCGTGGGCCTGGCAGGAGCACCTCAAGCCGCGGGCGCGGACTCGGCGGGCGCGGCGCGCGGCGGGCGCGGGCCTGGCAGGAGCACCTCAAGCCGCGGGCGCGGCCACGGCGGGCGCGGCGCGCGGCAGACGCGGGCCTGGCAGGAGCACCTCACGCCGCGGGCGCGGACTCGGCGGGCGCGGCGGGCGGCAGGCCCGGCGACGTAACGTAGGACGGCGGCCGGAATGCTCTTCCGGCCGCCGTCCGTTTCGCCTGGCCGTTGGGGGGGTCCGGGCGAATGAGAACGCCTTACTGTACGCGGGACGGGGCATCTGGTTGCCCTCGAAACGCGCCGGCTAGTACTCCTCTTCGATGACCCGCGCGAGCATCGCGTCGCGGGAGAGGCGGTCCTGCCCGTAGGCCCGCAGATCGTTCATCTTCGCCTTGAGGACCAGACGCGAGACATCCCGGTCGCTCAGGAAGTCGCTGCGGTCGAAGAAGACCGCGATCGCGATCCACTGGTCGTCGCGCAGACGCGTGAGCGTGTCGCCGTAGTCGATCAGGGCTTCGATCAGCTCCTCCCTGCCCTGCTCGTAGCGCTCCTGTTCGCGCTCGCCCTTCTCCGCCCGCCACTCGCTGATCGACTTGCGCAGCTTCTCGCGGTCGGCCCCCTCGTACTCCCTGGCCTCGCGATGCGCCTCCTCGGCCTCGCGATGCGCTTCCTGGGCCTCGTGCTCGGCCTCCTCGGCCTTGCTCCGTTGTTCCGCATAGTCCTCGAGGGCCTCGCGGCGGCGCTCGAGCTTGCGGTCACGCGCGAGTTCCTCGTCGGGGGCCAGCTCCTCGTCCTCACCCTCGTCCGACTCTTCCTCCTCGTCGAAGTCGTGCCAGATGACCGTCCGGCCGCCCTCGCTCTCCACGCGAAGCTTCTTGAGGACGTCGAGCTCGGGCAGGTCGGGAATTTCCGGGACGACGAAGGCGTCACCCAGGAGGCGCAAACCGCCCGCGGTCGAGGCCTCGCAGATGAAGAGCGCGCCGTACTCTTCCAGGTAGATGCCGTGCACCGGGCTCCTGCCCGAGACGAACAGGTTCGGGCTGTCGACCAGCACCTCGCTCACGATCGTCTCCATCACGTCCATCTGCCGCTTCAGCTTGTCCGGGATCGTCTCGCTCGCTTGCGCCGTGACGGTCGCTGCCAGGATCGCCGCACTCGCGAGCGCCGCGACCCGGCTTCCGATCCGCGCGCGGGCCATGGTCTTCTTCATGATGCGCCTCCCTATTGCTCGTGGGGGACTGGGTCCTCCGGCTTCAACGTCCGGGATCCGCCGGCGGAAGGCCCTGGCGCCTGATGGGCGCTTCCAGTCGGCTGCCGCCGGGCTCGTTCGCGGCCGCCAGCCGGATCCAGGCTTCCGCGAACTGCTCGTTCATCGCATCCCAGCTGCGTTCCTGGCGGGTTTCGAGATCCTCGTAGATCCCGGTCAGCAGGAAGTGCAGTTCGTCCTGCCTCCGCCGCTCGTAGCTCTCGAAGCCCGCCGCCATGAGCTCGATCAATCGATTGGAATACGCGGCGAACTCGGCGCGAGTGAGGTAGATGTCCTCCGAAACCACAGCGGCGCCCGGGCCTTCGTTGGAGGTGCCCGGCGCTCCACTTCCTTCGTTCCCGCCGCGCACTTCGCTCACCCACCCCGCCGCGTTCTTCTCGCCTGGGCCGCTTTCCCCGCCCGCCGCGCCATCGGCCAGGTAGTGCATCTCCGTGCCGTTTCCGTTCGGCGCGGATTCGATGGGGATTCCCTCGCCGGGCAGAGACTCGCCAACGGCCAGCGCAAACCCGCCCTGGCCACTCTGCCCATCGACGACCGAAGCGGGCACGCCCGGCTCGGCGGTCGTACGGAGATCGCCGAAATGCACGATCAGCCCCCCCGGCTGCCGGTCGACCCGCAGTCCCGCAATCATCAGGACGAACAGGGCCGCGGCTGCGAGCCCGAAGCCGAATGCCGGGGCGCGCAGCGCGGCGAGCAGCCCGCCGGCCGCGCGCGCGACCGGCGAGGATGGCAAGGAATGCCGCGAGAGCGGTTCAGGGTCGAGAAAGACGAAGGCCGGGGCCTGTTCCTCCGCCGCCGCGCGAACCAGGAACGCCCGCGACTCCGAGAGCGCCTCCCACTCGGCGCGCAGCTCGGCGTCCTCCGCAAGCAAAGCGCGGAGGGCGCGCTCCTCCTCAGCGGACAGCTCCCCGTACAGAGCGGCCACGAGGCTCTCGCGCCGTGGATCCAGGGATTCCGCCGTCATTGCCGCTCACCTCCTTCCGCTCGTGCACCTTCTCGACGGGCGCACGCTCCTTCCTGTTCATGCAGCATCGCGTGAATGGCCTTCAGGCCGTAGAAAACCCTCGTCCGCACGGTGGCGGCCGGGACCCCGGTGATCTCGGCGATCTCCTGGGAGGTGAACCCCTGGTACTCGCGCAGCAGGATCGCGGTGCGCTGTTCGAGCGAGATGCGCTCGAGCAGGCGTTGGGCGTCGTCGAGGAGATCGGTGCGCTCGCGGGCCGGTTCGGCGGTCGCGAGGGAGCGCGCGGCCGGGACCGCGTCCGCCCCTCCGGCCGTGACGGTCTCCAACGACTGCACGGCGGGGCGCGCCTTGGCCGACCGATGCCAGTCCCGGCAGAGGTTGAGGGCGATGTGATGCAGCCAGGCGCCGAACTTCTCCGGTTCCCGCAAGCGGCCGATGTTGACGTAGGCCTTGATCAACGCTTCCTGACACACGTCCTGCGCGTCGTCGGCGTTGCCCAGCATGCGGCGGACGAAGCCGTAGAGCGCGGCGTTCGACCGCCCGGCCAACTGGTTGAAGGCTCGCAGATCTCCGCGCTGCGACAGAGTCACGAGCTCCGCATCGGTCATCGGCGGCTCCCTGGAGGCCCCCGCTTCCGCTTTCCCGGCAAACGTCCCGGGCTCCCTGCCCCCGGACGAGCGCTTGCCACCCGGTCCCGGGGGGCAAGCCGGTCCGCCCGAACGCAGGCTCCCAGATGGATAGACGCGCGCAAGTCCCGATTCGTTCACCGGCTCCCCGTGATCGACGGGAGAAGCTGGCGCACCCGGAGAGCGCTCGCTAGCGTTTGGTTGTGGCCGCCAGAATGGTGGGATTTCCTCGGAAGATTCCGCGGGCGGAGCACTTGCGGCTCTCCGTCCTTGACCCCCGTTGAAGCTCCCCCGCGCGGCATCGTCCTCGCTAGTTCGAGGACGTGAAATCCTCTCGTCGACATCCCGACTCCAGGCGTGCGCGCTCCCGGCGCTCCTTCCGCCCGCCGCATTGCCCGAACCGCGCGTGCCCCTTCTACACGCCAACCAGACGCTGGCCCTACAGACGCGAGGG
>Ga0316622_100002384_pt1 | contig 12968 bp, 8 predicted proteins | sample OWC_Aug_OW2_C1_D_FD_207646 | JGI IMG/M metagenome (GOLD analysis project Ga0316622, IMG submission 207646) | Wetland soil microbial communities from Old Woman Creek delta, Ohio, United States - OWC_Aug_OW2_C1_D5_C | ecosystem: Environmental > Terrestrial > Soil > Wetlands | place: USA: Ohio... | reverse complement strand
GCCCCAGAACTCGAAGGCGACGTCGTTTCGGTGCGCCTCCGAGAAACGGAGAAGCCCGTCCCAGATCTCCCTGAACTCCTCGACCCGGTACCCGGAGCCCACGTAACCGATCCGGAGAGGCCGGGACGGATCCCGGGGGCGCGGTCGCTCGGGAAGGGCGTCCTGGGGGACCGCGCCGCGGAACGGCACCAGGCGAGGATTCAAGGGTCTCATCGACCCCGCGATGGAGTTCCCGGTCGCCCAGACCACGTCCGCGTCTCGAGCGAGCGAGGAGAGGTTCTCGTGAGCCGGCCGCCCCGGGGCAAGGTAGTCGAACTGCGGCCCGAGCTCGTGGAAGCTCAGGACGTCGTCGTCGAGGTACAAGGCGGCCGGGAGCCCGGCGCGCTGCGCCTGGGCCATGAGGCCGAGAGCGTGGTCCTCCACCGGCCGGACGAGGACGATGCCGTCGGCGTCGTCCGGCCAGTGGGGAAGGAGCTGGGCCACGGGCTCGAACCAGAGCTTGTAGCTCTCTCGTCGGCTGGAAACGGCGTCGAAGTGGGCGAAGCTGATGTCGTTCGAGACATCCCAGGCGCCCTTGACGTAGACGAAGGAGCGGCGCGGCGCCGGAAGCGTCGCCGCGAAGCCCTCGATGTGCGGGAAGAGATGGCGCCGCCTCAGATAGAAGGGGACGATCTGGTCTTCGTAGAGGCGGCGCCGGATTCCCGGTGGAAGCTCCACCTCGCCGACCGCGAGAGAGTCGACGCTGTAGTCCCGCCAGCGGCCGGGAGAAAGCGCCCCGTCTCGCGGTATGTCGTGAAGGAAGCGAAACAGCGTCAGGTCCCAGGGGACGGTCCGGCCGATCGCTCCCTGGTTGCCCTCGACCACGTCGGACACCACGGTGTCGATGACGACGAACGGGACGTGACGGAGCAGGCGGAGCCAGAGGTCCCAGTCGCACAGCCTGCGCATGCCGATGTGGCAGTCGAACATGCCGTGGCGCTCGAGCAGGTGCCGCGGCAGCAGCACCGCGTTGTTGGCCAGGCGGTTCTGCTCATAGAGGTTGACGAGGTTGAGATCGACCAGGGGCAGGATCCACTCCCCGCCTGGCGCCGTGAGCCGTGTCCGTCCCACGACCACGCTCGGCTCCCGTTGTCGCTTCGCTTCCTCGACGAGGCTCCCGAGCGCCCCCGCGCGCCACGCGTCGTCGTCGAACTGGAAGGCGAGGTACTCGCCGCGCGCGAGCTCGATCCCCTCGTTCACGCGCAGGGCGGGCAGCCCCGAGTTCCGTTCGTGTCGGACGTGAACGAGGCGCGGATCGTCCGCCGCGAGGGCCGACAGGAGCTGCTCGGAGCCGTCGGTCGACCCGTCGTCGACCACGATGAGCTCCAGCGAGGCGAAGTCCTGCGACAGGACGCTGCGGACCGCCCGCTCGAGCAACCCGTTCCCTCCCCGGGCGTGCGTCGGCAGGACGACGGAGACGAGGGGCGGCGGTGCCGCCGGCGCACGGGGAGCCCGCCGCACGTCCTGGTCGGTCAGGAAGAGGTGGACCGGCAGCGACCCGTGCATCCCCCGCTACCGGGCGCGAGCCCGCCTCACGAGCACCCGGCGGAGGACGGCGGCAGTCCCGCTACCGGGGCTGCCGGATCTGCCAGGTCGCGTCGGTCTGCCCCCCCGTGTAGCCCTGGCTCGAGACGGAGGCGCCATTCATGACCCAAAGACAGGTGCTTCCATCCATCACTTGGCGCCAGAGGATACCAGAGCGCCGATCGCCGCTGAAGTCGGCCACCGCCCGGACGTCCCGGTCTCCGGAGGTCCCGCCGATGACGCGAGCTGGATTAGACTGCCAGGAATGATCTGGCCGAGGGATCTGTTCCGACGCAGGAAGTCGCAGACTCCCCCGACGTTCGAAGAGTACTCTCTGCTGGCCGCCCGGGCGCGCGATCGTCCGGGCTTCCTGCCCGAAACCGGCCCCGAGATTCACTCTGACCTGTTTCGGTACCTCACCGAGCAGAGAGGTCGCGGTGCGGGGATCATAGAGGTGGGTTGCTTCAAGGGAGCATCCTCCATCCTCTTCGCCTACCTCTGCGACAAGTACGGTTGGCCGTTCTACTCTCTCGACATCACCCCGGAATATCTCGAGTACACGAGGAAGCTGCTGCACGAGCTCGGGCTGGGGAGCGGGGGGCGGTTCTTCCTGGGGTCGTTGGAGAAGTTCGGCCGGGAGACCCGGCTGGCCGAGCGCCCCGCGCTCGTCTTCATCGATGCGAACCACTCCTACCCGGAGGTCGTGAAGGACATCCGGGCGCTCTACGAACTGAATCGACGGCCCCACGCGGTGGCGTTTCACGACTTCAGCCTGCGCTCATCCAATCCCGCGGACGGCCGCATCTTCGTCGACCGCGCGATCTTCGATTGCTTCGGCAACGGCGTCGAGTATCGGCGCATCGGGCAGCAGTTCGGCGAGAACCCCGTGCCGAGCGCAGAGAGCCCGAGCCCGGCCGGGGCTTACTGGGAGAGGAACGGAAGCGAAGGGGTGCTCATCGAGCTCGACGGCCGCGAGCTCTCGTCGCCCTGACGTGAGATCCGACTGAGCTACCGGGGCTGCCGGATCTGCCAGGTCGCGTCGGTCTGACCCGCCGTGTAGCCCTGGCTCGAGACGGAGGCGCCATTCATGACCCAGAGATAGGTGCTTCCATCCATCACCTGGCGCCAGAGGATGTCAAAGCGCTGATCGCCGCTGAAGTCGGCTACCGCCTGGACGTCCCAGTCGAGACTGATCGGGGGAAGGTAGGAGGCGCTGGTTACAGCCGTCCCGTTCATGAGCCAGATGTAGAGCGCTCCCGTGTCGGCCGCGGCCCCCACCTTTCGCCACAGGATGTCGGAGCGCCCGTCGCCGTTCAGGTCGCCCGCGCCCTGGATCTGCCAGGAAATGTCCGTCTGGGCCGCCGTGTAGCCCTGTCCGGCGACCGCCGTCCCGTTCATGAGCCAGAGGTACGTCGCGCCGGTGCTTCGATCGCGCCAGAGGATGTCCGCCTTGCCTCCGCCGTCGAAGTCCCCGACCTGCTGAACCTGCCAGTCGAGGCTGATCGGGGGCAGGTAGCCCGCACTGGTGACGGCGGTGCCGTTCATCAGCCAGACGTAGAGAGCGCCCACGTCGCCCCCCGGCCCCACGTTGCGCCACAACAGATCCGTCTTCCCGTCGCCGTTGAAGTCGCCGAGCCCCTGGATCTGCCAGCGGGCGTCGGCCTGGGCGGCGGTGTACCCGGAACCAATCGTCACGGCACCGTCCATCAGCCAGACGTAGGTGCCGGCGCTTTCGCGCTCACGCCACAGGACATCCGCGTTCCCGTCACCGTTGAAGTCGCCCAGACCCTGGATCTGCCACCGCGTCGAGATGGGGTCGAGATAGCTCGACCCTGCGAGGGCCGTCCCGTTCATGAGCCACACGTAGAGCGCCCCGTTACTGGGGCCGGACGCGACGTTGCGCCAGACGATGTCCGCGCGCAGGTCCCCGTCGAGGTCGCCCACTCCCGGGCGGTCGCCGATCTCATAGGCCCCGATCTCACAGCGGCCGTTCTGGGGCCGTGAGAGCCCACGCTGGTCGGTGGTCGGGCACAGGGCGTCGTTCGCGGCTTGAAAAGCGGGGCTGTCGACCCTCAGGGGGTGGTAGGACGGGTTGCCGATGCGCGGGAGGAGGCGTGGATCGACGCCGACCCTGTCGCCGGAGGCGGGGGCGAAGGTGCAACCGGCGGTGCTCTCGACGATGTTGTTCCCGCCGCTGCCGACAGCTCCCAGACAATCAGGGCTGCCCGCCGTCGCCGTGTTGTCCGCGAGGATCGTATTCCGGAGCGTGACGCTGCTGGCGGTGCCCGTGCTCTCGATCCCACCTGCCAGCACCGCCGAGTTGGCTGCGATCGTCGAATTCGTGACCACGAGCTGACCCTGCGACGTATTGAAGATCCCGCCGCCGATCGAGTTCACGAGCGGCGACACGCTGTTCACCCCCACGTTGCCGCTGATCGTCACGTTCGTCAGGGCCATGCTATTGGGACGGGCGAGCTGATTGCCGTTGTAGATACCGGCCCCATAGGCCGCCTGGTTCCCGGTGATGGAGACGCGCGTCAGGGTCATCGTCTCGCTGTTGTAGACCGCGCCCGCGTATCCTCCGGGACTGGTCGCTCGGTTGCCGCTCAGCACCACGTCGGTGAGGTTGACGGAGCCTTCGTTGTTCAGGACCCCGCCGGCGGCGGTGTTCTCGCCCGTGTTGGGATCGCAGCACTCGGAGGTGTTGTTGTTGATGGTTCCTCTGGTGAGGTTGATGTTGCCCAGGTCGTTGCTGACGCCGCCGCCCCATTTCGCGACGTTGCCGGTCATCACGAAGTCGGTGAGGGTCACCAGGTGCCACGAGTTGTTGTAGAAGGCTCCTCCCTGCTGGGAGGTGTTTCCGGTGAAGAGAAGGTTGGAGCCGTTCAAGGTGCAGCCGTTGAACAGCGCGCCGCCGCCTTCGCCGAAGACCGCGGTCGTGGAGGAGTTTCCCGTGAAGGTGACGTCGCTGAGGGTGAGGCTGGGCTGGTAGGGATGCCCCGATGGCCCCGCCGTGTCGCAGTAGATCGCTCCTCCCTGGCGGGCGGAGTTGCTCGTGAAGGAAGCCGAGGTCACGGTCAGGTTGCCCCCGTTGAAGATCCCGCCCCCGTTGAGGGCCGTGCCGGCGTTGCGGACCGTCAGCCGGGACAGCGAGTGGGTACCGCTGTAGAGGTCGAAGTTGAGGACCCGGGTGACGTTGTTGCCGCTGAGAATGGTGGCCTGCTGACCGGCCCCGGTGATGGTCACGGCCTGCGTCACCTTCAACTGCGACCCGACGGTGATCGTCATGGCCGGGATGCTGATCGTGTCGGCACCCGCCAGCGCGTTCGCCTCCTCGATGGCGGCCCGAAGCGTGCACACCCCCCCCGAGGTGGCGCAGACGCCGTTTCCCGCGGCGGCATCGCTCCCGTCGCCGTTGCTGTTGACGGTGAACGTGCTCGCGGCCCCCGCCCGCGCCATCGGGGCGGCGAGCAGGGCCACTGCCACCGCCCCTCTTCCGAGCCAGGCTCCCACTGCCGCGCCGCGATCGCGCATCGACCCCTCCCCCGCCACTCTACGCCAGCCGCGGCTGCCGCCGGTGTAATCCAGCGCACCATGGGCCGCAGGCTCCCCGCGCGCTCGCCCCCGGCGGTATGCTCAGGGACCGTGGCGCCGCCCCGCGTTCTCGCCGTCCTGCCCGCCTTCATCCCCTCGACGGTCATCAGCGTGGTCAAGCCCCTCGTCCGGCTGCACCGGGCCCGCCGGATCCGCGCCCGCATCGCTCTCGAGCACTTCACTCGCCCCCGCGACCTCGAGTGGGCGGAAGTGGCCGCCTTCTGCCGCAACAGCGAGGCCCGGTTCGCCCGCCACCGCGAGGCGCTGCTCGAAAGAGGGACGCCATTCGTGTACGACCTCGACGACAATCTCTTCGAGATCCCGGCGGACTCCGAGGAGGGACGCTCCTGGCACGAGCCCTCTCGGATCGCCGAGCTCACCCGGTACGTCGAGCGGGCGAGCCTCGTGCGCGTGTACTCCGACGAGCTGCGCTCGCGGCTCGCGGCACTCAACCCGCGAGTCGTCCGGGTGGCGCCGTCCCTGGACTGGTCGCTCGTGCCCTCCGAGGAGCCCCGCCGCCAGCCCTCCCGCGTGCGCGTGGTCTACGTGACGAGCCGGCTCCAGGACGAGCTCGCTCGCGTCTTCGTGCCCGATCTCGGGCGTTTCCTGGACCGGTACGGGGAGCGGGTGGAGGTCACGTTCTGGGGAGGTGCCGCGGTGCCCCTGAATCGGCCCGGGGTCAGGCGGCTCGCCCAGGTGCCGGACTACGACTCGTTTCTCTCCCGCCTGGGCCGCAGCGGCTTCGATGTGGGCCTGGCCCCGCTCGTCGACGACGCATTCCACCGCTGCAAGACCAACAACAAGTACAGGGAGTACGGCGCCTGCCGCATCGCCGGCGTCTACTCCGACGTCTCGGTGTACTCGTCCTGCGTGCAGCACGAGCGGACCGGCCTCCTCGTCCCGGCACGCGAGGGCGCCTGGCTCGAGGCGCTCTCGCGGCTGGTCGAGGACCCCCGCCTGCGCGCCAGCATCCAGGAGGATGCGCGGGCGGACGTGCGGGCCCGCTACTCGCAGGAGCGCGTCGAGGAGGACTGGCTCGAGCAGATCGAGCGGTTGCGGAGGGCGGGCCCGGTCGCGCCGTCCGGAGTTGCCGACCCCTGGCCCGGGGCGGCCCTGGCCAACGGCACGGGCGACCTCGTGTCGCGCTTCCAGCGCGCGGCCGGGCGCCTTCGCAGGACGGGCCCGCGCGCCACCCTTCGGGGGATGTACTGGTACGCCCACGGCTTGAGGACCATGTTGAGCCTGCGGCGCGAGCTGTCGCGCTTCGAGTAGGGGCCGTCGCGCGGGCTACTACTGCGGTTGAGGCGGCGGGGTCGTCGGAGGCGGGCCGTTCAGGCGCATGCCCGGCGGAGGCGCTCCCACTGGCCCGGGCGGGGCGGGCGCGGCCACGGGCGGGGCGGGCAGGGGGCCTCCGGCGCCCGTCGCGGCGGTAGCGGAGTCCACAACGGACGGATCGGCGCCAGGAGTGTGGCCGCCCGGAGACCCGACTCCGCCGATGGGCGCCATTCCCGGCGGAAACGTGCCGTCGGCCGCGGGTATGGCCGAGTCCGGGAACGGTTCGGGGGCAATCGACGGCGGCGAGGGCCAGGACGAGGCTTCCATCCCCGCTTCGTGAGCCCCCAAGTCCCCGTCGACCGGCCCCGGATCTGCCGCGGGAACGCCCGGCGTCGGCTCATCGTCCGGCTGGGCGTCCGTTCCCTTCGTCCTGCCGGCGGCCGCCGCCCGCACGGGCGCCGCGCTCGCGGGGGTGGAGGAACTTTCGACCAGATCAAGGGCCTCGACTCCAGTCCCCGACGGGTCGGAGCGGAGCACGTAACCCACCCCCGCACCCTCCAGGATCCGGGCCACCGCCTCCGCTGCAGTGACGCTCCGGAGAGCAATGGTCACGAGCTGGCGTGGCTGGCGCCCGGGGCAGGTCAAGGAGGCACCCACGTGCCGGGTGACGGCCTCGAGCACCTGGTAGAGGGGAACCGACTGGGCCACGACGTCCAACCGGCCCGCCCCGTCCGACTGAACGATCTCGCCTGCGTCGGTCGTCGGAGCGGCCAACAGCAGCGCCGACAACGCCGTGACTATCGCCCGCACCGTCATCGTCACACCGTGGCGGCATTCTACCACTCCGCCTGCCCGGGTCGACGCACACCGGTGATCTCCCTCACAGCCAGGTGACGGATCGCACCGTGGGGGCGGGGAGCGCGCGGACACGATGGAAGCCATGCGGCACCTCCGCCACGGATTCCTCGCACTCGCGGCCGGCCTGTCCGCCGCCGCCTTCGCCGCCACGCAGGGCGGGCCCGTGCCCGCTCCGCTCCCCGTGTTCCCTCCGGACAACTGGTGGAACCAGGACATCTCGGCCGCCCCACGGGACCCTCGCTCCGACGCGCTCATCGCCTTCATCGGGACGACGCGCGCACTGCACCCGGATTTCGGGGGCGAGGTGTCACCGGGCAGCCTCGAGGTGTACGGCATGCCCTTCGCCGTCGTGCCGGGTTCGCAGGCCAGGAAGGCGGTCACCTTCGGCTACTGGGAGGAGAGCGACGGCGTCGACCCCACCACCGGCCGCGGCATCCCGTTCTACCCGATCCCCGACGAGGCGATCTCTCAGGCGCACTGGGTGGAGGGCGGGCCGCCGGGCAACCAGGACGTCGGGGGAGACCGCCACCTGCTGATCATCGACGCCGACAACCGGGGACTCTACGAGCTGTGGGCCTCCTACCACGCCGGGAGCGGCTGGACCGCAGGCTCGGGCGCCTTCTTCGACCTGAGACGCAACGGCCGCCGGCCGGACACCTGGACCTCGGCGGACGCTGCCGGCCTCGCGGTCTTCCCGGGCCTCGTTCGCTACGACGAGGCCACGGGCAGCGGAGAGATCCGTCACGCCCTGCGGGTGACCGTGCGGGCCACAAACGGGTACGTGTACCCGGCATCCCACCGAGCGGGTTCGACCGCGGGCGCGCCCCCTCTCGGGACGCGGCTGAGGCTCAAGGCCGGCAAGGACATCTCCGGGTTCCCGCCCCACATCCAGCGCATCTTCCGGGCGATGAAGCGGCACGGCCTGATCGTGGCGGACAACGGCTCGGACATGTACGTGAGCGGCACGTTCGACGTGCGCTGGAACAGCGACGAGCTGAACCCGGCGTTCGCCGCCCTCAAGGCGTCCGACTTCGAGGTCGTCCAGCTCGGCTGGACGGGCGGGGCGGCCCGGACCCCGGCGGCTGATTTCGACGGGGACGGGCGCGCCGACCTGCTGTGGCGGCAGGAGTCGACGCTTCACCAGTGGCGGCTCAACGGGACCGCGCTCGCCGGGTCCGGCGGGTTGCCGTCCGTCTCCGGCGCCTGGTCCGTGCAGTCCACTGCCGACTTCGACGGCGACGGCCGAAGCGACATCCTGTGGCGGGAGACCGCCTCCGGCAGCACCTACCTCTGGCTGATGAACGGGGCCGGCGTCGTCTCCTCGGGCTTCACATCGGCCCAGGCCGGCCCGGAGTGGAGGCTCGAGGGGGCCGGGGACTTCGACGGGGACGGGCGCGCGGACATCCTGTGGCGCAACGGCGGCGGGACGGCGTTCGTCTGGCGGATGAACGGCACGGGCCTCCTTTCCGCGCCGGTGCCGCTCGGAGTCGTGGGGCCGTCCTGGCGCGCCGCCGCGATCGCCGACTTCGACGCGGACGGGCGGGACGACATCCTGTGGCGTGACTACGCCGGCGGGGCAACCGTCATGTGGCTGGCCACGGGCGCGGGGTCCTTCGGGGCCTCCCCGACGACCGGCGTCGCGGACCCCCTTTGGGAGCTGCGGGCGGCCGGCGACGTGGACGCCGACGGCCGTGCCGACGTGGTCTGGCGCCACGCGACCGGCCTCGTCTACATCTGGCTCATGAGCGGTGCGAACGTCAGGCCGGGGTCCGCGGCCCTGGGCACGATCGACCCGCGTTGGCAGCTCGAGGAGGCCGGCGACTTCGACGGTGGAGGCAAGGCCGACCTCCTGTGGAGAGACACCGTCACCGGTGCCACCTACCTCTGGTTCCTGAACGGGGCCTCCTTGCAGTGGGGCGGGTACACTGGCGCGCAGACCACCGCGAACTGGCATCTGCAGCCAGGGCACTGACCGGCGGCTACGCGCCTTCGAGGCGGGAGGCTCAGGGCTGGAAGCGCCCGATGCCGAGCGCCCGGGGACCGGCGACCATAGACCGTCTCAGGGCGCCGGCCCCGACGCGCCGCGTGCCTTGAACCTCACGCCGTTGTCGCCAGACGCATCGCAGCCCGAGCAGGGCATCCCGCTTGGCGCGCAGAATCGTTCTCCCCTGTCCCCTCGCCACGAAGCGCGCCAGGCTCACGAGGTTGAGTGCCAGGTGCAGAGGCGCATAGAGGGCCAGGAGGGGGGTCGGCATCCCCTTGACGAACGTCCAGACCAGGTTGCGGTGCGCGTGATAGACGGAGAAGTCGCTGTGTCGCACGGCGGTGGCCGAGCCGACGTGGCGGGCGACGGCCGAGGGGACGTAGAGCGAGCGGTGTCCGGCCAGCCGCAGGCGCAGGGCCAGGTCCACGTCCTCGAAGTAGCAGAAGAAGCGCTCGTCGAAGCCTCCAACCTCCTCCAGCGCCGAACGCCGGTAGAGGGCGGCCGCGGCGCAGGGCCCGAACACCTCTTCGGGCTCCAGGCGGTGACCGCGCTCCAGCTGACCGTGGTCCCGCCGCCACGCCAGGCCCGTGACGGCGTACACGTCGCCGGTGCCGTCGAGCCGGGACGGGTCCGCGTCGCAAACCAGCCGGCTCGCGAACGAAGAGAACCCGGGGTTCTCCGCGGTCGCGCGCTCCATGGCCTCGAGCCAATCCGGGGCGAGAAAGGCGTCGGCGTTCAGGATGGCGACGAGCTCGCAGTCCGTAGCGAGCGAGACACCGAAGTTGCAGGCGGCGGCGAAGCCCCGGTTTGCGGGGAGGCGGACCATGTCGATCGGCAGCCGGCTGCCGCGCACGTGCCGCCAGGCAGGATCGCGACCGGCGTTGTCGATCACCACCACTCGCTGCGGCGTTGAGGTCTGCCTGGCGATGGCATCGACGCAGCGGGCTACCAGATCACCGCCGTTCCAGTCGACCACGATCATCCCGGTACGCGTCCTGGGCGAGGATGGTGGCATCGCCGGACGACCTTAGCACGGAGGCCGGGCGTGACCCCACCCTCCAACCTCGTGATGTCCACGGTGGCGCACACGGGGTGAGCAGTGCTCCCGTGGTAAGCTGCGGCCGTGGTGGGGCATCGAGTGGTGCGATACCTCATCGACGTCGCCCTGCTGCTCCTCGGACTCCTCGCGGTGCTCCGAGTGCTCCTGCGGCGCCACGAAATGGCCGACCTGGGGCTCGGGTGGATGAGCCTGCCCTGGCCTCTGCACCTCCTGCTGTGCTTCGCGCTGTTGGCTCTTCGGGGCAGGCTCGTGAAGCCGAGGGAAGCGCCCTCCCCGTCCCGGCAACCGCCCGGGAGACTGGCACTGTGGGGAGCCCTTCTCCTCGTGCTGGCCCTCATCCCGCCCTCAGAGGCAACCCTCGGGGCCGATGGGACCGTCTACCTCGAGCAGCTGCGCGGTGTCCTCCTCGGCGGGAAGCCCTTCACCCACCCGGGCGCGGAGCCGGGGACGGTCGTCCTCTGGGCGCCCTTCTACCTCCTCGGGCACGGCGTGGCCGTGGGCGCGCGCGCCCTGGGCCTCGACGTGGCCGCGAGCGGCGAGAGCGAGCCCTATCGAAACGCCCTCCGCCTCGGCGCCGCCGTCTACGGGCTCCTCGCCGCCGTCTTCGCCCAGCGCGCGGCCTCGCGGTTCGTCTCGCCGCTCCTCGCCGCGTTCTGCGCCGCCGGCTACTGGCTCGGCTCTCCGCTCTACCACTACACCGTGGCCGAGCCCGTCATGGCCCACGCTCCCGCGACCGCGGTGAGCAGCCTCCTGATTCTCCTCTGGCTCCGTGCCCGTGAAGCGCCGGAGCGCGCCTCGGCCTGGGTTGCGGTCGCCCTCGCCGGCGGGCTCCTCGTCGCCACCCAGCGCTACGACGCGTACCTGCTGCTCCCCGCCCTCCTGAGCGGTGCCGCGGTGGTCCGCATCCGCTGGAGGCGGGGCGAGGCGGCCGTGCGCCGCCGCACGGCGCTCACGGTCGGGGCGGCGGCGGCGGCCTTCGCGTTCGCCGTGATGCCGCTCGTCCTGCTCGCCCTCGCGACACCCGACGGCTTCCTGCTCAACCCGGAGGTGGTGCGCACCCGGATGCTGGCGGACTGGGCCCGGCCCCACGTCGGCCCCCTTCTCTTCTCCTCGAACGGCGGCCTGTTCGCGTGGACACCGCTCGCGCTTCCAGCGGTCTTCGGCCTCGTGCTCCTGGTCCGCCGCGACCGGAAGGTCGGGCTCACCCTCCTCGCCACCCTGGCGCTCGGCGTCTACGTCCTCGCCAGCAACCCGATGTGGTCGGCCGGCTGGTCCTTCGGGGCCCGGCGCCTGACCGAGGCCTACCCTGTCTTCGTCCTCGGCCTCTGCGTGGCGGCCGAGGCCCTCCTGCGGTGCCCGCGGGTGCTCGGCCTCGCTGCCCTCGCGGTCTTCGTGCTGCAGACCGTCCTCTTCAGCCATCAGATGCAGCGCGGCCGCGTCCAGCCCGGGGACGCGACGAGCTTTCTCACCGTCGCCCAGGGGGCGGCCGCCGACTTCCACGAGGCGCTGGGACATCCCGGCTCGTGGCCGGCCAACTGGGTCTTCGCCTGGAAGCACGGGGTGTCCCCGGGGCGCTTCGACGACCTCTTCGGCCGCCTGCCGAAGGACGGCTGGATCCTGAGGATAGGCTCGCCCGACGACGCGGTGGCCCTGGGGCGCGGGTGGTCGCGGCCGGAGGAGGGCGGAGCCGGGCGCTGGGCCCAGGGCGAGGACGCCACCCTCCTCTTCACGCTCACCGACCCGGCCGACCGGAGGCTGCGCCTTCGGGGCGCGGCCGCCCGGGACCCCGCCGCGCGTGCCCAGTGGGTGTGGGTGGAGGTGAACGGGCGGGCCGCCGGGAGCCTGTCCCTGACCCCCGAGGGGCGGGCCTGGGAGGCCGTGGTGCCCGCGGCCGCGTGGAAGCCCGGCCTCAACGAGGTGCGCTTCCGCGCGGCGTGGCGCCTGTCGAGGAAGGAGGCCTGGGCGGTCGATCAGCCGCCGTTCGCCGGCTGGCGGCTCGAGGAGGTCGCGCTCGAGCCCGTGCCTTGAGAGGGCGCGCCGGCTACGGCATCACCTTGCGGTGCTTCGCCGTCTCTTCCTCGTAGTACTTCCGGTAGAGCACGTCCCACTCGTCGGAGCCTTCGAGGACCCGCTTCTGGGTCTCGAGCTTCTTGCGCACGAGGGCGTCGATCGTCTCGTCGTTGCGCATCTCGTCCATGATGATCTTGACGATCGTCTGGCGGATCTCCTGAGGCTCGTCGAAGTACTCGACCCCGTCGTCCTTGTCGAGGTAGCCCAGGATGAGGTGCGAGATGTTGAGGACCCTCTCCCGCGAGAGCTTCACAGCACGATCCCCTTCTTCTTGGCGAGCTCGCGCTTCACCTTCTTGAACATCTCCGAGTAGGTGATGTCGGAGCGCTCCATGTGGGTCATGTGCTGCGCGAGCACCTCGCGGGCCTCCTCGTTGAGGCGGTCCTCGACCGAGAGATCGTCCACGATCGTCCGGGCGATGCCCTCGATCACGCGGGCCTCGTCGTCCACCTCGAGCCGCTCGGCGGCCACGAGGGTCTTCACGATCTTGCGGGAGATGAACTGGATTTCGTCGGGTGAGAGGCGCATCGTTCCCTTGAAACCTGGAGTATACCACCCGCGCGG
>Ga0316622_100002383_pt1 | contig 12969 bp, 5 predicted proteins | sample OWC_Aug_OW2_C1_D_FD_207646 | JGI IMG/M metagenome (GOLD analysis project Ga0316622, IMG submission 207646) | Wetland soil microbial communities from Old Woman Creek delta, Ohio, United States - OWC_Aug_OW2_C1_D5_C | ecosystem: Environmental > Terrestrial > Soil > Wetlands | place: USA: Ohio... | reverse complement strand
GTCAGCGCGCAGGTATGGCCATAGCCCGCCGCCACCTTCGTTGCGGTGCCCGCCAGGGCATCAGCCGCACCAATCGCCAGGGTCGCGGCCACTATCGCCGCACAAGCGTGGTACCTCATGACATTCTCCATCGCTCGTAGAACGGCATGGACGTGTCTCGCCGAATGGCGTCGGTAACGAATGTCGAGTGCCCGCTCGAAGGCCAGGCGCTGTCCCCGCGTGATGGCCCCGCGCGGAGATCAGCGCCACGCGCAACGCGCAACGCGGAGGAGGAGAATCGAGCCGCTAGAATCGCACGCGGGGGCGAGGGTGCGTAAATTCGGGCGGCCAGGAGTCGCGCTGAGCGTAAGCCTGGCGCGGTCCGCTGTCAACAGCGCGGATGGGACAGCGCGGATGGGACGTGGAGCGGGGAGGGACGAGGAGAGGAGCCACACTCTTTCGGCCGGGCCTGCGCAACCCCCGCTTGGTGGCGTCCGTTGCCACGTGGCGTCGGTTTCCAGTGGCGTCGGTTTCCAGTGGCGTCGGTTTCCATTGACACACGCCTGGAGCAGGCGCAGTATCGAGCCAGCGTGTGGGTGAAGCGCCGCCCGTGCGCGAATCCCCCAGTCGCGTACAGCGCCTCTTGTCCCCACCCATCCATTCGTAATGCGCAGGCCAAGCGAGGAGGAGGCCTCCTCCCGTGGCACCATCATGGTCCTGTGCGCCCGTCCTTCCTCGGCCGATTCGGCCGCCCTCGCTAATCCATACCCCGACCCGTTCTTTGCCCGCTGGCTGCCGGTTTGTCATGCCGGCGAAGTTCCCTGGCGAGGGATGTTGCGAGCACCATGCAGGACTTTCGCGGAGGGTGTCATGGGTATCCGTGTGACGGGTCTGGTGGCGGTGGTGGCGTGCCTGGGTCTCGGGGCCGTCGACGTCGCAGCGCAGAGCGCGGTGGCTGTCGCTGCGGGTAACGCGCACACCTGCGCGGTGACCAGCGCGGGCTCGGTCTGGTGCTGGGGCGCGAACTGGGCCGGCCAGCTCGGCGATGGTACGAGCACGTCCCGGCTCACGCCGGTGCCGGTGAGCCCCAGGCTCCCTCCGCTCGACGTGACAGCCCTCGCCGCCGGAGACGGCCACACCTGTGCGGTGACGCGTGCGGGTGCGGTCTGGTGCTGGGGCGACAATCGGGCCGGGCAGCTCGGCGACGGTACGACGACGACGCGGCCCACGCCGGTGGCGGTGAGTGGCCTCGGCGGGAGTGTCGTCGTGGCGATCACCGCAGGCTGGGGCCACACCTGCGCGGTCACCAGTGCCGGCGCCGCCCTATGCTGGGGCTCGAACGCCGACGGTCAGCTCGGCGATGGTACGACCATCGACCGGTACACGCCGGTCGTGGTGAGCGGACTCGGGAGCGGGACGACCGCCATCGCTGCGGCCCCCAGTCACACCTGTGCAGTGACCGACGCGGGCACGGTGTCGTGCTGGGGCTCGAACGGCGCCGGCCAGCTCGGCGACGGCACCACGACGGCCGCGCTGACTCCGGTGACGGTCCAGTACCTCAGCGGCGCGGCGGCGGTGACTGCGGGCCACCTCCACAGCTGTGCGGCAACGAGCACGGGTGCCGTGTGGTGCTGGGGCAGTGGCGGGGCCGGCCAGCTCGGTGACGGCACCAGGACGGATGCGCTCACGCCGGTGTCGGTGAGCGGCCTCGGCAGCGGAGTGGTGGACCTGACCTCGGGAGACGTCCACACGTGCGCGCTGACCAGCGCTGGCGCGGTCTGGTGCTGGGGCAGCGGTCTGCTGGGCGACGGCTCGACGGGATGGCACCTGACGCCTTCCGCGGTCAGAGGCCTCGGAAGCGGCGTGACAGCGTTCGGTGCGGCTATGTTCCACACCTGTGCGGTGACAAGCGCCGGCGCGGTGACGTGCTGGGGCTGGAACGACGCCGGTCAGCTCGGCGACGGCACGTCGACATCGCAGTTGACGCCGGCGGCGGTGAGCGGTCTTGCCAGCGGCGGGGCAGGTGTGAGCGCAGGCGGCTGGAACACCTGTGCCGTGACGACAACCGGTGCCGTGCGTTGCTGGGGCTCGAACGACGTCGGTCAGGTCGGCGACGGCACGACGACGTGGCGCGTGACACCGGTGGCCGTGAGCGGCCTCGGAAGCGGTGTGGCGGCCGTCTCGACGAGCGGCAGGCACGCCTGTGCGATGACAGGTACCGGTGCGCTCTGGTGCTGGGGCAATAACTGGTGGGGCCAGCTCGGCGACGGCACCACGACCTCGCGTCCCACGCCGGTGGCGGTGAGCGGCCTCGGGAGCGGCGCGATTGCGATCGTCGCTGGATCCATGCACACCTGCGCGGTGACAGGCGGGGGCGCGGTGAAGTGCTGGGGCAACAATGACACCGGTCAGCTTGGCGACGGCACCACGACCAGGCGGTTCACGCCGGTGGCCGTGAGCGGACTCGAGAGCGGCGCCGTGGCCGTAACGGCCGGCTACGGCCACACGTGTGCGCTGACGAACGCCGGAGCGGTGTGGTGCTGGGGCAGCAACTGGGCCGGCCAGCTCGGCGACGACACGACAGTGGATCGGCTGACGCCGGTGGCAGTGAGCGGCCTCGGCAGCGGCGCGGCTGCCATCGCGGCGGGCAGCGACCACACCTGCGCGGCGACGACGAGCGGGAGCGTCCTGTGCTGGGGGTACAACGGCTACGGGCAGCTCGGCGACGGCACGAATACGAGCGCGCTGACGCCGGTGGCGGTGAGCGGCCTCGGAGGCGGTGTGGCGGTGCTCGCGGCCGGATCCGCGGCCAACTGTGCGGTAACAGGCGCCGGCACTGCCTGGTGCTGGGGCAGCGGCAACGCGGGCCAGCTTGGCAACGGCTCCCAGGAGTGGAGTTCGGTACCTGTGCGGGTGAGCGCCGTCGGCAGCGGCGTGGCGACCATCGCCACAGGAGGCGATCACACCTGCGCCGTGGCGGCCAGCGGGGCGGTGCTGTGCTGGGGCCTGAACGTCTCGGGCCTGCCCGGCGACGACCAGCCGCTCATCCGGCTGATGCCCGTGATGGTGAGCGGGTTCGCCGGTCCGGTTCCGACCGTGTCGAGCGTTGCGCCTCCGCGAGGCGCGGCCGTGGGCGGGACGGCGGTGACGATTACGGGGACCGGCTTCGGCGCTCCGGCGACGGTGACGATTGGCGGGGTTGCGGCAGCGAACGTGGTAGTGGCGGGCGCGACCTCCATCACCGCGACGACCCCTCCCGGCGCTGCGGGGCCTGCGGCCGTCTCGGTGACCACGTCTGGCGGGACGGCAAGCCTGGCGGGTGGCTTCACGTACGTCCCTGCTCCGACGGTGACCGGAGTTCATCCGGCGGCTGGCCCGACGGCCGGTGGCACGGCCGTGAGGATCACCGGTACCGGCTTCGCGAGCGGGGCGACCGTGACGATTGGCGGAGCGGGGGCAACGAACGTCGTGGTGGTGAGTGCGACCTCGATCATGGCCACAACGCCGCCGCACGCGGCAGGCCAGGCTCCCGTGGTGGTGACCAACCCGGATGGTCAGGCCTTCGCGCTGTCCGGTGCGTTCACCTTCGTCCTGCCGCGAATCGCGGTCGACGTCGACGGAGACGGGCGGTCGGACATCCTGTGGCGGCACACGGCGCGCGGGGAGGTGTGGCTATGGCCCATGGTGGGGCCCGTTCTGACCGCTGAGATCCAGCTGCGGACAGTGGCTGACAGCGCGTGGGAGATTCGGGGCCTGGGCGACCAGACCGAAGACGGGCACGCGGACATCCTGTGGCGGAACAGGACGACGGGGATGGTGTATCTCTGGCCGATGCGTGGTTCGACCGTGGGGTCGGAGTCCTATCTGGCCACCGTGCAGCCTGAGTACGACATCGCCGGGACGGGCGACTACAACGGCGACGGCACGTCGGACATCTTGTGGCGGCACCTGACGAACGGGGAACTCTGGGTCTGGCTGATGAACGGCACGACTGTCGTGAGCGCGACCTATGTCGACACGATTGACCCCGGCTATGGCGTAGTCGGGTCGGGCGACCTGAACGGCGACACGAAGGCGGACATCGTCTGGCGGCACCAGACGGTCGGAGACGTGTGGGTGTGGCTCATGGATGGTGCGACGCCCACAGCGATGACCTACGTCACCACCGTCGGCGAACTCGGCTACCAGATCGTCGGCGTGGCGGACCACACGGGCGACGGCAAGGCCGACATCCTCTGGCATCACAACACCCGCGGCGAGGTCTGGTTGTGGCCGATGAACGGGACGACGCTGGTGAGCCAGACCTATGTCGACGCGGCGCCCGATACCGGGTATCGCATTGTGGGCAGCGGCGACTACGACGGGGACGGCAAGGCCGACATCCTGTGGCACAACGCGACCAGAGGTGACGTGTGGGTGTGGCCGATGGACGGGACGGTGAAGGCGAGTGAGACGTACGTCGCGACCGTCCCGGATGTGGGTTACCGGATCGTCAGGGCGAAGTAGATCGCGACATCAGTGAACCGTTTCGCCGAGCCATCCAGACCAACGGTTCGATGCGCGTGCTGGAGGCGGCAATGAACACGAACGTGATGCGTCTGATGATTGTGCTCGGGTGTCTGGGCTTCGGGTTCGCCGAAGCTGGGGCGCAAACAGCCGTGCGGGTGAGTGCAGGCATCAAGCACACCTGTGCGGTCACGAGCGCCGGTGGCGTGAAGTGCTGGGGTGCGAACGACCACGGCGAGCTTGGCGATGGCACAACCGACTCGCGGTCCACGCCTGGAGATGTCGTAGGCCTGACGAGCGGCGTCACGGCGGTGGCGGCCGGCAACTTTCATACCTGTGCGCTGACGAGCGCGGGGGGCGTGAAGTGCTGGGGCGGGAATGGCGTCGGTCAGCTGGGCGACGGTACTACCGTTTCGCGATCCACGCCGGCGGACGTCGCTGACCTGACAAGCGGCGTGCGGTCCTTGAGTGCGACCGCCGACCACACGTGCGCGCGGGTCACGGGCGGCGGCGTGAAATGCTGGGGGCGTAACGACTACGATCAGCTGGGCCTGGGGCCGGACGCGCCGTGGTGGATATCCCGCCCTGCATACGTGCTTGGCCTGACAAGCGGAATCTCCGACGTTGCGGCGGGATGGTACCACAGCTGTGCCGTGAAGGTCGCCGGAGGCGTGACGTGCTGGGGCCGCGGCACATCGGGCCAGCTCGGCGACGGCCTGTGGGCCGACCGCAACCTCGCGGAGTTTGAAGTCGAAGGCATCAACGCACCCTCGAGCCTTGTCGCAGCCGGGGCCTTCCACAGCTGTGTCAGGACGGGCTTCGGAGGCCCCGGGGGCATGAAATGCTGGGGAAGCAACGTCCAGGGCCAACTCGGCGACGGCACGACGACCGGGCGGGGCACGGCGGTGGCAGTCAGCGGTCTGGGGGGCGAAGCGGAGCTGCTGACCACGGGCGGGTATCACACATGCGCGAGGACCGGCGGGGGCATGAAGTGCTGGGGCGACAACCCCGTAGGCCAGCTCGGGGATGGGACCAGGACGAATCGCCTGACACCGACCGCAGTCCTGGGACTGGGAAGCGGCGTGGCACGTATTTCGGCGGGCTGGGCTCATACGTGCGCGACGACCACCAGCGACGAAATCTGGTGCTGGGGCTACAACAACGCCGGCCAGCTCGGCGATGGCACGACGACGACACGCCTCACGCCGGTGCGAGTCGCCATGTTCGGTCACGCGGGGTCATCGGATCTGACGGGCGACGGCAAGTCGGACGTGGTGTGGCGCCACGCGACGCGCGGAGAGGTGTGGCTGTGGCCGATGAACGGCGCCACGCGGGCAACAGAAACGCCCGTGGCAACCGCGGTCGACACGAACTTCGAGATCCGCGGCCTCGGCGACCAGAACGGGGACGGCAAGTCGGACGTGTTATGGCGCCACACGATGGCAGGGCTCCTCTACTACTGGCCGATGAACGGAGCCACGCGGCTCGCGGAGACGTATGTCGGGAAGGTGGATCCGGCGTACGACATCGTCGGGACGGGCGACTACAACGGGGACGGGAAGTCGGACCTTCTGTGGCGTCACCTGGCGAACGGGGAGCTGTGGGTCTGGCTGATGAATGGCGCGACAATCGTGAGTGCGACGTATGTGACGACGGTTGAGCAGGGCTATGCGGTGGTGGGGTCCGGCGATCTGAACGCGGACGGCAAGGCCGACATCGTCTGGCGGCACAGGACGAACGGTGACGTCTGGGTGTGGCTGATGAACGGGGCGACGCCGACGGCGATGACGTATGTGACGGCGGTCGGGGAACTGGGCTATCAGATCGCCGGCGTGGCGGACCACACGGGGGACGGGAAGGCGGACATCCTGTGGTGGCACACGACGCGGGGCGAGGTGTGGTTGTGGCAGATGAACGCGACAACGCTGGTGAGCCAGTCGTATGTGGGGGTGGTTCCGGACACGGGTTACCGGATTGTCGGCAACGGCGACTACGACGGCGATGGCAGGGCCGACATCCTGTGGCGCCACGCGACGTGCGGAGAGATCTGGGTGTGGCTGATGAACGGCCCGACGCCGCTCGCGCAAACCTACGTCGCGATCGTGGCGGATGCGGGGTACCAGATCGTCAAGTAGGGACAGAGAACAAGGCGACAAGCTCGGACCGAGCGATGCGCGTGCGCCCAGCCCGGCGGTTGAACGCGGGAGGTGCCGGGTGTAAGGTGTCTTAGTACCAGGCAGGTGAGCCATGAGTGCGAGATCCGGTCTCACCCGTATCGGACTGCGGCCCCCAGCCTCCGTCAGCGCCGTCGTTTCGACCCTCTCATCAGCGTTCCTGCTTGTGGTGCTCTCCCTCCCGGCGGCGGCCCAGTTGCCGCCCATCTATACGGGGTGGATCACCGGCAGCGTCACCGATGCCGCGACGGGTGCACCTCTTGCCGGAGTGAGCGTCACGTTCCGGAACGCCGAAGGGCTCGCCGTGGGCGGGGCAACGACGAACGCGGGCGGCACCTACGTGAGGGTCTCGGCGCCCGGCACCTACTATCTCTGCACGTCGAACAGCCTGGGCTACATCGACGTGGTCTACGGAGGCGATCCGCCTGTGGCGGGATGTCTTTGGGCCCAGGGCAAGCCCGTGCGGGTGTCGGCGGGAGAGATCACCACCGCAAACTTCGCATTGACACGCGGTGCCACAATCACGGGCACGGTGACCGACGCCGCGACGGGCGCGCGTCTGCCGGGCGTGACGGTCTACGTCCACACCTCGTCGAACGCCTCCGTCGGTTCAGCGACGACGGACGCGTCGGGGGTGTACACGGGCGGCATGCTCGGCGCGGGCACGTACTATCTCCGTACGTCGAACAGCGCCGGCTATGTGGACCAGCGGTACGCGAACCTGCCCTGCGCCAGCTCGGACTGCTATCCCTACAACACAGGCACGGCGGTGAGTCTGACCGTGGGCCAGGCACTTGGCGGCATCGACTTTGCCCTGACGTTGGGAGGCACGATCAGCGGCACGGTCGCCGCCGTGGCGACAGGGTCTCCGCTCGCGGGTGTGACGGTGTATGTCCGCAACGCCCTGGCCTCGGCCGCCGAGTCGACGACGACGAATGCCTCCGGCGTATTCACGCGCAACGGCCTGCCGACCGGATCGTACGCGGTGTACACGGCGAACAGCCAGGGTTACGCCGACGAACTGTACGACGATGTGGTCTGCGCGAGCGGCAGATGTGCGAATCACCTCGGTCAGGCCACGCCGGTCAGCGTGGCCGCCGGCGCCACCACGAGCGGCGTGAACTTCGGCCTTGGGCTCGCAGGCACGATTGCCGGGACGGTCACGGATGTGGTGTCGGGTGTGCCGATTCCGGACGTCGAGGTCAGCGTGCACAACGCAGCGGGAGAAGGGCTTCGCTCTGGCCTGACGGATGCCGCCGGGCAGTACGCCGTGGCAGGCCTGCCCGCCGGCACCCACTACGTGAAGGCCGCAGCCGGGGGGAACTACATCAGCGAGTTCTACGCGGATCTGCCGTGTCCGTCCTGCGCGCAGACGCAAGGCGGCTGGATCGCGGTGCCGCCCGGGGGGACCGGCGTCCCGGTTACGCTCGCCGCCACCACGGCCGGCATCAACTTCGCGCTGGCGCCCGGAGGCACCGTCACGGGAATCGTTACGGACGCCGCCACGGGCGCGCCGCTGGCGAACGTGACTGTGGAAGCGTCCAATGGAGAGATCAGTCGTAGTGGTGGAACGGATACCTCTGGCGTGTACACCGTTCGCGGCCTCGTCACGGGGACCTATGCCGTCCGCATGCAGCGCTCGGAGCCCTATGTCGGAGAGGTGTACGACAACGCGCCGTGCAGGGACCGGTACTGCTACGGAGTGGCGGGCGCGGGCGTCGGCGTGACGACGAGTGCGGCGACCTCGGGGATCAACTTCGCGCTCGACCGCGGCGGGACGATCACGGGAAGGGTAGTGAACGCCGACACCGGCATTCCGCTGCAGTCCGTGTACATCCGCGCCTACCGCGCAGACGCCGGCGCCGAGTCGGCTCGGTGCTATACGAGCAACTCGGGCGTTTTCACCGCCACCGGCCTTTCGGCGGGTACCTACTATCTCGTGACCGACGCATCCGCGAGAGGGTATGCCGACGAACTCTACGGCGGAACGATATGTCCGCTCGGCGCCTGCACGATCACCGACGGCGTGCCCGTCAGCGTCACGCTGGGCGGGACGACGAGCGGCATCGACTTCGCGCTGTCCCCCGGGGGCACGGTCACCGGCACCGTGACCGACGCTGCGACCGGGCTCCCCGTGGATGCCACGGTCAACATGCGGCTCTACTCGTCCGCCGGCGCGGTCCTCGGCTCCACCAATGCCGACGCCGCCGGTGTGTACAGGTTCAGCCGCCTGCCGGCCGGAACCTACTACGCACGCGTGCAGTTCGCCGGGGACTACATCAGGGAGACCTACCGCGACCTCCCGGGTTACGGCCCACTGCCCGGCAGTGCCACACCCATCACCGTGACGGCGGCCGCGACAACGAGCGGGATCGATTTCCCGCTCACGCGCGGCGGAGCCGTGAGCGGCACGCTCAAGGCGGAGGGCACCGGCGCGCCCCTACCCGGCTCCACCGTTTATGCGGTGATCACCGACGGGAAGACCGTCGCGGCGGCCTCCGACGTCACTGGCACGGACTATGTCCTGTCCGGGCTGCCGCCAGGGTCGTACTACATCCGGACCCTCAACCAGCTCGGGTACGTGGATGAGGTCTACCACGATCTGCCGTGCATCGAGTGTGACGTGACGGCTGGACAACTGGTGACGGTGACGGGCACCGCCACGGCGCCAGGCGTCGATTTCGTGCTCTCCCCCTTGCCCGACGCGCCGAACGATCTCTGCGCCGACGCGCTGGAGATCGCCAGCACGCCGTTCACGCATCGCGTGTCCACCGCCAGGGCCACGGGCGCGTACGACGACGCGCCGCAATCCTGCGGCGGCCTGGGCACGACCATGTCGAAGAGCGTGTGGTACCAGTTCACGCCGCCGGCGACCGGCATTCTGACGGTGAGCGCGGCGGGAAGCACGTACGACACCGTGATCTCGGTCTCCACCGGCTCGTGCGGCGCGTTCGAGGAGATTCAGAACGGCTGCTTCGTCAATGCCGCGCCCGATCCGTACCTGGGCGTTCCTTCCGGCTCGGGGAGGCTGAGGGTGCTGCTTACGGCCGGCACGACCTACACAATCCAGGTGGCGGCAGGCAAGGGAATCGGCGGCACGCTCAACCTCAGGGTCGATTTCAGAAGCGGCGCCGTGCCCATTCCCGATTTCACGGGCGACCTCAAGAGCGACGTGCTCTGGCGCGATGAGACACGTGGCGAAGTGTGGCTGTGGCCGATGGACGGCGCGGCGAAGACGGCCGAGTCGTACGTGCGCACGGTCGGAGAGCTGGACTGGGGGATCCGGGGCCTGGGCGATCAGAACGGGGATTGGAAGGCCGACGTGTTGTGGCGCCACGCGCGGACCGGGATGGTCTACCTGTGGACGATGGACGGCAAGGACATCGTGGCCGAGGACATCGTCGCCACGGTGGATCCGGCCTATGCCATCGTCGGCACCGGCGACTACAACGGCGATGGCCGGTCGGACATCCTGTGGCGGCACCTCACAAACGGGGAGCTGTGGGTCTGGCTGATGGACGGGGCGACCATGTCGAGCGTGTCGTACGTGATGACAGTCGACCCGGCGTACGCCGTGGTTGGATCTGGCGATCTAGACGGGGACGGCAAGGCGGACATCGTCTGGCGGCACAAGACCCGGGGCGAGGTGTGGGTGTGGCCGATGAACGGCGCTACGCCGACGTCGATGACGTATGTAACGACCGTGGCGGAAGCTGGCTATCAGATCGTCGGCGTGGCGGACCACACAGGCGACGGGAAGGCGGACATCCTGTGGTGGCACACGACGCGTGGCGAAGTGTGGCTGTGGCCGATGAATGGGACAACCCACGCGAGCCAGTCGTATGTCGGGATGGTGCCCGACACCGGGTACCGCATTGCCGGAAACGGCGACTACAACGCGGACGGGAAAGCGGACCTGCTGTGGCATCACGCCGCGCGCGGTGAGGTGTGGGTCTGGCTCATGGACGGCGCAACGAAGATATCCGAGAACTACGTCGGCATCGTGCCGGACGTGGGATACCAGATTGTGAAGGTGAAGTAGCTTCTTCGAGCCGGAGACGGGGTCGGATCGACCAGTGTCCCGGCTTCCCGGGCACCGCGCCTTACCCGACACTTGCACAGTGGGTCGCCGACTGCATGACGCGCGACGCTAACGATTGGGACCTCCGCGAATCCACGTCTCGATGAACGCGGCCGCAAGACCTGACCCGCGGGTATGCGTGATCATGGGTCGACAGATGCAGCCGCGGTACATCGCGACGCGCACCTTCATGCCACGCCATGATGGATTGGCGAAGTACGTCGCATGGTCCGGACTGACACAACTCGCGGAAGTGGTCTCACTCGAGCTGCGCCGGGTGCCGCGCGATGAGCCCCTGGCCCGGCCGCCGCTCCCGTGCACCAGGTCACACCGCCAACGTTGATCCAGGCGCGCGCCCTGGCGTTACTCCGGCTGTAGCCAGGACGAGGAACCCCGACTTGCCCCTATCTCATCGCAGCAAGAACAAATCTCGCCGAAACGGGACGGAACTTCGGGCCAGGCCGGCGGGCCGAACGGCGGGAGTCCGCCCTGCTGGCCGCCGAACTGGTTGACGTCCAGCTTGTCGAGGTCACCTCCTGGCGAGACTGTTGTCGATGGAAACGGGCTCGGCGCTCTGGATGCGCGACAACCTCACGCTGACCATCGGGATGCTGCTGCACCCGCTCTATGCCATCAGGAACGGGCAGATGGCCGGGCGGCCGCTTCCTTCGGCGCAGGCTCAGTCCGCCGCCGGGCGGCGGAGCACGCTCAGGTACTCCCGGCGTGCGAGCCGCGCGCGGACAACGTCCGCGTGCTCGATCTTCAGTTCGAGCGCCACGCGGGCGATCTCCTGGTCCTCGGCCAGCGTGATCGTGGCGTCGGTGGCCGATACGATGTAGAGGCACTCGAGCAGCGCGAGCTTCTGGTCGTAGCTGGCTGTCCTGGCGAACTCACGTGCGACCAGGAAGTCCTCGGTGCCGCCGAAGAGCACGTTCTGGCTCTTGGCCATCTGCACGACCATGACGGCCTGGGCCTCCGGCAGCGCGCCGCGCTCGGCGACGATGCGCTCCATGGCCTGCGTTTCGGCGGCGCTGATCTCCCGATCGGCCATTGCCACGCGGCCGAGGATGTACGCGAACGCCGCGATGTAGCGGGCACGATCCGGCTCGAGGCGGTCCAGCTCGGCCGCGATCCTGCGCACGGTGTCGGTGTCGCCCTGACCGGCCTTCTCGGGGGCTCCGTCGAGCCCCAGGAACTTCAGAATGGACATGCCGTATCGTCTCACACGCCGCCCGCCTTCCGCCTCGCCTGCCGAGATCAGGTAGGATCCGGGGAGTCGTGGCATCCCCCATACCCCTGATATTCGACGGCGCCGGTCTCGTCGCCGCGGACAAACCTCCGGGTCTGGCCGTGGTTCCTGCGGCCGGTCAGCATCCGGGCGACTGCGTGCGCGGCCGGCTGGAACGCGAACTCGGGGCCAGGCTCTGGGTCGTCCACCGCCTCGACCGCGAGACGTCGGGCGTGCTGTTGTTCGCCCGCACGCCGGAGATTCACCGCGCGCTGTGCCTGGCCTTCGAAGAGAGGCGGGTGCGGAAGACCTACGTCGCCTTCACGCTTGGCGTGCCGTCACCGCGCGAAGGGCGCATCGAAACGCCCCTCCACCCGGCACGGAGGGGCAAGGTCCGGCCGGCCCTGCCCGGCGAGGGCGGGACCTGGGAAGCGGCCACGCGCTACATCGTGCGCAAACGCTGGGAACGCGACGGCGCGGCCGTGGCCATGGTCGAAACGCACCCGGAAACGGGGCGGCACCACCAGATCCGCGCGCACCTGCGGTCGATCGGCACGCCGATCCTCTTCGACCGCGTGTACGGGCTCTCGGCGGGGACCGCGCCACTGGCGGGAGCGCCCTCGCAGCGGCTCGCGCTGCACGCATCGAGGCTCGCCGTGCCGGATGCCGAGGGAGCGGGCTTCACGCGTACCTTCGAGGCCCCGCTGGCCGCGGATCTCACGGCGCTCGTTCACTGGCTGGACGGTTACTGGACGGTGGTGACGGCGGCCGCTACCTCTTCGCCTGGTTGATCAGCGCCTGGAGCAGACGCGAGTACAGCGCGTCGGCATCGCTGAAGAGCTTGGCGTACTGCTCGTCGGTGAGCTTCTGATCCTTCCGCCAGGCGGCGTCGAAGACCGTGCGCTTGCCGCCCCGATCGATCGAGTCGAACGCGGTCCCCTCTTCGTGATCGGCCTTCAGCCCGTCGGCCCCCAGATCCTCGACGAACACCCGTGTGCTGG
>Ga0316622_100002382_pt1 | contig 12970 bp, 7 predicted proteins | sample OWC_Aug_OW2_C1_D_FD_207646 | JGI IMG/M metagenome (GOLD analysis project Ga0316622, IMG submission 207646) | Wetland soil microbial communities from Old Woman Creek delta, Ohio, United States - OWC_Aug_OW2_C1_D5_C | ecosystem: Environmental > Terrestrial > Soil > Wetlands | place: USA: Ohio... | reverse complement strand
GATGAGGGCATGCAGCCGCTCGCCGATGGCGCGATCCGGTTCCGGCATCTCGGCGATCTTGGCGAGCACCTCGCGCTCCCCGTCCGCCTTGTCCGCGCGCGGACCGCGACGCGCGGCCGCCTTCAGCTCCTGGGCGCGCTCCTTCATCGCGGCCCGCTCATCGTCCGTGAACCCCTCGGACGTCTCGCCAGCCGCAGTGCCCTTGGCGGTCTTGTGCGTGTCCTTCATGGCCGGCTTCCTCCCCTGCGAGTCTTGATGGGCACGACCCTTGCGCCGCCAGGTGGGTACCGTCGGTCGACCGGAGGTCGTGGTCCGCGTGATCGAGGGCGTCCCGAGCAGTCTGGCTGCTCTGCCGGGACGGTCAAGTGCCCCCGCTCGCGCCCATCCGTCGGCACGCTCTGCGGGTCGGCACGCGGGCGTGCCGTGGACGTCCAGCCTCAGCGGGCCGGCGGATCGCCGCCCAGGAAGCGGCGCAGACTCGCCCGCCACAGCGCCCGCCCGTGGAACGAGACCTCGGGGTTGAGCGCGCCGAACCCGCCGTACCAGATAAGCGTCTTGAGCAGCGGCGTCAGCTGCGAGCCGTAGAGCTCCATGCACGCCTCCGGCCGCACGCCCGGCCACGAGTAGCAGGACACGACCGTTCGCCGGTGGGCGGTCGGGACGACCGGCGGGAGGCGATCCCAGGCCGGGTCGTCCGGGCCGAACTCCCACTGGTCGAGGTTGCCCTGGGGGATGCCCTCGATCCCGCGCACGACCGGCGGGTCGTCGTCGAGCAGGTAGGGGTCGACCGCGAGGTCGCAGACGACCGCGTGCTCGGGCAGCCAGCCGAGCCAGGCATTGGGGAAGAGCGGACGCGAGGTGTCGCGCCGTGCCGTGGCGTCGACGAGGATGTCGGTCTGGCCGAGGCGACGCCGGAAGTAGGCCTCGTCGCCCGACAGGTTCTGGTCGGCCACCACGACCTCCACGCCGGGCAGACCCTCGCGCATGAATCGCTCGTTGCGTGCCTCGTCGCCGGCCCTCGTCGCCCACTCGATGGCATGCTTGCCGACCCCGCCCGCACCCAGGATCGTGACGCTGACGGGCGACCGGTCGGCCGAGAGCAGCGGCGGCCAGCGCCGCTCGAGGGCGTCGAACGCGGCGGCCAGCCCGTTGCGGGCCACGTCGCGCAGGTTCTGGACCAGGCGCTGGCCATTGTCGCCGCTGACCATGTCGAGCGCGATCGCCTCGATGCCCAGCCGGCGCAGCATCTCGACACGCTCCGGCCGGGTCGTGAAGTGGAGCATCGAGAGCAGGATCGCGCCCGGCCGGAGCAGCTCGTACCGCCCCTCGGGCGCGCGAAGCACCACCACCACGGCCTGGCGATAGGCATTGGCCTCGTCGACGATGTGCACCCTGGGTGACGTCGCACGGTAGTCGTCGTCGGAGTAGCCCATGCCGGCTCCGCTGCCGGCCTCGACATGGACGTCGACGCCCATGTCCGCGAGCAGGCCGATGAGCGATGGCAGGAACGCCCGTCGCTCGCCCGGCTCGTTGTACATGCGCGGGAAGCCGATCGTGAGCGTCCGCTCGGTGGTCATCGCCGAAAGGATCGCACCGGCCGGGCAGGGGCGCACAGGCCGAGCGGACCGTTCCGGTCGGGGTCGGACGGCAGATGCGCGCCGCCGGCCATCCGACGAACCTGACCCGGCAGGGCCGCGGGCGGATCGTGTCCCTGCGCCGTCGCAGACGAGGAGGTCCTGGGTGACGACCAGCAGCCGGCTGACCGTCGGGTTCCCACGGATGCACCGGGAGCCGAGCGAGCGGCGTGACTTCCTCCCGCCGTTGATCGGCCTGCTGGCCGCCAACGGCGCCGAGGTGCACGTGGAGAGCGGGATCGGCTCCGAGATGGGCTACACGGACCTCGACTACAGCACGCTGGCGCCCGACGTGGTGGTCACCGATGAGGACGACTGCTACCGGCAGGACGTCGTCGTCGTGCTCCGTGCACCTGAGGGCAAGTACGACCGGCTGCGCCGGGGCGCCGCCCTCGTGTCGATGCTCCACTTCGCGACCCGCCCGGCCCGCGTCCGGATGCTCGCCGAGATGGGGATCGACGCGATCAGCCTCGACCTCATCCGCAACGACGACGGCCGCCGGCTGGTGGAGAACCTCCGAAGCGTGGCCTGGAACGGGATCGCCGCCGCCTTCGCCGCCCTCGAACGGACATGGCCCGAGCTCGGCGGCCCCCGGCACTCGACGGTCAAGGTCCTGATCATGGGCGCCGGCCGGGTTGGCCGCCACGCCGTCGAGTTCGCGACGAAGTACGGCGACGAGGGCAGGAACGACGCGTTCACGCGCGCCGGGCTGCCCGGCGTCGAGGTGGTGACCGCCGGCCGGAACCTGACCGGCGACCCAGAGTACCTCAAGGCGCGCCTCCTGATGACCGACCTGCTCGTGGATGCCACCGCGCGACGCGATCCGTCCCGGGCGCTCATCCCGAACGCCTGGCTCGCCCTGCTGCCGCAGCACGCCGTGATCTGCGACCTGTCCGTGGACCCGTACCTCCTCGACGTCGAGCCCCGTGTCGTCCGCGGCATCGAGGGCATCCCCCAGGGCAACCTCGACCAGTGGGAGTTCGCACCGGACGACCCGGCCTGGGAGACCCTGCCGCCGGGCATCCCGACCGGCGAGCGGCGGACCGTGGTGTCCTGCTACTCGTGGCCGGGCGTGCGGCCCGAGCCATGCATGCATGTCTACGGATCGCAGCTGGCCCCGCTGCTCGAGGCCCTCGTCACGGCCGGCGGTCTCGACGGCCTCGGGCCGACCGGCCGGTTCCACGAGCGGGCCTTGTGGCGCGGGAGCCTGCGCGGGTGGTTCGCGTCGGGCGAGGCCGAGGCGCACGGAAGCGTGCTCAGCCCGACCGAGGCGAACGGCGACCCGGAGCCGGAGCAGACCTGAGCCGCCCTGGCCGCGACCCCTGCGCCGCCCCGGCGGGCCCATGGGCGGACAGGGGGCCGCGTCGCCGATCTAGCGCTCCAGGTCCCGCCTGACGGCTTCGGCCAGGCTCTCCAGGTCGGTCGAGGCGGCCGCCTCGCGCGCTGCCGCCAGGGCCTGCGGGGCAAGCCGCGCCTCGAGCTCGTCGAGCGTCGGCTGGGCGACCATCCGGTAGAAGGAAGACATGCCGGGGTGCTCGAGCGACGCGATCAGGAGCAAGGCGGCCCCCTCGTCGTCTCCTTCCCGGGCCAGCAGGACGCCAACCCCGCTCAGGGCCTGGAGGGTCAGTGACTGGGCGTGGCCACGCTCGGCCAGCTCGAGGGCTTGGCCGAGGTCGCGCCGGGCGCTCGCGGCGTCCCCGAGCGCGGCCTCGGCATACCCCAGCCGGCAGAGAGCCGAGGTGACGCCCCAGCGATGGTTCCCGCTGCTGAACGCCTCGTAGCCGGCACGGGCGAGCCGGAGCGCCTCCGGATAGTCGCCGAGGCAGTAGGCGCTCATGCTCGAGCGGTTGAGCGCGTAGCCGGTCCCGCCCACGTCGCCGACGCCGGCGGAGAGTTCGTGGGCCTGGAGCTGGATGCGCATCGCCGCCCGGTAGTCGCCCTCGGCGTCGGCCAGCAGCCCAAGCTTGGAGAGCATGTACGCCTGGTAGATCGGGCTCCCCGTCTCGACCGTCAGGGCGTAGCCGGCCTCGCACGCGGCCCGGGCGCCGGCCAGGTCGTCCAACAGCATGAGGGCCTGCCCCAGCCAGGCGAGCGACGCCCCGCGACCGAGCGGGTCGCCCAGGTTCCCGAACACCTCGGCGGCCTCCCGGAGCCGGATCGTCGCCCCCGCGTAGTCGTCGCTGTTCGCGGCTAGGGCCCCGAGGGCCAGGAGACACGTGCCGATCTCGGGCAACAGCCCCGCCTCACGGAACCGGGGCAGGCACTCGGTGGCCACCTGCTCGCAGCCCTCGTCGTAGCCGAGCCAGGTAGCCGACCGGGCGCGGTAGGCGATCGCGCTGAGGCGCACGAGCCCGCTGATGCCAGCCGCCTCCTGGGCCGCGATGATGCGCTCCCACGTCTCGACGCCCTCGTGCTCGCCGTGGACGAAGAAGAATACGGCCAGGTCCGCGAAGAGACCCCTCGCCGCGTCCGCGTCCCAGTTGACGGCGGCCCATTCGGCTGCAGCCCGGAGGTCGGGCAGCTCGCCCCGCAGCTCGTCGCGGGCACTGGCCACCCGGGGACCCTGCAGGTCGGCCCGGCGCGAGTGCAGCCGGCCGAGGTGGTAGGCCGCATGATCGGCAAGCGCGCGACGCTGCCGATCGGGGTCATCTGCCAGGCTCCCCGCCGCGTACTGGCGCAGGATCTCGTGGATCTCGAAGTGACCCAGTCCCGGCCGGCGCACGAGCGATTTCGCCACCAGGTCGGCCAGCGCCCGCAGATCGGCGCCGGCAACCGCCGCGGCCCCCTCGCGGGTGAAGCCGCCGCGGAAGACCGACAGCCGCTCGAGGACGTCGCGCTGCCCATTGCTGAGCAGGCGCCACGACTGGTCGCACACGGCCCGCAGGCTGCGGTGCCGCTCGGGGATGTCGCGGGCGGTGGTCGACAGGACGTCGAGTCCGTTCTCGATCTCGTCGGCGATCTCGCGCGGCGGAAGGAGCGGCGCCCAGGACGCCGCCAGCTCGATCCCAAGCGGCATGCCCTCGACGAGACGGCAGATCCGGACAACCTGCGGCCGCGCCTCATCGGTCAATGTGAAGGAGGGGTCCGCCTGACGGGCCCGCTCGGCGAACAGCCGGACGGCACCGTTGCCCGAGCCGTTGCCCGAGCCGTTGCCCGACACGTCCAGGCCCTCCACGTCGAGAACCCACTCACTGGCGATACCGAGCCGCTCGCGCGAGGTGGCCAGCATCGCCACACCCGGCGCCTCCTCGACCACCTCGGCCACGAGCGGCGAACCCACGACGAGGTGCTCGAAGTTGTCGAGCACAAGGAGCGTCCGCCGCGGATGCAGGAAGTCCAGGAGCTGCCGGCGGGCCTCGAAGCCGCTGTACTCCGAATCGATCGTGAGCTGGAGCGATTCGGCCAGGGCCGCGGGAAGGAGATCGGGCGAGGCAACCGCCGCGAGCGGGACGAAGTGGACCCCATGCTGGTAGCGGTCCAGCCGGCGCGACGCCACCTCGAGCGCAAGCCGTGTCTTGCCGGCCCCACCCGGTCCGACGAGCGTGAGGAGGCGGCAGGCCGGGTCGTCGAGCAGGCGATCGATCGATGCGAGCTCCTCCGTCCGGCCGACGAACGACGTCCCCACCGACGGCAGATGGGAGCTGCCGGCCTCGAGCGTGCGCAGCGGCGGGAACTCGGATGGCAGCCCGGCGATCTCGAGCTGGAAGATCCGCTCGGGGATGCTCAGATCCCTGAGCCGGTGCGGGCCCAGATCCCGCGCCGGCACATCGACGAGAGCCCGCGTCGCCTGCGAGAGCAGCACCTGGCCGCCGTGCCCGACGGCCGCGATTCGGGCGGCGCGGTGGACGTCGACCCCGACGTAGCCTTCCGTGGTCAGCTGCGGCTCGCCGGTGTGGAGCCCCATCCGGACCCTGACCGGGCCGCCGGCCAGCGCCCGCTGGGCGTCGACGGCCGCGCCCACCGCGTCGGAGGCCCGCGCGAAGGCAACGAAGAAGGCATCGCCCTGGGTGTCGACCTCGACCCCGCCGTGCCGGGCCACGGCGTCGCGGATGATCCGGCGGTGCTCGGCGAGGGTGTCGGCGTAGGCGTCGCCGAGATCGCGCAGCAGCACCGTCGAACCCTCGATGTCGGTGAACAGGAGGGTCACCTCGCCGGCCGGCAGCTGGCTGGTCATCGCCCAGCACGATGATCGGCCGGACGCCCCTCCCTGTCCAGAGGCATCCTGCCCGCGCGATGGGCGATCTACGGCCCCATCTTGGAACCGTGACGCGGCCGACGACGCCGTGCCCCATGTCGAGAACGACCCGGCCGGCGGGCGTCGTCCGGCGAGCGTCGGCTCTCGCGCTGCGGGTCACCCGCGGGAGGCACGCCAGCCCGCGCCTGGTGCTCTCCGCGCGAGGTGCTCGAGACGGCCGCCAGCGGGCGCTACCTGCCGAGGCGCTCCCCGAGCATCGTCAGCTGGATGGTCAGCTGCGGCGGCAGCCGGTCTCCGAACCTCACGTAGTGCTCCTCGAGCTGGGACAGCTCGCCTGCCCACGCGGGCTCGTCCACCCGCAGCAGCTCGGCGAGATCGTCTTCCGACAGCTCCAGGCCGTCGAGGTTGAGATGGGCCGGGTCGGGCAGGAGACCGATCGGCGTCTCCCGTGCGGTCACCTCGCCGTCGCAGCGCCGGAACATCCATTCGAGCACCCGGCTGTTCTCGCCGAAGCCCGGCCAGAGGAAGCGGCCGTCGGCATCCTTGCGGAACCAGTTGACGTAGAAGATCCGCGGGAGCTTGTCCGGCGTCGTCGCCTCCCCGATCCGGAGCCAGTGCGCCCAGTAGTCGGCCATGTTGTAGCCGCAGAACGGGAGCATGGCGAACGGGTCGAAGCGCAGCTTGCCGACCTCCCCGAATGCCGCCGCCGTGGTCTCCGAGCTCATGGTCGAGCCCAGGAACACACCGTGCTCCCAGTCGAAGGCCTCCCGGATGAGCGGCACCACGCCCATCCGGCGGCCGCCGAACATGATCCCGTCGATCGGCACGCCGGCGGGATCCTCCCACTCGGGGGCGATCGCCGGGTCCTGGTGCGCGGGCGCCGTGAACCGGGCATTCGGGTGGGCGGCCGGGCGTCCGGCGCCAGGGGTCCAGTGCTCGCCGGTCCAGTCGATGAGGTGGGCGGGCGGCTCGGGGGTCAGGCCCTCCCACCACACGTCGCCGTCGTCGGTCAGGCCCACGTTGGTGTAGATGCAGTTGGCGCCCAGCGTGCGGATGGCGTTGGGGTTCGTCCGCTCGCTGGTGCCCGGCGCGACGCCGAAGAAGCCCGCCTCCGGGTTGATCGCATACAGGCGGCCGTCCTCGCCAAAGCGCATCCAGCAGATGTCGTCGCCGACGGTCTCCACCTTCCAGCCCGGCAGCGAGGGCACGAGCATGGCCAGGTTCGTCTTGCCGCAGGCCGATGGGAAGGCGCCGGCGAAGTACTTGCGGCGACCATCCGGCGCGGTGACCTTGATGATCAGCATGTGCTCGGCAAGCCAGCCCTCGTCGCGGGCGATCGCCGACGCGATCCGCAGGGCGTAGCACTTCTTGCCGAGCAGGGCGTTGCCCCCGTAGCCGGAGCCGTAGGACCAGATCTCGCGGGTCTCGGGGAAGTGGACGATGTACTTCGTGTCTGGGTCACACGGCCACGGCACATCCGGCTGTCCGGGGGAGAGCGGCGCCCCGACCGAGTGGAGGCAGGGCACGAAGTCGCCGGTCTCGCGGATCGCCTCGAGGGCGGCCGTGCCCATCCGGGTCATGGTCCGCATGTTGACCACGACGTAGGCCGAGTCCGTGATCTGGACCCCCAGGCGGCTGATCCGGGATCCGAGCGGACCCATCGAGAACGGAATCACGTACATCGTGCGACCGCGCATCGACCCGCGGAACAGCTCGGTCAGGGTCGCCCGCATCTCGTCCGGGTCGCGCCAGTTGTTGGTGGGCCCGGCGTCGGCTTCGTCGAGCGAGCAGATGAAGGTGCGGTCCTCGACCCGGGCGACGTCGCTCGGGTCGGAGCGGGCGAGGAAGCTGTTGGGGCGCTTGACCGGGTCAAGCGGGGCAAAGGTACCCGCCTCGACGAGCTGCCGGCACAGCGCGGCGTACTCCTCCTCGGAACCGTCGCACCAGTGGACCCGGTCCGGCGTCGCGAGGGCGGTGATGTCGTCCACCCAGCGAATGAGCGCCGGCATCCCCTCGGGTCGGCCCGTCACCTGAGGCTTCCTCGCCGCCGATCCGGCACCGGTCACGACTGCGTGCATGATCGTTCTCCCGAGCAACTGCGCCCGTCATGGACCCGCCGCGAGGGCTGGTCGAGCGACGATAGCCGTCCGGACGCGGCTGGCAGCGTGCCGATTCGCCCGCGCGGGACGGGCCGTGACGCCCAAACCGCGCCCGCCCGGGTCCATGGTCGCTCTCACCGCGGGCGCTGCCGCGTGGCGAGGGGCGCCGCCGGGCAGGCGTCTACCCCGCGGCCCGGCGGCATGTACGATCCGCACCCACGCGTCGCTTGGGGGCACTCGATGGCTGAGGGCACACCATGAAGGCGATCGTCCGAAGCGTGTACGGCTCGCCCGACGTCCTCGAGCTCAGGGAGATCGACCGGCCGGTCGTCGGGGAGGGCGACGTGCTGGTGCGCGTGCGGGCGTCGTCGGTCAACCAGGCCGACCTCGACTATCTGACCGGGAGGCCGCTGCTCACGCGCCTCGGGACGGGGCTTCGCAAGCCAAGGAACCGTGGGCTGGGGCTGGACGTCGCCGGAGAGGTCGAGGCAGTCGGGCGGAGCGTGAAGCGGTTTCGGCCCGGCGACGAGGTCTTCGGGGACCTCACCGAGCATGGGTACGGCGCCTTCGCGGAGTACGCGTGCGCACCCGAGAGGGCTTTTGCGCTGAAGCCGTCCGGGCTGACCCTCGAGGAGGCGGCCACCGTGCCGCAGTCGGCCATCCTCGCCCTCCAGGGCCTGCGAGGCTACGGACGGAAGGCCGGGCCGGGCCACCGGGTGCTGGTCAACGGCGCGTCGGGAAGCGTCGGGCCGTTCGCCGTGCAGATCGCGAAGTCCCTGGGGGCCCACGTGACCGGCGTCTGCAGCACCGCGAAGATGGAGATGGTCCGCGGGCTCGGTGCGGACCGTGTGCTCGACTACACGAGGGAGGACTTCACCCGCGGCGAGCGGTACGACTGGATCCTCGACGTCGCGGGCAACCAGTCGGTCCTCGCCTGCCGGCGCGCCCTGACCCCCGGTGGCACGTACGTCATGGTCGGGGGCCCCTCGGGGCGGATCCTCGGGACGCTGGTCGCGGGCCCGCTCCTGTCCCTGGTGGGAAGCCGCAGGTCGGGCCTCATGCTGTGGTGGAAGCCCTTCCGCGCGGATGACGTTGCGGTCCTCACGGGGCTGCTCGAGGCGCGCTCCGTGGTGCCCCTGATCGACCGGACCTTCGCGCTTGCCGAGGTCGCGGACGCGCTCCGGTACGTGCAGGAGGGCCGCGCGCACGGCAAGGTCGTCATCACCGTGTGAGGGGGGCCACGGCGTGGACCGACCGCCCGCCTTCTGCGACGATGACGCAACCCCGCCAGGCCCGATCACGAAGCAGAACGGAGCACGACCATGGACATGGACCTCGTCGAGCAGGTGGTGGCCGCCGCGGCCGGCGTCGTCGCCAGCGGAGCGATCTCGGCCAACGGGCACGGCAACGTGAGCATCCGCGTCCCCGGCGCGGAGGAGATGTACTTCACGTCGGCCCCGTCGCTCAAGGGGCTCGGCCCCGACGGCATCGTTCGCGTCGCCCTCGACGGGACGTTGCTCGAGGGCAACCTGCCACCGATCCAGGGAGCGGTCGTCGCGATGCACACCGCGCTGTACCAGGATCACCCCGACGTGGGCTGCGTCCTCCACACGCACTCGCCCTTTGCCACCGCCCACGCCGTCGCCCACCAGCCGATCGGCTGCTGGATCGAGGCGCTCGCCATGTTCGGCCTCGCCGATGGCGTGCCGGTCGCCGCGTACGGGCCGCGAGGCTCCGAGCAGGCGGTCGCCAACATCCGCGCCGCGGTGCGGCCCAGCGTGCCCGCGGTGCTGCTGGCCAACCACGGCGTGCTCGTCTTCCACCGGACGCCCGACCTGGCCATCCTCGCGGGCGGGGTCGTCGAGGAAGCGGCGCAGGTGGCCATCAACGCACAGGCCCTGGGCGGTCCGGTCGAGATCCCGGCCGGCCTGCGCGCCGCGGCCCTGCAGCGCGCAATGGTGTTCGCCGCAGCGGGCACGAAGACGGCCTGAGGGCCGCGCCGAGGCCGGTCTACGCCTCCGCGATCACCCCGACCGAGACCCGGAAGCCGGCGCGACGCTGGAGGATCGGCATCACCGTCCCCTGGCCGATCGGCGTGTCGGCCGGGAACCAGCGCGCCCATTCCTCGCTGAACGCCTCGAAGTCCGATGGCTCGCGCAGCGCCCAGTTCGCCCAGACCACCTTTGGCAGCGAGCTCCCCTCGGCCTCCAGCTTTGCCGCCAGGTTCTGGAGGCACTGGCGGGCGTGCTCCTTGATCCCGCCGAGGACGACGAGCCCGGTCGCCGGATCGACCGGTCCCATGGAGGTGATGTAGATCATCCCGCCGGCTCGCACGGCGCGGCCGTGCCCGACGACCAGCCGGGAGATGTCGGGCGCCGGCGCCGTCTCGCCGAGACCCCAGCGCCCCTTCCCGGGCGGGGTCGGATTGTCGGGGTCCTCGGGCGGGATGCCGAAGTCGCCGGGCGGCAGCTCGATCCCGCGCGCGGCGAACCGCCCCATGAAGGTCGGCCGCTTCCCGGTCGGCTTGAGGAAGCCCTCGATCTTCCCGTCGCGCATCCCGGTCTGCTCGAACACGAAGATCTCCTGGGTCAGGATCTGGTCGTCCTCGATCCCGTACACCTCGGTGATGCTGACGATCTTGCGCGAGCCGTCCTTGAGGCGGGCGGTGTGCACGATCAGGTCGACCGCCGAGGCGATCTGCTCGCGGATCGATCGGAGCGGGAGGTCCACGCCGGCCATGAGCACCATCGTCTCGAGCCGGCGGAGCATGTCCTCCGGGCTGTTCGCGTGCCCGGTGGACAGCGAGCCCTCCTGTCCGATCGTCATGGCCTGGATCATGTCGAGGGCCTCGCCCGAACGACACTCGCCGACGATGATCCGGTCGGGGCGCATGTGCAGGCAGTTGCGCAGCAGGTCGCGGATCGTGATCTCGCCCTCGCCCTCGAGGTTGGCCGGCCGCGCCTCGAGAGTGACGACGTGCTGCTGGTTGAGCTGCAGCTCGGCGGCATCCTCGACGGTGATGATCCGCTCCTCCTCGGGGATGAACGACGAGAGGACGTTGAGGGTCGTCGTCTTGCCCGACCCGGTGCCGCCCGACACGAACACGTTGAGGCGCGACTCGATGCAGACGCGCAGGAACTCGAACATCTCCGCGGTTGCCGTCCCGAAGCCGATGAGGTCGTCCACCGTGTACGGGGTGGACGAGAACTTGCGGATCGTGATCACGGGGCCGACGAGGGAGAGGGGCGCGATGATCGCGTTGACGCGCGAGCCGTCGGGAAGGCGAGCGTCCACCCGGGGACTGGACATGTCGATCCGCCGGCCGATCGGGGTGACGATCCGGTCGATGATCGTGAGAACGTGCGCGTCGTTCAGGAAGGCGCGGTTGACGCGCTCGATCTTGCCCTTGCGCTCGATGTAGATCTGGTCGGGTCCGTTGACCATGACCTCGGTGATCGTTCCGTCCTTGAGGAGCGGCTCGAGCGGCCCGAGCCCCCCGATCTCGCCCACCAGATCCTCGACCAGGCGCCGGCGCTCCTCCCCCGTGACGGCATACCCGTTCGCCTGGATGACGCGGTCGACGATCCCCTCGAGCCGGGCCTGGACCTCGTTCGGTTGGGCGTCGACGAGCGCGGTGAAGGCGCCGCTGACCTCGCTCTGCAGGCGAAGCCGGATGGTGCGCAGAAGCTCCTCGCGGGCCAGAGGCTGGGCCAGCCTCGAGCCTGGCGGAGGCGGGGTAGGCGGGGCGGGCGGGGCAGGCGAGACGGGCGCATCGGCGCCGGCATTCTGGGCATCCGCTCCCCGCTGTGCCCGCTCGAACCGCCGCGCCAGGGACATGAGATACGCCTCCCGAGCTTGCGACCTGACCCCAGGCCGTCCAGATTCTAGGCCTGAGTCTGACACGACCGCCACACCCGTTTGGTCCTGCCCCGTACTGGCGCGACGGCGCCCCGTCTTCAGGGCCGTGACTCTCGGCCCAGGGCGCCGGTGCGGAGCGACCAGGACCGGACCGGGGGCTCCCCCACGGGGGGCCGCTTGGGGACGCTCTGGACCATGGATGGCGAGTCATCCGGCAGGGGACGCAAGCCCGCCACAGGGGCGAGGATGTATCGTCGGATGGGCCGCCCGCGCCGCGCTGCGGGTCGCCCTGACTCGCCACCAGATCCGCTCCCTGCCCGTGGGGTAGAACCAGGCACAGGGGGTGCGCGTCCCACACGGAGGATCGGACCAGCACATGAACCACGAATGGGAATGCCTTGACGGCAACGAGGCGGCGGCCCGCGTGGCCTACGCCCTCAGCGAGGTCATCTCGATCTTCCCGATCACGCCCGCCTCGCCGATGGCGGAGCACGCCGACGACTGGGCGGCCGCGGCCCGCCCGAACCTCTGGGGCTCGGTGCCGGACGTCATCGAGATGCAGTCCGAGGGCGGGGCGGCGGGTGCGATGCACGGCGCGCTGCAGAAGGGCGCGCTGGCGACCACGTTCACCGCGTCGCAGGGCCTCCTCCTGATGATCCCGAACATGTTCAAGATCGCCGGCGAGCTGACCCCGGCCGTCATCCACGTTGCCGCCCGGACGGTCGCGACGCATGCGCTCTCGATCTTCGGCGACCACAGCGACGTGATGCACGCCCGGGCGACCGGCTGGGCGATGCTCGCCGCCGGCTCGATCCAGGAGGCCCACGACTTCGCCCTCGTCTCCCACGCGGCAACCCTCCGGGCCCGCGTCCCGTTCCTGCACTTCTTCGACGGCTTCCGGACCTCGCACGAGGTCAACAAGATCGCGGTTCTCACCGACGACGACCTGCGGGCGCTCGTCCGCGACGACGACGTCCTGGCCTTCCGCGCCCGGGGCCTGACGCCGGACGCACCCGTGGTGCGCGGCACGGCCCAGAACCCGGACGCCTTCTTCCAAGCGCGCGAGGCGGCCAACCCGTACTACCTCGCCGTCCCCGGCATCGTCGAGGAGGTCTTCGACGAGCTGGCCGCCCGGACCGGCCGCCGCTACGGGCTCGTCGACTACCACGGCGCCCCCGACGCGG
>Ga0316622_100002381_pt1 | contig 12971 bp, 20 predicted proteins | sample OWC_Aug_OW2_C1_D_FD_207646 | JGI IMG/M metagenome (GOLD analysis project Ga0316622, IMG submission 207646) | Wetland soil microbial communities from Old Woman Creek delta, Ohio, United States - OWC_Aug_OW2_C1_D5_C | ecosystem: Environmental > Terrestrial > Soil > Wetlands | place: USA: Ohio... | reverse complement strand
CCTCACCTGCCTGAACGACTCCCGCTGCTCCACGAAGACCTACTGCAACGCGACGACGCTCCGCGGCGGGTGGAAGCTCGAGACCGCGAAGAAGAAGGAGCGGCCGTAGGTCCGCTTCCCGACGCTCGGCCTCCTCGAACTGATCCACCCCGACGTTCCCGACACCCACCCGGCCCTGATTCTTCTCGGCGCGGTGTCTCCAGGCGGGGCCTGATATCGTCCCGCCGATCTTCGAAGCCGGAGCCCGCCGGGAGGACGCATGTTCGTCGCGCTGCTCGCCGTCACGTTCCTCGTCGCGGCTGCGATCTCGACGATTCCCGCCCTCCTGTTCGCCCGGCCCGTCAACCGGATCCTGAGTCGGCTCGTCTCGGAAGAGATGGCGCCCAACTGGCGCCGCTACATCCTCTTCGCCATCTACGTCACCGGCATCACCGGCGGAATCCGGCTCTGGGACATGGACAAGTACATCACCCCGGACAAGGAGGGCCGGCTCCTCCAGCTGACCTCCGACCGCTGGATGTTCGAGATCTACAAGACCGTCGTCGGATCGCTCCAGGGCGTGGCCTGGATGCTTCTTCTCTTCTTCCTCTTCACGCTCGTGGCGTACGTCGTGGTCCGGGGCTTCGAGATGAAGAGACAAGGTGCCGATCCGGCGGCATCCGCCGGCCGGACCGCCTGAGGCGTCGGTCCGGCAACCCGAGCCGGCGCGAAACGGGAGGCTACATGTCACCCAGTCGGATAGCGCTTTCCACGCTCGCCCTGGTTTCCCTCATGGGCGCCTTCTCTTCCCTCGCCGCTCCCGCGGACGGCGACGCGCCCGACCCCCGCGCGCAGATCGAGCAGGCGGCGCGCGACTACCTCGAGGGCTGGTACACCGCGGACCCGGTCCGGATCGGGCGCGCCCTTCACCCCGACCTCGTCAAGCGCTACGTCGACTCCCTGCCGTCCGGACGTCAGGTCGTCCACACCCTCTCGCGCGACCAGATGATCGAGATGACGCGCAGCGGTGGCGGCTCGAAGACGCCGGCCGAAGGGCGCCGGATCTCCGTCCAGGTCCTCGCCGTCTCCGGCGACATCGCCGTCGCCCAGGCCTCGTCCTCGGAGTACGTCGAGCTTCTCAGCCTGGCGAAGATCAACCGCGAGTGGAGCATCGTGAACATCCTGTGGCGCTTCGCATCCCCGGGACCGCCCCGGCGCTGAGACGGGGCAAGGAGGAGCCCGAGCGACGGCGCCGAGTACTCGGACTACGCACGCCGCGTCCGCCGCTGGCTCTAGCCGCGCGGACCGCCCGAGAGGAGGATTGAGATGTCGGATTCCGCGAGCCAGCCGAGGCGGCTGATCGACGTCCTGATCGCGGTCCTTTCAGCCGCGATCGGGTTGCTGCTTTCTCTTCTCGCGACCCCGCAGTTCGGGCGAATCACGCCGAACCGCGCCGGCATCGGGGTGGCCGCCGCTCTGCTCGCGGCGTTCCTGCTGGACCAGGAACTCCCGGTCCCGGCCGAAACCGGTGGCGCCGCGCCTCCGAGATGAGAACGTCGCCGCCGAGCATTCCGTCGAGCCTTCGGGGCGTCCGCGCCCTTCTGCCTCACGAAGCCTTCTTCGCCCTGCTCTTCGCCGGAATCATGGCGAGCCTCTTCGCCGCGGGCGTGCGAGACAGGGTGCTCTTCCTTTCCTTCGGGTCCGTGCTCATCGTCCTCTTGCTGCTCGTGGTCTTCTGCCAGCTCCGGCCGACGGCCCCGCGGTGGCGCCTGAGGCTGCTCTACTACCCGCTCGTCACCACCCCGGTCTACGCGCTCCTGCCGCGCGTCGTCTCCGCGCTCGGAATCCCGATGAAGGACGACGCCTTGCAGAGGATCGACGGATTCCTGATCGGCGGCGACCTGAGCCTCCGGCTTCAGCCGTTCGCCTCGCCTCCGCTGACCGAGCTCCTGAGCGCCGCGTATCTCTTCTACCTGCTCTATTTCGGCGTGAGCCAGCTGGTCTACCTCTTGGACGAGCTCGAGCTCGCCGTCCGCTTCTACACCGGGCTCTTCACCGTCTTCGCGCTCGGATTCGCCGGATACGTCCTGGTGCCGGCGCTCGGCCCCTACCTGGCGTTTCCGGACGCCTTCACGGTGCCGCTGGCCGGGGGCCTGATCACGCGCATCAACGACGAAGCCGTCCGCCTCGGCACCATCCGCACGAACGTCTTCCCCAGCCTCCATCTCGCGGTCCCGGCATTCATCCTGGCCTTCGACTATCGATACAAGAGGACGCGTTTCTGGGTCTGCCTGGTTCCGTGTCTCCTCCTCTTCGTGTCGACCATCTACCTCCGTTATCACTACCTCGTCGACCTCCTCGCGGGAGTCGCCCTGGCTCTCGTCGCGTTCGCCCTCGCGACGCGATGGATACGGCCCGAAGAGCCGGCGTCGATCGTGCCCGGATCGCCCTAGCGGACAGGGTCGCCCGTCCCTCTCTGCGGCGTATCGTTGAGACGGCGCCGGGAGCGCCCGGAGGAGTAACCATGAGGAGATTCCAGATCACCCGTTCGCGGTCGGCGTCGGCGTGATGCTGTCCGATCTGGTCGTCCAGAAGCTCTGGCCCGCTCCCGGGGCGCATCGCTCCGCCTGACGAGCCATGCACAGCCGCGCCGCCGAGCTGATCGAAGCGCTGACGCTCGAGCCCCACCCGGAAGGAGGGTTCTTCTCGCAGGCCTTCCGGTCGATGAGCACGGTTCGGCCGGCCGACAGGCGCCCCGACCGCCCCGCCCTCACCGTCATCTGGTTCCTCCTCATCGACGGCTCCTTCAGCCGGTGGCACCGGCTCCTCTCGGACGAGGCGTGGCATCACTGCGAGGGGGCGCCGGTCGAGCTCTTCACCGCGCCCGCGGGAGGCGGAGCCGTGGAGCGCCGCCTCCTCGGGCCGCTCGTCGCCGGGGCCGAGCCACTCGCCGTCGTCCCCGCGCTCTCGTGGCAGGCGGCACGAACGCTCGGCCCCTACAGCCTCGTCGGCTGCTCGGTCGGGCCGGGCTTCTCCTACGACGACTTCACGCTTCTCGCTTCCATCCCTCCGGCCGGGCGGCCCTCGTTCGACCCGCCCTCGCTCCTCGACGAACTCCTCTGACCGGCCGCTTCCGCCGCCCGCGGCCCCGCGAGGCGGAGCGTATAGTTTTGTCGAGGAACGGAGGTGTCCCATGCGTGAACCGGTCCCGCGGGCCCTCTTCTGGGCTCCCCGCGCGCTCTGCATCCTCTTCGCCCTCTTCCTCACCATCTTCGCCCTCGACGTCTTCCAGCCCGGCAAGCCCGCGACCGCCATCGCCCTCGACTTCGCGATTCACCTCGTCCCGACGTTTCTGCTCCTTCTGGTCCTGGCCGCCGCCTGGCGCCACGAGCTTCTCGGAGCGATCGTCTTCGCCGGGCTCGGGGTCTTCTATCTCGTGGCGTTCTGGGGCCGTTTTCACTGGTCGGCGTACGTGGTGATCTCGGGGTCTCTCGTCCTGGTCGGAGGCCTCTTCTTCGCGAACTGGTGGGCCCGGCATCACGCGCCGCCGGGCCAAACCCCGGCCCTGCAGCACTGAACAGACTTCCGAACGGGGCGGGACGGGACATACGCGCCGGCGCCTCTCGCGGAGCGAGTATCGTTGAGTCACGTCATTCGGCCGACGATGCGTCCCATCCGATTCGCACTCGCCGTCGTCATCCTGTTCGTCCTGTCGCTCGTCTGGAACGGGCTCGTGCATCTCGTCATCCTCCGGCGGGCCAACGAGGCGATCCAGCACCTCCGGCGGACGGACCTCCCCGGCGGCCTGGCGTGGTCGCTTCTTCTGACCGGGCTGGTCTCGATCCTCTTCGTCTGGGGCTACGTCCGTACCGCCCGTACGGGAACGCTCCGCGAGGGGCTCGGGTACGGCCTGTTCATCGGCCTCCTCGTCGCGCTCCTGGTCGACGTGAACCAGTTCGTGCTCTACCCCCTTCCCGCGAGCCTCGTCCTGAAGTGGTTTCTGGGAGGAGTCCTCGAGTTCACCGTCTACGGCGCGGTCGTTTCGCGGATCTGCCCCGTGAGGGGGGAGGAGTCGTCCGCTTGACCCGCTACGTTCTCGCCTGGCTTCCGATGCTCGTCATCGCCGTCGCGAACGGCGCGCTCCGGCAGGTCACGTTCGGGAAGGTCATGCCGGAGCTTCACGCGCATCAGCTCTCGACGGTCATCGGCTCGGTGCTCGAGGGGCTCTTCGTCTGGTTCGTCATCCGCAAATGGCCTCCCTCCTCCAGCCGACATGCGCTCCGGATCGGGCTCGTCTGGCTGGTCCTCACCGTGGCCTTCGAATTCTTCATGGGCCTCGTCCTCGCTCGCCGGCCTCTTCCGGACGTCCTTCACGACTACAACCTCCTGGCGGGCCGCGTCTGGGTTCTCTTTCTCGTCTGGCTGACGTTCGCGCCCTGGGTCTTCTTCCGCCTCCGGCGCACCGCCTGACGGCTCGCGGACAGGCGCGCCCGCCCTCGGCCGGGAGGGCGTATCGTGAAACCATCGTGACAGGCGCAGCGGCCTCCGGCAGATCCGTCTGGATCTTCCTGGCTCTGACCTGCCTGCTGTCCTGGCCGGTCTGGGTCGCCTCCGGGGTTCTCCCCCGTGGCGGAACGGGGGCGTACGACGCCCGGTGGCTCGTCGCCCAGATCGGGGTTTTCGGCCCTTCGCTGGCGGCGCTGATCATCTCCGCGACGCTCGGCCCCGAGCGGCTCCGAAGCAGCCTCCGCGCTCTCCCGATCTTCCTCCTGCCGCTGGCCCTTCCGGGCCTCCTCGTCGCGAGGGCCTCGCCCCCTGGCGTCGCGGCCTTCCCTCCGGACGCCTCCGTCGCCGCTGTCGCGGTCGCGGGAATCGTCGGCGTCTACTTTTCCTGTCGGAACCGCGGCTTCCTCGGCCCGGCCACGGGCGAGCCGCAGCCGAGGCCGGACGGCCGCTGGCTGCTCCTCTCCGCCGCCTTCATGCCGGCCCTCTTCCTCGGGGCGTGGACGCTCGTCCATCTCGGAGGGGGCGATTTCCGAATCCTGGCCCTCGAAGGCGGACTCCTCCGGGCCGCGTGGACGCTCCTCGTCTGCCTCGCGCACAACCTTCTACTCGGAGGCTCGCTCGGCGAAGAGATCGGCTGGCGCGGCTTCCTGCTGCCGGAGCTGATGAAACGGACTCCCCCGCTGGCCGCCTCCTTTGCCGTCGGTCTCGCCTGGGGGCTCTGGCATCTCCCCGTCGACGTCTCTGTCGGCTTCGGCCTCACGGGCGCCGGCGCGGTCCTGGGACGGGTTCTCTACGCCATCCCGCTGTCGGTCCTCTTTACGTGGATCTTCCTCGGCTCGCGAGGGAGCGTCCTTTGCGCCCTTCTCCTCCACACGTCGCTCAACGTCATGGGCGACCTGGGCCTGTCGCGATACGAGGCCACAGAGAGGATGTTCGTCCTTTTCGTCGTCGCCGCAGCCGTGGTCGTGGCGGTCCGGAGCCGGGTCTTCCGCGAAGCGCGAGCCGGCCCTCCGGGCGATCCCCCCGGACCTGTCCCTCACGAATGAGCGCCAGATCGCGGAGGACGACCGGGTCGTGGAGTTCCTCGTCTCCGCCTTCAGATCCGCGTTCCGCCGCGGGACGTGATCACCCGGCCTCGCTGCGTAGACTCCCCGCAGGGGAGGCGAAGCCCATGCCGGTCTCGAGACCGTCCCTGCGATTCACGCCTGAGGCCAATGGGCGTCTGCACGGCGGGGCGTCCCCGGCACCGGCCGCCGATCCCGTCTCGTCGGGCCGCGCTATGCTGGCAGCCGCCATGCCGCGATTCGACGCCGCCCCCTGGTCGACCGGCCTGAAGCTCCTCTCGGCCGTCGGCGCCGGGGTCCTCCTCGCCCTCACCTTCACCCTTCATCGTTCCGTGCCGCGCGGCACGCGCGTCCCCTTCGCCGAGACCTTCGGCACTCTCCTGATGGCCGTTCCGGCGCTCATCCTGCTCGTCGCCGTCCTCTTCGTCGTCACGGGCTACCGGATCGACTCCACGGGCCTCTTCGTCCAGCGCCTTCTCTGGACGACCCGGATCGGCCTCGAAGGCCTCGACCGCGCCTGGCACGACCCGCAGGCCGCGTGCCGGTCGATTCGCCTCTTCGGAAACGGCGGACTCTTCTCGATCACCGGCTGGTTCCGGAACTCCACCCTCGGCCGGTATCGCGCCTTCATCACCGACCCGGCGAAGGCCGTGGTCCTCCGCTCCCCGACCCGCGTCGTCGTCCTCTCGCCGGCCGATCCCGAGGCCTTCCTCGCGTTTCTCCGGCTGACGTTCCCCGGGGTCGCCGCCGGACAACCGCCGGCCGCAGCGGCCGGTTATGAGGGGCCGTCTCATTGACGGGGGGCAGGTCGCGTGAAAGCAACCGCCCCGGCAACTTCCCTTCGAGGAGAACCGCCATGAACCGCGCCACGACCAGCGTCCGCGTCTTCTCGATCTACCTCGTGATCCTCGGAGCCGCTCTCATCGCCGCGCCGGACCTCGTCCTCGCCCCGTTCGGGATTCCCCACTCTCCGGACGTCTGGATCCGTGTCGTCGGCGTCCTTGTCGCGTGCCTCGGCTTCTACTACGGCCTTGCGGCGCGGTTCGAGAACGTCCCCTTCTATCGCGCCACCGTCCTCGGAAGGGCGTTCGTCTTCGTCTCGTTCGCCGCCTTCGTCCTCCTCGGGCTGGCGCCTCCGGCGCTCGCCTTCTTCGGCGCCGTCGATCTCGCCGGTGCCGTCTGGACGGCGCTCAGCCTCCGCTCGGCCTCCTCCGCCTAGGGACCTCTCGACCCGCACTCCGCCATGAGTTCGAAGCTGCCCCCGTCCGTCGCCGACTTCCTCGCCGGGAGGCGCATCGCCGTGGCGGGCGTTTCCCGGAGCGGGAAGGCCCCCGCGAACGCGATCTTCCGGAGGCTCGCCGAGAGCGGGCGGGAGGCGATTCCCGTCAACCCGAACGCCGCGGAGCTGGAAGGGGTCCGCGCCTGGCCCGACCTCGCCTCGATCCCCGGGGCCGTGGACGGGCTTCTCTTCGCCGCCCACCCGTCCGCCGCTCCCGCCCTCGTCCGCGAGGCCGTGGCGCGAGGGATCCGGCATGTCTGGTTCCACCGGTCATTCGGGGACGGGAGCGTCTCCGGGGAGGCCGTCGCCGCCTGCCGCGCCGCCGGGATCGAGCCGATCGTGGGGGGCTGCCCCCTGATGTACGTCGCGCCCGTCGACCCCGCGCACCGCTTCTTCCGCTGGTGGCTCCGTCTCCTGCGGCGCGTGCCGGGATGAGACGCCGAATCACCGAATCCGCCGTCGCTCGCTCGTCGTAAGCCGACGAGCGAGGAGGAGAACACCATGTCCACCCGAGTTCCCGCCTATGCCGCCCCCGCCCCGAAGGCCCCGCTCGTCCCGATCGAGGTCCCGCGCCGCGAGCCGGGACCGGACGACGTGGAGATCGAGATCCTCTATTGCGGCGTCTGCCACTCGGACATCCACCAGGTCCGCGACGAGTGGTTCCCCGGGAGCTATCCGATGGTCCCCGGGCACGAGATCCTCGGCCGCGTCGCCCGCGTCGGCGCAAAGGTCACGAAGTTCGCCCCCGGCGACCTGGCCGGCGTCGGGTGCTTCGTCGACTCGTGCCTCGGCTGCGACTCGTGCCGGCGCGACCTCGAGCAGTTCTGCCTGAACGGAACGGCCTTCACCTACAACGGGACCGAGATGGACCGGAAGACGCCGACCTACGGCGGCTACTCCACGCGGATCGTCGTGAAGGAGCGGTTCACGCTGAAGGTCCCCTCGGGCCTCGACCTCGCCGCCGCCGCGCCGCTCCTCTGCGCGGGGATCACGACCTACTCGCCGCTCCGCCGGTGGAACTGCAAGCCGGGCGACCGCGTCGGCGTCGTGGGGCTCGGCGGCCTCGGGCACATGGCGGTGAAGCTGGCCGTCTCGATGGGGGCCGAGGTGACGATGCTCTCCACGTCGCCCAGGAAGGAGGCCGACGCGCGCCGGCTCGGAGCCCACGCCTTCGAGCTGACGAGCGACCCGAAGACGCTGAAGACGCTCGCGGGACGGTTCGACCTCCTGATCGACACGATCTCGGTGGACCACGACCTGAACGCCTATCTGGGACTCCTGCGGGTCGAGGGCGCGATGGCGATCGTGGGCGTGCCACCGACGCCCGCCACCCTCGCGGCCATGACGCTGATCGGCGGGAACAAGACGCTGGCCGGGTCGATGATCGGCGGCATCGCCGAGACGCAGGAGATGCTGGACTACTGCGGCGCGAAGAAGATCGTCTCGGACGTGGAGGTGATCCCGATCGCGAAGATCAACGAGGCGTACGAACGGATGATCCGAAGCGACGTCCGCTACCGCTTCGTCATCGACATCGCGAGCCTCAAGGGGGCCTGAGCGAGAGGATCGCTCGTTCCCGCGTCGCCGCGTACCGGGGCCGGACGCCGGCGCCGTGGATGCTCCGACTCCTCGCGGAAGGAGTAGCATTTCCCCGATACACCACCCGCCGCCCCGGCGGGTCAAGCACGAGGAGGAGCACGTGGTCCCAATCGTCTCGCTCTGGGTCCCGATCCTGGTCTCGGCCGTCATCGTCTTCGTCGTCAGCTCGATCCTTCACATGGTCCTTCCCGTCCACCGGAGCGACTACCGGAAGCTCCCGGACGAGAACGGCGTGATGGACGCCCTCCGGAAGGTCTCCCTCGCGCCGGGCGACTATGTGTTTCCCCACGTCGGGAGCCCGAAGGAGCTGAAGGACCCGGCCTTCGTCGAGAAGAGGAAGAAGGGACCCGTCGGCTTCCTGACGGTGACGGAGAGCGGCGAGGTCTCGATGGGGCCGAGCCTCGCGCAGTGGTTTCTCTACTCCCTCGTCGTCGGCGTCTTCGCCGCCTACGTCGCGGGGCGCGCCCTCGGGCCCGGGGCCCACTACCTGAAGGTCTTCCGCTTCGCCGGTGTGACGGCCTTCATCGGCTACTCGCTCGCCCTCTGGCAGAACACGATCTGGTACAAGCGCGACTGGGTGACGACGCTGAAGGCGAACGTGGACGGGCTGGTCTACGGGCTCCTGACGGCGGGGACGTTCGGCTGGCTCTGGCCGAAGTGACCGCGGAGCCGGATCGAATGGAGCCGACCGAGCGAGCCGAGCGGGAATTCCTCCGGCACACCGTGGCCACGGTCGCCTACCGCGGCGGCAAGGCGATCCGCGGGGCGCCGCCCGGATTCTCGGGCTTCCGGCCGGCCCCCGCGAGCCGCTCGGCCGGAGAGATCCTCGCGCATGTCGGCGACCTGCTCGACTGGGCCCTGAACCTGGCCCGGGGCCGGCGGGTCTGGAACGTCACGCCGCCGGAGCCGTGGGACGAAGACTCGAGAAGGCTCTTCCGGGCACTCGAGGAGTTCGACGCCTTTCTCTCATCGGAGGAGCCCCTCGCCGCGAGCGCCCGGAAGCTCTTCCAGGGGCCCCTGGCCGACGCCCTGAGCCACGTCGGCCAGATCGCGATGCTCAGGCGGATGGCCGGAGGCGCCATCCGGGGAGAGAACTACTACAAGGCCGACATCACGACCGGCCGGGTGGGGGCCGACCAGCCGCCTCCCCGAGCCGAGTTCGACTGAGGAGCGGCCGGTACCCGAGCCGCCGCCAGAGGAGCTATCGTTCAGCCGTGATCGAAGCGGACCGCAGAGCACGCGACGAGCTTCTGGGGGCTCTCTCGGACCTCCTCGAGGGAGCCATCTCGGGGGAGGAGTTCCGCGGCCGCGTTCCGGAATCCACGGACCCGGCGGTGCGCGAGCTCCTCCTTCCGGAGGCGTGGCGGCTCTTCTGCGGAACCCGGGCGGGCGAGCCCGCAGCCGTCGGGGGGCTCCCGAACCTGGTCCGGCCGGAGATCTCCCGCTGGGTCCTCTTTCTCAAGACCTCCTGGCCCTACCGCTGGCCGGTCCTCTCCGGGTCCGAAGGGCGCCTGCTCCGGATCTCCTCGATCGCGACGCTCGGCCTCGCCTCGAGGCTCCGCCGCCGCCGTCTCGCGAGGGACGGCGACCTCGACGTATGGCCCTTCCACCGGCGCGAGCAGTACCTGGAAGCGCTCGCGAAGCCCCCCCACTCCGGGCGCGAGGGGCGGACCCGAAGGACCTCCTCGTCCTGACCTCACGCCGAAGCGTCCGCCGTGGAGAAACGCCCATGAACCAACTTCGCGCCGCCCTTCTCGCCGCCGCCCTCGTCCCCCTCGCTCCGGGGACGGCTCCCGCCCAGCAGACGCCGGCCCCGCCGCCCGTCGCCGCCCCCGCCGCCTACGGGACGCCCGACGGCCTCGTGGCCGACCTCTACCGGACGGTGAGCTTCCCGGCGGGGCGGACGGCGGACTGGGAGAGGGTCCGGTCGATGTTCCTGCCGGGGGCGGTCATCTTCCTCCGGACGAGCCGCACGGCCTCGACCGCCTTCACGGTCGAAGGGTTCATCGACGACTTCGTGACGTTCTCGGCCCGGGCCGACGTGATGCTCAACGGCTTCTCGGAGAGGGTCGTGAAGATGAAGCCGACGGTCTACCGGGACGTCGCGCATGTCCTCGTCCTCTACGAGGCGCAGGTCCCGAACTCGCAGCGCGGGCCGCAGCTCGGGATCGACAGCTTCCACGTCGTGAGGAAGGACGGCCGCTGGTGGATCGCCGGGATCGTGAACGAGATCGTGGCGCCCGACGAGCCCCTGCCGGCGGCGCTCCGGGACTGAGCCCCGCGACGGGCTGACTCGGCGGGCCCCCGCCTGCTATCGTCTGCGCGATGGCCCACCCGATCCCTGCGAACCGGATCGTCAGATGGCTGCTTCCGTCGGCCCTCGGGCTCGTCCTCCTCTTCGTCCTGCCGGAGCCGTTCTGGCCGATCGCCATCGTCCCGGCCCTCCTCGGACACGTCCGGACCAGCCGGCGGGACGACCTCCAGCGCCCCCTGACGCTCGGCTTCGTCCTCGCCTCGATGAGTCCGATCCTGGTCCTGAGCCTCGTGACGCTTCTCTTCTACGCCGTTCCCTCGCTGCGCGACGACCTGCCGCCCGACTGGGTCGTCCGTCTCGTTCTCTTCCTCGGCTGGACCCTCTCGGCCTACACCCTCTGGCGCCGCTCCCTCCGCCCTCGCGACCGGACGGCCTGAGACCACCGGGGCGGCCCGGCCGGAGAGGCGTATTCTGTTTCCAGCCGATCCGGCCCCCCGGCCGGCACCGCGCGATCGCGAAAGGCGGTGGTCCACGTGCTCGACCTCAACTCCGACGAAACCAGGTACCTCGAAAGCGTCCTCTCGAAGGCCCGGAAGGATCTCCTCCACGAGATCCATCACGCGGCGACGCACGATTACAAGGAGTGGCTGAAGAAGGAGCTCGACCTGAACGAGCGCCTCGCGGCCCGGCTCCTTGCCGGAAAGGCTTCCATCCCGAAGCCGCCGACCTGAGGCGCGCCGCTCAGTAGAGCTCGATCCCGGTCGCGGCCGGCGTGACGTGGGTGCCGGCCACGCCCGCGACGATGCGGCCGACGTCGGCGAGGGCGCCGATGGCGGCCCGGTTGCCGGTCGTCTCCGCGAACTCGATGGCCGACTCCACCTTCGGTCCCATGGAGCCCGCCTCGAACTCCCGGCTCCGGAGCGCGCCCGGGTGGGCGCGGCGGATGGCGCGCTGGTTCTTCGTCCCCCAGCCGACGTAGACGGCGTCGGCGTCGGTCGCCATGACAAAGAGGTCGCACCCGAGCTCGCGCGCCATGAGCGCCCCGGCCCGGTCCTTGTCGACGACGGCCTCGACGCCGTGGAGCTTTCCGTCGGGCCCGTACATCGTCGGGATGCCGCCCCCTCCGGCGCAGATCACGATGCAACCCTTCTCGAGGAGCCAGCGGACCGGGCGCGTCTGGAAGATCCTCTTCGGCTTAGGCGACGGGACGACCCGGCGCATCCCGCCGCCGTCCGGCGCCATCGTCCACCCTTTCTCGCCGGCGAGGCGGGCGGCCTCCTCCCGGGTGTAAACGGGGCCGATCGGCTTGTCGGGCTTCTGCCAGGCCGGGTCCTCCGGGTCGACCTCCGTCATCGAGAGGAGCGTCGCGAAGGGCTGCTCGAACGGGAGAATGTTCCCCAGCTCCTGCTCGATCATGTAGCCGATCATTCCCTCCGTCTCGGCGCCGAGGACGTCGAGCGGGTAGAGCTCGGCCTTGGAGTAGGCGGCGGCCTGGAGGGCGAGGAGCCCCACCTGCGGGCCGTTCCCGTGGCTGACGATGAGCTGGTGGTCCCGCCCGATTGGAGCGAGCGTCTCGGCGGCGATCCGGATGTTCCGCCTCTGGTTCTCCGCCGTCAGCGGCTCGCCCCGCCGGAGGAGGGCGTTTCCGCCGAGGGCCACGAGGATCCGCATCAGGCGAGGGTGGCGACGAGGAGCGCCTTGATCGTGTGCATCCGGTTCTCGGCCTGGTCGAAGACGACCGAGGCGGGAGACTCGAAGACCTCGTCGGTCACCTCGAGCCCGTCGAGGCCGTAGACCCGGAAGAGCTCCTCCCCCTTCGTCGTCTCGCGGTTGTGGAAGGCCGGCAGACAGTGGAGGAACTTCGCGCGCGGGTTTCCCGTCGCCTTCATCAGCTTCGCGTTGACCTGGTACTTCCGTAGGAGCGTGATCCGTTCGGCCCACTTCTCGGCCGGCTCGCCCAGCGAGACCCAGACGTCCGTGTAGAGAAAGTCGCACCCCTTGACCCCCCTCTTCGGGTCCTCCGTCACCTCGATCGAGGCGCCGGAGGCCGACGCGAGGGCCCGGGCGCGCGCGACGAGCTCCTCCTCGGGGGCCAGCGCCTTCGGGCCGCAGAGACGGACGTCCATCCCCATCAGGGCCCCCGAGAGGAGGAGCGACGACGCAACGTTGTTCCGAGTGTCGCCGAGAAAGGCGAAGGAGATCTTCCGGAGCGGCTTGTCGGCGTGCTCCTCCATCGTCAGGAGGTCGGCCAGCATCTGCGTCGGATGGGATGCGTCGGTCAGGCCGTTGT
>Ga0316622_100002380_pt1 | contig 12971 bp, 7 predicted proteins | sample OWC_Aug_OW2_C1_D_FD_207646 | JGI IMG/M metagenome (GOLD analysis project Ga0316622, IMG submission 207646) | Wetland soil microbial communities from Old Woman Creek delta, Ohio, United States - OWC_Aug_OW2_C1_D5_C | ecosystem: Environmental > Terrestrial > Soil > Wetlands | place: USA: Ohio... | reverse complement strand
GAAGCCGCTGCGCCGGCAGGCCTCGAGGATGTGGCCGTGGAGCGCGAACTCGGGGCGGTAGAGGACGAAGGGCGTGTCCGCCAGCTCCCGGAGCGCGAGGGAGCGGCGGCGGGCGAGGGGGTGGTCCGGGTGGAGGACGGCGCGGAGCTCGTCGCGCACGATCGGCAGGGTGCCGAAGGCCCGCTCGTCGGTGGGAAGGACGACGGCGCCCACGTCGAGCTCGTGGTTCATGACGAGCGCCTCGATGTGGTGGGAGCCCTCCTCCCGCAGCTCGAGCGCGATCCCGGGGTGGGCCCGGTGGAACTCCGCGAGCAGCGGGGGCAGGAAGGCCACCCCCACGATGGGCGGCGTGCCGATCCGCAGCCGCCCGCGCCGCAGCGCCGAGAGCTCCACCACCTCCTCCTCCATGACGCGGAGCGAGTCGATCACGCCCTGGGCCCGGGCCAGGACGATCCGACCAGCGTCGGTCAGCCGGACGCGGCGCCGCTGGCGGACGAGGAGCGGCGCGCCGAGCTCCTCCTCCAGGGCCTTCACCACCTTGCTGACGGCGGGCTGGGTGACGTGCAGCGCCCGGCCCGCGCGCGTGAAGCCCTGCTGGCGCACGACCTCGACGAAGATGCGGAGCGCGTGGACGTCCATGTGTGCCTCCATGCCGCCAGGGAATCGTCAGCATAGCAACAATACATTTCCGTCATGGACGGATCTCCGCTAGGGATGCGTGGTCCCGCGGCGCCACTCGCCCCGGATCGAAAGGGACGCACACATGGACATCCTGGGACTGATGCGGGACGACGAGGGCGCCATCCTCGGGGAGGCACTGCCCGCCGTGGCGTGGCTCGAGCACTACGGCCGCGACGGCGAGGAGAAGGCGCGGGAGCGCCTGGAGGTGCTCTACCGGCTGGTCGTGCGGGCCATCCGCGAGCGCGACCTCGAGGAGCTCCTGGCGCACGCGAGGCGAATCGCCCGGGAGCGCCACGCCGCGGGCTACGACCGCGCCGAGGTGCAGCGTGCGTTCACGGCGCTGGAGGAGGCGATCTGGCACCGCGCCCGGACCCGGCTGCCCGCGGCGGAGCGGGCATGGGGGCTCGGGCTCGTGGGCACGGCGCTCGCGCACGCCAAGGACGCCCTCGCGGCGGCCTTCGCCGAGCTCGGCCCGGCCGCTCAGCCGGCGTACGTCGACCTGACGCCGATCTTCCGGGGCGCGGGCGGCCGGGGCCGCCCGGCCGAGGACTTCGTCTACCCCGTCTGACGTCTCCCCGGGCCCGGACCGCTAGAGCGTGACCGTCCGCTCCTGCGGGAAGAGGAGCGCCGGCGGAGGCCAGGCATCGACCGGCGGGTGGCCCGCCGGCAGGCGGCGGGGCGAGCCGGCGACCGGCGGGTGGCCCGGAGGAAGCTCGCGCGTCGCGCCGACGGGGGGGTGGCCCGGAGGCAGCCCCGGATGGCCGGCGACGGGGGGATGGCCGGGAGGGAGAGCCTCGTGGCCGCCGACGGCTGCGTGGCCCGCGGGCAGCTCGCAGTCGATGGGCGGGTGGCCGGGAGGGAGCCGCCATTCCCTCCCCTCGTCGCCCTCGTCGTCCGCGGCCCCCGCGGCTGGTGCGGCAAACGCCGGGTGCGCATCCGCGTGATCGGGCCAGGACGCGCCGACGACCCCGAGCCCGAACGCCAGGGCGGCGAGGGTCAGCGGCAGCTCTTTCCCGCGCGGGCGCCGTTCCGGGACCCCGTCGGCCCGGGATCCTCCGATCCGAGCCGCCGCGGAGGTCCCGCCCCGGATGACCGTCGCGCTGGGTCGGGACCGGGGGGAGGGGTGCGCTGGGATCGCCTTCGGGTCCGTCGTCATGGCTTGCCTCCTGGACTTGCGTGCGCTGGGCTTCCTCGGGCGATCTAGGGAGAGGCTTCAGCCCCGTCAACCTCATGTCGTGGACAAGTAATTGACGAGCGATAAGGCGATGAAGATGATGACGCTGGCGCTGCTCCTCGCGGGAGGCCCAGTGAGCGTTCACGACTTCCGGGTCGCGCACCTCGACTCGGGCGTCAAGCCGACCTCGGCCGGGGTGCGCAAGCGGACCGAGGGCGTCCTCCCGAGCCGGGGGAAGTAGGGGGGCGGATGGGCGCGAGCCGACGGAGGGCCGGATGATCCAGCGCGCTCGCTTCGAGCAGTGGATTCCCGTCCCGCTGGACCGGGTGTTCCGGTTCTTCTCGGACCCCCGCAACCTGCCCCGCCTCATGCCGCCGGAGCTGGCGGCCGAGATCGTCAGGATCGAGGGGGTCCCGCCGCCCGGCCCCGGGGAGGGCGGCGCCGGCGCCGGGGTGGGCACCGAGATCACGCTGTCCGTGCGGCTCCTGCCCCCGCTGCCGCTCCGGACTCCATGGGTGGCGCGCATCGTGGAGTTCGAGCCGGGTCGCCACTTCGCGGACGTGCAGGTGAAGGGGCCCTTCCGGCTGTGGCGGCACCGTCACGACTTCGAGCGCGCCGAGCGCGGAGGGAAGGACGGCACGCGGGTGCACGACGACCTCGAGTACGAGGTCGGGTTCGGGCGGCTGGGCGACGCCGCGGCGAGGTGGTTCGTGGCGGGGCGGCTGAGGGACACGTTCCGGGAGAGACAGCGGCGGCTCGAGGAGCTCCTGCGTCGGCCGTGAGGGTCGCGGCCCATCCGTCGGCGACGTCGGCCCGATCCGGACGGCACCGCCGGCATGGGCGCCGGCGGACGGCGTGCGGTCGCCGCCCCGGACGCTCGCGGCGCGGAGCCTCAGCGCCGGCAGGCGACGAGGATCCCCTCGACGCTCGCGCCCGCCGCGAAGCTCGTCTCGAAGCGGGCGTCCGCCCGGGCGGCGTCGATGAACTCCCGCACCGGACGGCGGCGAGGGCCCCGAGTCGACTCACCAAGTCCGCGCCGGGGCGCCTCGGCCGGGCCGGGCGAGCGCCCCGTCCCCTGGCGCCCCGGGCCTACTTCCCGGCGATGAGCGCCTTCAGCGCCGCGCGATCCGGGGCGAGGAGCTCCTTCACGCGCTCCGGGTCCACGTCGGCGACGATGATCTCGCCGACCTCCTCGTTCACCAGCGAGAAGAGCCCCTGCTTCTTCATGCCCTCGGCCTGGCGCTGGTTGTCCTCCGTCGGGGTCACGTAGTGCACCGAGTAGATCTTGTAGCGGTGCATGAGGAAGAGCTGCAGCAGCGTCATGAGCCGCTTCTTCCGGAGCTCCACATCGAAGTTGTTCGGGTCGCGGACCGAGAGGATGTTGCGCCCGCGCCGGTCCTGGATGACGGCGAAGACCACGTTGGCGCGCACCTTCCCGTCGGGCCCGACGAGCGACAGCTCGAGCAGGTCCGACCCGGCGGTGCGGGGCTTGAGCGACACCTTGAGCTTCTCGTCGAGGCCGTGCTGCTTGCGCCACATGTCGACCCAGTCCTCGAGAAGCTTGGGCGGGACCTCGGTCTGCACGAGGTGCTGATGCTGGGTCGAGCCCTGGCCCATGGCCTTGGTGGTGGAGGTGCGACCGGAGATGGACATGAGCCCGGCGTCCGCGCGGGGGCCGCCCACCAGCGTCTGCGGGGTGCGGTAGCCCGACTCGAGGAGCCGGAACTTCCGCTGCAGCCGGGCCAGCGCCAGCATGCCGTCCTGCCGGAGGGCGGTGGCGAACTCCTCCGAGGCCAGGCCGTCGATCTGGTGCCCACCGTAGGTGATGAAGTTGAAGACGAAGCCCATCTTCCCGAGCTCCGCGGGGAAGGCCCGCATCTGCTCGTCGTTCATGCCGGTCGTGTCCCAGTTGAACGACGGGGAGAGGTTGTAGGCGAGCATCTTGTCCGGGTACACGGCGTGGATGGCGTCGGAGAAGGTCTTCGCGTCGTGCAGGTCGGCGGTCTTCGTCTCCATCCAGAGGATGTCGGCGAAGGGCGCCGCCGCCAGCGACTTGGCGATGGCGTAGTCGATGCCGCCGCGTACCTGGTAGTAGCCGTCCGGCGTCTTGGCGTGCTCGCAGTCCCAGGTGATGTTCACGCCGAGGGCGCGGGCCTTCTCGCGCGCCTTGTAGAAGGGGGCGCGCTCGGCGAAGGCCATCCACTGCTCCTTCGTCATGGCCGGCGGGTCCCCCTCGTTGTGCCGGAAGGCGATGACGTTGCCCACCGCCTCGGCGTAGGTGGAGATGCCCGCCTCCTGCTGCCAGGCGTCGACGAACTTGTCGAAGACCTTGTCGAGAGCGGCGTCGACGCCGGCGACCCGGCCGGCCTGGTACTCGGCGGCGGTCTCGGCGATGGCCTTGGCGAAGCCGGCCTTGGCGAGCCAGGCGTCGGCGGCGGCGTACTCCTCGTCGCAGAGCGCGTAGAGCAGGTGGCCCGAGAGCTCCTCGATCCCGGCCGCGCGGAACTGCCGGAGCATGGCCAGGAAGGCCGCCTTGAACGTGGGGATGGAGACGTTCGTGGCGCCCAGGATGAAGGGCTGGTCCCGGTCGTCGCTGCGGCCGTCGAGCAGCGTGGCCGACTCGGCGTCGGTGCGGGCCACGATGATGCCGGGCACGCCCATGATGTCGAGCTGGAAGCGGGCCGCGGACAGCCGCTTCACCTGCTCGTCCTCGGCGACCAGCACCTTGCCCCCCTGGTGGCCGCACTTCTTCACGCCGGGCTTCTGGTCCTCGATGTGGTAGCCGGGGACGCCCACCTCGACGAAGCGGCGGACGAGGTTGCGGACGTGCGCGTCGCCGCCGTGGCCGGTGTCGGCGTCGGCGATGATGAAGGGGCGGAAGTCCACCTCGGGGGTGGCCTTGCGCTGCTCCTCGGTCATGCGGGCGCGGGCATGGAACTGGTTCTTGTCGGCGGTGAGGAGGGCGCGGACGATGGGGGCCGCCTCGTCGGGGACCTGGCTGAGCGGGTAGCTGGCGAGGTCGGGGCCAGGGTCCTCGTGCGAGGAGCCCTTCGCGGAGGTCGCCCAGCCGCCGAGGTAGATGCCCTCGATCCCCATCCTCTTCATCGCCACCGCCTGCCCGGGCGAGTAGGGCCCGAAGGTGGTGATGCACCGCCCCTGCTCGAAGTGCTCGCGCAGCCGCGCGTAGAAGCCCTCCGCGGCGCGGCGGGCGACCGTGTAGTCCGGCCGGATGGTGCCCCGCTGCTCGACGACCTCGCGCGCCGAGTAGACCCGCCTGATGCCCTTGAAGCGCGGGCTGGCGAACCAGCGGGCGAGCTCCGCGACGTCCTTCTCGAAGTCCATCTCCCCCCTCCTTGGCTGGTGCGGCGCGAGCCTGTACCTAATGTGGGGCGGTCGGCGCGCCCACTCCGTGCCCGAAACCCCGTCGCAAAGGTACTTCAAGTGCCCGGAGGACGGGCGTCCCTCCGGGGCTGCGCGCCCCGCCAGGGCTCTCAGACCCAGCGCAGCCCGCCGTCCGCCGTGAACAGGAGGCCACAGCGCACCGCGCCCGGACGCGCGAGCCCGAGGTCCGCCAGGATGCGGCCGTAGCTCCGAACCTGCTCCACGTAGGCGGGGTGCGAGGCGAGGACGTCGCCCCCCGGCGGCGCGTCAGTCTTGAAGTCCACGACGTGGAGCACGCCGTCCCGGGCGGCGACGAGGTCGACGTAGCCGGAGAGGAGCAGGCCGTCCCGCGCCGCCGCGACCGGGTACTCGAGCCGGAGCTCCGGGCCCGGGACGCGCCGCAGCCCCTCGCGCTCGAGCGCGGCGAGGGCGCGGGCGACGTCGTCGGCGGCCTCGGCGAGGTTCGCCGCGAGCCCGGCGGCGCGGGCGGCGCGGGAGACCGCGGCGGACGGCGGGAGCCCCGGCTCGCGGAGCGCGATGCCGATCGCCGCATGGACGGCGTCGCCGAACCGGCGGCCGTGGCGCCCCTCCCGGTCCTTCCATCGGGCGCCGGCCTCGCCCTCGACCTCGCTCTCGACGGCGCGGTGGGCCTCGGCGGCGATCCCCCGCGGAGCGAACCGCGGCCGGCCGGCCTCCGCGGCCGCCTCGGTCCATCGCCTTCCCACCCCGTCGGCGAGCGCGCGGGCGACCCGCGGGCCCCGCTCCGGCGGCGGCCCCACGCCGCGGGCCCACTCCGGGACCTCGGCCTCCGTCCAGGCGTCGAGCACGGCCTTCGCGTCCGACGGCTCGCTCCCGGCGAGGACCGCGGTGACGTTCGCGCCGTCGCCCGTCACCGGGAGCACGAGGAGGTCCCGCGCCCGCGTGCCGGCCACGTACACGAGCCGCAGCCGCTCCGCCGCGTGGTAGGCCCTCTCCCGGTCGAGGAAGTCGCTCGTCTCGGGCTCCTGCCACTCCAGCCCGTCGAGGCTCATGGCCCAGGCCGAGCCGCTCCGGTCCACGAACCAGTGCGCGTCGAGGTCGCGCGGGGTCGTCCTCGCCCGCGCGTCCCACCAGGCGACGACCGGGAACTCGAGCCCCTTGGCCTGGTGGATGGTGAGGATCTGCACCGCGTCGCCGCCCACCGGACGCGGCGGGTCCAGCCCCACCGGCTCGAGCGCCCACTCGCGCATGCGCGCCGTCACGCCGTCGTAGTCGAGCCCGTCCGCCGCCGCGACCCGCTCGAGCTCGAAGCACAGCTCGCGGAGCCGCTCGAGCCGCTGGAGGCCGTTCGGGCCGAAGGCCGCGGCGCGCGCGAAGGCGGTGCGCTCGAGGAGGTCGCGGGCGGTGTCGCCGGGCGGGCGCTCGTGGCGCCGGCGCCGCAGCTCCAGCACGAGCGCCTCCGCGGCGCGGGCCCGCTCGATGCCCTCGTCCCCCGGGCCGTCGCCGGCGGCCCGGGCGCGGACGAGGTCGGCGAGGTCGAGCGCGAAGAACGGCGCGCGGAGCAGCGCCGCGAGGGCGACGCCGTCGTCGCGGTCGGCGACGCCTCGGAGCCCCAGCAGGAACTGGCGGTGGAGCGGGTCCGCGAGGAAGAGCGTCCCGCCGCGCGCCGACCACGGGACACCGAGCCGGTCGAGCTCCCCGATCAGGAGCCCGACGTTCCAGGTGGAGTGCGCGAGAACCGCCACGTCGCCGTACCGCACCGGCCTCGCGGTGCCGCTCGCGGGGTCGGCGACGGTCTCCTCCGCCTCCACCGCGCGGCGGATCCAGCTGGCGAGGACCGTCGCCTCGAGCCTCCGGTCCGAGCCGGCGTCGTGGTCGCCGGAGGAGAACGGGAGCACCACCACGCAGCCCTTTCGCCGCTCCTCCCGGAAGGGCTCGAGCCGGCGGTTCGCCACCGTGCCCGCCCGGGCGTCGAAGTCCGGCCGTCCCTGCCCCGGCGTGCCGAGGATCCCGTCGTAGCGGGCGTTCAGGTGGCGCACGAGCGCAGGCTCGGAGCGGAAGTTGGCGGTGAGCGGCACGTGCAGGTGGGGCCCGGCGGTGACGATGGCCCGCACCGTCTCGTAGACGCCGATGTCCGCCCGCCGGAACCGGTAGATGGACTGCTTGGGGTCGCCGACGAGGGTGAGCTTCCCCGGCGCGAGCCGAACGTCCTGCCAGCGCGCCGCCTTCGCACCCGCTTCGCAGAGGTAGAGGAGGACCTCGGCCTGGAGCGGGTCCGTGTCCTGGAACTCGTCCACGAAGACGTGGTCGAGGAGCCCCTGCAGCTCGGCCCGGGCCCCGGGGAGGTCGCGCAGGAGGTCCCGCAGCTTCAGCAGGAGGTCCACCTGGTCCACGACGCGGTGGCGGGCCTTCACCTTCTCGTACATCGCGACGACCGCGGGGAAGGTCCGCACGAGGCGGGTCGCCATCCAGCGCCGAAGCGGCCGCGTGAGGAGGTCCCGGTGGGCCGCCTCCTCCCTCCTCGGGTCCCGGCGCCAGGCCTTCCACGCCGTCCATCCCTGCGGGTCGCCGGGGAAGTCGCGCCCCAGCTGGAGCGACTTCGGCGCGAACCGGACGAGCCGCCCGAGCTCCCGGTGGAGGACGACCGGGTCGCCCTCCTTCGCGAGCCGCTCCAGGAGCGCGGCGGTGCGCCGCATCCACGTCGAGCCCCGGCCCTCGCCGCCGGAGGCGGCCGCGAGCCGGCGGAACCCCGCCATCGCCTCCTGGAGCTCCGCGAGCGCGAAGGGGGCGGGCCGGGCGTCCGGGGGAGGGACGTCGCGGTGGAGGATGAACCCGGCGACGAGGGAGTCGAGGCCGTGCCGCTCCGACCACGCGTACGACTTCGTCTCCGCGGGCACCTCCGCGTCGAGCGCGCAGCGGAGGTGCGCCTGGGCCTCCTCGGCGCGCTCGGGCGGGCACGCCGTGCCCTCGAGCTCCGCGGGGAGCCGGCCCGCCTCGGCCGCGTGGAGCAGTACCTCGAAGGTCTCCCGGCAGAGCGCTTCGGCGTCCTCGACGACCTCGTAGGACGGGCTCAGGCCCGCCTCCACTGGCTTGCGGCGCAGGAGCCGGTCGGCGAAGCCGTGGATGGTGCCGATGAAGGCGGTGTCGGCCGCTGCGAGCGCGTGGGCGAGCCGCTCGCGGCGGGTGGCCGAGGGCCCGCGGGCCAGATCGGCGAGCAGGCGCTCGCGCACCCGGAGCCGGAGCTCGCCCGCGGCCTTGCGCGTGAAGGTCACGGCGGCGATGCGCTGGAGCGGAACCTCCGGCGCGCGGTCGTCCGCCGGGGCCACCATCTCCACGAGCCGATTCACGAGGAGCGTGGTCTTTCCGGTGCCGGCGCCGGCGTCCACGAGCACGTTCACGCCGCGCGCCCTCACCGCGCCGTCGCGGTGCTCCTGGTCCGGGGGCGGGCGGCGCGGGCTCACTCGTCCTCCTCCTTCAGGGCGAAGAACCCGGCGACGGCGCCGCCGGCCGCACCGCCCGCGGCGGCCGCGGCGGACCGCCCCGGCGCGTCCGCGCCGCAGACCGGGGAGAACGGGCAGAAGGCGCAGTCGCTCCCCCTCGGGGTCGGCGGGAAGGCCCGGTCGGAGAGGAGGTGCGCGGCGAGGGCGAGCCAGCCCTTCGCGGCGCGCTCCAGCTCGGCGTAGTCGGCGCGGAAGGCGCGCTCCTCGCCGGTCCGCGCGTAGGCGTAGGCCGCCTGGATCTTGCCGGGGATGCCCCAGGACGCGGCGAGCTTCCGCGCCACGATCGCGTAGAGGCCGAGCTGGACGTCGCGCTCCGGCGTCGGCCCCTCCTCGCGCCCCTGTCGCGGGTGGGCGTTGCCGGTCTTGAGGTCGCGGAGGAGCGCGTGGTCCCCCTCCACGTCGATGCGGTCGACGTAGCCGTGAACGTGGAGCGTCTCCCCGCCGGCCTCGACCGCCAGGGGCGCCTCGATGCCGAAGGGGCGCTCCACCGCCACGAAGCGGTCGAGGGGCAGGCGCCAGTCGTGCTCCAGGAAGCTCGCCACGTCGTCGAGGAGGCGCTTGCGCTCCTTCGCCTCGATGCCGTGGCCGACGAGCGGGTAGGCGGCGAGGCGCTCGGCGAGGAGGGCGTGCGCGATCTCCGTCGCAGACTTCAGCCAGTCGGGGAGCCGCTTCCGCCGCTTCACGAACGCCTCGCCGTGCGCCGTGTAGAAGGCCTCCATCACCTCGTGGAAGAGGCCGCCGTAGGTGAGCGGGTCGAGCTCGCGGAGCGGGGGCATCCCGGCGGGCTCGTCCCAGCGGAGGATGCGCCGGTAGAGGAAGCGGAGCGGGCAGGCGAGGAGGTCCTCGAGCGACGAGGCGGAGATGGGCCTCTCCGGGTCGAGCCCGGGGACCGTCGGGAAGGGCTCCACCCTTTCCAGGACGCCGTCGGCCGGGCCCAGGCCCACGCGGTCCCGGAGCACGAGGACGCGGGACAGGTCGATGTGCGGTCCCGCGCCCCAAGCCGGGGGCACGTCGCCGCTCGCGGCCGCCCGGTCGAGCCACGCCACGGCCGTGAGCGGGTGGGCGTGGCGGAAGGCGGCGGCGTCGGCGCGCGCCGGGCCGAACGACGTGCGGGCCAGCGATGCGAGGCCCGGGATCACCGCCGGCTCGACGGCGTCGGGCCGGCCCAGGGCGGCGCCCGCCTCGACGAGCACCGAGGAGGTCTCGCGCTCGCTCCGCTCGAGGTCGGCGCGCGGCGCCGAGAGCGCGACGGCGCGCCCCGCGCCTCGCACGGCGAGGTCGAGCGCGTGGAGCTGGCCCAGGACGCGGTCCGCCGAGACCGGGACCAGGGCCGGGTCCGCCTCCTCGCGCATCGCGTCGGGGAGGATCGCGTCCTCGCGCCCCGGGGAGGGCAGCGCGCCCTCGCAGAGGCCGATGATCCGGACCGCCTGGAACTCGAGCCCCGCGGTGCCACCGACCGTCCCGACGTGGACGGCGGGCTCGCCGAACCGCACGGTGGGGACGCGGAGGTCGCGGAGGCGGTCCTCCACGACGGCGAGCGCGTCGGCGCCGCGGACCCCCTCGCCGACGGCGTCGTCCAGGGAGCCCTCCAGCGCGCCCGCGAGGAGCGCGTGCACGGGCGCGCCGGGGCCGGGGTCGAGCAGCCACCGCCCAATGAAGTCGAGCACGGCCGGGGCGAGCTCGGCGAGCGGCCGGCCCCCCGCGACGAGGCGCGCCACGCCGACGAGCGCGTCGACGGCGGGGCGCACGGCGCGCAGCGAGTCGAGCAGAGAGCGGAGATCCCGGGCGCCGGGCGCATCGGCCTCGGCGCCCTCCATCGTCCGGGCCAGCTCCGCCTCGAGCTGCGCCTGGCGCGCGGCGGCGCGCGGCGACCACTCGACGGCCAGCTCGGGCCGGGCGGCGCTGCCGCCGACGGTGCCGAGCGACCAGGCGAGGACCGTGGCCTCCTCGTGGCTCAGGTGGTCGCGGTCGCCGACGCTCGCGCGCAGCGCGGGCAGGAGGCCCGCCAGGAGGTCCGCGGGGAGGAAGGACCGCAGGGTGCGAAGGAGCGCCAGGGCGCGGGCGCCCCCGGCGCGCGAGACGGCGGGCAGGCCGCCCGCGACGTGCACGGGCAGCGGCCCGCCGTCCCAGGGCACGCGAGAGAGGCGAGAGGCCACGAGCGACGCCATCGGGTCCAGGACCGGGAAGAGGACCGCGATCTCCTCGAGCGGCGTCCGGCGCTCCAGGACCTCGCGGGCCACCCACTCGGCCGCGGCCTCCACCTCGGCCTCGACGCCCGCGTGCTCCTCGAGCCGGACGGTGCCGTCCATTCCCCGGCTCCGCGGTCGGTCCCGGTCGGCGAGGAGCTCCGGGCTCGCGAAGAGGTGGCGCGCGAGCACGTCGCGCTCGGTGGCGGCCGCGGCGGGGAGCGGGGCGGAGGCCAGCGCGTCGCGCGCCCCGTCCCCGTAGAGGGCGGCGACGCGCGCGAGGTGGCGGTCCCGGAGGGGACGGACGACGAGGAGCGCGATCGTCGCGTCCGGGAGGGCGCGGACGAAGCGGGCCTGCGCGGCCGTCTCGCGCCCGGAGACCGCGGCGAGGACCGGGCCGGTGGCGGGACGGTGGCCCGCCTCGAGGAGCGCCGCCGCCTCGGCGTAGGCGCGCGCGGCCGTCCAGCTCGGGCCCGCGGCCGCCTCGAGCCGGCGCCAGAGGAGCGCGAGGTCGCGCCACCGCGGCGTCGTGGCCGGCAGGAGGTCCGGCGAGAGCCCGGCGGACTCCAGCTCGCCGATGGCCGATGCGAAGGCCTCGGCCCAGCCCGGCGTGCGGCGCACGAGGTCCAGGTCGAGGTGCTCGAGCGGGAGGTCCTCGGCGAAGAGCGCGAGGAGTCGCGCCGGGCGGAGCGACGCCTCGCCCGGGCGGAAGTCGCGGCCGGCGGCCCCGACGATCTCCCGCGCCAGGGTGGCCGGACCGACGAAGCGCGTCCCGCCGAGGACGCGCGAGTGGCCGCTGCGGGCGAGCCGTCGCCGCAGCGCGTGGGCGTGGCGCTCGGACGGGACGAGGGCCGTTCGCAGCGGCAGGGGGCCCGAGCCGGGCAGCGAGGCGATGGCCTCGGCCCAGTCGGCGGGCGCCTGGAGGAGAAGGCGAGGGGGCCCCATGCACTCATGCTATCGGGGGGAAGGACGCGCGCCTTGACGTGGGCCGGACGGGGACCGCGCCGTCGTCGGACCCGCGGAGCGGCCGCCCGACGTCGGGCGGAGGCGAGGAAGACCGGGAAGTCAGCGGGCTTGCGCCCGGTGGCGCGGGACGGGCGCTCCCGGCCCTCCCGGGGGTCCCTTCCACCGGAGGGAGAGAGGGCGTACAAGGGTGGATGTCCGAAGCACATCCTAGCCTCCGTTCGCCTGGCTCGGACGGTCGCCTACCATCCAGAAGGGGCGGCATGACCGATCTCTCGAACGGAGTGCTGGTGCAGCACGTCACCCTCGGCGTGGGGAAGGTCGTCGCCCTCGAGGCGAACGCCGCCCACGTGTTCTTCCCCGACGGGGACAAGCGCTTCGCGGCCAAGCTGAGGCTGCCCGCGGCTCGCGCCCTGCTGCGGACGGAGGGCTTCGAGCCGAACGGCTGGCTCCAGGGGCTCTCCGCGTTCGAGCTCGACCCCGCGACGGGCCGCTACGCCCTCGCGGCGAGCTGGCTCACGCACGACCAGGCCGTCGACCGGTTCCTCGAGGTCTTCCCCAAGGGCTTCGTCGACCCCAGCTACCTGGGCACGGGGCACGGCGAGCGCGCCTCGCTCTGGCGCGCGGCGCACCAGGCCTGGGTCGGCAAGCCGCGGAACGGCGACCGCGAGCCGGCGCCGCTCGGGGACGACGTGCCCGCGCTCGTGAAGCGGGCGCTCAAGGTGGAGAAGATCGTGGCGCCGCTCGACCCGCCAGCAGACAAGGGCGCGGTGAAGGCGGCCTTCGCCGACGAGGCGAAGGCCCACGCCTTCTTCACCGCCCTCACCGAGCTGCTCGCGGTGCCGTCCCCGGGGCGCGGCCGCTTCGAGAAGCTCTTCGCCGTCGCCGCGACCCTGCCGGTCGAACCCCCCCAGCGCTGGCTGGTCGCGACGCTGTTCCCGTTCGTCGCGGCGCCCGAGCGCCACGTCCTGCTCCGGCCCCGCTCCACGCGCGAGGCCGCGGAGCGGCTCGGCTGCGACCTGCGCTACGACCCGTCGCCGAACTGGGTGACCTACTCCACGCTCCGCACGCTGGCGACCCAGCTGCTCGGGAAGCTGAAGCCGCTCG
>Ga0316622_100002379_pt1 | contig 12971 bp, 13 predicted proteins | sample OWC_Aug_OW2_C1_D_FD_207646 | JGI IMG/M metagenome (GOLD analysis project Ga0316622, IMG submission 207646) | Wetland soil microbial communities from Old Woman Creek delta, Ohio, United States - OWC_Aug_OW2_C1_D5_C | ecosystem: Environmental > Terrestrial > Soil > Wetlands | place: USA: Ohio... | reverse complement strand
GACGTGGCCGGACTCCTCGCCTTTCTGCCACAGGCGTCCGCGCGAGCGGCTGTAGTAGTGGGCCAACCCGGTCTCCAGCGTACGCGCCAGGGCCTCGGCGTTCATGTACGCGAGGAGGAGCACCTGGTTGTCCCCGGCATCCTGCGCGATGGCGGGAATCAAGCCGTTGACGTCGAACCGCAAATTCTCCGGCACCTTGAGCATCGCGCCCTCCCACGGAATGACCAATGTCCAATGGCCAAATCCCAATGCACAATCACATCCGGCGTCTCCACTGCCCGTTGGTCACTGGTAATTGGTCATTGGTCATTGCATCTTGTACCCGATCTTGCGCAGGAACGCCTTGCGGTCGGCCGCATCCGCCGCCGTCTCCACACCCTGCGGTGGCAAGCCGTCCACCACGCCCATCACCCCGCGGCCCTGGCCGGTCACGGCCACGACCACCTCGATCGGGTTCGCCGATGCGCAATAGATGGTGCACACCTCCTGGCATTGCTTGACGGCATTGAGAACATTGATGGGGTAGGCATCCCGCAGGATCACGACAAAGCAGTGGCCCGCCGCCACCGCCTGCGCGTTCCGGACCGCTGCCTCGCAGAGCGACGCGTCGTTCCCCGCCGATCGGATCAGGCATGGGCCGGACGATTCGCAGAAGGCGATGCCGAACTTGGCTCCGGGCACTCCCGACACCAGAATCTCGTAGAGGTCCTCCACCGTCTTGATGAAGTGGCTCTGCCCCAGGATGACGTTGGCACCGTCCGGCGTCTCGATTCGTACGGCCTGGAATTCCATGATCGCCTCCCGCTGTGACGGCTCGCTGGTTAGGAGCCGTTACGAAATAACTTGGCCATTTTTTGGAATTTCGTTACGGCTCCTTATGCCGTTCCGAAATTTCTCCGGTCAAATTATTCCCTGACAACGGCTTAGAGTCGGATCGCAACGCCCCGTTCCGCCAGATACCGCTTGACCTCCGGGACGGTGACCTCCCGGTAATGGAACATGGACGCCGCCAGCGCGGCGTCCGCCCCGCCGGCCGTGAGCCCCTCGTACAGGTGCGCGAGCGTCCCGGCGCCGCCCGAGGCGATGACGGGGACGCCCACCGCCATGGCGATGGCGCGGGTCAACTCGAGATCGTAGCCGTCCTTGGTGCCGTCCCGGTCCATGCTGGTGAGCAGGATCTCGCCGGCGCCGAGTCGCACGCCCTCGACTGCCCAGGACACCGCGTCCTTTCCCGTCGGGGTCCGCCCTCCGTGGACGTACACCTCCCATTCGAGCCGCGAGCCGCGATAGGCGAGCCGCGTTCCGTCTTCGCCAGGCGTCGATTGCCGCTCGTGGCTCGCGGCTCGTGGCTCGGCAGTCTCGGGGCTCGGTACTCGGCACCCGGCACGTCGCTTCGCGTCGATCGCCAGGACGATGCACTGGCTGCCGAAGCGCTCTGCCGAACGCCGGACGAGGTCTGGGGTCTCGACGGCTGCAGTGTTGAGCGAGACCTTGTCCGCTCCGGCCTTGAGCAGCGCCCGGATGTCCTCCAGCGAACGGATCCCTCCGCCGACCGTGAGCGGCATAAAGGCCTGGTCGGCGGTGCGAGCCACCACGTCGATCATGATCGCGCGCCGCTCGTAGGAGGCGGTGATGTCCAGGAAGACCAGCTCGTCCGCCCCCTGCTCGTCGTAGAGAGCGGCCACTTCGACCGGATCGCCCGCGTCGCGGAGGTTGAGGAACCGGGTCCCCTTGACGACCCGGCCTTCCTTGACGTCGAGGCAGGGAATGATGCGCTTGGCCAGCATCACAACCGCCCGGCGGCCAGGGCCGCCTCCAGGCTCATGCGCCCGTCGTAGAGCGCCTTGCCGATGATGGCGCCCGTCACTCCTGCCGGCTCCAGCGCCCGCAGAGCCCGCAGGTCCGCGACCGTGGAGATCCCTCCCGAAGCGATCACGGGGATCCGGGTGGCGGCGGCGACGGCGGCGAGTTCGTCGAGATTCGGGCCGTCCAGCATCCCGTCGCGCCGGATGTCGGTGTAGATAACGGCATGGAGCGGCAACTCGCTGGCCCGGCGCGCCAGGTCCGTCGCCCGGATGCTCGTTGCCTCCGCCCAGCCCGAGACGGCAAGCATGCCCCCGCGCGCGTCCAGCCCGAGCGCCACCCGGCTCGGGAACGCGGCGCACGCCGCCTCCAGAAATCCGGGGTCCCGGATCGCCGCCGTCCCCAGGACCGCCACCGCCGCGCCGAGGTCCAAGACGGCGCGAACGGCATCCAGGTCCCGCAGTCCACCGCCGACCTCCGCCGGAATCCGAATCGCGCGAAAGATCGCCGCCAGGGCCGCCTGGTTGGCGGGCGAGCCGTGGAGCGCCCCGTCGAGATCCACAAGGTGCAGGCGCGGCGCGCCGCGGCGCTCCCACTGCTCCGCCATGGCGGCCGGATCGTCCCCGTACCGCGTCTCGCGCGCGGGATCCCCCTGCACCAGACGGACTACCTTGCCGCCCCTGAGATCGATGGCCGGGATGATCTCCATGCCGCTCCGTCCGCAAGCCTGATCGCCTAATCGCCGAATTGCCCAGTTGCCGAGTCGCCCAATCGCCGGGTTGCCAAGTCGCCCGATTGCCTGATTGCCCAATCCCCGACGTGCCGAGTTGCCGATCTCACTTTGCGAGGGCGGCGAAGTTCTTCAAGAGCGTCAGCCCCACCCCCTGGCTCTTCTCGGGATGGAACTGCGTGGCAAAGAGATTGTCCCGCCAGATCACCGACGTGAACCGGGTCCCGTACTCCGTCGTCGCCGCCGTGACATCGGGATCGATCGGCACCACATAGTACGAGTGAACGAAATAGAAAAACGGCTCATCGGGAAGCCCGGCGAGGATCGGCGCCGGCCGCTCGATTCGAAGCCGGTTCCACCCCATGTGCGGAATCTTCAGCCGCGTCCCCGGCGCGCCCGGGTCGGGCGCGTCGTCCCGGAAGCGCACGACGCGCCCCGGGATCAGCTCCAGCCCTTTGTGAAGGCCGAACTCCTCGCTTTCCGAGAAGAGGAAGTGAAGTCCCAGGCAGATCCCGAGCGTCGGTTTTCCGCGCTCGATCTCGCGCCGGAGCGGCTCGATGAAGCCGCGGGATTGCAGCTTGGCGATGCCGTCGGCGAACGCCCCCACGCCGGGGAGGACGATCCCCGCCGCGTCCCGCAGCCGGCGCGGATCGTCGATGACCGCGGCCTCCGCCCCCAGGCGGAGCAGCGCCTTTTCCACGCTCCGCAGATTGGCGATGCCCGAGTCGATGATGGCGATCACGTCAGGCCAGGCTCCCCTTGGTGGACGGGATCGTGCCGGCGACCCGCGGATCCTGCCGCGTGGCCTGGTCGAGCGCGCGCCCCAGGGCCTTGAACGCGGCCTCCACCATGTGATGCGCGTTCTGGCCGTACTCCACCTGCACGTGCACGTTCGCCCGCAGGTGATTCGTGAGTCCCAGGAAGAACTCGCGCACCAGCCCCGCGTCGAAGTCGCCGATGCGCTCGCCCGCGATCTGCGGCGCCTGGAAGACGAGGTACGGCCGGCCGCTCAGGTCCACGACGGCGGAGGCCAGCGACTCGTCCATCGGGACCCGGGCCGCGCCGTAGCGCGCGATGCCGGCCTTGTCCCCCAGCGCCTGCGACACCGCATCCCCCAGCGCGATCCCTACATCTTCCACCGTGTGGTGGAGGTCCACGTGCAGATCGCCGGATGCCTCCACCGCGAGGTCGAAGTGGCCATGGCGGGCGACCTGCGCCAGCATATGATCCAGGAAGGGAATCCCGGTGGCGATGGCGTGCTCCCCGCGGCCGTCCAGGTCCAGCCGGATGCGGATGTCGGTCTCGACAGTCTTGCGCGCGATGGCGGCAGATCGGCTCATGTGTCTCTCCCGGGGCCCAGGCTGGCCGCGAGCGCGTCGAGGAACGCGTCGTTTTCCTCGGCGGCACCGATGGTGACCCGCAGACAATCGGCGAGGCCGGGCGCGCGGGAGAAGCTGCGCACCGCGATGCCGCGCGAGAGGAGATCCGCGCAGACCGCGTCGCCCGAGCGGCGGGTCCGCACCAGGACGAAATTCGCGCGGCTGGGAAAGGCCCGCACGCCCGCCATGGCGCCGAGGGCGTTCAGCACCCGCTCCCGCTCCCGCACGATGACGGCCGCCTGTTGCGCCACGACGTCGCCGTGCGCCAGGACGACGCGCGCCGCGGCCTGGCTCAGCGCGTTCACGTTGTAGGGCATCCGGACCTTGTTCACTTCCCGGACCACGTCGGCGCTCGCCATCAGGATCCCCAGTCGGATGCCGGCCAGGCCGATCTTCGACAGTGTCCGCAGGATCACCAGGTTCGGAAACTCCCGCAGCCGCGGGAGAAAGCTCTCGCCGGAATAGTGCACGTAGGCTTCGTCCACCACGACCAGGGCGTGGCAGTCCCGTCCGGCGCACGCCCCGAGGATCGCCTCGACCGCACCCTGGTCGAAGAGAGTGCCCGTGGGGTTGTTGGGCCGGGCCAGGAAGACCAGGCGCGGCCGCTCGCGGCGGAGCGCATCCAGGAAGCGGGCGGCGTCCAGGGCGAAGTCCTCGCCCAGGGGAACCTCCAGAACGCGGATCCCCATCGCCCGCGCGCCGATCGCGTACATCACGAACGTCGGGACCGGAATCGCGATCGACGCACCGGGACCGGCCACGACCATCTGCAGGAGCTGGATGGCCTCGTCGGAGCCGTTCGCGATCAGGATCTGCTCGTCCAAGATCCCCAGGTCCCGCGCCAGCAGCCCGCGCACTTCTCGTGCCGTGGGGTCGGGATAGCGGTGGAGCTCCACGTCCGCCAGGGCGCGCGCGAACTCGGCGGCCAGCTCCCCGCGCAAGGCGTCGCCCAGGGAGAAGGGGCTCTCGTTGGCGTCCAGCTTGACCCGGGGGCCCGCAGGGGGTTCCGGCCCCGTACGATACGGAACCTGCGCGCGCACCTCGGGGCGGATGACGGCGTGCAGATCGAAGCTCATGGCGTCTCCGTCCGAATGGTGATGGCGCGGGCGTGGGCGTCCAGCCCTTCCAGCTCGGCCAGCCGCGTGACGGGCTCCCGCCAGCGGCGGATCGCCTCGGGCGTGAGGGCGAGAAGCGACGACCGCGTCTGGAAATCCTCCACCGAGAGCGGCGAGCTGAAGCGCGCGGTGCCCCCGGTGGGCAGGACGTGATTCGGCCCCGCCAGGTAATCGCCGGCCACCTCCGGCGTGTGCCGGCCCAGAAATACGGCGCCGGCGTGCCGCACGTCCGGAACGAGCGCCCAGGGATCCGCCACCATCAGCTCCAGGTGTTCTGGCGCGACGGCGTTGGCGAGCCGTAAGGCAGCGGCCAGGTCCTCCGCGACGATCACGGCGCCGAACCGGTCGACGGCCTGCGCTGCGATGGCGCGTCGGGGGAGTCGCGACAACTGCCGCACCACCTCCGCCTCGACCGACCGGGCCAGCGCCGCACTCGGCGTGATGCAGACGGCCGACGCCATGGCATCATGCTCGGCCTGGGCCAGCAAATCCGCCGCCACCCAGTCGGCGGGGGCCGTCTCGTCCGCCACGACCACGATCTCGCTTGGCCCGGCGACCATGTCGATGCCCACGATCCCGAAGACCAGCCGCTTGGCCGTGGCCACGTAGATGTTCCCGGGGCCCACGATCTTGTCCACGGGCCGAATCGTGGCCGTCCCGAAGGCCATGGCCGCGACCGCCTGGGCACCGCCGATACGGTAGATTTCTCGGACGCCGGCGAGCCGCGCGGCGGCCAGCACAGCCGGGGCCACGTCTCGCCCGCCGCCGACCGGCGTGCACATGACGACCTCGGCGACCCCTGCCACCCGGGCCGGGATGGCGTTCATGAGAACCGACGACGGGTAGGCCGCTAACCCGCCCGGCACGTAGAGCCCCACGCGACGGAGGGGTCGGACGAGCTGCCCCAGCACGCCCGTCCCGGCCTCGTCCGTAAACCAGGACTCTCGCCGCTGGCGCGCGTGAAAGGCCTCGATGCGCTCGGCCGCCAGCGCAAGCGCCTCGCGCACGCGCGGGTCGAGCGAGGCCAGCGCGTCGTCGCACGCGGCGTCCGGGACGCGCAGCGTCTGCGCGTCCAGCCGCACGCCGTCCAGCCGCTCCGTGTGCGCGAATACCGCCGCGTCGCCCCGCTCCCGCACATCCTCCAGGATGGTACGGACCGCAGCCTCGATCGCCGGATCGGGCGCGCGGCCGCGCTCCCGCAGCCCGCGCAGGAAACCGGCGCACTCCGGAGACGCCGCCGACATCACGCGCATGCGGTCCCTCCTCGCCGGACCGGCCCCTGGGATCGGAGCGACTCGATCAGCGCCTGGATGGCGCCGTAGCGCGTCTTCAGGCTGGCGCGATTGACGACCAGGCGCGCCGAGCTCTGCAGGATCTCCTCGACCTCGACCAGCCCGTTCTCGCGGAGTGTCCGGCCCGAATCCACCAGGTCCACGATGCGCTCCGCCAGGCCCATGGCCGGGGCCAGCTCGATGGAGCCGGCCAGCGGTACGATCTCCACCTGAATCCCCTTCTGGCTGAAGTGGCGCTCCGTGAGTCGGGGGTACTTGGTCGCCACGCGCAGGCACGACCACGCCGCCGGATCGTCCGTGAGCCGAAGCCGCTCCGGCTCCGCGACCACCAGGCGGCAGACCCCGAACCCCAGATCCAACGGCTCGTACACGTCTCGCCCCTGTTCGAGCAGGAGGTCTTTCCCGACGATCCCCAGGTCGGCCGCGCCGTGCTCCACGTAGACGGGGATGTCCACCGGCTTGAGCGCCAGAAAGCGGAGGCCGTGGTCCGCATCCTCCACGGTCAGGCGCCGGGTATCCGCCAGCATCTCCACCTCCGCGATCCCCATCCGCGCGAAGAGGGAAAGCGCCGCCGGAAACAAACGACCCTTGGGAAGTGCGATCGCGATCCGGTCGTTCTCGATACCCGTCACGTCCCCCGCCCTCGGCTCCGTCACGCCTTCACGCGCCGGATCTCCGCCCCCAGGGCCGTCAGCTTGGCCTCGATGGCCTCGTAGCCCCGATCGAGGTGGTAGATCCGGGAGACCACCGTGTCTCCGCGCGCCGCCAGCCCCGCCACGACCAGGCAGGCGCTGGCACGGAGGTCAGTGGCCATCACCGGGGCGCCCAGAAGGTGCGGGACCCCTTGAACCACGGCACTGCTCCCCGCGATGGTGATGTCGGCCCCCATCCGCAAGAGCTCATTGACGTGCATGAACCGATTCTCGAACACCGACTCGGTGATGACGCTTCGCCCCTCGGCCAGCGTCATGAGCGCCATGATCTGCGCCTGCATGTCCGTCGCGAATCCCGGAAAGGGCTGCGTCCGGACGTTCACCGCCTTGGCATGTCCGGGCGAGACCACCCGCAGGCTCTCGAGCCCGATCTCGACCCGGGTGCCCGTCTCCTCCAGCTTGGAGATCACCGCCTCCAGGTGCTCGGGACGGCACCGCCGGATCGTCACGTCGCCCCCCGTGACCGCGGCGGCCATGGCGAACGTGCCGGCCTCGATCCGATCGGGGATCGTGCGATGACTGGCGCCGCCCAGCGCGGGGACGCCGTGGATCGCGATGGTCTGGGTCCCCGCCCCCTCGACCTTGGCGCCCATGGCGTTCAAGAGCTCGGCCAGGTCGGCGACCTCGGGCTCGCAGGCCGCGTTTTCCAGCACCGTCGTTCCCCGGGCCAGGGCGGCCGCCATCATCAGGTTCTCTGTGCCGGTGACCGTCTGGATGTCGAACGCGATGCGGGCGCCGGTCAGATGCGACGCCTCGGCCTCGACATACCCCTGGTCCAGTCGAATAGTCGCCCCGAGCTTTTCCAGCCCCATGAGGTGCAGGTTGATCGGCCGCGGCCCGATGGCGCAGCCGCCGGGCAGCGAGACGCGCGCCCGCTTCTGACGCGCCACCAGCGGGCCCAGGACGACGACCGCCGCGCGCATGGTCTTCACGAGGTCGTAGGGGGCCTCCGCCCGCTGAATCCCCTTGGACTGCAGCGTCAGCTCGGGCGTACTGTCTCCCGTCACCTCCACGCCGATGTGGCGCAGGAGACGGCTCATCGTCCGGACGTCCATCAGGCGCGGAACGTTGGAGAGGCGAAGCGGCTCTTCCGTGAGGAGGGACGCCGCCATCAGCGGAAGCGCGGCATTTTTGGCGCCGCTCACCTCTACCTCACCCCGCAGGCTCTTCCCACCTCGAATGACGAGCTGGTCCACCTGGCCACTCCGCGGAACGAAAAGTGAAATGAAAAAATTGAAAACCGACAACTGACAACCGATCAAGGACAAGCTTCCACGGTTGCTCGGTTGTCCATTGTCAGTTGTCCGTTTTACATTGGCAGGCGTCGCGCCACGACGACGCGGGGGCGCCCGGCCAGATCGCACCGGACGCGGGCCGGCTCCCATTGGCCCGATGCTGCGACCGACTCCTGGATCGCCTCGGCCTGCTCCGCGCCGATCTCCAGCAAGAGAAAGCCGCCCGGGCGGATCCGGGACGGGCTGGTCTCGACGATTTCGCGTGCCACGCGGAGGCCGTCCGCCCCTCCGTCCAGGGCGAGTCGTGGCTCCCATTGCACTTCCGGCATCAGCGTCACCAACTCCCCCGTCGGAATGTACGGAGGATTCGCGACCATCAGGTCGGTGGACTCTTCCGGCGCCTGCCCGTCGATGGCGCGGCAGAGATTCCCGCGGAGGAAGGTGATCCGCTCGGCGACCCCGTGCTGTTCCGCGTTCGCGCGCGCGACCCGGAGCGCCCGCCAGGACACGTCGGTAGCCAGGATGCGCGCCGTCGGAATCTCTTTGGCCAGAGCCACGGCCACGGCGCCGGACCCGGTACACAGATCGACAATCGTCGGTCCCGCCTCGCGGCCCCGGTCGCTTGGCGCTTGGCGCTTGGCGCTTGGCGCTTGGAGTTGTGCGCTCGGCACTGGGCACTCGGCACTCGCCCCGTCCCTCGCCGCACTCATCTCCCCCCATGCCGCCAGCGCAGCCTCGACCAGCGTCTCGGTCTCGGGACGCGGCACCAGGACGCCGGACGACACGGAGAACGGCAACGACCAGAACTCCCGCGTTCCCAGGATGTAGGCCAGTGGCTCGCGCTGCTCGCGGCGCTGGAGCAGCCGGAGGATCTGGCCGAACTCCTCCGCGGCAAGGCGGCGGTGCGGCTCGAGCATGAGCTGCCAGCGTGGGCAGCCGAGGACGGCGGCCAGCAGGCACTCTGCATCCAGCCGCGCGGTTTCGATTCCGGCCTGCTCCAGCACGAGTGTGCCGCTCGCCAGGCAGGACTCCACATCGGGACAGCATCCCGGTGGCAGGGACAGCGCTCGCGGGCGCGCGAACCGGGGGAGATCCGGAAAACGGAGTCGCATCATGCCAGGGCCTTCAGACGCTCGGTCTGGTCGTGGGTCGCCAGCGCCTGGATCAGGTCGTCCAGGTTCCCTTCCAGCACGGCGCTCAGATTGTGGACGGTGAGCCCGATGCGATGATCCGTGACCCGGTTCTGCGGGAAGTTGTACGTCCGGATCTTCTCCGCACGCTCGCCGCTGCCGACCTGCGTCCGGCGGTTCTTGTCGATGGCATCTTTCTGTCGCTGCAGCTCCTGGTCGTACAGACGCGCCCGGAGGACCTTCAAGGCCTTGGCCTTGTTCTTGTGCTGCGATTTCTCGTCCTGGCACGTCACGACCAGCCCCGTGGGCAGGTGCGTGATCCGCACGGCCGAGTCGGTGGTGTTGACGCTCTGCCCGCCCGGCCCGGTGGAGCGGAAGACGTCGATGCGGAGGTCGTTGGGACTGATCTGCACGTCCACCTCTTCCGCCTCGGGCAGAACCGCGACGGTCACCGTCGAGGTGTGGATGCGCCCGCTGGCCTCGGTGGCCGGCACCCGCTGCACCCGGTGAACGCCGCTCTCGAACTTGAGGCGGCTGTACACCCCGCGGCCCTCCACGGTGCAGATGGCTTCCCGGAGTCCGCCGATGCCCGTGACGTTACCGGCGATCGTCTCCACGCGCCAGCGCTGCGTCTCCGCATAGCGGGTGTACATGCGCAGCAGTTCGGCCGCAAAGAGGCCGGCCTCCTCCCCGCCCGCGCCGGCGCGAATCTCCAGGATGATGTTCCGATCGTCGGCAGGGTCCTTGGGCAGCAGCATGACCTCGAGCGAAGCCTCCAGTGCCTCGCGCTGCCTCTGCAGATCTTCCAGTTCCGCCGCGGCCATCTCGCGCATCTCGGGCTCGACGGTCTCCTCCAAGAGCCCGCGCGCGCCCTCCATCTGGTGGAGCAGCTTCCGGAGGCGGTGGAATTCCTCCACGACCGGGTTCACCTCGGCGTGGAGCTTCGCCACGCGCTGGTACTCGGTCTGGTCGGCCAGCACGGCCGGATCCGAGAGCCGCTGCATGATCTCTGCATGGCGGCGCTCGATCCCTTCCAATTTGGCGATCAACGTGGACATCGACACCTCGTTACGCGAGGACCGTCAGGTCCGCGCGCCCCGGGGCACCGCAATGACACACAGAATACCGATACGCGACGGACAAGAAGGAGAGCGGGACCCGGGGCCGCGGCGCGCGGGCTAGTGGTGATGCCCGCCGGCGGTCGGGTGATGGTGGGTGCAACAGGAGAACGGCAGCGACGATACACTCCGCCGGGCGCGGCAACGCGGAGCCGAGCGCACCGCGCCGCCTGCGGCGATACTCGCGTGGTCCCGCAACAGCGGGAGCATCTGCGCAACGACCTGGAACATCGGTATAGTCCTCACCCGGGGCGGCGGCGCCCCGGGGCTCGGGTCAGGCGCCGGCCTTGGCAGGCTCGCCGGTAATCGGCTTGCGACCGTACTTGCGCTGGAAACGCTCCACGCGGCCCTCGCTGTCGATGAGCTTCTGGCGGCCGGTGAAGAGCGGATGACACTTGGAGCAGATTTCCACCCTCAACACCGGTACCGTGGAGCGCGTGTGGATGATTTCGCCACACGCGCAGCTGATGGTCGCGGGGACGTACTCAGGATGAATCCCGGCCTTCATGGTCTTGCCTCCATCGATTACGTTCCGGCGCGGGGAGCCCGCGCGAAGGGGTATGGTATGCGAATTCGTCGAATCCGGCAAGGGAAAAACCGGCGGGAGCCGCTACTGGTTCATGGCCCGCAGGAAATCCTCGTTGCTCTTCGTTTGCTTGATCTTCTCCTGCAGCAGCTCCATGGCTTCCACCACCCCCATGGTCCCGAGGACCTTGCGGAGGACCCACATCTTGTTCAGCTCGTTGGGGCTCAGCAGCAGCTCCTCGCGGCGGGTCCCGGAGCGGAAGATGTCGATGGCGGGGAACAGGCGCTTGTCCACCAGGCGGCGGTCCAGGTGCAGCTCCATGTTGCCGGTGCCCTTGAACTCTTCGAAGATCACGTCGTCCATGCGGCTGCCGGTGTCGATGAGGGCCGTGGCGATGATCGTCAGGCTGCCCCCCTCCTCGATGTTCCGGGCGGCGCCGAAGAATCGCTTGGGCCGCTGGAGGGCGTTGCTGTCCACGCCGCCCGACAGGACCTTCCCGCTGGGTGGGACGATCGTGTTATAGGCGCGCCCCAGGCGCGTGATCGAATCCAGCAGGATGACCACGTCTCGCTTGTGCTCCACCAGGCGCTTGGCCTTCTCGATCACCATCTCCGCGACCTGGACGTGGCGCGTGGCCGGCTCGTCGAAGGTGGAACTGACGACTTCGGCCTTGACCGAGCGCTGAAAGTCCGTCACCTCTTCCGGCCGCTCGTCGATGAGCAGGACGATCAGGATCACCTCGGGATGGTTCTTGGTGATGCTGTTGGCGATCTTCTGGAGCAGGACCGTCTTCCCGGTCCGGGGCGGAGCCACCAGCAGTCCGCGCTGCCCCTTCCCCAGCGGCGTGATGAGGTCCATGATCCGCATGGAGATCTCTTCGCCCGTGGTCTCCAGTCGAAACCGCTGATTCGGGAAGAGGGGGGTCAGGTTGTCGAAAAGGATCTTCTCCTTGACCAGTTCCGGGTTCTCGAAGTTGACGGCCTCGACCTTGAGAAGGGCAAAGTAGCGCTCGCCCTCTTTGGGCGGCCGGACCTGCCCGGACACCGTATCGCCCGTCCGCAGGTCAAAGCGGCGGATCTGCGAAGGGGAAACGTAAATGTCGTCCGGGCCCGGCAGGTAGTTGTAGTCGGGCGCCCGCAGGAATCCGAACCCGTCGGGAAGGATCTCCAGCACCCCTTCGGCGAAGATCAGACCGTTCTTCTCGGTCTGCGCCTCCAGGATCTTGAAGATCATTTCCTGCTTTCGAAGGCCGCTGGCCCCGACCACATTGAGCGTGCGGGCGATGGAGGTCAGCTCGGCGATGGTCTTCTCTTTGAGTTCGGCGAGGTTCATCGGCGTTCCTTTGGTGAAGTCCGTCTGTTGAGGATCCCGAACCGGTCAGGCCGTCGGGTCACACGGGCGGGACGCATCGCACCCGTTCGGGCGCGTCCGCGTCCGGGAAGGCGTCAAGCGCAAGATAGATTGCCGCACAGGCTGAGGCACACGTCACATCGCTTGGATGGTTCTGCGAATCACCTGTCGGGCCCGAATACTGCGGGCGTACTCGACCTTCGAAGCCTCGAGGGTGGTAAAGTTTAGTGGGATAGTGCGAGGACAACTCGAAGTTGCGCGAAGTCTAAATATGCCTCGCAGGCTTGTCAAGTCATTTTTTTCCCTGCGTCGACGCCGTGCGTGAGCAGTTCCGCATAGACGCGATCGACCTGCGCTTCTGTCGCTGCCAGGTCCCCGCCGTTGTCGATGACGTAGTCGGCGAGGCGCGCCTTATCCTCGCCGCGCCACTGGGCGGCGAGTCGCTGCCGCGCTTCCGCCACCGTGAGTCCGCGCGCCCGCGCCACGCGCTCGACCTGAACGTTTTCCGGCGCCGTCACCACGATGATCTTCCGGAAGCGGCCCCCCTGGCCGGTCTCCAGGATGAGCGCCATCTCGACCA
>Ga0316622_100002378_pt1 | contig 12971 bp, 13 predicted proteins | sample OWC_Aug_OW2_C1_D_FD_207646 | JGI IMG/M metagenome (GOLD analysis project Ga0316622, IMG submission 207646) | Wetland soil microbial communities from Old Woman Creek delta, Ohio, United States - OWC_Aug_OW2_C1_D5_C | ecosystem: Environmental > Terrestrial > Soil > Wetlands | place: USA: Ohio... | reverse complement strand
CCTCGAGCGTCGCGTGCGCAGTCAGCGCCACGAGGCGGCTCCGCAACTCGCCTTCGAAGCCGTTCATGACCGAGATGATCGTAATGAGCGCCGCGACGCCGACGCACACCCCGAGCATGGACACCCACGAGATGAAGGAAACGAAGAACCCCTGGCGACGGGTCCGGACGTATCGCAGGCCGACGAATATGGGCAGGGGATGGAACATCGGGGCTCGGGCGGGGACGCGCAAGGCTACCTGCCGCGGCTCCGCTTTGCACCCCTGTGACCGTCGGTACCGGCGGCAGGGCGCGGCAAACCCGGCAGCCGGTCACGCGCGGGGCCGTCGGGCCGGTGTTAAGATGCCCGCGCCTACCGTGCAGAGGTCGGAATCATGCCCAAGACTGTGCTGGCTGCGATCGGGCTCGCCTGCGGACTCGCCCTCGCCCCGTCGTTCGCCCAGAACCTGCAGATGGCCGGGCCGCCGGCGGCGCAGGCCGTCGCCGCGACGCCGACGCGCGGGATGAGCATGGCGCAGGTCGAGGCTCGTTTCGGCGCTGCAGCGGAGAAATATGCGGCCGTCGGCCAGCCGCCGATCACCCGCTGGGTCTACCCGACGTTCGTCGTGTATTTCGAGTACCAGCACGTGGTCCACGCCGTGGTCGTCCGCACGGCCGCCGCCGCGCCCTGATTCGAGCCCCGCCGTCCGCGTAGCTAGAGTAGGTCTCAGGATCTGCTCGTAACCTACTGTTTAACTTAATGTCTGATCCATCGTTCCTGCCACACGGTGGCCATCCGCGCGTGCTCTGGCGTGGTCTCGCCGGCGCAGCCACGGGCCTGCAACTGGCGCGGGCAACGGAGCGACTCGATCGGCCCCTGCTGGTCATCCTGCGGGATGCCGCCGCGGTCGCCCGCCTCGAAGACGAATTGCGCTTCTTCCTGCCCGCCGGGCTGCCGATCGTCCCCTTCCCGGATTACGAGACGCTCCCCTACGACCAGTTCTCGCCGCACCCGGACATCATCTCGCAGCGCCTGCGTGCCCTCTCCCGTCTGCCGCGCATGGGCGCCGGAGTCGTGCTCACGGACCTGGCGACTTCCCTGCAGCGGTTGCCGCCGCGCAGCTTCGTGGACGGCCACGCGCTCGCAATCGCCGTGGGCGAGGCTCTCGACCTCGAGCCGTTCCGGCTGCGGCTCACCGCCGCGGGCTACGCGAGCGTGCCGCAGGTGGGCTCGCCCGGTGAATTCGCGATCCGCGGCTCCCTGTTTGACGTGTTCCCGATGGGGAGCGAGGCCCCGCTGCGCATCGATCTGTTCGACCGCGAGATCGACAGCATCCGCAGCTTCGATCCCGAGACGCAGCGCTCGAGCGCCCGCCTCGAGCGGCTCGACCTGCTGCCGGCGCGTGAATTCAGCCTCGCGCCGGAGTCGATCCGCGACTTCCGCCGCCGTTTCCGCACGCGCTTCGAAGGCGATCTCACGCGCATGCCCCTGTACCGCGACGTGGGCGAGGGCCTGGCGAGCGCGGGCATCGAGTACTACCTGCCGCTTTTCTTCGAGGCGACCGCGTGCCTGTTCGACTATCTGCCCGCCGGGGCCGTGGTCGCACTGCCGGCCGGCCACGGGACGGACCTGGCCGCGGCCTGGCGTGACCTCGAGGCACGCTACGAGGAGCGTCGCTACGACATCGAGCACCCGGTGCTTGCGCCCGCCGAGGTGTTCCTCACGCCGGACGAGTGGACAGCCGCAGCGGCTGCGCGGCCGCAGGTCTGGCTCGCGACGCGCACTGCAGCCGCCGACGAGGCCGCCGAGGTCGCGGCGCTGGTGGACGTTGAGCCGGTGGACTTCGCAACGACCGATGCCCCGGCCGTGCGTCTCGACCCCCGGCGCGAGGACACGATCCGTGCCTTCGCCGCGCAGCTCTCGTCGCACCCGGGGCGCGTGCTGCTCGCCGCGGAATCGCCCGGCCGCCGCGAGTTGCTGTTCGACCTGCTCCGGCCGTTCGGCGTCGAGCCCCGCACCGTCGCGGGCTGGCAGGAGTTCCTGGCATCGGACGCGCCAGTTGCGATAACGGTCGCCCCGCTCGCCTCCGGCGTTTCCCTCGTCGACCCGCCGGTCACCGTCTATGCCGAGGAACAGCTCTTCGGCGAGCGCGCCCGCCAGGAACGCCGCCGCCGGCGCTCGGACCGCGATCCCGCGCGCATCATCCAGCAGCTCGCGGACCTGCGTCCCGGCGCGCCGGTCGTGCACGAGGACTACGGCGTCGGCCGCTACCTCGGCCTCACGACCATGGACGCGGGCGGCATGCCCGCCGAGTTCCTGGTGCTCGAGTACGCGGACGGCGACAAGCTCTACGTGCCGGTGCAGGCGCTCGAGCGAATCAGCCGCTACACCGGCGCGCCTGCCGAATCCGCGCCACTGCACAAGCTCGGCGGCGACCAGTGGTCGAAGGCGCGCGCCAGGGCGGCGGCACGCATCCGCGACGCGGCGGCGGAGTTGCTCGACGTCTACTCGCGGCGCGCGACGCGTCCCGGCCACGCCTTCGGCGTGGACGAGCAGCAGCTGCACGCGTTCGAGGCCGGCTTCCCGTTCGAGGAAACGGCCGACCAGGCCGCGGCCATCCAGCAGGTGCTCGACGACCTGCGCTCGCCGCGGCCGATGGACCGCGTGGTGTGCGGCGACGTGGGCTTCGGCAAGACCGAGGTGGCGTTGCGCGCGGCCTTCGTCGCCGTGCAGGGCGGCAAGCAGGTGGCGGTGCTCGTTCCCACCACCCTGCTCGCCCAGCAGCACTACCAGACCTTCGCCGACCGCTTCGCCGACTGGCCGATCAAGGTCGAACTGCTGTCCCGCTTCCGCGGCGATGCCCAGGCGAAGGTCGCGCTGGCCGGACTGGCGTCGGGCCAGGTGGACATCGTGATCGGCACCCACCGCCTGCTGCAGCCCGGCGTGCGCTTCAAGGACCTCGGGCTCCTGATCATCGACGAGGAACACCGCTTCGGCGTGCGCGACAAGGAACGGCTGAGGGCCATGCGCGCCGAGGTGGACGTTCTCACGCTCACCGCGACGCCGATCCCGCGCACGCTCAACATGGCGCTCGGAGGCCTGCGCGACCTCTCGCTCATCACCACGCCGCCCGCCGCACGCCTGTCGATCAAGACCTTCGTGTCGGAGTGGAACGCGACGGTGATTCGCGAGGCCTGCCTGCGCGAGCTGCGCCGCGGCGGCCAGGTGTACTTCGTGCACAACTCGGTCGACACGATCGAGGCGATGTCGCGGCAGCTCGCCGAACTCGTGCCCGAGGCGCACATCGCCATCGGTCACGGCCAGATGCGCGAGCGCGACCTCGAGCAGGTGATGCTCGACTTCTACCACCGCCGCGCGAACCTGCTGCTCTGCACGACGATCATCGAGAGCGGCATCGACGTGCCGACGGCCAACACGATGATCGTCGACCGGGCCGACCGCTTCGGGCTCGCGCAGCTTCACCAGCTGCGCGGCCGCGTCGGCCGTTCGCACCACCAGGCCTATGCGTACCTGATCACGCCGCCGCGCAACGCCATGACCTCGGACGCCGCGAAGCGACTCGAGGCGATCGAGTCGCTCGAGGACCTCGGGGCGGGCTTCGTGCTCGCGACCCACGACCTCGAGATCCGCGGGGCGGGCGAGTTGCTCGGCGAGGGCCAGAGCGGCCAGATCCAGGAAATCGGCTTCGCGCTGTACATGGAACTGCTCGAGCGCGCGGTTGCCGCGCTGCGCGCCGGCAAGGCCCCCGAGCTCGAGCGGCCGCTGCACCATGGGCCGGAGATCGACCTGCACGTGCCGTCGCTGCTGCCCGAGGCGTTCCTGCCCGACGTGCACGCGCGCCTCGTGCTCTACAAGCGCATCTCCGCCGTCGCGGCGGAGGCGGAACTCGACGACCTGCAGGCCGAGACCGTGGACCGCTTCGGCCCGATGCCCGATCCCGCGAAGAACCTGTTCCGCATCGCGCGCCTGCGCGTCGCCGCCGTGCACCTCGGCATCGAGCGCCTCGACGTCGCTCCGGCCGGCGGCTCGGTGACGTTCACGGATGCGACGCCGATCGATCCCGGCGCCCTGATCCTGCTCGTGCAGCGCAGCGGCCGCACCCTGCGCTTCGACGGCCCCACCAAGCTGCGCTTCTCCGGCCAGCACGCGGAGGCCGAGGAGCGGTTCGCGGCGGCGGGGCGGCTGCTGCAGGAGCTGGGGAAATGCGTGGGAAGGGCAAGGGGATAGGGGATAGGGGATAGTAGGAAAGGCCGGCTGCGCCGGCCGTTCTTCTCTTCACTATCCCCTTTCCCCTATCCCCTATCCCCTTCTTCGATCGCGCCCTCCACCACTCTGTTCCCCCCCTGTTCCTTCGCTGCCGCAAGGGCCCGTTGCGCCGCGTCGAGCAGCGCCTCGCAGCCGAGCGAGCGAGGTGCGATTGCAGTCACTACGCCGATGCTCACGGTCAGGTAGCGGCCGGTACGCGAGCGCGGATGGTGAATGGCGAGCGCACGAACGCGGCCGGCGATGAGTTCGGCGTGCTGGCGGGCAGGCTCCGCGGCCATCGATACGCCCAGCACCAGGAACTCGTCGTCGGCGTGGTGCGCGACGACGTCGCTCGCGCGCCGCATGGACGCAGCGATCGCGCGCCCGACCTGCCGCAGCACGTTGTCGGCGGCGCCGCGGCCGAACACTTCCCGGTAGTCGCGGCAACCGTCCACATCGATGCGCATCAGCGTGAGCGTGCGGCCGTCACGCTGGGCGATGGACCAGTCGCGCCGCAGGACTTCCATCAGGTGCTCCGGTGTGCCGAGCCCGCTCGACCTGTCCACGGCCGGCGCCGGTGTCCCCGCGGCGCTGCGCGGCCGCGGACGGTAATGCAGCGCGACGCGCGAATCGGCCAGCAGCAACGCCCAGCGCTCGCACTCGAACGTCGTCCCGTCGGCACGTTTCAGGTGCACGCGCTGGCCGACGCTGGTGTCGTCCGGGTCCGCCGACGCCTCGATCTCGATCTCGTCGAGCCCACGCCCTGCCAGGTGCTCCTCCGACCGCAACAGCATCCCCGCCAGCGTGGCGTTGGCATACACGAGTCGCACCGAGCGGCCGTCGCGCTCCACCACGGCCACGCCGTCGAGGGCGTGGTTCAGCACCTCGGCCAGCAGCGATGGATCCGGCGTGCTCATGGGCTGGCGGCCTCCCCTAGGCGTCGAGTTGCAGTTGCGGCGCGTCCCGGCAATGGTCCACGGCCGCCCGGCATTCTACCCAGCGCGCGGCCTGCTGCAGGGCGAGACGGTCGGGCATCGGGCGCCCGTGCAGGCGCGCGAGGCGGACCTGGCTCAAGGGGTCCGATTCGCCGGCCAGCTCGTCGAGCACCGTGAGCGCGGCTGCCCGGTCATTGCAGATCGGCAGCACGTCGCAGCCTGCCGCCAGTGCCTGGCGGGCCCGCTCGGTGAGCGAGCCCGCAAAGGCCGCGCCGCCCATGCTCAGGTCGTCGGAGAAGACCGCGCCGGTGAAGCCCAGGCCCCAGCGCAACTCCTGCTGGACCCAGCGGCGCGAGAAAGCCGCAGGCGCCTCGTCCACCTCGGGGAAGAGCACGTGCGCGACCATGATCGAGGCGAGGCCGTTCGAGACGAGTCGGCGGTACGGCAGCAGGTCGCCGGCAAGCTCCGACAACGGGCGACGGTCCACGGGCAGGGTCTTGTGGGAATCGGCGACGACGGCGCCGTGGCCGGGGAAGTGCTTGGCCGTCGCCGCCATGCCGGCCGCGCGCATGCCCTGCATGCACGACACGGCGAGGCGCGCCACGACCTCGGGATTGCGGTGGTAGGCGCGGTCGCCGATCACCTCGCTCACGCCGTAATCGAGGTCCACGCAGGGCGCGAAGCTCATGTCGATCCCGACGGAACGCAGCTCCGCCGCGAGCAGCCAGCCGCACTGCCAGGCGAGGCGCCGGCCCGACTCCGGATCGAGGTCGTAGAGGTGGCCGATCGCCCGCTGGGGTGGCAGCTCGGTGAAGCCGCTGCGGAAGCGCTGCACGCGACCGCCCTCGTGGTCGACCGCGACGAGCAGCGGCGGCTTGCGTACGGCGCGGATCTCGCGCACCAGCGCCTCGAGCTGCGCCGGGTTTTCGTAGTTGCGCGTGAACAGGATGACCGAGCCGACCAGCGGGTGGGCGAGCAGCCGCCGGTCCTCGGCGGTGAGCTCGGTGCCAGCGACGTCCACCATGAGGGGCCCGAGGGTCATCGAGCCTCTCCGTACTCGAGCCGGGTGGCACCCCGTGCGCGGCCCTTCACGCCGAGCCACGCATGCTCGCCACCCACACGCACGCGCACCGAGCACATCCCGCTGCCGGCCAGGTATCCCTGGCGGTAGAGCTCCCGCCGACGCACGCCCGTGCGCGATGCGTCGACGTCCACCAGGAACCTGCGTTCGATCTCGACGGGCATCGGTCAGCGCTCGAAGACGGCCATGGCCTCGACGTGGGCGGTGTGCGGAAACATGTCCATGACGCCGGCCGCGACCAGCCGGAACCCGTGGTCGCGGACCAGGATGCCCCCGTCGCGGGCCAGGCTGCCCGGATGGCAGGAAATATACACGACGCGGCCGGCACCGCAGCCGGCCACCACGGGCAGCACCTCGCGTGCCCCGGCGCGCGGCGGGTCGAGCAGGACCCGCTCGTACGCGCGCGCGGCCCACGGCGCGTCGGCTGCCGGTGCTGCGAGGTCCGCTGTCACGTACGTGACGTTGCCGATCCCCTGTCGTGCCGCGTTGCGCTGCGCACGCCCCACGAGGCCCGCATCGCCCTCGACGCCGACGACCTCGCCCCCCCGGCGCGACAGAGGGAGCGAGAAGTTCCCCAGCCCGCAGAACAGGTCGAGCACCCGTTCGCCGGGGCGAGGGTCGAGCAGGGCGACGGCACGACCCACCATCGCCTCGTTCAGGACGGCGTTGACCTGGATGAAGTCCGACGGCTCGAACTCGAGCGTGACCCCGAACTCCGGCAACGAATACCTGAGCGGCTCCCGTCCCGGGGTGAGGGGCGCGACGGTCGCGGGACCGCCCGGCTGCAGGTACAGCCGCACGCCCTGCGTACGCTCGAATTCGTGCAGTCGCCCGAGATCCGCCTCGCTCGGCGGATCGAGCACGCGCAGCACGAGCGCACAGCCGTTCTCCGCCACGGCCGCCTCGGCCTGCGGCAGCCGGGCCGCGATGGACAGTCCGCCCACCAGTTCGGCCAGCGGATCGATGAGCGCGCCGAGTGGCGGTGCAAGCACGCGACACTCGTGGAGGTCCGCCACGTAGGGCGCCGCGCGTTCGCGGAACCCGACCACGACGCGGCCCTTGCGCGGCACGTGCTTGATGCCGAGCCGGGCGCGGCGACGATAGCCCCAACTGGGACCGGTGAGCGGCTCGAGCGCGCGCTCAGGTTCCACGCCGCCCAGGCGCGCCAGGTTCTCGAAGAGCTGGCCCTGCTTGAACGCGAGCTGCGCCGCGGGCCCCAGGTGCTGCAGCGCGCAGCCACCGCAGGTCCCGTAGTGCGGGCAGGGCGGCTCCACGCGGTCCGGGCTCGGCACGAGCACGGCCTCGAGCACGGCCTCGTCGAAGTTGCGATGGCGCCGCACACGGCGAAGCACGACCCGCTCGCCCGGCAGCGCGTCAGTGACGAACACGGCCTTGCCGTCGAGGCGCGCGACCCCGTGCCCTTCGTGGGAGAGGTCGACGATGTCGGCCTGTTCCGCGTCCGCGCGGATGCGCTTCATCCCGCCCCGGCCGTCCAGGCCTGCAGGAACTCGCCGAGATGCGGCCTGCCCACCGTACCGAGCCAGCTGCGCACCAGCGCGCACTCGCGCTCGTGCTCCTCTGGCGTGAGACGGCCGCGCATCAACTCGAAGCGCAGGTAGATGAGGTAGGTGTTGATCACGTCGGTCTCGCAGTAGTTGCGGACGTCCTCAACGCGCCCCTCGAGAAATGCGTCCCACACGGCGTCACCCGACATGCCCAGCTTGCCCGGCAGGCCCAGCAGTTGCGCCATCTTGTCGAGGCCGACGCGCCCGCGGCCCTGGAAACCCGCGAGGACGTCCATCAGGTCGACGTGCCGCCAGTGGAAGCGGCTCAAGTAGTTGTTCCAGCGGAACGCCGGGTCCTCGTCGCCCATTTCCCAGTAGCGGCGCGCCTGCAGGCCGTGGCGCATGGCGCGGTAATGCAGCACAGGCAGGTCGAAGCCGCTGCCATTCCAGCTCACGAGCGTCGGGCTGTGGCGTTCGATGCCGTCGAAGAAGCGGCGCACGACCTCGGCCTCGGTCGAGTCCGGCTCACCGAGGCTCCAGGCCTTGAATCCGTCGCGCGTGCGCATGGCGATCGAGATCGCCACCACCCGGTGCTGCTCGAGCGACAGGAACTCGGAGCCCGTCTGCTCGCGCTGCCGTGTCTGCATGACATAGCCCACCTGCTTGTCGGTGAGCCCCTCGAGACCGTGCAGCCGGCGACCGAACTCGACGTCCGGGACGGTCTCGATGTCGAACGCGAAGACGTTGCTGATGGTCACATCGACTCCCTGCGCATGAGCACGGCGACGGCCACCACGAGCCCCGCCTCGTCGGTGAGCGTGACGTGGCCCTCGCCCGCACCGAGGCGGTCGCGCAGCGCGCCGCCGCGCTCGGACCAGACGACCTCGGGCCGGCCCCAGGCGTTGGGCACGACGCCCACGTCGCGTATCCAGATGCCGTGCGAGAACCCGGTGCCGAGCGCCTTGACGATGGCCTCCTTGGCAGCGAAGCGCATGGCGAGGAAGCGCACCGGCCGCTTGTAGCGCCGGAAAGCGGTCTCCTCCTCCGGCATCAGCAGCCGCCGCACGAAATGCTCGCCGTGTCGCGCATAGATCTCTTCCACGCGGGCGAGCTGCACGACGTCGGTACCGATGCCGAAGATCATCCGTCGACCTCAGCCGGAGACCGACAGGCCCTGCCGGGCCGCCGTCATGAGGGCCTTCATCTCGCGCACGGCCACCGCGATGCCGTCCACGACGGCGCGGGCCACGATCGCGTGACCGATGTTCAGCTCGACGATCTCCGCAACCGCCGCCACCGGCTGCACGTTGTGGTAGGTGAGGCCGTGACCGGCGTGCACCGTCAGTCCGATGCGCGAGGCGAAGCGCGCCGCCTCGACCAGGCGCGCGAACTCCATCGCCTGGCGCTCGCCGCCGGCCTCGGCATAGGCGCCGGTGTGCAGCTCGACCACCGGCGCGCCGGCCTCGAGCGAAGCCTCGAGCTGGCGGGGCTCCGGGTCCACGAACAGCGAGACGCGACTGCCGGCCTCGCGCAATGCCGCGCAGACCTCCTGGAGCCGCGGCACCTGTGCAGCGACGTCGAGCCCGCCCTCGGTGGTGAGCTCCTCGCGCCGCTCGGGCACCAGGCAGCAGTCGTGCGGCCGGAGTCGGCGCGCGATGGCGATCATCGCTTCCGTGGCCGCCATCTCGAGGTTCATGCGGGTCTGCAGCGCGGCACGCATGCGCTCGACGTCGTGATCCTGGATGTGGCGGCGATCCTCGCGGAGGTGCAGCGTGATGCTGTCCGCCCCCCACTGCTCCGCGACGAGCGCGGCGAGCAGCGGGTCTGGAAACGCGGCGCGGCGCACCTGGCGCAGCGTGGCGACATGGTCGATGTTGACGCCGAGTCGCAGGGGGTGCGTGAGCATGGGTCAGCCTCCGGGTGCCGGGCCGCTGCGGGTCCGCATCGCGAGCATCACCTCGCGCGTGCGCAGCGGACGGCCATCGAGACACTGGTCGAGCGCCGCCCGCAGCAGGCGGCGCGCATCGGCGAGACTCCGGGGATCGTCGAGCTCCTCGCGCCAGAGCGACAGCAGCGAGGCGCCGGGGAAGAGCAGCGCCCCCTCCGCTACGCCGTCCACCGCCTCCGCGCCGCCGTCGAGGCGATAGCGGTAAGCGCGGTGCGGCGCGATCGGCTCGCCATTGACGGCTTCGTGTGCCAGGTCGAGACCCCAGCCGAGCTCCTCCAGCAGGTGCTTCTCGAAGATGCGCAGTGCGCGGGCCGGGTCCGCAGCGGGATCCTGCAGCCGTGCCACCACCGCCGCGTAGGCGTCGTACAGCGCCGGATGCGCGTCGTGCCGGTGCAGCAACCTGATCAGCAGCTCGTTCACGTAGAAACCGCTCATCAAGCGGTCGCCGGCGAGGAATGCCGGCGGATGCAGTCGTTCGGCGCCCGTCAGCTGCCCTGCCTCGCCCCGCGCGCTCCACGAGACGAGCAGTTCGCCGAAGGGTTGCAGCGCGGCCGGCAGGGACGAGCCGCCGCGGCGCGCGGCCCTCGCGAACACCGACACGCGGCCGTGCGCCCGCGTGAAGAATTCGAGGATGCGGCTCGAGTCTCGCCAGGGATAGTGATGCAGCAGGAACGCCGGCTCGAGCTGCACCCGGCGGGCGGCCCCGCTCACGTCTCGAACCCGAACTTGCGCAGCGCGCTGTCGTCGTCGGACCAGCCCTCGCGCACTTTGACCCACAGCTCGAGGTGCACGGGTCGCCCGAAGTGCCGCTTCAGGTCGAGGCGCGCCGCCCGGCCGACCTCCTTCAGCAGCTCGCCACCCTTGCCGATCACGATCGCCTTCTGCCCGGTGCGCTCCACCCAGATCACCGCCTGCACCACCAGCTTGCCCGGCTCGTCCTCTGCCTGCCCGATGCCCTCGATCTCGACCATGAGGCCGTACGGTACTTCCTCCTGCAGCCTCATCGTGAGCTTTTCGCGGATGATCTCCGCGGCCATGAAGCGGTCGCTCGCGTCGGTCACCTGGTCCGGGGGATAGAGCAGGGGCGACTCGGGCAGGTGGCGTGCGATCAGCCCGGGCAGGCACTCGAGGTTGCTGCGCTTCAACGCCGACAGCGGCACGACGTCCACGAACTCGGCCTTGCGGGAGACCTCCGCGATGAATGGCAGCAGGCGGTCCCTCGGCCTGGCCCGATCCGACTTGTTGATGACCAGCAGGACCGGCCGCCCCGCCCGACGCAGTTCCTCGAGCGCCCGCTCGTCCTCGTCGGTCCAGCGCAGGGCCTCGATGATGAACAGATTCAGGTCGGCGTCGGCCAGCGAGGCCAGCGCCGTGCGGTTCATGTAGCGGTTGATGGCGCGCGGCTGCCGTGCATGGATGCCGGGCAGGTCCGCGAACACGATCTGCAGGTCCGGGCGCGTGAGCACCCCGTGGATGCGCGTGCGCGTCGTCTGCGGCCGCGGCGTCACGATGCTGACCTTGCGGCCGAGCAGCGCATTGAGCAGCGTGGACTTGCCGACGTTCGGCCGGCCGACCAACGCCACGATGCCGCAGCGCGTGGCGCCCGCCGGGACCGTCTCCAGGTCGCGATCGTCGCTCAAGTCGCCGCCGCCTCGCGCTCGAGCGCCGCAAGGATCCGCTGCGCCGCCTCCTGCTCCGCGCGGCGGCGGCTCGAGCCCTCGCCGCGGGCCTGCAGGTCGAGCGACGCGACTTCGCAACTCGCCACGAACCGGTGCTCGTGCGGCTCGCCGCTCACGGCCTCCACCGCGTAGGCCGGCAGCGGCAGCCCGCGCGCCTGCAGGTGCTCCTGCAGGCGGGTCTTCGGGTCCCTGAGGTCGCGCGCGTCGGGCAGTTCGCCGAGCCGTCCCGCGAACAGCGCCTCGATGACGGCGCTGGCCGCAGCGACACCGCCGTCGAGGTACACGGCGCCGAACAGCGCCTCGAGCGCGTCGGCCAGGATGGAGCTGCGGCGAAAGCCGCCGCTCTTCAGCTCGCCGCTGCCGAGGCGAAGCTGCTCGCCGAGGCCGAGCCCGCTCGCGACCTCGGCCAACGAGCCGCCGCTGACCAGTGCCGCCCGGTAGCGGCTCAGGTCGCCCTCGTCGGCTTGCGGGTACTCGCGGTAGAGCAGCACGGCCACCGCGAAGTTGAGGACCGCGTCGCCGAGGAACTCGAGGCGCTCGTAGTTGCACCGGCTGGCGCTGCGGTGCGTGAGCGCGGCATCGAGCAGCGCCGGGTCGCGGAACGCGTACCCGAGGCGCGCCTCGGCCCATTCGTCCGCGGTCAGCAAGCCCGTCTCACCGCGGGATGACGATCGTCTTGTCGAATTTCGTGACCAGGTACACGTTGGCGATGAAACGCTCCTCGACGTCGTACGCGGCGCGCACCTCGAAACCGTCGCTCTTCTGCTCGATCTCGACCTCCTTCCAGCCCAGGCTCTTGATGTCCTCGACGTCCCAGCGGCGCTCGAGCGAGTTGCGGATCAGCTGGCTGGTGGGGCTGTCCATCGCCACGTGCTCGTCGCGCACCTGCTCGAGCACGCGCGCCACCTTGCTGTACTCGAGGTAGACGGGGATCAGCCGCAGGCCCGCATAGAAGGCCACGCCCAGAATGACGAGGATCGTGACGATCCCGAGGAAGGTCATGCCGCGTTGACGTTGTTTCATCGGTCGCTCCGTGAGTACTCAGTGGATGGTATCGCCGATCCGGCTCCACACCGGGGCGTTCGGCAGGTTCCAGTTCAACCAGACGACGACCGCCTTGCCTACGACCAGGTCCGCCGGTACGAAGCCCACCTCGGGGAAGCGGCTGTCACGGCTGTTGTCGCGGTTGTCGCCCATGAAGAAGTAGTGGCCCGGCGGCACGACATCGTCGAAGTCGTACGAGGGACGCTCGGGTATGTACAGCACGCGGTGCGAGGCGGACCCGAGCTGCTCCATGGCGATCTGCGCGCCGGTGTGTCCGAAGCCCTCGTAGACGCCGTCCAGCGTCACGGGCTGGGGCTGTCCGTTCAGGTACACCCGCTTCTCCCGGACGCTGACATGGTCGCCCGGCAGGCCGACCAGCCGCTTGATGTAGTTGGTGGCCGGGTCCGACGGCAGGCGGAAGACGACCACGTCGCCACGCTGCGGCTCGCCGAACGCGACGACCTCGGCGTTCACGACCGGCAGCCGCAAACCGTAGGTGAACTTGTTGACGAAGATGAAGTCGCCGTCGAGCAG
>Ga0316622_100002377_pt1 | contig 12988 bp, 9 predicted proteins | sample OWC_Aug_OW2_C1_D_FD_207646 | JGI IMG/M metagenome (GOLD analysis project Ga0316622, IMG submission 207646) | Wetland soil microbial communities from Old Woman Creek delta, Ohio, United States - OWC_Aug_OW2_C1_D5_C | ecosystem: Environmental > Terrestrial > Soil > Wetlands | place: USA: Ohio... | reverse complement strand
CGGAGTCAAAAGCCAGCGTAATTCCGGAATCGGGGTACGCCAACTCCACTTCCTCGCCGGGGCCCTTGGTGGATATGGGCTTGCCATAGTTGTCCTCAGCGTCCTGGCGGGTCCGGAGACCGGGCAACAACTCCCGTAGCGCCTTCGCCGGCAAGAGCGTGACCGTGTCGGTCTCGCCACCCACGATGGAGAAGATGAGTCGACTGTCGTGGTCTTCATAGACGATGGCCGTCGGTTCCTCACGTTGGGGCCGTCCGAAGAGCTGTTTGACAACTTCCGGCGGGAAGACACCCAGGCTGGTTGGCGAAGGGGCCAACAGGTGCTTCCAGTTCCTTTTCAGCGCGGCAACCCAGGGCGCTTCCGTCCGGGGTGCATATATGCTGAATCCCACCACTGTGTCGGCATGAAGCAGGAACGTGATTCCCTTGTTCGGATAGGTCTTGTGCAGGCTGTCGCTCTCCTCCGGCTGCTCTGCCGCCAGTCCGGGGAGGATGTACTTGTATATCGCCACGCTCTCGCTCGCCCGGAGCGGGGCCGACATGTCGACGTGTATCGTGTCAACCTGACCGAGCTTGAAGACGACTCTCAGCTCATCATCTCCGTGGGGATAGTCCCAGACCCCGCCCATCTCCGTCACCGGGTCTCCAAGCACGCTGCGTACGGTTTCCATGGGGTCTCCGATCGAAATTCCCGCCACGCCCCTGCCCTCCAGCGGCCCTCCGCTGGCCTCCTTCACCTTTCTCAACCACTTGGGTTCCGGCAAGGGGGCGGAGACCCAGATGGTAATCGTGGGCCTGGTGCCTGCCGTGACACTGACCGTTCCTGTCCGCGATTGCCTCAGTACCCTGCCGGGAACTGCGTCGCTTACGGAATCGACGCTCCTGGGAGCGAATCCTGCCGACCTGAGCAAGGCGATGGCCTCATCCTTGTCCTTCTCAACGACAGAAGGAGCATAGAGCTTCTTGGTGAGGGGCGCACGGCATTTTCCACAGAAGCTGGCATCGTCGGGGTTCTGCGCCTCGCAACTCGGACACGTCGCTGCATGGACCGGCGACATCGCAATCACCAGAACGACAAGGAGAAGAACTCTCAGCGCCCTCGAGGCTCGTCCGTCCATAGTGGTTCCCGTCCTACTCTCTTCTTCTGGGCGACTTGCAGCTATCGCAGACCGTATCCTGGTAGCTGAATGAGTATCCGCACTTGGTGCAGAACCTAGCCAGAGGACTCAGCTTCAGTCTCACTGAGTCCCTCGGTCCCTTCCGCAGAGTCAGCGTCTCTGACTTGGGCTCATAGTACGGTACCTTGGCGGAAACCCGGAGGGGAACCGCCGCATTCGGGAAAGAGTGATACACATCGAAGGAACCCGGTGGAACGGAGTCTGACGCCGGGCGTGATCCTGCACCGGCGCTGTCAGGCCAGAACTTGATAGTCGCGCGAGCCGTCGACATCGCGAAGGTCGTATCCACTCCTTCTCCTTCCAACGACAGCGAGAGCTCGCCCGGGAAGGGAACCGCCGTTGATTCGCTCAACTCCGTTGAGTCTTGCAGATAGATGTCAAGCGAGGCAAAGGGCCGAGGCCTGGGTTTGAATGCGATCCGGCGCTTGATCACAGAGTCTACATAGCGAATCGGATCGGCGTGAGCCTTGAACCCGACCCCGGACCTGATCATTGCGTAGAGAACGGCGGCCGCAACAATAAGAAGAGCCGGGACCAACACGGCCGCGATTGGGAAGTCACGTTTCAGCTTGATGGGCCTTAGCGTCGGCGGGTTCCTGAGTATGTCATTGAAGGCCTCAACCAGTGAATCGGCCGACTGGTACCGGTCCTTCGCGGACTTCTCCAGGCATCGAAACAGGATATCCCTCATCCGCTTGGGGACCCGGTGGTCATCCAGCGGCTTCTCCGGCAGTGGCTCGTGGACCTGTTGGTAGAAAACCGCCTGCGGGTCCTCGCTGTGGAACGGGACGTTTCCCGTAAGCAGCTCATACAATACGATGCCGAGGGAGTAGACGTCCGACCGGCCATCGATGTTGGCTTCTCCCCTGATTTGCTCGGGTGACATGTACTCGGGTGTTCCGGTCGTCGCATGGCCCTCGAGCCGGGTAGAGTCGTCACGGACGGCGATTCCGAAATCGGTGAGGACCGGCGTCTCGTGTTCGTCCAGCATGATATTGCCCGGCTTGATATCCCGGTGAACGACGCCCTTCCTGTGCACGAAGGCCAGGGCCTCGGCGATGGGCTCAAGGACCTGGACTGCCTCCAGCGGAGTCAGCGCTCGCTTCTTCTGCTTGAGGAGCGAGACCAGCCCCTGGGGCAGATACTGCATTACGCAGTAGTGGGCGTTCTCCTGGGAGTGGATATCGTAGATCGTGACGATGTTGGCGTGCTCGAGATTCGCGGCGGTCTCCGCCTCTTCTCTGAACCGCCGGATCCAGTAGGGGTTGGTGGCGAAGTCGGGGTCGAGGACCTTTATCGCCACCTTTCGCTTCAGTTGGACGTCAATCCCTTTGAAGACCTCGGACATCCCTCCCCGGCCGATGAACTCCGTGACTTCGTACTTGCCGTTCGAGAGCTTCTGACCGACCAGGGAATGGTGCGGCATCTGCTACTGCTGTATGGCTACCGGGATGCTGTGGTGAAAAGTGACGTGATTCACCGGGTCGTCAACTGCGAGATATATGCCGGTTGTCCCTGATGAGTCACGGGCTTCTACCGTAAGCACCAGCGAATCCGGCTTGACACTCAATGAGCACGTCTTAAGCCACGCTGTATCGATCTGAGGCTCCTCCCACTCGAGCCCGGGCTCAAGACCATCCCGGTATCCATACGCTACGGCCACCCTCTTCGTGCTGTCCGGCTTGATCGCTATCGTGCCGAGGAGAGTATCGACCCGGAACTCGTCAAAGACCAAGATAGGACAGGTCTTGCTCACGCTCAGACCAAGGGGATCGGTGGCAGTGAAGACCACATAGCTCTCGCCGGCCTGGTTGGGCAAGGGGCCTATCTCCGCCAGGCTGTCCTTGAGGTTGACGTTGAGCAGCGGACCGGGTGATAGCGACCAACTGATGTCCGAATCCTCGTCGTCGTCGTCGGTGACAATGGAGTCGAGGTTGAACACCCGGTAGCCGTTCTTGCTGATGTTAACGTACCCTGAACCGGGAATAGTCTTCACTACCAGGGCCGTGTCAGGGACGGCACCGGGCTCGAGCGCCGGGGGGAAATCCACATTGGACCGGCACGCGCAGAAGACCAACAGGCAAACGGCCAGCAATCCGACTAGTACGGCCAGGACACTTCTTACCATATGCTCCTCCTTACTCCCAGAGAGAGATTCAGGTTTTCGTCCAACGAGCAGTAGACCCTCGTCGGGCTGTTCTCGTCCATCAGATAGGCGTACTCGGGGAATATCCGCTCCGATAGCTTCATCCCGGCATAGAATCCGACCGCCATAAGCGGATACGATGCGTAGTAGAGGACATTGCCGAGGGTCTGGTATGTCGAGACCGCGCTTCTCAGCGCTGCCGCGTCGTCCGGGTCATCAGCTATCGTGTGAGCCTTCAGCTTGTCCCTGGCCGTATTGTCACACATGACCGAGGTGAAGTATGAGGCCAGGCCCAGACCGGCGCCCATGGAGAGTCCCACCGCGTAGGAACGGACCCCCGGCCCGGTGTATATGACGCGCGTTTGAACCGACACCGGGGGTTGTGGAGTTCGACTGGTCGCCTTCTGTAGTGCCAGAACGAGCGTCGTGTCCCCTTCCATACGGAGAAACTGGGCCGTGCTGTCATAGCCGGTCTTCTTCACCGTTACCCGGTAGGTCCGGTTGGACTGCAGGGCCTCGATTGTCAGCGGAGTCTGGCCTTTGACCAGACCGTCAATGTAGACGGTGGCGCTGTCGGGCGTGCTGTTCACGAACAGCCGGCGGGAGTATTCACCTCCGACCAGCACCCGGAGGCTCTCGAACTCCGGGGAAAACTCCTCAAGGTCGTCTCGGAGTTTCGCATCGATATTCCGCGTCAGGATCATCCTGAAGTAGTCGTCTCTCGCCCCGGCCCGCTCCAACTTGCCATTGCAGGCAGCAAGGGAGAAGAAGACAAAAGTGGAGTCCTTGTAGTCAAGCGACAGATCCCTGAGGGCTGCCTGAAAATACCTGATGGCGCCCTCGAAGTCGCCATCGTCGTAGTTGCCGATGCCGGCCATGATATGCCCCCGCCCGTCCTGAGCGCGGGCGAGGCCCACTCCCGCGACGAGCAACACCAGGAACAACGGAACCAGCCCGCCAAGTGCCCGGTCGCTCTTCAGTCTGAAGCGCATGCTTACCTCCTATCCTCTCTTCTTCCCTGAAAGACCAGAATCTCGCCGCCGATGCCGATCCTGTCTCCGTCCCTCAGGATCTGCTTGTCAATTCTCCGACCGTTCAAAGACGTCCCGTTGGTGCTGTTCAGGTCGCAGACCCAGAAGCAGCCATCCTGATTCACAATCTGGGCATGCGACCGGGAAATGGAGTCTTTGAAGATCTCAATCCCGTCCGGCTGGTCCCGGCCGATTACCGCCACCTCCGACCCGACCGCAAACGCCTGGATAACCTCTCCTCCGCTGGTCCACAGCAACCGGGCCGAGGAGTATCTTGCGGGTACTCCTGCCCGCCTGGGAGCCGCGAGGACCCACACGAGCAACCCCAGGCCGATCGGTATCAGGAGCCAGGGGATGACCGACACGAACAAGGCAGGACGCGTGAGAACCAGCAGGATGAACAGAATGCCGACGGCCGCTGCCGGAGGAATCCAGAACTCCTTCTTGATACTGAAGCTCATCGCGGAACTCCTTTTTGCCGAACGCTGCCCGGCTGGTTTGCCTGCTGCGCGAGCCGGCTTCTGCGCTCTGGGCTCTTCCTGAATCAGCTCGGGTTGCTTCATGTCCTTGACCTCCTCGGCCGGCAGTCCGAGAGAGTGGTTCATCGCGTTCGCCATCTCCAGCCCGGAGGCGAAGCGCTTGGTCCGGTCCTTCTCGATGGCCTTGAGGATGATCTCGTCCACATCCTTGGGCAGTTCCTTATTGAACTCACTCGGCCGGCGGGGCTGGTCTCTGACTATCTTCTCGGCAATCTCAATGTGGGTCTTGCCCTGGAACGGCACCGTCCCGGTGAGAAGCTCGTAGAGCACCACCCCGAGCGAATACAGGTCTGCTCTCCCGTCCGGCGGCGCGCCCTTGATCTGCTCCGGCGACATGTACTCCGGCGTCCCGATGAGCAACCCCGGCCGCGTGAGACGGGCCAGGTACGTCACCTTGGCTATGCCGAAGTCGAGGATGACGACGTTGCCGTTCTCGTCGAGCGCGATGTTGGAGGGCTTTATGTCCCGGTGGATGACCTGGGCGCAGTGGGCGTAGTGCAACCCCAGGCAGACCATTCTGGCAACTACCAGGGCCTTCTCAACCGACAGGGCGCCTTCCGTCTCCAGGAGCTTTCTAAGCGTGGGGCCGGTGATGTACTCCATCGTGAAGTAGTTGAGGTCGTCCTCGACTCCGATGTCGTAGATCTTGATGATGTTGGGGTGCTCGAGTGCCTTCGCGGTCTTCGCCTCTCGCTTGAAGCGCTCCACGATCTCCGTGTCTTCGCAGAACTCCTTCTTGAGGGTCTTCAGCGCGACGGTTCGGTTCTGGGAAGAATCGTAGGCCTTGTAGAGTCGGCTCATTAGCCCACTGTGCATCTCCTCCAGCAGCTTGTACTTTCCCAGAGTGCCGACGCTGCCTTCCATGATCACTTGAGGCCGAAAGCGCTGCTGGGATACCGAACTTCTGCTTGCCTGGAGGTTAGGACCTCACTGAGAACCCTGGGCTTCGATTTCGTGCCGTCGCTGAGCTGGAGCACCGCGGTGTATCTCTTTCCCCGCGTGAGTGAAACGCGAACCGGCACGGTCCCTTTCAATGGCTCACCGTCCAGGATGACCTTCGCGCCAGCATTGTTCGGATCCTTGGGGAATATGACTACGATTGGAGTAGACGGGAGAGGTGTTGGCGGGACTGGCGCAGGTTTCTGACCGGGCGCGCCCGGCTGGCTCGCTTGCAGAACCGGTTCGAACGTGAGCGGGCCGGCACTGCTCACCTGAAGATCGGTGTCACACGATACGTAGCCGGGACGCTCGCACCTGAGAGGGTACGTGCCGATCGGTAGCGATTCCACCTCTCTTGCTTTTGTCCCATTCTTCTTGAACCGTACTACTGCGTCGGGAGGCAGTTTGAAAGTCACTTGGGCGAGCGGGCTACTTAGCTCTATCCGGTATTTCTTCCGTCCCGGGTCGTTGACGACCAAGGTATCGTCACTGTAACCCGCCTTCTGGAATACCAGTGTGACGGGGAGGCTGAGCTGAATCGACTCTCCGCTGTGAACGGCTCGGCTGAAGCCGTCTCTTGCCGAAGTCACGCCCAGAGTCTCCGGCTTGGTCTCAAACGTGACCCAGACCGGGGGCCGCGGAACCAACACCCGCGACAGCAAAAGGACCGCAACCGCGAGCAAAACCACCACCAGGGCCGCCACCAGCACTCTCTTGCCGGCCGGCGCACGCGGCATCAGACGCCCGGGTCTGAGCTTCGCCTTCTGCGGCAGGACCTTTCTCATCGTCGGGGATGACTGCGCGAGGATGACCGAAATGTTGTCGTGGCCGCCGTTCCGGTTGGCGAGCTCGATGAGGGCGTTGCAGGCCTGCTGACCGTCCTCGCTGTTCAAGACCGTATCGAGCATCTCCTTGTCGGTCATTTCCCCCCAGAGTCCGTCGGAGCACGCGAGGAGCGCATCCGTCTCTCGGAACTCGCCCTCGTAGGTATCGATTTCCATCTCCGGGTCGAGACCCACTGCCCGGGTTATCACGTTCCGGTCCTCGTGGTGGCGAGCCTCTTCCGGCGTGATTATTCCTCGGTCCACGAGTTGTTGGACGTGGGAGTTGTCTTTTGTCACCTGGACTATCTCGTTGCCGCGGATGAGATAGGCGCGAGAGTCACCGGCCTGGACTACGAAGTACTTCCCGGCACCGATGAGGAACGCAGTAACGGTGGAAGACATCCCCTTCTTGTTCTCTGCCAAGGCTCGCTTGAGGATTCGCGCGTTGGCTTCCCGGATGGCGCCAACCAGCGCGTTCTTCCTGTCTTCATAGGAATTGGCGGCAGCGACGTACTCCTTTGCCACGGAAACGATGATGCCGCTGGCGATGTCTCCGCCCGCGTTGCCACCAACGCCATCGGCGACAAGAAAAAGCCCGTTTGCCAGGTCTACGCCGACAGCGTCTTGGTTAGATCCCTTTATTCTACCCTGATCCGAGCCGCTGCCGACGTAGACCCGCATATGTCCTCTTCCTGCCGATTATCGCCGTTCTCGGCTGCTATACTGACTACTACCGCTGCTTCGCCGTGCCGTAGATGTCCTTGTCCTCCTTGGCCGCATCCTCCGGCGGGGGCCCCATCTGGACTATCTGCTGGTAGAGCGGCTTGGCCTTGTCTCGGAACTCCTCTTCGCCGTAGTCCTTCCAGCGGAGGTAGTACCCCTCTGCTTCTTTGAAGAGGTCCTTCGCCTTCTGGCTATCCCAGGTCGTCGGCTTTGCCGTGAGTGCCCGCAAACGTGCCTGCACCCTCGGGTTGCCCGGGTCCTGCCGCACCAGCTCTCCGAACTTCTCGATCGCCGCCGCCGTGTCCTTCCTCACGTCCAGCACGTACGTAGCTTCGTCCTCGAGCCCGATCCAGCCCTTCAACTCCAGTGCCTTGACGTCATTCGGAGCGGACGCGACCAGCCGGTCAACCGCGGCCCTCGACTCCGCCGTGAGCCCGTCATGGTACGCTGCCAGGGCCAGTTCGTACGGTGTGGGCTTGGGCTGGGCGGGCGGACGGGGTTGGGGCTCGCTTGGGGTCTCGGGTGCAGGTTTCACCGGCTTCCCCGGTTGCCGACGCAGCACGTCCTCGTCCATCGGGTTCATGGCGCGAACCACGTCCCAGTGGGCGGCGGCCTTCGCGTTCTGGCCTCGTCGCTCGAGGTCATACGCGATTGCTTTGCGGGTGGCTATCCTCTGAGCCTGGACTTCCGCGCTGGCAGAGTCTGCTTTCCAGGCATCGTCAGCGTAGAGCACCGCCGCCTCGTAGTCGCCACCCTTCATGGCCTGGGCCGACTTCTCCAGGAAGGCGCTGACCGCGGCGCCGGCGGGCTTGGGGGCCGCGGCTCCGCCGCCCGGTTGGAGTCTGGTGAAAAGCAGATACGCCCCGACCAGCACGATGAGGCCGGCGGCGATCCCCACCACCCACTTCCACCACTGCGCTTCCTTCTTGGCCGGTTCAAGCTCGGGCCGGAAGAATGGAACGGTGGCCTTCTCGGCTTCCACCTTGGCCGGCCCGCCCTTCCACTCGACCTCGAGGGCCGCTTCGCCAAGCTGGAGCCGGTCGCCGTCCTTGAGTGGAGTCGGCTTGTCGATGAGCTTGCCGTTCACGCGGGTTCCACTTCTGCTCCCGACGTCCACGACCGTGAGTTTGTTCTCGATGTACTGAATGCGGGCGTGCTTCCGGGATACCGTGGCTTCGTTCAGGACGATGTCGCACTCCGCGTCACGGCCGATCAACGGGTTGCTGGCCAGGTCGTAGGTCTTGCCTACTTCCGCTCCGCTGCGAACCAGCAACCGTGGCGTGCCGGAGAAAGTGAACACTTCGGTCGCCTTCTCCCCGGCCCGCGTGCCGCCGACCATGCCTACCTCGGTCGGCCGCTCATGGGCTTCAGTCCGGAAGGAGATCGTGTACGGGCTTATCCTGACCACGTCGCCGTCTCTGAGCTCATGGTCCCGGGTAATCCTCCTTGTCCCGACATAAGTCCCGTTGGCGCTGCCCAGGTCAGAAAGGTAATAGCGTCCGCCGTCTTCCCTGATCTCAGCGTGTTCGCGGGAGATCAGGATGTCGTCGAGCCTGACGGCGTTGTCTTCGCCGCGGCCGATCACCACCCTGTCGCCGCCCAGGTCCAGTTCCTGGATCGTCTTCTGTTTGAGTTGGACTATCAGTTTGGGCATTTCTACCTCCTTGGTACCGAATATGGCGCGATTCTCATTCTACTTCAGCCCGCTTGGGGGATTAAGCTGGAGTCGCCAGATGTCCCAGTCTTGCCCGGTGCGAAGGAAGGTGAAGTAGATGTTCCCTCCCGAACCCCAAGTGGGATCCCACTCGGTCCCTTTGGAGGTGGTCAACTGCATTAGATTGGTGCCGTCTGCGTCAACCTTGTAGATATTCCAGTCTTTGTCCCGCCACGAACAGAACGCGAGGGCATTCCCGGACGGTGACCAGCACGGCGTCCAGTCGATGGCGTTGGTACCATACGTTATCTGGCGTTCTTCATTCGTTGCCACGTTCTTCACGTAGATGTACGTGTTCTCGCCGCGCCTCTGGGTATAGGCGACGTTCTTCCCGTCCGGCGACCATGAAGGATCCATTCCGTACGCGAAGTGGCTTGCCTGCTTCGTGTCCATGTCGTACATAAGAATCACCGGGTTGTCCAACTGCGGCTGACGGACGAAGATGTTGGGCCTGAACCTCGTTTTCCGGTGTTTGGCAACTTCCAGGCATATTGCTATCTTTCTGCCGTCGGGGGAAGGGGCACCGCTCCAGAGAAAAGAGCCCCCGGTCCAGAATGTCTGCTCCCTCCCGACTATCGAATAGCCTTCCATCCGCTTCGGGGGGAAATCGTGCATGTAGAGGCTCCGGGGAAAATCGGGGATATCGTCGTAGCGGGTGTACAGCAGGCGGTCGTCTCCTATCCAGAAGGGGTACCAGACATCCTGTTCTCCCTCGGCGTTCGTTATCGGGCGGACATTGCTACCGGTCGCCGCATCCATCACGTAGACATCGTTGTGGAACCGTTCGCCTCTCTTCGCGCTCAATGGGCGTGAGACATACGCGACGTAGTTGCCGTCCGGTGAAACCCGGGGCTGTCGCTCGTGCCCCTCGGAGTAGCTGGTCAGTTGATTCACGGACTTCACCAGGCCGGGATTCCACTCCACCCTCTCTCCGGCTACGGGCACATAGTATGAACTCACCGTGCATCCGACTTGAAAGAGAGCAGCGAGCAACAGCAGACTGACCAGCAGGTGCTTCGCTGCACTCCGGCTGACGGGCCTATTCGCAATCACACATCCTCCTTGTTCGTGAATTCGTCCGCACCACCCTGAAGGGCGGTTCTTCGCCGGTCCGGGTCAACCAGGTCCCGGCGGCCGCACTACCTGGCAGAACCGCCGCCAGTGCGAACGCATCCGGCGGCGCGACTGTCATCCAGCAGACTTTTACCACTGAGCGCGCCTCCTATTTCTTGCTCGGCTGCCGCACCGCATGCAGCCGATATGCCATCCTCGGCCGGTGCTGCCGTGCGCCCTCTCGGGCGCGTGTTATCTCAATGGGAACCGCATTGCGCTCAGTGGCGCGAAGCCGCACCACAAACAGAATCCGGGCATTGCGCCCGGACGCCCGCCTCAGGCAGTCAACGTGGGGATTGTAGAAACCCTGATTCTCGTGTCAAGCGCGGGGCAAGCAGACTTGTGCCGAGAAATCCGTCGACGGTCGGGAGTAGATAGGGACGGCGAAGAGGGTCGCGGCGGTGGCGCAGCGCGGCATCGTTGCGAGTTGCCAGTCTCCAGGTGACAGTGAATGTCAGCGGGTCGGGCGTGGCGACGATGAAAGGGGTCTGGCGCAGGACCGGATGCCGTTGCGGAAGCAGGCACGGCGGCTGCTACGGGTGCGCGATAGTGGGCCGGAACGGACGCTGTTTCGGGGCCGGGAACAGATGCTGTTAAGGACGCAGGCACAAGAGCCGTTGCAGAAGCAGGACCGGTAGCCTTTGCGATACGAGGACCGGGTGTGGGTCGGGGCGCAGGTGCTGAGTCGGAACCAGGTGCTGTTGGGGTACGAGGACCGGAGGCCGGTGCGAGACCCGAGCATGGGCTCGGAGCGTTGGCTGTTGCAGTGGCAGGTGCGGCTGCCGTTTCCGGCGCTGTGCCGGCCGCAGGAACGAGGGCCGGTTAGGGGGCAGGAACTCCCCCAGCGGTCTAGGGGATGGGAGAAACTCGGACAATGCAGAAATCAGAATTCAGAGAGCAGAAACCAGAACTCTCGGAGCGAGAAAGACTTAGAAACGCTAGACGCGGGACGATGAACGAACGAGGGATGTTACGTTTGGGGTTGTGGTCTCTAGTGCCGATGAAAGGAGATTCCATGAAGGGAACTCGAAACCCGAATGACGAAGCTCGAATGACGCGTTGTCCGACGGGGGCCTCCAAGGCTACCTGCCGCAGAAGCTGCGCGGTAGTTGGCCCCGACCGAGGTGGCTGCCCGCAGCAGTTGCGTGCCGATGACCTGCGCCGGACCGCGCCGAGGCAGCGAGTCCACAAGCTCGATGACCTGAAGCGCCAAGCCCTTGGTCCGCTTCTTGAACTCCTCCGGATTCACTTCTCCCCGCCCTCCGATCCTCAATCATCAACCTGGAATCTTCAATCTAGAATGGAATGGGCCCGGTCCGGGTCGAACGGACGACCAGCTGATTATGAGTCAGCTGCTCTGACCAACTGAGCTACGGGCCCGCTAGCGAAAATCTACCAAAACCTGCAGGGGATTCAAGCGCAGGGCCCGCGCCTCTTGATCCGAGTTGGCGAAAACGGGGACAGTCCCTAGGAGTCGCATAGGGCCCTGCGAAGGTACAGTCCCCGTTTTCGACCAGAAGCCGTCAGACAGTCAAGGAGGAGTGTCGGGCGCCGGTTGCCGGTTACCAGTCTGCAGTTGGCAGGGGCCGGGGGCGGCCTGGGGTTCTGGTCCGGGAATCTGTGTAGTCTGCGTAATCTGTGGATGTCCTCAGAGACCCCTCCATCGGCGTCGGGGCGACACTCCGTGTCGTCTGCGCAATCTGCTTAATCTGCGATAGTCTTCCGCTCAGGCGAGGACGACGCGAAGGTGCTCCGCGAGAACCTCGGCCACGAGACGGGCGCCGGCATCGTTCAGGTGCGCGCCGTCGATGGTGAACTCGCGGCCCTGCCGCCAGGCAAACGACGACTGGATGTCCACGTGCCGACAGCCGGCTTCTTCGCTCAGCCGCCGAACCATCTCGGTCGCGCGACCGAGCGAATAGTCGTACAGCTTCGCGTACTCGGACGAAGCGATCAGCGGCGGCAGCGTGAACACTATCCGCGCTCGGGCGGCGACCACGCGCAGCAGCAACCGGTAGTCCTCCTCGGCCGCCGAGGCGTTCTCGACCCAATCCGGGTACATCATCACATCGTTGGTGCCGATCCAGACGATGGCGGCGTCACCACGCTGCTGCAGTTGTTCGGCGCGGCCGCGGAGCCCGGCGATGGTGTCGCCGTTCACGCCGAGGTTGACGAACCGGTTCCCGGGCAGCAGCTCCTCAAGGAACGGGATGAACCCGACCCCGACCGTGCCTTCGGTCAGGCTGTCGCCGAGGCAGAGGATTCTCATAGGGCAGACGCACTGTCAGACAGGGGCCGTTGAGGCCAAGTCAGAAGTCAGAAACCAGAATGCAGAATGCAGAAGTGCGGACAGCCCGCCGGTCCTGCGTCATCTACGGATGTCTCGCGCTCACTTTCGGTCGCAGTGGTCATGTGGTCGAGCGGGCGGGGTGTGCTTCCGTAGGTGCGCGCGGAAGAAGTCGTTGCTGGATTTCACATGGCGGTCGCGCCGTACGAGGCTGCGGGAGACACGGGCCGCGGTCTTGTCCGAGATGCTGCCCGCGGTGACGAACTCACGACCGGCGTCGGCACAGGCGTCGAGTACGTCTTTGACCGGCAGGCCGAGCTTCTGCAGATACGCAAGCGAAGACGCGTAGGGCCGGAGCAGCGCGCCGGCATACTCAAGGCCCATGTTGCGGCAGGCGGCCTGCATGTGCGCGACGAGCGGGTCGAAGTTGTCGAGCTCGGTGAAGCCGCAGGCGGAGACGAGGACGGCCCGAGCGGGCTTGAAGCAGGGCCGGCG
>Ga0316622_100002376_pt1 | contig 12994 bp, 9 predicted proteins | sample OWC_Aug_OW2_C1_D_FD_207646 | JGI IMG/M metagenome (GOLD analysis project Ga0316622, IMG submission 207646) | Wetland soil microbial communities from Old Woman Creek delta, Ohio, United States - OWC_Aug_OW2_C1_D5_C | ecosystem: Environmental > Terrestrial > Soil > Wetlands | place: USA: Ohio... | reverse complement strand
AGCTGGAGACATCATAGCGCTCCATGGCGGCAAAGGACTTTATGAGTTCTCTGAGGAAATTGCGGAGCGGTTCCCCACGATTGTCCTTTTGCTTGACTGGGATGTGAAAGGGGAAGCCCTGTTCAAGTCCCTTTCTGCCAATCTGCGCACACACTGGGAAGAATTTTCAGCATGCAGAGAACTTCTCAAAATGATCTGCCAGAAGGACATTAAGGATATTGAAAGTATCCCCTCTTTGCTCATGAGGCTGGAAGGGAGCTGATGACACCATGAACATTCTCGGCAGAAAAGGGGAAGAACTCGCCGCAGCCCTTTGTTCTGAAAGGGGGCTATTGATTCTTGAGATGAACTACCGCACACCATCTGGTGAAATTGATATCATTGCAAAAGATGGGGATGTCCTGGTTTTTATTGAAGTAAAAACGAGAACAGGAGATGTCTATGGCGCCCCCTTTGAGGCGGTTACCAGGAAAAAACGGGCGAAAATACGAACCGTTGCCTTGAGTTACATGAAGAGGTTCAGGAAAGAAGTCCCTGTGCGGTTCGATGTCATTAGTGTGTCGATGAAGGCTGGCAAGCCGTCCCTTGAATATATTCAGGATGCCTTCGAGGTCTGAGGCTTTCTTTTGTTTGACTCGCACCAACCAAATTTTATAAAATGGTTAACGAGACTGATAACCCGCCAAACTGTTAATCCAAAAGTATACAGTACGGGCATACATCCAAAATCACATTGAGAGGTTACGCACGCATGAACGCAGAAACAGCAGAAAATACTCCCGCAGACAATAATGATATTACCGCGGCCGGTTCTCCGGAAGAAAGCTTTGCCGAATTATTCGAGAAGAGCGACAAGCAGGCAATCAGATTTTCCCCCGGTCAAAAGATAAAGGCAAGGATTGTCAGCATCTCCGGGGACCTCGCGTTTATAGACCTTGGAGATAAAAGTGAAGGTGCTATCAACGTGAGTGAATTCAGGGATAAAGAAGGCAATCCCCGGGTAAAGGCAGGCGACGAGTTTGAAGCATTTTTTGTCTCTGTCGAAGATGGCATCCGGAAGTTCACAACAATGATCCGCGGCTACTCTGCAGTAAGCCTCAAGAACATCAGGGATGCATTTGAGGCTGAAATCCCTGTCCAGGGCGAGATAAAACGTGAAGTAAAAGGTGGCTTTGAGGTACTTGTGGGCGATGTGCGTTGCTTCTGCCCCTTTTCCCAGATAGACCTGAAAGGCGGCCGCGAAGGAGGTATTTACCTCGGCAGGACCTTCCCGTTCAAGGTGCTTGAATTTGAGGAAAATGGCAAGAATATTATCCTGTCCCGCCGCTCGCTCCTTGAACAGGAAAAAGCGGAAAAAGTAGAGAAGCTGAAAGAGACTCTTCAAACAGGCATGGATGTAACCGGAACTGTCCGCTCTGTCATGAACTTCGGTGCATTCGTAGACCTTGGCGGCATTGATGGTCTGATCCCGGCGAGCGAGATTTCCTGGGTGCGGAACGAACGGCCTTCAGATATCCTTTCCCTTGGCCAGCAGGTCACCGCAAGAATCCTTTCTGTTGATTGGGAGAACAACAAGCTTAGCCTGAGCCTCAAGGCAATGGAACCTGATCCCTGGTCAACTGTTGCGGGCACCTATGCGGAGGGAAGCCGTGTGAGCGGCAAGGTCGTCCGTCTCACCCCATTCGGGGCCTTCGTAAACCTCCAGCCAGGCATTGATGGTCTGATCCATATTTCTAACCTTGGCACGGGAAGAAGGATCCATCATCCGAAAGAGGCGGTCGAGGTGGGCCAGACCCTGGAAGCCTATATCCTCTCTGTTGACACAGATAACCGAAAGATCTCTCTTTCCATAAACCCCAAGGTAGAGCCTGAGAAGATTACCCTTCCCGGCGTTGGCGAGGTCCTTGAAGGCAAGGTCGAGAAGATCATGCCGTTCGGGGTCTTCGTGAAACTGAAGAGTGGTCTTACCGGCCTTATCCCGAACAATGAGATGGCTACAGCACAGGGATCCGACCATAAAAAAATGTTTCCCGAGGGGTCCGATATAAAGGTCGCAGTCATCGAGATCGACACCGGCAGCAATAAGGTCAAGTTGAGCAGAAAGGCTGCAATGGACATGGCAGTGAAGCAGGAGTATGAGGAATATCTTACTGAGTCCCGGCAGGCTGATGGCTCATCCGGTGGCCTTGGAACGCTGGGTGATCTCCTCAAGGCAAAAATGGAGGGGAAAAAGTAAGTTTCTGCTTCAGGCGCAGGGTTTCCTATGATGTCGCTGAGTTACCGGCTACGAATGCCTTACGCCTACTTCGAGCATCTTCTTTCTGATATCCCGGAGCCTGTCGCGTATAGCTGCAGCCTTTTCAAAATCCAGGTTCCTTGCGGCCTCTTTCATATCAGCTTCAAGTCGTTTCAACGTTTCGTCATCAGCGGCATAGACAGTCTCTTCCTCTGCCGCAAGAGGTGCATTCCAGTAGTCCGACTCATAAATCGAACTCACGATGTCCTTAATGCTGCTCTTTATCGTTTCAGGAGTGATCCCCATTTTCTTGTTGTATTCCTCCTGTATCTTCCGCCGCCGGTTTGTCTCATCAACAGCTTTTCTGAGAGAGCCGGTCATGGTGTCGGCATAGAATATGACCTCTCCATTAGCGTTTCTCGCAGCTCTGCCGGTAGTCTGGATGAGCGACCTTTCCGACCTGAGAAACCCCTCCTTATCAGCATCGAGTATTGCAACCAGTGATACTTCAGGAAGGTCAAGGCCCTCCCTGAGCAGGTTCACACCGACAAGGACGTCGAACTTTCCCTGTCTCAGATCGCGGATGATCTCCACCCGCTCAAGAGTATCAATATCAGAGTGAAGATACCGCGCCTTGATGCCGAACTCGAGGTAATAATCCGTAAGGTCCTCAGCCATCTTTTTGGTGAGCGTGGTGACAAGCACGCGCTCGCTTTTTTCTGTTCTTTTCCGTATCTCACCCAACAGGTCCTCGACCTGTCCCGCTACAGGCCTTATAGAGGGCTTCGGGTCAATCAGACCTGTTGGCCGGATGATCTGTTCAACGATCCTTTCTCCCGATTTCTCGATTTCATACGGCGCAGGGGTGGCAGAAACATAGATTGCCCGGAGAACCCTCCGGTCAAATTCATCGAACTTCAGCGGACGGTTATCGAGGGCAGAAGGAAGCCTGAATCCGAAATCTATGAGTGTCTGTTTTCTCGACCGGTCACCTTCATACATTCCCCGTATCTGGGGTATGGTAGCATGAGACTCATCAAGCACAACGAGAAAATCCTCGGGGAAATAATCCACCAGCGTATACGGGGGATCTCCAGCAGCCCTTCCGCTCAGGTGACGCGAATAGTTCTCTATGCCATGGCAATAATTAAATTCTTTCAGCATCTCCATGTCAAAGCGCGTCCTCTCTTCTATCCTCCGTGCCTCGATGATCTTTCCCATCTGCAGAAAACGTTCAACAGCCTCCTTCATCTCCTCTTCAATGCTCCTGAGTGCAGTCTCGAGCCTGTCGCGGGGCGTCAGCCAGTGGCTGTTCGGAAAAAGAGCGATCCTGCCGATCCTTCGGAAACGGTTCCCGCTGAGCGGGTCGATCTCGTACAGCGCATCAATGCTGTCCCCGAAAAATTCAATCCTTATCGCTCTGTCGAGTGCAAACGGTGGATAGATCTCGACGATGTCACCCCGGACCCTGAAAGAACCACGCTTGAAGTCGGTATCCGTGCGGTTGTACTGGATCTCAACAAGCCGGTCCAGCACCGTGTCCCTTTCTGAGCGCATGTTCTCCTCAAGCTGGAGATGCATATCCATATAATCCTGCGGCGAGCCGATGCCATAGATGCAGGAAACCGAGGCGACAACGATCACATCCCTGCGCTCGAGCACTGCACGCGTTGCCGAGTGCCTGAGCCGGTCAATGTCGTCATTGATAAGTGCGTCCTTTTCGATATAGGTATCCGTTGTCGGCAGGTATGCCTCGGGCTGGTAATAGTCATAATAGCTTACAAAGAACTCCACAGCGTTTTCCGGGAAAAGCTCCTTGAACTCACCATAGAGCTGTGCGGCAAGGGTCTTGTTATGGGCAATAATAAGCGTGGGTCTCCGTGTCTTTGCAATGACATTCGCAATCGTAAAGGTCTTCCCGGAACCGGTAACACCGAGAAGCACCTGATGTCTCCTGCCCTTGCTCAGACCCTCGGTCAGCTTTCTGATCGCCGCCGGCTGGTCACCGCTGGGCACAAAGTCCGAAACGAGGCGGAATGCGGAATCCGCTTTATGCACCGGGACATGCCATGGGGGAAACCGTTCTACGCTGCACGATGCAGCGCTCCTGACCGCTCTTACGGCTCATATACGCAGTAAGGATGGATGCAGCATATCAGACCGCTGGGCTGAGCGTACCGTATTTTCGAGAAGCATAGCTACCGTGACCGGGCCTACGCCTCCGGGCACAGGTGTGATGAGAGATGCTTTTTTTGCCACCGAGTCGAAATCGACATCTCCCGTCATCGTACCGTCCTGCAGCATGTTGATCCCGACATCCACGACAACAGCGCCCTTTTTAACCATATCCCCCCTGATCAAGCCGGCCTTGCCGGTAGCACTGCAAAGGATATCAGCCTGCCGCGTCATGCTGCCAAGGTCCCGGGTTTCCCTATGGCAGACCGTCACGGTAGCCTCTTTTGCAAGGAACATCATGGAAAGCGGCTTTCCGACAGCAAGGCTCTTGCCTATGATCACTGCGTGCCTGCCCTTGATCGGCACCTTATAGTGTTCGAGGAGTCTGATGACGCCGAAAGGTGTGCAAGGGAGAAAACTCCCGGCAGCCGGGTTCAGTATGTTTCTGTCCATGGTGTCCGTACCCTCCTGTCTGATGATCTGCATGGTCGATTCATCAGCCGAAAGCCTGCCGACGGAGATTGACCCGAGCCCGTCAATATCTTTGTCAGGCACAAGCGTGTTAATAACCCTCCGAGCATTGATCCGCGCAGGCAGGGGCATCAGCATCAGCAGGCCGTGGATACGTTCGTCACGGTTTACTGTATGGATCCGGTTCAGCAGTTCATTCAGGGAAACCGTCTCGGAGAGCCGGAATTCATGGGCAGTAATGCCAACCTTTCTGCAGGCGCCCAGCGTTGTCTTGAAATACTGTACAGAAGCAGGGTTGTCACCGACAAGCAGAAGACCCAGCCCGACATCAATACCGTTTTTCTGAAGTGATGCGACCTCCTTTTTGACTCTCTGCTTTATCCTGTCCGCCAGTGCCTTCCCATCAAGGATATCTGCCATGGAAACCTCCTGTGCGTTATTATTGACGATGGTTAAGGATATGAAGAAAATTATCCGTATCTGAAAGGTCATGGAATACGGCATCAGCAGCAGTACCTGACAGCTCATCATAGGAATAGGGACCTGTGGCCACGGCAATGGCATATGCGCCATAGGGCTTGGAGCATTCTACATCCCTCGGCGTATCGCCAATGACAATGCACTGGCTGTAATCGATCTCAATGCCTTTCTTCTCCCTGAGCTTCTCCACGGCAATGGGGAGGAGTTTATTCCTGTCAGGATCATTTTCTCCGAATGCTCCGGCCTCAAAGAATTCCGCAAGCCCAAAAGCTTCAAGTTTTATCATGGCACCAGTCTCGATGTTTCCCGTCAGAAGGCCGAGGACAATATCATCCCGCACGTGCAGCAGCTCGAGGGCCTGCCTGATGCCCGGTTTTATATGACCTTTCCTGTCATGGATAGTAATCTCAAGATGCCTGACGTAAGACGCAAAAAATCCCGGCACGTTTCCGTTGGAACTGTCTATATTGTGCATCCTGAGCGCCTCGTTGACGATCTGAAGGTCTGTCTTGCCAGCCATACGAATGGCCCTGAATGCATCGTCAACCGAGAAGAACTCCTTGAACGCGAGGTTAAGAGACAGCATGCCGGCCCCTCCTGAATCGATCAGCGTACCGTCTATATCAAATAGGATATACTGCATATTGTTAAGATAGCTATGAGGTGGAGATTAAGTCAACGCCCGAACAACAAAAAAGGGCAGAGGATAACACTTCTGCACTATGACACGCTTAGAAAAGTTTACCGTATTAAAAAGGTGTTACCCACTGGTAATACATATCCCGGGAACCGGTTGGGGTTACTGTCATCAGCAGGGTGTAAGGTCCGGGCAGGAGATAAGTAATGTTTCCGGCTCGTTAGCATGCTCCCAGAATCCTTTCCTGCCGTGAACCGTCACGAGTGATCTGCACTTTGTTGGGAGTTTAAGGCATTTGACTAGGGAGATGCTGTCCACTGAACAGGAAAATGCCGCAAAACTTGATTATAATAATGACCTGAAATTCTCCATGACAGGAAGGACAGACGATGAAAGACAGACTTCTCCGGCTTATCCTTGAAAAGGCGTTCAAGTACGACAGGGAACCGACATTCAGGCTTGTCTCCGGTCGTATGAGCAACTATTATTTCAACTGCAAGACCGTCACGCTCCATCCTGAAGGAATGTATCTCATCGGCAATATCATTTTCGGCATGATTAACGGTGCCGGCATAGCAGGTATTGGCGGGCTAACCCTTGGAGCTGATCCCATAGCCGATGCTGCTGCCTACACATCCTATCTTAATAATAATCCCATAGAGGCCTTTGTGATCAGAAAGACCGCCAAGGCTCATGGCACCATGCAATGGATCGAGGGAAACGTAACAGCAGGGGACAAGGTAGCGATCGTTGATGACGTTATCACAACCGGCAAGTCAACGATCGAAGCCATAACCAAGGCAACGGAGGGAGGACTTGATATCGTAAAAGTCATTGCCCTCGTGGACAGGCAGGAAGGAGGGAAGGAAAATATCGAGGCGCTTGGCTATACCGTAGAGACAGTGGTAACCAGGGAAGAGGTCATGGCCCTCTACCGCGCTATGCATCCCTGAGATATTTTTCTGCCAGGTTCGCTATTGCTGTCCTCATCTTCTCAAGCCTTAGCCTGAGTTCCTCCGGGTTTTCGCAACCCATGAACCCTGCGGCGCTCCTCAGACTTTCCTCATCTTTTTTCAGCACGCTTTCACCCCGCAGCCTGAGAAGACTCTCCAGGGTGCGCAGGAAAAGATACCCTTCTTTCAGCAGTCTGGCCTCTGTATCACTGATAATACCTGAAGCGGCAAGCCGATGAACTGCTGCTACCGTACTCTGTACCAGAAGGTTCCGGTGGTCTCTGCAATGCCTGAGCTGGAGATACTGGACCGTGAACTCAATATCCTCGATGCCCCCTGAACCGAGCTTGATATCATACCCCTCCGATTCTTTAGCGAGCTCGCGCATGATACGCTCTCTCATCTGCCTGACATCAGAAGCACGTATCATTCCTCCCTGGAGCGGCAGAATATCCCTTGCCATCTGCATGAACCGGCAGCCGGTCCTGGAATCACCCGCTACCGGCCTTGCCTTAAGCAAGGCCTGAAATTCCCAGAACGCCGCGGCCTCTGCATAGTATCTTTTGAATGCCTCTACTGAAGATACCAACGGCCCTTTTGATCCTTCGGGTCTGAGCCGTGTGTCCACGCTATAGGCTGCGCCGTCACGCGTATATGAGATCAGCAGTCTGAGAAGCTTTTCCCCGGCCTTCGTCTGCTCCAGCCTTACATCGCTGCCGGATACAAATATCAGGTCAAGGTCAGAACTAAAGGTAATCTCCCTTCCCCCCAGTTTGCCGAAGCTTATGACCGCGATATCGTCCACCCCCCCGGCAGCATGATCCAAAACAGCAGAAAGGATCGCCTCGGCAGTCCTGCTCAATGCCTTGGTAGCCCTGAGCACGTCAATCCGCTTCTGAAGAAAAAGAAGACCAATCCTGATCTCTTCCATCTGTTTCAACAACCTTACGCCATCGCCGATCGAGCGACCTTCTGCAAGTGAATCGCTGATCTCTTTTTTCAGTGTCCGGAAGTTCTTCCTCATCACTTCCTGCCAGCCGATCATCTCCAGATACTGCGGCCTGGCAATAAGCATCTTCGTGAGATAGCTGCTTTGGGAAAAGACATAGACGATCAGATCTATCAGCAAGCGGTTCTTGCTGAAGACCTCAAGGTACGACTCATTGGTACTCAGGAGCACAGCGAAAGCCTGAACATGGTTCAGCGCCATATCGGGACTGCCGGACCGGAGTGCGCTGTCAACAAACACGGGCAGGATCTCGGAAAGATACCGGCGACCCCTGAGTGTCTGAAAATTGAATATGCTGTCTTTTATGGCCCTGATATTGCGCACGGCCTTGTCGATATCCCTGAGGCGGCTCCGGGAGAGGAACTCCTTCAGTTCAGTATCGCTGAACTCTTCGGCAAAAAGCGTGTTGCCTTCGGAAGGTCCCTCCTCTTTCTCCGCGAAGAGGGAATCATATATTTTCCGTACCTGAGTTCTCCTTCGCTCCAGGTCATCCAGAAACTGCTTTTTCGATGCACAACCCATCTTTCGGCCAAGGGCGAGCAGATCGGCCTCTCCTGATGGCAGGGTATGGGTCTGGATGTCGTTCACCTGCTGCAATCTGTGCTCGAGTGTCCTCAGGTAACGGTAATTGTCCGCGAGGATACCATAGTCGTCCTGTCCGATAAGACCTTTCAGAGAAAGACGATGCAGGACCTTCAGTACGCTTCTTTCCCTGAGCAGCGGTTCCCTGCCGGCATAGATGAGCTGCAGAGCCTGCGCAAAAAACTCGATCTCTCTGATGCCTCCGTAGCCCCTTTTGATATCTCCCTTTTTGAACGCAGCGTCTATCCGCGTCTTAAGCCTGCTGATCTCGTCTATTGAAGTAAAATCAAGATATTTTCTGAAGACGAACGGTCTGATCATCTCCATGAAGCTGGTGCCCAGTGATGCATCTCCTGCAACAGGCCGCGCACGAAGGAGCATGGCCCTTTCCCAGGCCCTTCCCCAGGACTCGTAATACATCTCATACCCTCTGAGGGCAAGCGCAATCGCCCCCCGCTGGCCCTCGGGCCGCAGCCTCAGGTCAACCCGGTATGCAAACCCTGCCTCAGTGTTCTGGGACAGGAATTTCGAAAGTTCCTCTCCGATCTTGCAGAAATATTCGTGGTTCGAAATCCTGCCCTTCCGTATGCCCTGAGCTGTGAGCACCCCTGATGTCTCGCCGATCTCCGTGCCATACACATACATGAAATCAACATCAGAGCTGAAGTTCAGCTCCTCCGCTCCCAGCTTGCCCAGCGCTATGACAGCAAACTGGTCCGCCTCGGGAGTGCCGTATATGCTGCCCACGTAGGATCTGACGACCTTTAATGAAGCCGCGATGATGGCATCGGCAAGGCAGCTCATCTCGATCATTACGTCCACGAGATCTGCCTTCCTGAGAATGTCCCTGAGCGTTATCTTCAGGATTTCCCGAAGCCGCATTCTGCGGACCGCGCTCACGTACAGCGGCAATGTTGCCCGCTGGGGCGGCTCACCTATAGCAGAAAAAGCCTGATCCAGGGCATCAGCATACTCCTGCCTGCCGGCTTCGCTGCCTATTTCCCGGATCGCGGCGAAAAGATCATCAGGATAGGATGTGCTGTAGTTCGCCAGGAACTGGCTGTGGCTGAAGAGCATGGCGATATTCCTGATATTCGCCCGAAGCTCCTCCTCCCGCGCAGGGTTCTCTTCAAGAAAAGAATGCAGATTATTCAGCGCCCGGTCAGGGTCAGGAGTTGACGCTGCGGCTTCTTTCAGCTCATTATCGTTCATTAACTACATGATACACGATTGCAGACGGGGTATGCACCTGCAGGTGCAGGGGATGATAAGAGAAACCTGCTATCTTCTTCCCGCCTCCCGCAAGCGTGGGTCGATGGAGTCCCTGATACCCTCTCCGAGAATGTTATACCCAAGGACGGTAATAAGAATGGCAAGGCCCGGAAAGACGGATAACCACCAGGCGATCTCAATATTGTCCTTGCCCAGCGTAAGGATGTTCCCCCAGCTCGGCGTGGGAGGCTGGACGCCGATGCCGAGAAAGCTGAGCGCTGACTCTACGAGAACAGCACCGGCAATGCCAAGGACTGCGGAGACCAGTACCGGGGCCATGCTGTTTATCATGACGTGTCTGAATATAATGCGGATATCGCTGGCGCCGAGCGCACGCGCCGCCATGACATAGTCCCTCTCCTTCACGGAGAGAAACTCGGCGCGGACAAGCCGGGCTACTCCCATCCAGCCCGTCAGACCGATAACGATCATGATATTCCAGATGCTCGGCTCGACAAAAGCTATGACAGCAAGGATGAGAAAAAATGTCGGTATCGTAAGCATGATATCAATAAAGCGCATGATGATCCGTTCGATCCAGCCGCCATAGTACCCGGCAACAGCACCGAAGGCTATGCCAATCAGCGTTGCAATGCCGACCGCAACAAAACCGACCGCAAGAGATATGCGAGCCCCGTAGATCATCCTGCTCAATACGTCCCTCCCGAGGTCGTCCGTACCGAGGGGGTGACGCATATCAGGCGGTGCCAGGATATAATTCCTGTCTATGTCGTTCGGCTTGTACGGGGAAAACACGGGCGCCAGGACTGCAAGCACAAAAAGACAGACCACGATGACGCCGCCCGAAACAGCAAGACTGTTCTGACGGAACCTGTCCCAGAAAAGGCTGCCGAGGGATTCTTTTTTCATTGCCCGGTCCGTATCCTCGGGTCTGCAAGCATATACCCGACGTCTGCGAGCAGATTGCCGATCAGGGTCAGAAATGCACCAATCGTGAGGATAGCCATGATAAGCGGATAGTCACGCGCCATGACGCCATTAAAAAAGAGCTGGCCCATACCGGGAATGCCGAAAATGTTCTCAAAGATGACGCTTCCGCCGATGAGACCCGGGACAGAGAGTCCGATAAGGGTTATCAGCGGAAGCAGGGCGTTTCTGAATGCGTGGCGGTAAATGACCGCTTTTTCCGGAAGGCCCTTTGCCCTCGCGACCGTAACATAATCCTGCCGGATAACCTCGAGCATACTGCTCCGCATATACCGGGAATCCGCAGCAAGACTGCTGAATGCTACCACAAAAAGCGGCAGGACCAGATGCCTGACCCTGTCGATCACTTTGCCCCAAAACGGCAGAGCGTCATAATTCATGGACTTCAGTCCTGATATCGGCAGCCAGTCAAGATAAACGCCGAAAAGCAGCATGAGAAGCAGCGCAAGCCAGAAAGAGGGCATGGCAAAGCCGACAAAAACCGTCGTTGTGGTGATCTTGTCATACAGCGTGTACTGATGTGTCGCCGATGAGATGCCGATGGGAATGGCTACCAGGAGTATGATGATCATGGCCATGACATTCAGCATGAAGGTTATAAAGAGCCGCCGCTCCGTGATCGGCTGCTTGGTATCCCAGATCTTCTGCATGACGGGCCGCCGGTCCATGGAAAACGATTCACCGAAATCCAGCTTGACGATCCGTTTGAGCCAGAGCCCGTATTGCACCATGACCGGCTTGTCGAGGCCATAGTATTTCTCCAGCCTTTCGCGTGCCTCGGGTGTCATCTTCGGGTTCATCTCGGAAAGCGCGTCCGTCGGCTTGCCGGGTGCGAGATGAATGATAAGAAACGAAATAAGGGTAATACCGAAAAGGGTCGGGATCATCTCGAGCAGGCGTTTTGCGAGATAGGCAAGCATTATGGCGCCATCGCATGCCGCTGGAGGCTCTTCGGCACATACCATTTCGGAAGATTGTAGCTGATGCCGATAGGGGTCGGCCTGATGCCCCTGATCCGCGCATGCACGATCGGTGTTGCATCAGGAACATAGAGAAAGATGTACGGCACCTCATCTGCAAGGATCTCCTGTATCCTGAAATATGCCTTCTTTCTCTTTTCGAGGTCGAAGGTCCTCCTCCCTTTTTCAAGGAGTTCGTCAACCTCAGGATTGCTGAAACTGATAAAGTTGAGCTCCTTCTCCCTGGTCTTGGAAGAATGCCAGATATCGTACTGATCCGCATCGAGCCCGATCGACCAGCCGAGAAGCACGGCCTCGAACCGCTTCTTGTCAATGAACTGGTTGATGAAGGTTGACCATTCAACAGTCCGGATATCGACCTTGATGCCGATCTTCTCGAGTCGCCACTGTATGATCGTTGCAGTATTCTTGCGGAGCGCATTGCCCGCATTCGTCAGAATCGTAAACTGGAACGGTTTTCCATCCTTGTCAACGATGCCGTCTCCGTCAGTGTCCTGCCAGCCGGCCTCCCGAAGGAGCTGTCTTGCCATCTCCGGATTATAATCATACTTCTTCACGTCAGGGTTATAGGGCCAGGTGTTCGGCACGTACGGTCCTGTTGCAGGGCTACCGAGACCGAAAAGCACAACGTCCACGATCTCCTTCTTGTCTATGCCGAATGCTATTGCCTGACGGACCCTTTTGTCGCTGAACCACGGATGCTTCTGATTGAAGGCCAGGTGCGTATACTGAAAGGCAGGGAAACGATACTTCCCGTAATTCTTTTTAAAAAACGGGGTGTCCGTCTGCTTGGTATACTGGATCGGCGTAAGTCCCATCATGTCGATCCCTCCGGTCTTGAGCTCAAGGAACATGGTCGCAGGATCGGGGATGACCTTATAGATATAGTGATCAAGGTACGGTCTGCCCTCAAAATAATCTTTATTGGACTCAAGCATCAGCTCCTGCCCGGACACCCACTTCGAAAGCTTGTACGGTCCAAGCCCTATGGGGTCCCGTGTCATACCGCTCTTGGTGATGTCCTTGCCTTCAAGCAGATGCTTTGGCAGGATCACTAGACTGCCCCATGACGTGAGTGCAGGGGCAAACGGTTTATCATAGGTAACACGAAAGGTGAATCTGTCCAGCACCTCTGCCTTCTTTACCTGCAGGAAGTCTTCTTTATAGGCAGACGGCGTTTTCTCGTCAATGATCGTCCGGTAGCCGAACAGCACATCATCAGCCGTGAAATCAGCTCCATCCGTCCACTTC